>ERZ807291.122-NODE-122-length-116027-cov-7.780964_pt1 | contig 116027 bp, 118 predicted proteins | sample MGYA00521257_ERZ807291 | MGnify/ENA primary metagenome ERZ807291 (study PRJEB31413, sample SAMN03169783) | marine metagenome | biome: Marine; feature: Water; material: Subsurface seawater | place: North Sea | collected 2011-04-28 | depth 1 m m ... | reverse complement strand
GTATCGTCGCCTGCGGAAACTGCCACACTGCCAAGGGCGGGCCCATGGCCCAGCACGAACTCGCCGGTGGATTTCAGATGAAAGAAGGGCCGATCGACGCGGTCACACCGAATCTCACGCCCGATAAGGAAACCGGCATCGGAAACTGGACCGACGCCCAACTGATGGTCGCGATTCGTGATGGCAAACGCCCTGACGGCTCCCTCATCGGCCCGCCCATGCCCTATGATATGTACCGGGGTCTGTCCGACCGGGATACAAAGGCGATCATCGCTTATCTGCGAAATCTTAAGCCGGTAAAGAACGCAACGCGCAAATCGGTATATAAAATGCCGCTGCCCCCCGTTTACGGGCCGCCTGTCGGCTCTATCGCGGATGTGCCGCGCACCGACAAGGTCGCCTATGGCGCCTACCTCGCAGGGCCACTCGGCCATTGCATGGAATGCCACACGCCGATGACCAAGCCACCGTTTCGGGATTACAAAACCAAGATGGGCGCTGGCGGATTCAAGTTCGAGGGCCCCTGGGGTGAGAGCATCGCCGCCAACCTGACACCGCACGCAGAAACCGGCCTCGGTAAATGGACGGATGCACAGATCACGGCTGCTGTCCGACAGGGTGTGCGCCCGGATGGCACGAAACTGCGCCCGCCGATGGCGTTCGGCTATTACAAGAACATCAGCGACGACGACATGGGGGCGATTGTGGCCTATCTCAAATCGCTCAAACCGGTAGACCACAACGTCCGGTAAGCAAAACCGGTGTTCCGGTGTTTATTACAGAAATGGCGGCCAAAGAGGTCGCCATTTTTGTTTCTGCCCTCAGCGCATACGGGCGTCGAACAGTCTTTGAAGTTTTGCATCGGTCACCGCGTCCACATCCGTGAACACACCACCGACGGCCTTGTTCTTCGCATCAAGCCGCATTATCCGGCCCTTGAGATTGAAGCCGCGGCTTGTGCCTTCGTGGGGAACGATCAATCTGACACTGACGGAACTTTTTACGCGTAATTGCCCAACATATGGCGCTATCTGAAAGCCCTTCGGGTTCCAGTCGACAAGCGGATAGCTCGTCCCGTCCAGCACCAGCGTTGCCCGGGTTTCAGGCAATCGCGGCATCACCCGCCGATCGTCGGCTGCCGCTTTAGCGCCGCCAAGAGCCGATTTGATTAATCCGAGTACCATGAGACTGCAATCATCCAGATAGAATACCGATCTATCCTTCACCCACAGCCTTAAAATTCACTTAATCGGGACGTATGTGGGATGCGTGGTTTTCGGCGTACCAGTCTGAAATCTCTTCACGTTTCGGGAACCAGACGCCGTCGATATCTTTCACGTAGGAAATGAACTGCCGTAACGCCTTCACGGCGAAACCACGTCCCATGACATGCGGGTGCAGGCCAATATTCATAATCCGCCCGCTGGTTTCGCTTTCCTCGTACAGGATATCGAATTCGTCCCGGAAACGTTCGAACGCACCGGAGGCTGCCATTGCGCCACGCGAAAAGACCGCAAAATCATTTATGTCATTCGAATAGGGTATCTGGACCAGCGGTCCGTGACGGGTACGCATCATGTAGGGCTGATCATCGTTCAGGTAACAGGCCATGAAATCAAAGCCGAGTTCCTTCAACAGGTGAGGTGTTTCATGTGTCGAGCGCAGCGAGGAAGACAGCCACCCACGCGGCCGGCGGCCAAGTACGCCCTCATAGGCGTCAATGATCCTCTGGATCACGTCCCGCTCTTCATCGGGTTTACCCGCATAAGACGACATGATGTCGGTCTGGGACCAGTTATGGGCGAGGATTTCCCAGCCGCGCTCGTTCGCCGCTTCGACGATCGGGGTCCGCTCCAGCGCCGTCAGCGCATTGATGGTGCAGGTTGTCGGCACCCCCGCCCTGTCGAACTCGTCGAACAGGCGCCATACGCCGACACGATGACCGTATTCGCGCCAGGTCCAGTTTGCGTAGTCGGGAACATCACCCGGTAACACATGTGGGATCGATGCAGGACCGCCCGGGTAGAGCGGTTCCGGCTTGTCCCAGGTCATCGGCCAGAACTCGCAGTTGATCGTGAAAATTACCGCGATGCGGTGACCGCCGGGCCACTTCAGCGGGGAACGATCCGGCATAGGTACGTAGTCGTAATGGTCCGGTGACAGCATCATCTCATCCCCCCCAAAGTTGTTGCAGAACAGTTCCTAGAGCTTGAACAACTTGCGTGCGTTCTCGCCGAGGATATTGCGCTTCTGTTGTTCATCGAGGAAATCCAGGTCCCAGATCACAGACGGCACATCCATATCCGGCAGCGGGTAATTGGATGCGTAGAGCACCTGGTTCCCGGCATCGATTGCCTTCATGGTCATTTTCAGCAGGTGACTGTCGCCAGCCTCAAGCGGTTGCGAGGTATAGTACATGTCGCGCATATACTCGCTGGGCAGTTTCCTCAGTCCCGGCACTTCCGACGAGCGCATCCGGTATTCGGAATCGATCCGCTGGATCACCCAGAGCACCCACGCAAGGCCGCCCTCCATCCAGAGAACCTTCAGGTCGGGGAAGCGTTCGTTCATGGCGTTGCACAGCCAGTTCACGCAGTGGACCACGTTATAGAACGGGTATCCGATTGCCTGCACGGCAACGAACCGGCTGGGACTGCCGAAAGTAGGGTCGTCCCAGTCATAGCCGGTATGAAAAGACAGGACCTTCCCTGCTTCCTGAATGGCCGCGTATGTCTTTGCGTAAACGTTTTCATGGATGGCATTGGTACGCACCGATGTCACCAGGAACCCGATGATACCGGGCACATCCTTGAATTCCTGAACGATACGATAGGCCATTTCGGGGTCGTTGAACGGCAAGTACGCAAAGGATTTGAGCCGGTCCGAGCCAGACAGCACTTTCTCGACCAGCCAACGGTTATACGCGAGCGCCACCTGCGCTTCGAACTCCGCCTGGGGGTGCATGCCCATCAACATCATCGGCGTCGGCAGCAGAACCGAAACGTCGATCCCCATCGTATCCATCCGCTTAAGCGCAAGCTGAACATCCCGGTGATTGCCATCCGGAACGGTCTGTTCCATCTGTCGAAGCGGCTCGCGCGTGATGCGTCCGCCAACATCCTGATAGCCGACACGGGAATACGGGAAGCCGCGCGATTTCCGCGCAACCCCGAGCGCAGATCTCGATAACTGCTTCATCACGGGGTCTTCGATGTATTCGAGCAGTTCGGCGACTGACTCCGTTTCGTAGTGATGTGAATCGGCATCGACGATGAAGACATCCTTCAGGCCACGCTCATCGCGCTGACGCGCGGCATTTGTCAGCAGTTTCGCTGTATCGAAATCATCGACCTTGAGCGAATAGATGTCGTCACTTGATGGAAGCTCCATCGTCTTATCCTCCGATTTTTTCTGTCCTTAAGACGTTACGGTGTTTTTCCCGCTTGTCAGGACGGTCCCTCAGATTTTCGAAATTTCCAACGTCGACGGCGCGAAAAGATCTTCCGGCGTCAACAGGCGTTCCGACAGACCGTGGCTATGCGAATAACGCGCAAGCGCCTCGATCTCATGACGGCATTCTTCAACGCCGTAGCGCCAGAAATCATTGCCCATCAATTCGATGGTATCGCGCCGCTCCGCATCCACCCAGGGCAACGCGATGCTGAGCGCGGCCGTCTTGGCGAGGTCTTCATAGGCAATGTCGCGCGACTCGATCAGCGCCTTGTAGATGCTGCTGGCCAGCCAGGGATGTGCTTCGTGCAGGTCCTTGCGCAGACCCATCAGATGCATGATCGGGAACATCTTGGTCTTGCGGTAATATTCCTTTTCGACCTCGCGGAAATTCGGCCACAACCGATCAATATTGGGTTTGCCCAGATTAAAGCTGGATGGTGCACGCGCCGTCATCAGCGCGTCGAGCTCTCCGGCCTCGAACATCTCGACCAGCGTACGGTCCTGCGGAATAGGCTGCAGGTCCAGTCCGGGAGGTGCCTCAAACGGTGTGCGCTCATCGCGACCGGCTTCTTCCTGTCCGCCGGACCGCCAGCGGATTTCTTCCGGCTTGATGCCGTATTCGTCTTCCAGGATGCCGCGCATCCAGACCGGTGCCGTCATCTGGTATTCGGGCAGCCCAACCAGCTTGCCTCGCAGGTCTTCAGGCTTGGTGATCCCCCGGTCGGTACGAATGTAAAATCCCGAATGGCGAAACACCCGGCTTACGAATGCGGGGATGCCGACATAGTCTGCCTTGTTCTGCGACGTGACCCGCATATGGCTGGAAAACGAAAGCTCGCAGCAATCGAACTCGGCATTCCGGAACGCGCGGAAGAAAACTTCCTCCGGCTCCATCGGAATAAAGGTTACGTCGCAGCCTTCGACCTGAACGCGGCCGTCCTTGATTGCGGCGACACGGTCCATATCGCCTGCGGCGATGGTGATGTGGATATTTTTCGACATTGTGCTGTCCCTGCGTAGTGGTTTTAAATTCCGGTCATCCCGAGGCCCAAGCCTAGCGGAAATGAATCCATAAGACATCTAACTGATTGAATTATTCTAGAGCCCCGTTGTGATCCGGGCCAGCCTCGTTCAGGGTGGCGGCCACAACAAAATCAGGGCGTTTCGACATGGCCGACCAGAACGATTATCGCAAATACCAAGGCATGGATTTCGCCGAAATTCCGTCCGACATCCTTGATCGCGACAGCAACGAAATGTTCGCCTATCGCGCCATGGACGACGATGCCCGCGCCGCTCAATTGAAACGCGACGCCGCATATAACAATCGGTGGGCAGTTCCCGACCATCAGGGGGATCTCGACCGCTGGGCCACCGATAGCGCCGCGGTTCGCAATTCCGTCCGGTGCGACCTCGACATCGCCTATGGCAACGGAGAGCGTGAGACACTGGACATTCTTCACCCCGACACCGATGGCCCGGCGCCGCTGATCGTGTTTTTGCATGGCGGTTACTGGTTGAGCATGACTAAGGATTCCTATTCGTTCATCGGCGAGAACTTTGTCAAAAAAGGGGCCGCCTTTGCGGCCATCGGATTCGGGCTCTGCCCGGATATTTCACTGGCCGCGATGGTTGATCAGGTCGAACGTGCGATTCTGCATCTGTGGGACAATTCGGAAAGTTACGGGTTTGACCGCGACCGGTTCTATCTCGCCGGACATTCATCCGGAGGCCATCTGGCAGCCATGGTGCTCGGCGGTGACGTCAGCGGCAACCCGTCCGTGCCGCCTGAAACCTTCAAGGCCTCCGTCATCGTCAGCGGCCTGTTCGATCTAGCCCCCATCGCCGCGACTTACATCAACAATTACATCCGCCTTGACGATGCGGGCGTTGAAACACTCAGCCCGCTTTCTCATGTACCGCCCACCGGGAAACAGATGGGGCCGTTAATACTCGGTACGGGCGAGAACGAGCTCTCGGAGTATTTTCTGCACCAGTCTCGCTATGCCAGCGCCTGGATCGAAAACGGCCACCAGCTGGAAATGTGCGATGCCGCGGGATATCAGCATTTCGACGTCCCCTATGACCTCGCCAATGCTGACGGCGCGCTGCACAAGGCATTCACCAAGCTGATCGACTGGCGCTGACAGCGAAACGGCCCGTGCCGGGCCTGTCATTCGAGCTTTCGATGGGAACGAAATGTGCCCTAAAATTGTCGCAATCGAAGCGCTATATATAATGTTTCTGACGTACTCCGGCACGGCACCGTAGACGGGCCAGCCAAACAATAAGCGCCCGGTTCAGGGCGCCAACGAGTTAGCTTTATCAGTATGACCGATATTCCCGTCCCCAAGCCTCCGGCGCGTCGGCCAAAGTGGGCCAGGCGTTCGGGTTTTCTAGCCCTTTTCATCCTCATCCTGAGCGGTGCGATCTACTTTGCATTGCCGCCCGTCGCCACATGGCAGATTGAATCGCAGCTAGGGAAACTCGGCGCGAAATCCGTTCAGGTCGGCGGCCTCAGCATTAACCCCGCCACCGGCCAGATCGAACTGGAGAATTTCAAATCGGTAGGCCCCGATGGCGAGGATATCCTCGTCGGCAAAGCGCGGCTACGTATCAGCCTGGCGGATATCGCACTTCGTCAGATCACGATCAGCGAGTTGTCGGTTTCGGATGCCGATATAGATATCCGGCGGGACGCAAAAGGCCTCTGGTCGGTCGGTGGGTTTCCAATGGCGTTTGCGGCAACCGAAACACCGGCCGAACCAAGCGCGCCATGGCAGCTCAAAGCAGACAATATCGCCATCGATAACAGCCAGATCACTCTCAACCTGGGCCCTGCCCTTCAGAAGGCCCTTGTAGAGAAACTTCGGATAGATCGCCTGTCCACGCTCGACCCGGCAAAACCGGCGAGCGTTTCTCTGTCAGTCATGACCAGCGGGGGGCAAGTCAAATTTGACGGCACAGCCCTGCCTTTCGCCGAACAACCCAGCGCTGAACTCTCGCTAAATGTGGCAGCCCTGAATCTCGCGGCTTTCAAAGACCTCATCGCCACCGGCCGCATAAAAGATATTTCAGGTGTTGCAGCCATTCAGGGCAAGGCCCTAGCGGGCATTGGGAACGATAGCGGCATTGCCCTGTCATTCGACGGAAAAGCGTCTCTCGCCACGACTCGAGTTCGAACGACCCTGTTCGAAGTCAACGCGAAAGATCTGGCCTGGGACGGAAATGCCCGGGCCGGTCTGCCCGGCACCGGCGCGGCAATAGACGCGCTCCCGACGATGGATATCAAAGGCACAGCATCCGCCAGCGACTTCGCCTTCCTCAACCGCATCAGCAAGGTCTCCCTGTCCGCGACGAGCGCCAGCTTCGACCTGACGAAATCGGGGGTCACGCTCCAGCAAGACCCGAAGAATGCCGGTTCGACGAAAATCCGCAGCGAAGTTGCCGCCAGGCTTACCAACGCAAAGTTCGACCAGCCTGAGTCAGGCCTTACCGTCGCGCCCGAACAGCTCGACCTGACCGGTCAGGTCGAGCTGACACTGCCACCGCAGACAGCCGCGTTCTCTGCGAAGCTCTCCGGCGTTATTGATGCAAAGGCCCTTTCAGGTGCGCTCAAACCTGCCGGGATCGATCGGCTGGATGCCAGGACTTTTCGCGTGACCTATAAAGACGCGCTTATAAACCTCGCGGCAAACGGTCGTATCTCGGGCGAGGTTACGGGTAGTCTCGGACTCACGGGCGTCGCACTTGAAGCACCGAAACTCGGCGTCAGCGCTGCGGCGGTGTCGGTCGATAGTACAGCGAACCGCATATCATTCGGCCAGACCGAAGCAGGCGGCATGAAGCTGTCTCTGGCAGGCGGGCTTACCGCCACCGGAGTCTCTTCCCAGAGCACCGACAAACGCTGGTCAATCGCCCAGAAAACTGCCGTCTGGACAGGCACCATCGCTATCGACCCGACCACCGGCAATTCCCCTGGCGGTGGCCTGTCGCTCTCTGGCGATATCGAACTCAGCAATTTTCAGGCAATACTCGCCGCAGACGATCCCTTTCGCCTCGACCTGAAATCCGCCAGCGCGGCGGGGATTGCGATTACCCCCTCCGGCAGTTCTGTCAAAAAAGCGTCCATAGCCGGTCTGTCGACGACCGGGTCGACGGACACCTCTACCCTGCCCCGGATCGGTTTAAAGTCCCTGCTGGTGACGGATATCAAGGCCGATAAGGATGGCGGGCTCGACATAGAGTCACTCCGGGCCCTGGGGCTTTCTGGACGACTCGTCCGGGACGCCGAAGGTCAGATAGCGCTGCCGACGATGCCGGACGCGAAAAACACCGGAACAAAATCACCTGTCCCCTCCCCCGCGCCTGCCGATAAGGCTGGCACGATCCGTATCGGCAGCGCTGTCTTGTCAGACGGTAAACTGGAGTTTGTCGACAGTTCGGTGACACCACCTTTCCTGATCGAGACGTCACGCTTCCAGGCGTCATTGCGCGATTTCGATACGGCGAAGCCCGAGACCAATGCGAGTCTGGACGTGCTGCTGGGTCTCGGCCAGTTCGGTCGTGTCCAGATCGACGGCTCGGTGAAACCTGACCTTGAGAAGACCACCGCCGACCTCGGGGTTGGCTTCAAGAACATCGAACTGTTCAAGTTCAACGCCTATATTCGGCCTGCAATAAAACACACCATTCGTCAGGGTCGCGCAGACGGCGATATTGCGCTCAAACTGACGGACAGCAAGATCGATGCAAAAACTTTACTGACCATCAGCCGACTGAAAGTAACACCGGCGCCAACGCGTAAAGACGGCAGGATTGTGGAATCAGGGCCGCCGATCGAGACCGCTCTGGGTCTGATTCAGGACAGCAAAGGCATCATAAAACTGTCGATCCCCATCACAGGATCGCTTGAAGACCCCAAGTTCAATCTGAACGATGCCATCGGACAGGCCATTGGCGGCGCCATGCAGAAGACGCTCCTGACCGCCGTCAAGATCGCCTTCCCGCTCGGCGCGGTCGTGGCGATTGTCGATTCCGTCGGAGCGCCGAAAATATCAATCAAACCCATCGAATTCACTGCCGGGTCATCAGCGCTTTCACCGGCTTTGAAGGGCCGGATCGCGGAAATCGCGGCCTATCTGAAAAAGAAACCGAAGGAAGCACCATCCATGTGCGGCCCGGCGACGGAATCTGATCTTGCGGCGCTGAAAAAAATCACACCGAAGGCAAACCGCGAAACCGCGATAGCCCTGGCGACGGCCAGGATAGCGGCCGTTAGGGACGAGCTTGTTTCAGCGCATAGCATCCCGGCCGCCCGGGTTTTTGTCTGCGCGCCCGAATTCGTCGAGGCAGCAGGTGCAGTGCCCTCGGTCACAGTCGACCTGAAGAACTGACGCCGGGTCCCGTTCGATCACGCGACGTCGAACACGCTGTTTTCCATCCCGACTCCTTCGCCTGTCGCCGTTATTTCAGCCCAGGCCTCGTCGTTGATTTCAATTCCGGCTGCCATACGTTCGGCCGTCCGCGCACGCTCGGCGTCCCCCGCAACGATAACAGGCTTGTCCGGGTCGGCAGGTCGGGCGGATTTCACATAGTTGATCGTCGCGTCGATCTCGCTTTGCAACCATGTCATATCAACCAGCCGCGCCGGGTCGACGACGATAGTGAACATGTTATTGATGATCGACTGCAGCTGCGGGTTATTCGGCTGAATGGTGCCGCCACCCGACAGGCCGCCTGCCAGCAATTCGCACATCAGTGCAAGACCTGACCCCTTGTGGTCACCGAAAGGCAGCAACGCACCCTTCGGGTCTCCATACATCACGGACGGGTCGGTCGTCGGCTTGCCGTCGGCATCGATCATCAGCCCTTCATCCATCTGCTCGCCCTTCGACATGGCCACACGAGCCTTGCCGAGCGCAATCAGACTGGTCGCCATGTCGAGCAATGTCGGCTCGGTATTCTCTGTTCCCGGTACGGCGATGCAGACAGGGTTGGTCACGTAGCGGGCTTCTCCCCCACCCCAGGGAGCCACCGTTGGTCCATGGTCGATCACGTTGACGAAATGCATGGAAATCAGCCCATGTGCCATGGCAATCTCACCATAGGCGCCGATACGGCCAATATGGTGCGCGTTGCGGAGTGTCATCAGGACCACGCCGGTATCGCGGCACCGCTCCGCTGCGGCCTCCATCGCTTCACCCCCTGCCCGCCGGCCAAAGCCTCGGCAACCGTCGAACATCATGATCGCGCCGTCATCCTTGACGCATTCGGCCGACGTGCCGGGGATCAGCAACCCGGCCTGAATATGACGCACATAAGTCGGCACCAGCCCGACGCCATGGCTGTCATGTCCCATCAGATTTGCCTTCACCAGTGACCCCGCGACCAGTGCCGCCTCGTCGGCGGTGCTGCCGGTTTTCTCGAAAATCGTGGTAACAATATCGGTCAGATTTTCAGCCTGAATCCGCATCATATTTCTCCGTCAGAATCTCTCGGCCCGGAATGGAGCGAGATCGATGGCCGGCGTCCGGTTCGCGGCAAGATCGGCGATAAGCTGCCCGGTCACCGCGCCCATTGTCAGCCCAAGATGGCCATGGCCGAAGGCAAGATAGACATCTTTGCGCCCCGGTGCCCGGCCTATCACCGGCAGGCTATCCGGCAGGGACGGTCTGTATCCCATCCAGCGCTCGGCACCGTCCAGATTCAGCCCCGGCACAAACGGCGCGGCCAGTTCAGCGAGAATATCCGCACGATCCCAATAGGGCGGCAGTTCCAGCCCCGCAAATTCCGCCGTCCCGACAAGGCGTATTCCGCCGGTCATGGGCACGATCCCGAACCGATGATCGCCGACAATAATGGGACGACGCATTTCAACTCCCGGGTCAGGCAGCCAAAGGTGATATCCGCGTTCGGTATCCAGCGGCACCGAAGTACCAGCCGATTTTGCAAAAGGCTTTGAGAAGGCACCGGCGGCAATGACCAGCGCATCAAGCGTGCGGGGTTCGTGCTCTCCGACCAGTTGTGACGGTTCGCCGTCAGAACCGGTTTCAATCCGTAAAATATTGTCTTTGACGAATTCTCCACCGTTGCGGCGGAACAGCTCGAACAGTTTCTCTGACAGGTGCAACGGATGGGTTATGGAATTCGCATTCGGGGTGAAGACCCCGGCATAAAGTTCAGGCGAAAGTGCGGGTTCGAGCTGGCGCATTTCGTCAACGGTCAGGTCTTCCAGCAACGATCCGCGGCGGCGGCGCAGCTCATGGGTCGACTGCGCCGCATCCCATGCTTCCTTTTTCCGGTAAACATGAAGCTCTCCCGATTGCCGCCAGACCTCCTGCGCGCTTGCCGCCTTGATCAGTTCGAGCCACGCGTCGTTCGAACTATCCAGCAGCGACGCGAGCGCCATCGATATCCGTTCCACGCTATCGGGACGTGCCGCCAGGACAAATTTTGCGAGCCATGGTGCAATCCGGTGAAGATAACGCCAGCGCACAACCAGTGGTCCCTTCGGGTCGAGCAGCATACGCGGGACGTTTCCGAGAATGCCCGGCGTTGCAATCGGCACAACCGCATCTATCTGGATCAGACCGGCATTGCCAAAGGACGTACCGGTTCCCGGGTCCATCCGGTCGACAAGCGTCACGCTGTGACCGTCTTTCTGCAGTGAAACCGCACAACAGAGCCCCACGACACCTGCACCAAGCACCGTAAAATGTCTTTTGTTTTCAAAAGGTTCTGTCAACGATTCAACTTCTTTGCTGGGATTTGTCACAAAATGCCCATATTAGAGGGTGAAGTCCAATAGGTAGGAGTTAGAGTAGCAGGATGGATATTACCGCATTAATCGCCCTGTCGATGGGTGCCGCATGGGCCAGCGGCCTGAACCTTTACGCCACCTGTGCCATGCTCGGCATCATGGGGGCAACCGGATCGATGGACCTGCCCCCCGGACTGGAAACACTTGAAAACCCCTGGGTCATTGCTGCCGCGGGCGCAATGTATGTGGTCGAATTCTTTGCCGACAAAATCCCCGGCGTGGATTCTGCCTGGGATACCATCCACTCTTTCATCCGCGTGCCCGCAGGGGCCGTCCTGGCAGCAACAGTGTTTGCCGATGCCAGTACAGCCGAGATGCTTGCCGCGGGCGCCGGCGGCGGCGTGCTGACCGCCGCAACGCATACGATCAAGGCGGGCAGCCGTTTGCTCATCAACACATCACCGGAGCCGTTCTCCAACTGGACCGCATCCGTTTCGGAAGACGTCGCGGTGTTCGGCGGGCTTTGGCTGGCACTCTCTCATCCCGCCGTGTTTATCGGCGTACTGGTGGTGTTCATCCTGCTGGCGATATGGCTGCTGCCGAAACTGTGGCGCGCGATCCGTATGCTTTTTTCGAAGATCGCCCGGCTCTTCGGCAAGGAGACCGAGACACCTCCGCTCGAAGGTGTGCGGGTAACGCTCGGCCGGAAATCAATCGGCAGCTAGCCACCACACGACCGGGGGCAATCACGGTTTCACGCCGTTCTGGCCCCGTCGTAGTTGGGGTGATAAACTGAAGACGATGGCGCGAACCCGGAAGCCCGGAGACCAAGAATATGTCTTTAGACACCGTCCCGATTATTGATATTTCGCCCTTCCTGTCGGGCGACCCGGCAGGCAAGAAAGCGGTTGCCGATGCAGTCGCCGCCGCCTGTACCGATATCGGGTTTTTTGCGATTTCAGGCCATGGCGTAGACCAGCACCTGGTAGAGGATCTGCGCGAAGCGTCACACAGCTTTTTCGAACAGCCCGAACCCGTCAAACGCGAAACCGTTCATCCCATCCCAGACACGCCCCGTGGACTCCGCGTGATGGAAGGAGAATCGCTCGGGCGCACGGTGCGCCCCGATGCGACACCGGACCTCAAGGAATTTTATCACTACGGTCCTCAGGACTGGCCTGACGAGCCCTATTTCAACGGCCCCGAAGGCAAGCAATATTTCATCCCCAATATCTGGCCGGACAAACCCGCCTCCTTCCGCGAGGCATCTCTCGCCTACTACGCCGAGATGGAACGCCTTATCCACGACCTGGGACGTATCGCCTCCATGGCGCTCGGCCTTCCGGAAAACTGGTTCGAGGACAAGCTCGACAAGCATGTAACGGCAATTCGTCTGAACTATTATCCGCTATTGGCCGACGGCCCGCCGCCGGGACAAATACGCGCCGGCGAACACACCGATTACGGTTTCCTGACCATCCTGATGGGAGAGGACGAAGCCGGCGGCCTGCAGGTCCGCACCCGCAAGGGCGACTGGATCGATGTCGAAACGCGGCCGGAATTTTTTGTCATCAATATCGGCGACCTGCTGATGCGCTGGACCAACGATACGTGGCTGTCGAACATGCACCGGGTTGTGAATCCCCCTGTCAATTCCAAGCCGACGCGCGGCAGATTGTCTGTAGGGTTCTTCACCCAGCCCAATTACGACGCGCTGATAGAATGCATCCCGACCTGCACAAGCCCCGACAATCCCGCCAAATACGAGCCCGTGGTTTCAGGCAAATATCGCGACCTCAAATACGATCAGGGCAACGATGTCGGAGAGACCAAAAGCGCCCCTGCAAACGCCTGACCGACTAGCCGAAAGGCGCGCGGCGTGGCATTGTACCGATCAGCAATTAATGGAGAGAAAAATGGCCGAACCCGTCACGCTGGAGCTGTTCAGCGACTACGTTTGACCCTGGTGTTATCTCAGTACCGTGCGTATTGAAAAACTCCGCGAAAACTACAACATCGATATCAAGCTGATCCACTTTCCGCTTCATCCGGACACGCCGGCCGAAGGCCGCGAGATGGCCGGGTTCTACGCGCAGCGCGGGCTGGATCCAGACAAGATGTATACCGACATGAAGGAACGGATGGATGCCGAGGGCCTGCCCTATGGCAAACGCACCCATTCCTATAACAGCCGCCTTGCCCAGGAACTGGGCAAATGGGCCGACACGCTTGATGACGGCGAAAAGCTGCACGAGGCGCTCTACAAAGCGTATTTCGTCGAGTCGAAAAACATCGGCGAGGTCGACGTCCTGCTTGAAGTCGTCGGCAGTGTCGGACTATCGGTCGATGATGCCCGCAAGGTCATCGAGGAACGTACTTTCGAAGCGGAGATCGATGCCGATTGGCAGAAATCACAGCAATACGGCGTAACCGGTGTGCCCACATATGTGGCTGGCGGCTACGGCGTCGTCGGCGCCCAGCCCTATGAGGCGCTGGAACAGCTTATGAAGCAGGTCGGGGCTGAGAAACGCACCTGATGCTGCACAACTGAACACAACAAGAGACTTCAATGGCGCCAAAAGGTTACGACTACATCATCGTCGGCGCGGGTTCGGCGGGCTGCACGCTCGCCGCCCGCCTGACCGAGGACCCCACAGTTTCGGTTCTCCTGCTCGAAGCCGGTGGGCGTGACTGGGATCCACTGATCCATATCCCGATCGGCGTCGGCAAGATGCATGAGCACAAGCTCCACGACTGGGGCTATATGAGCGAACCGAACGAAGCGATGAACGGTCGCCGCCTGCACATTAAACGCGGCAAGGTCCTGGGTGGATCGTCATCGGTCAACATCATGGCCTATACCCGTGGCCACCCCGGAGATTACGACCGCTGGGCACGTAATGGTGCGACCGGTTGGTCCCATGCTGAGGTTCTCCCCTATTTCAAGCGCTGCGAGACCTGGGAAAATGGGGCCAGCGCCTGGCGCGGTGGCGATGGCCCTGTCGGCACCCAACACGCCAAGACCATGGATCCCATTTTCGAAGCATGGATCGAAGCGGCACACGCAAAGGGCCTGCCCGTCACCGACGACTATAACGGCCCGCAACCTGTCGGTTTCAGCAAGGGACAATACACGATCCGGAATGGCCGGCGTTCGTCTTCCGCCAATGCGTTCCTCAAACCGGCCCGAGGACGTCCCAACCTGACCGTCCATACCCGCGCCCATGCGGGCCGGATTCTGATGAACGGTACGACGGCAACCGGCATTGAATATTCCCGCCGCGGAAAAACGATTACCGCGATGGCCGACCAGGAAGTCATCCTGTCGGGCGGTGTCTTCAATACGCCGCAACTCCTGATGCTGTCCGGGATCGGCCCGGCATCACATCTCAAAGAATTCGGCATCGACTGCCTGTCTGATCTGCCGGTCGGAAAAAACCTGCAGGATCATCTTGTCGCATCGAATTTCTGGACGCGCCCTGAGAACCCCAGCCGGTTCCGCGACGAGCTGCGTTTCGACCGGCTGGCGGTGAGCATGGTGCGTGCCTACCTGTTCGGCACAGGACCGGCCTCTGTCGTCCCGGGCGGGATGCACGCCTTTCTGAAAAGCACGCCCGACCAGGAAGTCGCTGATCTCGAGTTTCTGTTCCGGGGCGCCCCGCTTGACGCAAATCCGTGGTTCCCGGGGATCAAGAAAAAATACGAGGACGGCTTTGCCATCCGTGCCGGTATCGTCCATCCGAAAAGTCGCGGCGAAGCCCGGCTGCGGTCAACCGATCCGCGTGACCCGCTGGTGCTCGACTTTCGCTTCCTATCGAATAACGATGACCTGGTGCTGCTGCGCGAAGGCTTCAAGCTTGCCCGGGAATGCGCCAATGAAAAAGCCTTGGAGCCCTATCGCGGCGTTGAACTGACGCCGGGCGCAGAGGTCAAGACAGACGATCAGATAGACGAATATATCCGCAATACGCTGGGCACAATCGAACACCCGGCCTGCACCTGCCCGATGGGAACGGGCCCGGAATGCGTGCTCGACCCGGACATGAAGGTGCGTGGAATCGAGAAGCTGCGTGTCGTCGACGGCTCCGCCCTTCCCGACCTGACATCTGCACATATCAATTCGACGATCCTGATGATGGCGGAAAAAGCATCCGACATGATCCGCGGCAAGGACCCACTACCGGCTGAACACGTGAACTGAGGTAACCATGGCGCATGTTTCGGAAGAAATGATCGAAGCTTTCGAAGCGGACGGCGTTATCCTGTTGAAAAATGTATTTCCGGAAAGCTGGCTCGACCGGCTGGCGGTTGCCGTCGATGAAATCATGGCAGACCCAAGTCCGCTTTCGCGGGACTACGTACAGGACGGCGCCGGGCGGTTCTTCACCGACCACCATATGAGCCGCCGCAATGATACGTTCCGGGATTTCATGACCAATTCCCCGGCCGGTACCGTCGCGGCAGCGCTGCTGCGGTCTGACAAGCTCAATCTCGTTGACGAACATCTTCTTGTGAAAGAGCCCGGCACCGACGTGCCAACCTACTGGCATCATGACCTGCCCTATTTCGAAGTCTCCTGGCAGGATTTTGCCTCATTCTGGATACCGCTCGATCCGGTCACCGCCGATACCGGTGCCATGAAGTTCGCCAAGGGCTCACACCTTTGGGGCAAGGTCTTCAAGCCGGTGATGATCGGCAACGGGCAGGATGCAAAGGGTGCCGCCGAGTTCGACGGCCCGGCCCCCGATATCGATTCCGCGCCGGAACAATACAATGTCGAGCTATACGAAATGGCCCGGGGAGACGCGCTGTTCTTCCACGCGGCAACGCTCCATGGCGGTGAACCCAACAGGTCACCCGGCACGCGGCGCCGGGCGCTGTCACTGCGCTACGGCGGCAGCCGTGCAACGTGGGAGCCGCGGGACTATGTCCCGTCGCGGCCCGAAACACCTGACCTCACGCCGGGCGGCTCCCTCGATGGCGACGATTACCCTGTCATCTGGCGGGCATAAACCGACCTGCCCGCCATCAGGCTGACTACAAACCGGCGACAGCTTCCAGGTGAACACCCTGCGCAACATGCATGGCACGGGTGGCATCGAACTCTTCCTTCACCGGCGGCGGCAGCGTGATCTCTTTCTTGATCGCCGGGATTTCCTCGATCCGGGCGTACCAGGCACCGAGATTCGGATGCAGCTTTGCGATCGGATAGCCCGCCAGCGTGAGCCGGTTGGCGTAAATGAACCACGCGATATCGAGCACACTCATCTCATCACCCAGCAGATAGGCCTGATCGGCCAACCGGCCATCAAGTTCGCCGAATATCTTTCGGAATTTCGCGGCAGCAGCCTGCGCGACCTCGTCGGTAATACCCGTAGCGGCAAAGGTCTCCCAGAAATCAATCTCGACACCGACACGGCCGTCCTTTTGTCCGTTCACCGTGCCCGACCCGGTATTGGCGTAAACTTCGAGATCCTCGGCTGATTTGGGCGCGTGGGGTGGGTTGAAGACAAATCGGAAGCTCAGCGCCCGCAGGTCGAGATGCAACTCGTCTTCGTGTTTGAGCAATGCGGCGACTTCATTCTCCGATCCTTCGGGGATCAGGCGCGGCTCCGGGTAGACGCTTTCCAGGTAGGTCAGGATATCGTTGCTCTCGATATGCACATCACCGTCATGAACCAGCACAGGCAAAAGCCCGCGCGGATTGATCCCGAGGAAGTATTCCTGAAGGTTTTCATTGCCCATCAGATCGATCAGGTGGGATTCCCACTCGACGCCCTTGAGGGCGAGGAAAATACGCAGCTTCTGCGAGCAGGATGAAAATGGAAAATGGAATACGTGCAGTCCCTTCCAGTCCAGAACTTCACGTGTTTTGATATCTTCGTTCGCCAATTTCACCATTTTTTCATTCCCTGATAATTTTTGTCTTCACCGTTTCGGCGAAAGATTCTTTGATCGTGTTATCCGCTTTTTATCACGCACCGCTACGGATGACGATCTTGCCGAAATGGCTGTCGCTCTGCATGCAGTGATAGGCCGCCCGGGCATCGTCAAAGTCGAACGTGCGGTCGATGATCGGCCTCATCGCGTTTGCCGAGATGGCCGCGTTCATATTCTGAAACATCTCCCGGCTGCCAACGTAAATACCGCTGATCCGACCGGATTTGCCGAGCAGCGGATAGGGGTTCAGCTCTCCCTGGGTCAGCACGCCGATCAGCGCTATATGACCGCCGAAGGCCAGCGCACCGACAGATTTCTGCAACGTCCCTGCCCCGCCGACCTCGACGATGTGATCGACCCCGACCCCATCGGTCAGGTCTTTTACCGCATCATCCCAGTCGGGCGTTTCGGCGTAGTTGATCGTCTCGTCCGCCCCCAGTTCCCGCGCACGTTCAAGTTTTTCGTCGCTCTTGGAGGTGATGATCACCCGCGCGCCCATCATTTTTGCGAATTGCAGCCCGAAGATCGAAACGCCACCGGTCCCCAGCAGCAATACCGTTTCCCCGGCCTTCAAGCCGCCGCGGGCGACCAGGCCGTGCCAGGCCGTCACCCCGGCACAGGTCAACGTGCCCGCCTCATCCCAGTTCAGATGTTCCGGCAGATGAACCAGCGCGCCTTCCGGCAGGATGGTCTCCTCTGACAGCATTCCTTCCTCCGCGCCGCCAAGGGCGCTCCCCATAATAGCGGGGGAAATTCTGCCCGCGTGCCAGCGTTTGAAGAAACAGCTCGCGACCCGGTCGCCCGGATTGAATTCGCTCACCTTGTCGCCGACCGCCACTACTTCACCCGCCCCGTCCGAATTCGGGATGCGCGGCAGCGGCGTGTTGCGCGCACTGGGCGCGATCACTGTATTCATGTCGCGGCGGTTTATGGATGACGTCTTTATTTTCACCCGCACTTCGCCCGGTCCCGGGTCGCCGATTTCAACATCCGTCAGGTTGAGGGCATCGATGCCGTCATCGTTCTCGATAAGCCAGGCTTTCAACGTGTGAGCTCCTTGAATTAAGTTTTAAAGTTTCCGCCAGCGCGCAGCGCCGCGGTGCATTTTACCGGCCAGCAGGATCGGCCCCGTCGTCTGAAGCTGCAGCTCATCGCCGACCATGGACGTGAGCCGGACCTGTTCGCCGCCGACCCAGTTGGGGAACAGGCTGTAGGTAATCCCGAAGGTGATGGCGTCTCCGTCAAACGTCCATGTCCCGCCAAAGGAGACGTATCCGTCTGCCGCTTCGCCTTTTTCATCGGGGGTGCCGCCAAGCAGGTCGCCGCTGGCATAGGCCGTGCGTCCGGTGCGCATCATCGTGAAGGCGTAGTTGCCGTCCGCGCCTAGGATCAGGTTGCCGACGGGCGTGTCTCCCAACGGGTCCATCTCGGCGCCGTCATCGCCGGCAAACCAGAAACGCTGCAGGTCCCAGGTGCCGAGAAGATCATCCCTGTTCATTTTATTTGCCTGTTTTCCTAGATCGCCGCAGAATATGCGCCATGGACATACCCGAAAGCTATATCTCCGCCGATGAAATCGCCAGTCGTATCCCTGATGGTGCGCTCATCGGCGTCCCAAAGGAAGACGGCGGCGTCGCAATGGAAGTCACGCGCGCGCTGGTCCGGCGCAATGCCCGGAACCTGCGGCTGCTGACGGTGCCCGTCAGTTCGATGCAGGCGGATATGCTGATCGGCGCCGGCTGTCTGTCGGAGATCGAAACCAGCGGCGTCTCCATGGGCGAATTCGGCTATGCGCCGAGTTTCCGCCGTGCCGTGCAGGACGGTACCATTGTTATCCGCGATGCCACCTGCCCGGCGCTCTATGCGGAACTCCAGGCATCGGAGAAAGGCTCCCCGTTCCAGCCGCTGCGCGGCATCATCGGCTCCGACGTATTGGCCAACCGTGCTGACTGGAAGGTGATCGACAACCCGTTTGCCGAGGGCGGCAGCGATCCGATCGTCCTGCTGCCTGCCGTGCGCCCCGACGTGGCGCTGTTTCACGCCCGCTACGGCGACCGCTACGGCAATGTCTGGGTCGGCCCGAAACGCGAATGCGTCCTGCTTGCCCATGCATCGGCAAGTACCTTCGTTACCGTCGAGGAAATATGGGACGGCAATCTGATGGAGGACGAGCGCATGCTGGCGGGGACCATCCCGCCGGTCTATGTCGATGCCGTCGCCCATGCAGAACGCGGTGCATGGCCATTATCGCTCGCCAATTGCTACGAGCGCGACGGTAAGCATCTCCAATCCTACGTGAAAGCCGCCAAAACACCTGAAGGGTTCACCGATTATCTGAAGCAGCATGTTTATGGCGAGCAGGCGGCAGCCTGACGGACCTGATGGAATATACCAGGGAAGAATTGCTGATCTGCGCGATCGCGCGGATGCTGGATGGCTGCAAAAACATTGCCGTCGGTACGGCATCGCCCATTCCCGGCAGCGCTGCACTGCTGGTGCAGGCGCTGACCGGCGGCGCATCGCGGGCCAGCATATTGGGCAGCGATATTCACAACCCGTTCAATGACGGCGGGCCTGAGCTTTTCGACCGGGCCGGTCAGGGCCGCGTCGATGCATTTTTCCTTGGTGGCGGCCAGATAGACGGCGAAGCGAATATCAATCTTGTCAGCACCGGCCCATACCCGGAACCGGACACCCGCTTTCCGGGCAGTTTCGGCTCCGCCTATCTGTATTTCTCCGTTCCCCGGGTCATCCTGTTCCGCGAAGAACATTCACGGCGCGTCTTCGTGGACAAGGTCGACTTCATCAGTGCACCGGGCTGGAGTCCGCCCGGTGTCCATCGTCCCGGCGGGCCTTACGCGCTGATCACTAGCCTCTGCATTTTTCGCTATGACAGGGAGCGTCACCGTTTCCGGCTGGACGGGCTACTGCCGGGGGCAACACTTGAAGAAGTCCGCGACAATACCGGTTTCGATTTCGACTGCCCGGACAATATCGGCCCCGTCGCCGCGCCCGAGCCCGACAGGCTGGCGCTGATCCATTCGCGCATCGCGGAAGAAATCTCCGAAACCTATCCCGAATTCGCCCGCACCCGACTTGGCTGGCAGGGCTGACGGACACCGCCCCTACCCTGCTATACTGACCGGAAGAATTGGGAGGGATGACGTGACGACATATACGATGGCGCTTGAACGCTATGACCGGCACGTACCATTTTTTACGGGTGCCATTACCCCGCCGGCAGGTATCGAGATCGAACCGCTTGAAGTCGGCATAGATCACACACATCGTGATGGCCGCGACCGCCACGAACGTATGCTTCGGCGCAACGAGTTCGACATTTGCGAATTGTCCTTCTCGTCCTACATCATGGCTGTCGACCGTGGCGCGGACCTCACGGCGACACCAGTATTTCCACGCAGGCTGTTCAGCCAGAACCACATCTACGTCCGCACCGATTCCGGCATTCAAAAACCGGCCGACCTCGCCGGGCGAAAGGTTGCGCTAAGGGCATTCCAGACAACAATGTCGGTCCTGGTGAAAGGCGACCTGAAATTTTTCTACGACGTGCCATGGGAAGACATCCACTGGATCATGGAAGCCGAGGAAGCCCTCGCCTGGACGCCGCCCGAGGGAACACGGATCGACTGGCTAAACGATGGCCGCCGCGGAGCTGACCTTTTGCTGTCCGGTGAGGTCGACGCGATGATCTTTCCACACCCGCCGCGCGAGGTGCTGGAGGCAGGCGACATAATTCGCCGCCTCTTCCCCGACCCGATGGCCGAGGCAAAACGGTATTACGATCAGCTCGGATATTTCCCGATCATGCACATCATGGCGTTCCGGAACGAGGTTGTGGCAGACAACCCTGAACTGCCTCGCGCCGTGATCGGCATGTGGGAAACAGCCAAGCGCCTCGCTGCCGATTACTATGAAGACCCGGGCTACTCTGAAATCGCCTTTGCCCGGAATGCCATGGAACACCAGACCGAAATGTTCGGCGCGGATATCTGGCCATCAGGGTTCGCAGTGAACCGGAAAAATATCGCGAAGTTTATCGATTACAGCGCCGATCAGGGATTGATCGGCGCCGCTTACGAACCGGAACGATTGTTCCACGCATCCGTTCTGGATACCTGACCCAACGAAGGAGAATACCGTGGAAAATGTCTACGAGCTGTACCGTGCCGTCGTGTTTCCCTGGCACTGCGATCATATCGGCCACATGAATGTGCGCTGGTACGCCCATCACTTCGACGATGCAGGATTCCATCTATGGACCATTGCAGGTGTCAGCCAGAAGGAAATGCACGCTAAAGGCGTCAGCCTTGTCGTCGGACAGATCAAAATAAATTACGTCCATGAAATGAATGCCGGCGACCTGCTGGTCATCCGTGGCGGGTTCAGTCATGTCGGCGGTAAATCGATCCAGCATCACCAACGCCTGTATAATGCCGATACGAATGTGCTGTGTGCGACGCAGGATACCATCGAAGTTTTCTTCGATCCCGAAACTCGGACATCTGCGCCGATGCCGGACTTCTATCGCGACAAGCTTACCCCGCTTGTTGTCGATTTCGAAAACTACAAGGACTGACGTCATGACTTCACTCTCAGGCAAAACAGCAATCGTCACCGGTGCCGGGCGCGGCCTCGGCAAGGCAATGGCGCAGGGAATGGTCGATGCAGGCGCGAATGTCGTTCTTGTAGAACTAGATCGTGACGTGCTTGACCAGGCCGCAGCCGAAATCGGCAAGGGATGCATCGCCGCTGCGGGTGATGTCTCCAACCCGGATGACGCGAAACGGATCCTCGCCGACTGCCTGGCGGCCTTCGGCGGCCTGCACATCCTGGTCAACAACGCGGGGCTCGGCCCGGAACGGTTCCGCGACACGGACCGGTCCAACGCCAAGATGATCTGGGAGATCGACCTTGCCGATTGGCGGCTCTATCTCGACGTCAACACGACCGGCCATTTCGTCATGACCCAGGCGGTGATGCCGCACCTGCTCTCACAGGACTGGGGGCGCATCGTCAATGTCACCACCAGCCTTGATACCATGACCAATTACACGAACGGCGCTTACGGCCCATCCAAGGCGGGCGCGGAAGCGTTGGCGACGATGATCGCAGGCGGCGTCGCCGGTACGGGTGTGACCTGCAACGTGCTGATTCCGGGCGGTCCTGCCGACACCCGGATGATCTCGGCGACCGGCGTATACGAAAACCGCGACAAGCTGATCCAGCCCGACGTGATGGTCCCGCCCCTGCTTGAGCTTGTATCCGAAGAAGGCGGGAAAATTAACAACCGGCGTTTCCGTGCCGCCTTGTGGGACACGTCGATCGGCGCCGACGAAAACCTTCAGAATTGCGGCGACCCCATCGCCTGGCCGCAGCTTGGCGGAAAGGCGATCCGCCCGGATAACGACCCGCGCGGAAACAAGAATACAGGCAATGAAAATGGCTGACGGAAAACTTATCGGAAAAGTTGTCCTGCTCACGGGCGCCGGGCGCGGGCTCGGTCGGGCAATGGCGCTCGCACTGTCGGAACAGGGCGCGCATCTGGCGTTGGTCGATCTGGACGGTGAAGAATTGCAGGAAGTCGCCCACGAGGTTCAGGCAATCGGTGGCGGCGCATCCGTTATTCCACTCGGCGCAGACGTCTGCGATCCGGAAAGCGCCGCGACTGCCGTACATTATGCCGCCGAAAATTTCGGTCGTATCGACGTCGTCTTCAATAATGCCGCGCTTGGCCCGCAGGCGGTTTCCGAAGACCCATTCGGCGCACCACCGAAATTCTGGGAACTGAACCCTTATATTTTCATCCGGATGATGGACATCAATGCCGCCGGACCTCAATTGATCGCCGCGGCTGCGGTCCCCCATATGATGAAAAACGGATGGGGGCGTATCGTCAATATCACCACGGCTCTGGATGCGATGTATGCACCCGGTATGGGCGCGTACGGACCGTCCAAGGCGGCGCTCGAAGCGCACACGGCGATCATGGCGAAAGACCTCGAAGGCACCGGTGTGACCGCCAATGTGCTTATCCCCGGCGGGCCCGCCAATACCCGTATGATCCCCGATGCGACCGGCATTCCGCGCGATGCGCTGATCCAGCCGGAAGACATGCAGGCACCGGCGGTATGGCTTGCCTCCGACGAATCTGACGGTCATAGCGGTAAACGGTTTATTGCTGCGCTCTGGGGTCAGGGACTCGAAAAGGCCTCTGCCCCCTGTGCGTGGCCGCAACTGGGCCAACAGGCCATCCTGCCGGGATCCATCGGGCGCTAGGTAAAGCGTACAGGACTATCAATCTTTGGAAACGACCCGCACTGCCCAGACCGCAATCAGGAACGCGATAAAAAGGATGATGGCACCGGCCAGATAAGGCGCATCCCGGCCAAAACCCGTGAAAGCTGCCCCCGCCGTAATCGGGCCGAGAATCCGGCACAGGGACTGCACCGACTGGGAAGCTCCCATAGCGGCCCCCTGATGCTCGTCAGGTGCATTCCGGGATATCAGAGCCGTCAGCGACGGACTCGCCAGCCCGAACCCGACGGCGATCAGTGCACCGCCGACAAATGCCAGTGGCGGCGCATATACGAACAGAACCGACGCATAGCCGATCGACATCAGCAGTGCACCGGCAACCACCAACTTTGCCTCGCCAAGCCTCTTCGCCAAAGGACGGACCATGCCGCCCTGCACCAGCACCATGATGCCGCCAATATAGAGGAAGAAGATGCTGACCTCACGCACGCCCCAATGAAGCTGACGTTCGGTCCATAATGCGAATGTCGCTTCGAGCCCGGCCATGCAGAACGCCAGAAGCGTCAGGATGATGATCGGATACAGAACGGCCGGGGTCGCCCCCGCCACTGAAAAGGCCTTCAGCCGCGCGGGAATGCTTCGTGGGTCGTCGGATACGGTTTTCGCAGGCGGCTCACGCAGTAAAAGCAGCGCCGCAACAAACCCCAACGCGCCAACACCCGCAGCAATCATAAATGCGGTCCGGAAATCCGCTTCGCCCGTGCCAAGACCGGTAAGCGCCCAGCCAATCCCGGGACCAAGCACAAACCCCGCACCGATTGCGGCCCCCATCATGCCCATTCGACCCGCACGTTCTTCCCGCGGTGTGACATCGGCGATATAAGCTTGAGCAACGGGCAACGTGCCGCCCATCAGCCCGCCGAACGCACGGGCAGCAAAGAGCATCCAGAGCGCATCTGCCTGGCTGACCATAGCGAAAGAGATTGCCGTTCCCAGCATGCTGAAGCACAGGATCGGCCGTCGCCCCCATTTGTCGCTGATGACGCCCCAGGGAAATGACGACAAAAAGGCAAAGAACGAATATGTCGAAAACAGCAGCGTCACCTCGAACGGCGACGCCCCGTATCTTTCAGCCCAGAACGGCGTAAACGGAATGATTATCCCGAATGCCAGCATGTCGAAGAAGACGATCAGCAACAGAACGCCGATCGCACCTTTACCAGGGGGTCTTTTGATCATTTCTGCAATCTAGCCGGAGTTCCGCTGACTCACCATGTCTCTGAGTTCGAATTTCAGTACCTTGCCCATCACGTTTCTTGGAAGTGCATCGACGAAAATCACGTCACGCGGATGCTTGAACCTGGCCAATTCCCCGTCGAACAGCTCCAGAACAGCTTCCCGCGTGAGATTGCTGCCCTGACCCGGCACCACAATCGCAACCGCCGCCTCGCCCCATTGTTCGTCTGCGCGCCCGATTACCGCACACTCTGTTATTTCGTCGCACTGGTCGAGAATCATCTCCAGCTCTGCCGGGTAGATATTTTCCGACCCTGAAATGATCACGTCTTTCACCCGGTCATCGACGTAAAAGAGCCCCTGCTCGTCCACGTGCCCGATATCGCCGGTATGAAACCACCCGTCTTTGAGAACTTCTTCACTGGCCTCCGGGTCATTCCAGTAGCCGGACATGATGTTCGGTCCCCGCACAACAATTTCACCGCGTTCGTCGGGCCCGAGAATTTCCCCGGAAGGACCCTCGATGCGCGCATCGCAATGCAATGCCGCCCGCCCGGTCGAGCCTTTCGTCGTCCAGGCATCCGGAATACGCTGGTGGATGACAATGGGCGCGGTTTCCGTCGCCCCGTAAACCTGAATAATCGGCACGCCGCGATCCAGATAGGTATCAAGTAGAGACGGCGGGACTGTCGTCGACCCGGTGTTGATTGCCCGCAGGGATGAAAAATCCATATCCGGCCAGGCCGGATGCTGCATCACCGCTGCCATCAGGGCCGGCACCAGAATCATCAGCGTCGGTTTCTCGTCTCTGATGACGTCTACGGTCGCATCGGGGTCGAAGCGGCGATGCATGATCACCATCGCGCCCGCATGCAGCGCCGGCGTGGTCTGAATATTCAAACCACCGACATGGAACATCGGAAGGTTGGTGAAAATTACGTCGTTGCTGGTCATATCGTGCATCGCGATGGAATTGACCGCATTGAATGTCATCGCATTCTGGGTCAGGACGGCGCCCTTCGGGCGACCAGTCGTCCCCGACGTGTAGACGATCAGCAGCGGGTCTTCTGGCCCAACGGCGGGATCGACGGTATCCGGCGGTGCGGCGGCAACAAATTGTTCAAATTCATCGCCCATCGCTACGACACGACAATCGTCAAGCCCTGTATCGATCGTTTCCGTTCCCTCGGCGAACTCATCTTCGCAGAACAGGACCTTCGCACCGGCGTTCTTCAGGATGTAAAGATGTTCGGGCGGTGCAAGCCGCCAGTTCAGTGGCACAAGTATCGCGCCGATCCGGGCACAGGCAAACATCAAGGCCAGCATATCCGGCGAATTCAACCCCAGAAACGCAACCCGGTCGCCATGTTCCACATCAAGGTCGTGGTGGAGAAAGCCCGCCACCCGGCGAATGCGCTGGTCGAAAGCCCGGTAGCTGATATCCCGGCCTTCGAAGCGTATCGCTGTCTTTTCAGGCTGGAAATCCGCCCAGCGCTCGATCCAGTGCGACAAGTTCATCAGGCGTCGTCCGTCTCACCCGGCTCATAGAGCGTTTCCCGACCCAACCGGTCGAGGCAAAGCTCCGCCGTCCACGGCAGCATCAGGGACCCCAGTCGGGAATCCCGGTACAACCGTTCCAGCGGCAGTGATTTCAGCATCGACTGACCGCCACACGTCCGAATGGCCAGCCGGCACATCTCGTTCGCGTTTTCCATCACCGCGTATTGAGCGGCATAAGCCCGGAGCCGATCGTCTTTTGACGGATCGACACGAGCCTCGCCGGTCGCCTGTTTAAACAGCGCCCAGGTCTGCTGCAGTTTAATCCACATATCCGCAACCGTGATCTGCTTGGTCGGGTACATACGCCGCTTCACAGGAATTCCCTCTATATCGCCCCGCAGGTATGCGACCGTGAAATCGTAGGCCGCCTGCGCCAAGCCCATATAGGTCGGGCACAACGTCAGGAACATATGAGGCCAGCGGCGCGCTGCCTGATAATAGACGCCGCGCGGCAGAAGCATCTGTTCGTCCGGAATAAACACATCTTCCATCACTAGCGTCCGGGAAACAGTCGCCCGCATGCCGACGGGGTCCCACGGGCCAACAATCGACAGGCCCTCTGAATCTGCCGGCACTGCCATGAAAAGCGTATCGCGCACGGATGCGTCGGGCTTATCTTCTGTGCAAAGGACGCCGTAATACGTCGCGGCCCCGGACAGCGACGCGAAGATTTTTTTGCCGTTCAACACCCAGCCGCCATCGACCTTTGCGGCCGACGTACCGAATGGCGCCTTACCCGCAGCGGCGGACGACCCCTCGGAAAACGGCTGGGCGAAAATAGCCCCCTTCTCAACAATCCGGGAAAAGTGAAGTTCGCGATTTTTCTTATGCTGCTTGCGATCCGCTGCCGGCATATCGAGATCATCGGCGATGTGGCCCGTCCACAGAGGCGTGCAGGCATGCATGTTGAAGGTAAGTGCCGTTGCACCACACCAACGCCCCATTTCCGCCGCCAGAAGCGCATAATCCGCATACTGGACGCCAAGCCCGCCGAGTGATTTGGGCACCGTCATCGCAAGGATCCCAGCCCTGCGCATATCGTCGTAATTTTCGAACGGGAAAGAGGCCTCTTCGTCATAGCGCTGCGCCCGGCCGACAAATTTTTTCTGGCCGAGCGTTCTGATGACCTGCTCTATCTCGTCATTCTTCCCCGCGAGCTTTTGCCATTTGAAGGACTTGGGCTTCTTTTTTGCAGGTCGCTTGGATGTGGTTTTACGCGCGGGCTTGCGGAGTGATCCGGTTGCGGTGGCCATGTCTGCCTCGTTCTGTATCAGCGTTCGACGGTTTTCAGGAAATGACTTAACGCAGCGTCGAATGCCTGCGGGTCTTCGAGATTAGCCAGGTGTCCGAGCTCCGGCAGACAGACATAACTGGCGCCCGGTATTTTGGTCGCCATCTTCTCCATCATCGGTGCCGGCGCATTCGTATCGGTCTCTCCGGCTATTACCAATGTCGGCACCTTGATATGCGGGAGATTAGCCCTTTGTTCGAACGTCACGATGCATTCGACCGCCGCCCGATAGGTCTCCGGTGCAACGTCCGCCATGCAGTCGAAGGCAAGTTGCCGTCCATTCGCGTCTGCATCTGCCGACATCATATTATCGACGAGTTCCTGTGCGAGATCCGCCATGGTTCCGCCGTCTGCCAGCGGAGCAAGGCGCGCCTCTACGAACTTCTTCTGGAATTCACCATCGGGTTTGCCAAAGGCGGGACTGGTCGCAGACAGTGTCAGTGACAGGAGGCGGTCCTGACGATCAACGGCGAATTCCTGGGCCACCATGCCGCCCATCGAATGGCCCACCAGATGCACCTTTTCCCAGCCCCGGTCATCCAGCAGCATTTCGAGCGCGTCGGCGAGTACCGGAAAAGACATCGCGCCGAATAGCGGGCTTTTGCCATATCCCGGCATGTTCCAGGCGGCCGCCACGTAGTTCATGGAAAAGCTGTTGATCTGCGGCATCCAGCTATAGGCACCGCCCCCGACACCGTGCAGGAACAGGACAACCTCGCCCTCTCCCTTTTCGATGCAGTCCGGCACAAAAATCACACGAGGTCTCCCTGCAGAACACCACCGTCAACGATCACAGCATCATCCAGGCGGATTGTGCAGTTACGCACCGGCAGATCGAAATGTCCCGCCGTATAGCGGTTGGCCGTCTCGTTTGCGCCCGTCGAATAAAGGAAATTTCCGGCGAAGGCGCGAAGTTCGGTTCCGTTGATGTCGCGCTTGTCATACATGGCCAGCGAATCCCACCGGGCCAGCGGGTTCATGCCCCAGCCAACATGAGAGACAGCATAGGCTTCCCTGTCGCCCCAGGCCGAAATGTATTCGCGAAACAGGTCGGCATCCACGCCGGTGCCGGCGATTTCGGTCACGTAGTCCTGCTCGATCGTCAGCGTGACCGGGCGTTCGAGATATCGTTTGAAGGTCAGGTTCACATCACCCGCATCCATCACCAGCGTACCGTTAACCGCACCTGCTTTCGGAAAACACAACACGAGCCCGCCGGGCCAATGGGCAACGTGCCCCGGTTTATCGCAATATCCCCAGACCCCTGCCCCGCGCGTATCTGCAAGATCAATCCGCAGATCAGTTCCGGCGGATGAAGTTACCGTCATCTCTGCGGCATCCGACAGCATCCTGATACCGGCCTTCACCTTTGGCGTAAGCTCCGGATCTGGCAGCAGTCGTTCGAGAACATCAGGATGTTCGTTGGACACCATCAAAAGCCGCGCACCGCCTTTCAGAATGTGCGGCAGCTCGGGGGCGTGCAAGAGACCCTCTACGGTGCAATCGATGACAATGGTCGCCGCCCCGAGGGCCGCAATCACGGGCGCCAGCCCCTGCACGGCATCCGATGCGCCCGTAGACCTGACCGCCACGGGCGCTGATTGCGCAGGCGAGACCAGCTTTATGTGAAAGGCGTTAACGCCAAGACGATGGAGCGCAAGTTCCGCCAGGTGAACATTCAGGTCTCGCGACTGCGTCTCCGACAATATCGCTGCGGTATCGCCGGGCTCGAGCTTGCAATGCCCGAACACCGCGCAAAACATATCAATCCATTTGCCTTCGATGCGGTCGGCGAACATACGGCCATTGCCCCCTTTGCGTTGTTAGTTCAAATCTAGCGCAGCCTATTTTGTATGAAAAGGAATATATTTTTGATACAATCGTGAAATGGCTGAGCGGTTCGTAAACGATTATCTGTTGTATCTGCTGGCACGCGCGAGCTCAGAGGTCAGCGCGCAGTTCCATCAAAGACTGAAGACCCATGGCCTTCAGGTGGCAGAGTGGCGCGTCCTCGCGAGCCTGAGCGACGGGGATGGAATGACCATCGGCGAGCTCGCCGCCCGCGCCCTTCAGCGCCAGCCCACGATGACCAAAATTATCACCCGGATGGCGGATGCCGGATTGGTCGAACGGCGCCCGGACGCCAGTGACCGGCGCAAGGTACGCATTTTCATTACTGGCGATGGTCGCCGCCGCGTCGATGACGCCCTCGCAGATGCCAAAGCCCATGAACAAGAAGTACTCGCGGATTACAGCCCGACCGAGGCCGCACAAATGAAATCAATGCTCCGGGCTCTCGTAGATAGAAACGGCGCCTCCCCTCGGGAAGATTGATAATTCGCGGAGCCGGGCTAAAGTTCACGACCGTGGAGGAGACAAACTATGCGCGATGACGCGACACAGCAAACCGTTGAAGATACGGCGAAACTCATCGAGATTATCGGCGAACCAAAGCCGGACGTCGCGACGAAAGAGATGCCGGCGCTCGATAGCCATTGCCGCCATTTTATCTCGCTCTGTCCCTTCCTCTGCATTTCGACGGCAGACGCCAGCGGCAATCAGGATGTCAGCCCACGGGGCGATCCGCCGGGATTCGTGCGGGTCCTCGATGACCGCACTATTCTGATCCCGGATCGCAAAGGCAATCGCCGGGTCGATACAATGCGCAATATCCTCGAAAACCCAAATGTCGGACTTCTGCTGATGTTGCCGGGGGTCGAGGAAGTGGTTCGCATCAATGGCAAAGCGACGCTGACCGAAGACAAAACACTGCTCGCAGATTCCGCCGTGAATGGCAGTATTCCGGCCCTCGGCGTCATCGTCAAAATCGATGACGTTTTCTTCCACTGTGCCAAGGCGGTGATCCGCTCGAAACTCTGGGCCCCGGAGACACCGATTCAACGCAGCGAATTCCCCACATATGGAGAAATCGTCCGGGATCAGCGGGTCCCTGACGGCGATGCTGCAAATATCAACGCCGAACTCCAGACGGACTACAAGACCCGCCTGTATTAATAGTTCCGGCTAATTTTTTCGTGCCTCGCGGCAAACCCTGGATTTCCAGCGCGAAAAATCTGTTGAACTCGCTTCATAATGCTTCGATCTCTGTAGCGTGAGAGGGAAACCATTCTCTAACATATTGTTTTTGCTGACATTACCGTTTTGGCACAATTTTTGCATAGTTCAAGCCAGAACAGGAACAGAACGTCGTCAGTTACAAAATGATCCACCTTCCCTTCATCTCCAGCCTCAAAAAGGCGTCTGTCGCGGGTCTCATTGCCGTCTATGCCGTTATCGCATTCACCCACACAGCATCTGCAATACCCGCGCTCCAGGTTTATATCGAAGGCGCATCATATGATGACGCTGACGAAAGCTGGAAGATCACCAGCCCATCCAACGCCCCCTTGCGCCTCTGGGCCGTCGGTAACGTTGACGGCCGCGGCGGAAAAGGATCGATTACCGATGTAAAAGCCGCTTTCGCCTACAGCTCGGGCGCCGGCAATGTGACAATCGACATTACTCCGACGACGACCGGAAATTTCGGCGGCTTCACCGACGAATCAGTTGCGGTCGCGCCTACGCTGATCGCCACCCACACAGATGGCAGCCAGCCGGTGCGGTCAGACGGCAAAAAACTGGCCAAACACGGCGTATACGGCAGGAACACCCATTTTCAGGAATGGGCACTCGGTGATTTCACGCTGACTGATTCTCCGATCGCCGATTTCATGGATGCCTTTCCCGAAGCACCCATCGAAGCAACCGGGCAGATCAACGCATACGACATCAACGTCACCGGCCTCGTCGAAGGCGAATGGATCCATATTGACCTTTACGGGTCGATCCTGAACAGCCGCGGCAAGGTAAAGTCGGTCTTTTCACCGTTTTCGCATGACGCGGAATTCACGCTGCTGGCCGCCGGACCGATTGGAAGTACCGAAGTACACGCGCCGGGCGCGCTCGTAATATTCTCGGCCGGGTTGTTCTTCCTGGCCCGTCAGCGACGCAACAAAAAGAACGCCTGACCGCGTCGCAATGCGCTAATATCGGCGCATGTCTTCTCTTTCCAAATCCGTCGAGGCCCCTGCGGAGGTCGCACTTACAGGGGTTTCCCGCCGGTTCGATGAAACGTTCTCGCTGCAGGACCTTGAATTATCCGTCGCAGACGGCGAATCCGTCGTCCTGATTGGCCCCTCCGCATCCGGCAAAACGGTAACGCTCAAGACAATAGCCGGCCTGTTCCGCCCCGATACCGGAAGCATCCTGATTCGGGGCCAGGAAACCATCGGGATCGGCGATAAGGAGCGGTCTGAAATCGCCCGGATCGGGGTACTGTTCCAGCGTTCGGCCCTGTTCGACAGCATGACGGTTTGGGAGAATATTACCTTCCGGCTTCGGCAACACACGAGGCTCAGTAAACAGGATGCAATAGAGGTTGCAGGCGAAAAGCTAGCGGCCGTGGGATTGGCAAGGGATACAGCCCTGCTCTACCCCGTAGAATTATCAGGCGGCATGCAAAAACGCGTCGGCATTGCGCGCGCACTGGCTGATAGCCCTGATATCCTGTTGTTGGACGAGCCGACTGCGGGCCTCGACCCGATCATGACCAATGTGATCAACGAGCTCATACTTGAAAATGTGAAGAGCCTTGGCGCAACCGTCATATCGATCACCAGTAACCTTTACGGTGCCAGATATATCGCGGACAGGGTCGTGATGATGAACGGGGGTCGCATCGTCTGGAGCGGTAGTCCTGATGATCTCGATCAGTCAGGTAACCCCTATGTGGATCAGTTCGTTCACAAAACCGCTGACGGCCCAATTATTGCAGGTCTTACTTAGTCGAGCCCCCCCCTCGAATGCGGTGGCTGAATACCAAAATCTCCCGAACCGTAAAATACGATTAGTTTCATACCATTAAATAAAAACAACTAATCGAATACGTAAATACAAATATAATACCATTATCACAATATTACTTTTCGCCGGTATTATATTCAGTGCGCGGGTTGATTGATTTTTGATAAGCCCCTAATAATGATTAAGCATTAACGTCTTGCGCCATTGGTATATTTAATAAAATTTAATGACTGATACTCCCGCTATCAATCCGCATGAAGAGACCCTGGATTTCAAATCCGCTATCGTTAAGGATTGTTATTCATACTGGCGCGGAAAAGTGATTGGCGATCGCCTTCCAAGTCGATCGGATATCGATCCGGTCGACATTCCCAAGCTTATGCCACATGCCGTGATCCTGGATGTCAGACGCGAGCCTGAGCTGGATTTCAGGTATCGCCTGATCGGCACCTATGTTGCGGAACATCTTTTCAAAGACCACACGGGCTCGTGGTTTTCGGAGATTGAATATCAGAGGGCGCCAAGCACGATCTGGCAGAACTGCGCCCATGTTATCGAAACAGGCAAGCCTCTCCTGCCCGAAACGCCCTATGTGGGACCGAACCAGGGATTCAAAAGCGTCGAGGACGTTATCCTGCCCCTCGCTGATGACGGCGAAACTGTCGATAGCCTGCTGGTGTTTATCCACTACATGCGCCGCTCGGAAATCTAACCCAACCGCCCATCTCCATACGGTGAAGTATTGTTTCACCACCGAATGCCAACTAAGCTGAGCCCCAAGCGGACAGCAAGTCCGCGAATAGCGGGGATGCATGGTGCAAGTTCTTTCAATAGCTCATTTGTGGCTAATCAACACTTTCAAATTCATCTCGGGCATGATCGTGCTTGCGATATTTGTCCTTATAGCTCTGGACGTTATCCTCCCTCTCGTGGGAATCCAGCCATGGGACGGCACTCTCGGCGTCGTAGAGTATGGGCTTTTGTGGTTCACTATTCTCGCTGCACCTTGGCTCGCCCGCATAAAAGGTCATGTTTTCATCGATGCGGTAGCGGAAATGCTGCCACCAGGCGCAAAAAAAGTGACCTCCAAGATCGCCTATCTGGTGGCAATCACGGGATCACTGATGCTTGCGTACTTCTCATGGCTCCTGATGGTCGAGGCTTTCATCGACGAAAATATCGACGAACGCAGTATCGAACTTATGCTCTGGTGGCTTTATGCTCCCATGCCGATCTGTTTCGCCCTCGTCGCGATTGAATTCATCCGCTACCTGGTTGGCATCGATGACATGTATGGCAGCCGAACCGACGTCAAGGAGGGGATGTAATCATGGAGTGGTACTGGGCTTTTGCATTCCTTCTCGGCTGGGTCATCTGCTTTATGGCGCTGGGCGTACCTGTCGCCTTCGCATTCATCGCAACGAACTTTATCGCCGTTTACACATTCACCGGCTTCGACGCCAACGCGCTTATCCAGGTAGCGGATAACTCGACCCAGTTGATATCCCGTTTCACCCTGGGACCTGTGCCGATGTTCATCCTGATGGGGTCCCTGTTCTTCCATACAGGGCTGGCGCTGAAAGTCTTTGACGGGCTGGATGCGATTTTCGGGCGGCTTCCCGGCCGGCTTTGCTATCTCACCGTCGCCGGCGGCTCGATATTTTCGACCCTCACCGGCTCCTCGATGGCGAACACCGCGATGCTCGGCTCCCTGATGGTCCCGGAAATGCGCCGGCGCGGATACAGCAAGCAGATGTCGATGGGCCCCATTCTCGGCACCGGCGGACTTGCCATGATTATTCCGCCTTCGGCGCTTGGCGTACTGCTGGCGGCGATCGCCGAAATTGATGTCGGCCGTTTGCTGGTGGCAGGCCTTCTGCCGGGCTTCACGCTCGCGGTTCTCTACGCGGCCATGATTACCTTACAGCTGTGGCGCTACCCCGGTTCCGCACCGGCCTATGACGTAGAACCGATGAGAATGGGCGCGCGCCTGATGCTGGTCACCACGAATATCCTGCCCATGGGAATCGTCGTCTTCATGGTGATAGGCTTTATCGTCCTCGGCATTGCCACCCCGACGGAAGCCGCAGCGTGCGGCGTGCTGGGCGTATTCATTGTCGCAATCGGCTTCAGGGCACTGAGCGTCCGCGCCGTCTCAACCTCGGTCGAAGCGACCGTGAAGGTGGGCGCGATGGTGTTCCTGATCATTATGAACTCCACCGTCTTCAGCCAGATGCTCGCCTATTCCGGCGCGAGCAAGGGGCTGATCGAATGGGTGACCAGTTACGAGCTGCACAAATTTGCAGTTCTGTTCATGATGTTCTGCGTCCTCATCCTGCTCGGCATGTTCATGGATGCGACATCAATGATGCTGATCACGGTGCCGATCTTCTTCCCGCTTGCAGGTGCTATGGGCTTCGATCTGGTCTGGTACGGCCTGTTCGTGCTGATCACGATTGAGATGGCAGGTACCACGCCGCCCTTTGGGCTATTGCTTTACGTCATGCTCGGGGTGGCGCCCAAGGGAACAACGCTGATCGACGTCGCCAAGGCCGCCTTCCCGTTCCTGGTCTGCGACGCAATCCTGATCCTGATCCTGGTGGCCTGGCCGAACCTGGCGCTTTGGCTGCCGAATCAGATGTAGCGACCCGGCCCGCCAAACAGACATCAAAAAAGGCGCCGCCCAGTGGGCGGCGCCTTGTCGTTTCAATGACTGAAATTCAGCCGTCGCTTATTTCAGCATCTTCGATTTCAGCAGCTCGAAATCGACGCTGTATTTGCGCTTCGCGGCATCGGCCCAGTTGGCTTTCAGAATTGTTGCGGTGAATGCCTTGCCGTATTCACCGGGAACGTCCCATGCCTGAACGCCATCAGCCATGATCTTGGCATTATCGATCGCAATCAGGTCCTTGATGACCCGGCCGCTTTCGTTTTCATAATGCAGTCCGGCTGCGAGGATCTGCTCCTGAGCCTTCTTGGTCAGCTTGTCGAAACGATCCTTGTTCATGGTCAGGAATGTTGTCGAGCGGAAGAATGCCGGACCAACCTTGAACTTGATGTATTTCTGCCAGCCACGGAACGCAACGCCGCCTTCTGGCCAGGCCAGCCCGTCAACCACGCCACGCTCCAGCGCAGTGTATACTTCAGACGGCGAGATGTTCTTGGTCGTCGCGCCCATCGCCTTCAGGAAAGGCGTGTAGAGCGGCGTGGTGCGCATTTTCACACCCTTGAGATCAAGACCGGTGGTCTTGCTGAGCTTCGGCTTTTCTTTCATCCAGAGATAGAACTGGTTGTCATTGTACCAGTTCGCCCACCCCAGGATGACACCGTTGAGCTTGTCAGCCCAAACCTTGTTCATCAGGTCATAGCCGCCATTCGCACGCCATTCCTGCGGCGTCATGTTGGAAATGCCCGTCAGGCGCGCTTCCGGCACCAGGTTGGCATAATACGTCGTCGGCGACATGATGATATCGATCAGGCCGCGCTTCATGGCAGCGCCCTGTTTACGGTTCGGCGTAACTTCCGGACCACCGATATAGTTCAATTTAACGAGGCTCTCATCCTTCGCCATTTCTTTCGAAAATGTCGCGAACATTGCCTTGCTCTGGTCATGCTTCTGGCCCATCGCCGTCGACAGTTTCAGCTCTTCAGCAGCCTGTGCAGGCAGTGTCACTGCCGTCATGGCCGCAACGGCTACACTCGCCGCCGCCAGTTTTCCCATCGTGATCTTCATTTACTCGTCCTCCCAGGACATGGTTCAATTTTAGAGGTAGCAGAACCGTGGTTTTATCGATCCCGCCCGTTACGGATATGTCCGTACGCCGACGTATCTTAGCAGTCCTGTAAATCGACCGGAACCCATTTGCTTAGGTTACGAAGTACCGTACTCTGAGCCCCACATCTTATGCTGAAAGCCCCCGAATTGCCCACAATACCCGCGCAAAGCACCGAGGATTCCGCCTCCCCGAGAGGCTGGCTCATTGTCGCTGCCCTGTTCCTGATGTTGAGTATCATCATCACGGCCCGGAACAGCATGGGGCTGATGATGCCCTTCTGGAAGGACGATATGGGCTGGTCGTACAAGTTCGTCTCCACCGCAAGTGCCGCGATGCTGATTATGATGGCCGTCATCGCGCCTGTTGTCGGCTCTGTGATCGACCGGCTTGGCTCACGCATGATCTATGCCACCGGCATGACCGTCATCGGGGTCGTTTTCATCCTGTGCTCGTTCATGACCGAACCGTGGCAGCTTATCGCCCTGTTCAGCATCATCGGCGGGGCCGCATTCGCTGCCATGGCGCCATCGCTTGTCTCCACCACGGTCGCCCAGCATTTCACGGGCCGGATCGGCCTTGCCACCAGCATCGCGACATCCGGCAGTACAGGCGGCCAGTTCGCCCTGATGCCGCTGCTGGCATTTCTGATTACCGTGACGTCCTGGCGCCAGAGCTATTTTATTCTCGGGATCGCGGTTCTCGTGACAGCGGTCGTGGTGTTCCTGCTGATCGGCCGGGAAGCACCGCGCCCCCGCCCGGCCAAAGGGTCGCCCGGCGCATCAACAATGCTCAGCACTCTCCGGGCGCTCATTCGGGTGCCGACGTTCTGGCTGCTGGGCAGCAGTTTCTTCATTTGCGGTTTCACCACGGCCGGCGTGATCAAGGTTCATCTGATTCCCTACGCGGTCAGCTGCGGCTTTCCCCCGGTACAGAGCGCGACGGCCTATGGCGTGCTGTCCCTGTTCAGCCTGATCGGCATGATATCCTATGGCTGGCTGTCGGACCGATATCACCGCCCGATGCTGCTGGCGAGCTGCTACTTCGTGCGGGCGCTGACCTTCATCATGCTGATGTATATCGCGGGCAATACCCCACTGCTCTTTATCTTCGCCGCCCTGTTCGGGATTTTCGATTACGCGACATTCCCGATCGTCGCCAGCCTGGTCGCTACCCATATAGGTCGCAACGTCATGGGCATCACGATGGGGCTGATCTTCGCACTGCATTCCATCGGCGGTGCACTGGGATCGTTCATGGGCGGCTGGCTGTTCGAAGCTTTCGCCCGGTATGACTGGGTATGGATGGTGTCGGTGTTGCTCGCCTTCTTCGCGGCGTTCCTGAGTATCCTGATAAAGGAAAATCGCGCGCCCCAGACACTGCACGCAGCGACGCCCAGAGCGGCCTGAACCCAGCTAGGCGGAGGGTTCTCTCAACCCCAGCCGCTCCATTCTCGGCAGGACCTCGTCGCGGACCGCCGGCAGGTCGTCGATGTAATTGACCATCCCGAGTGCCACGCCATCCATCCCCGCCTCTGCCATCTGCCGGAACTCCTCAACCACGTCATCATAGCTGCCGACGAACGGATACGTGCCGCTTGCAAAGATCATCCGCTCTTTCGTATGGGTCGGCAATTTGGACGACGACGCGCCGCCTTTGCTGCGCATGGCCAGCGCCTCTTCCACCGCGTCCCAATCGCCGTTCTCGTGGACGATGTAGTAATAAAACTCCTCCGCCTCTTTGCGTGTCGGGCGGCATAACAGGTTGCCACACCCGAAATACATGCGGGGCGCCGGGGCTACCGCCGTCATCGCCGCCACCTCGGACGCCAGCTGATCGATTTCACGGGTTCCCATAAAAACGCAATCCGTCCGCCGGAGTGCGAAATCACGGCCGACCGGAGAATTTCCCGCGCTGACCAGTATCGGCCGGTCGCCGAAATACGGTTTGGGCGCACTCTTCACACCTTTCAGGCTGAAGAACCTACCCTCAAAATCGAAAGCCTCTTCTTCAGACCACATTCGCTCAACGACCGTCAGCCATTCCTCGGTATAGGCATATCTCTCGTCATGCTCTCGGATATCGACCCCGAACATTGCATGCTCGCCGACATTCCACCCCGACACCATGTTGAGCCCGAAGCGCCCCTGCCCCACGTGATCCGCCGTCACCATCTGGTTTGCCGCAAAAACCGGATTTACAAGCGAGACATGAATGGTGCCGAACACCGATATTTCGTCGGTCGCCGCGAGTGTGCCGGTCGCCCAGGTCAGCGTCTCGAAATTCACACCGGCGGCATCCACCTCGCCGCCATACCCGGTCCAACGGGCCACGGGCAAAAGAAATTCCAGCCCCGCCTCTTCGGCGAGCCGGGACGCGGTGACGTTGTTCTCCCACGTGGGCTGCCAGTATTCGGGTGCCCTGGTCTGGGTAAGCCCGCCGGAACAGTTCTGCGAAAACAAACCCAGCTTGAACCGGTTCGGTCCGTAAATTCTCGTCTGCTGCCGCCCCATCCCCATCTCCCGCAGAGTTGTTTGGCATATCTATAGCCCGGCGCGATCAGATCACAAAAAAGACCCGCCATAAATGGCGGGTCTTTAAACATGGTCGGAGCGACTGGATTCGAACCAGCGACCCCTTGACCCCCAGTCAAGTGCGCTACCAAACTGCGCCACGCTCCGGTCGGTTCGAGTGCCGCAAACTACGCAGGGTTCGCCCACAACTCAAGCACGGATATTGTCAGATACCGACGTTTTTCAGGGTTGCCCGCATATCTTCCAGATCACCGAGAACCTGCCGCAGTGCTTCGCGGTCGATGCCCCCTGCTTCCGGCGTCGAAACCGCCTGCGCAGAGTGCACCGGCGTCGATTGTGGGGCTGAAGAATCCGGAGACGGCGGCGTATCAGGTTGCCCGGCCTGGCGGGGTTGAACGGCCTGCCCTGCCTGTTGAGCGAGGATCTGTTTGACCCCACCCTCTTTAAGCAATTTCTGAACACCCTTGATGGTGTAGCCGTCCGTATAGAGTAATTCGCGAATACCGCGTAGCAGGTCTATATCTTCCGGGCGGTAATAGCGCCTGCCGCCACCGCGCTTCAGCGGTTTCACCTGGGCGAACTTGCTTTCCCAGAAACGCAATACATGCGCCGGGATATCGAGGTCTGATGCGACTTCGCTGATGGTTCGGAACGCCGCGGCCGATTTTCCCTGACGGCGGCCGGTTTCCTGTGGATCGGCCGCTTCAGTCATTTATCAGCTGCCGGGCCGGTAGGGTGTTCCACTGCCCATGGGCGGCGGCGTATCCGGCTGCTGCTGAGGCGCCCCACCGTTATCGGCCCCGGAGAACCCGTCATCGGTATCGTCCTCGCCGCCTGCTTCCCCGTTGATACGGTTCTTCAGAACGTTCGATGCCCGGAATACGAGCACCTTGCGAGGCAAAATCGGTACCTCTTCGCCGGTTTTCGGATTACGCCCGACCCGCTCGCCTTTCTGGCGAACAGAGAAGCTTCCGAATGACGATATTTTGACTGTTTCACCACTGGTCAGTGTATCCGCTATTTCTGAAAGAACGGATTCGACCAAATCTGCAGACTCGTTACGCGAAAGGCCGACTTCCTGATAAACAGCTTCGCTTAGGTCCGCTCTTGTGACCGTTTGATCGGTCATTGCATGCCCCCTGATTATGCTTGCAGATGACGGTAGCCGCTGCAAAGAACACAGTCAATATCAAAGGGATAGGTGAATTCTTTCAGATCGGACAAATGGGCCGCCAGGGAGCATACTGGATGAGATCCCGACGCACAGGATTCCACAAGTAAATCCGCGCCTTACCAGCGTATTACGCTCGCCCCCCATGTGAAGCCGCCGCCCATCGCTTCCAGTACGACAATATCATTCTCTGAAACGCGGCCATCCCTGACAGCTTCGGTCAGGGCCAGCGGGATCGACGCGGCCGACGTATTGGCGTGATGATCTACTGTCATGACAATCTTGTCTTCGCTCATTTTGAGCTTTCTGGCAGTCGTCGAAATAATCCGCTGGTTTGCCTGGTGTGGCACCAACCAGTTTATGTCCTCTGCCGTGAGGCCTGCAGCATCCAGCGCCTCCGAGCATACGCTCGCGAGATTTCTGACGGCGTGCTTGAAAACTTCGGGGCCTTCCATCCGAAGAAAGCCGACAGACTGCGTCGACGAGGGTCCGCCATCCACATAAAGCAGATCGTGGTGTTGGCCGTCGGAATGCAGACAATTCGACAGAATACCGCGATCATCGCTGCTGCCGTCACCATCCTGCCCCTGAAGGACCACGGCGCCTGCCCCGTCTCCGAAAAGAACGCAGGTCGTGCGGTCTTCCCAGTCCAGAATACGTGAAAATGTCTCCGCACCGATCACCAGGACGTTATCTGCCTGGCCAAGCCGGATGAAGTTATCCGCCACGTTGGTCGCATATACGAAGCCGGAACAGACGGCCTGAACATCGAACGCCGCACCACGGGTCATCCCGAGGGCTGCCTGTACTGCCGTGGCTGTCGACGGAAAGGTCTCATCGGGTGTCGCGGTTGCAAGGACGATCATATCGACGTCGGCGGCACCGATACTGGCATCCTCAAGCGCATCCAGCGATGCTGCCAACGCGAGATCCGACGTTTTTTCGCCATCGGCCGCGATGTGACGTGAATGAATGCCTGTCCGCTGAACAATCCAGTCGTGAGACGTATCGACCGTCTTGGCCAACTCCTCATTCGTGACCTTGCGTTCGGGAAGGTAAGAGCCGCAACCGGCGACAACGGATCTGCGTACCATTACGACGCTGCGGCCTCCGCCGGGCCCCGGTCCAACTCATCGAATGCTTCGAGCCCTTCGATGATTTTCTGGTTGAAACCGTTTGCCGCCATATCGACTGCAACACCTATAGCATTCGCAAAACCGAAAGCGTCGGTGCCCCCGTGACTTTTCACAGCTATTCCATTCAAACCAATAAACACCGCGCCATTGTAACGCCGTGGGTCGATTCGATCCCGCATCTTACGCAGGCCGCGCCGCGCGAAAATATATCCCAGTCGGGCTGACAGAGAACTTCGGAAGGCATCCCCGAGAAACTCTTTGATAAGCCGGGCAGTACCCTCGGTCGCTTTCAACGCTATATTACCGCTAAAACCATCAGAGACGACAACATCGGTCGTACCGGCCGCGATATCGTCACCCTCGACAAATCCATGGAAGTTGAACGTTCCCGACATCTGGCGAAGGTAAGCCGCTGCCTGCTGAATTTCTGCATGCCCCTTCATTTCTTCGGAGCCGACATTAAGGAGCCCGCAGGTTGGGTTCACGTTGCCAAGCACAGTTCGTGCAAACACATCCCCCATGAGGGCAAACTGAACGAGATTCTCCGCGCTGCATTCCACGTTTGCACCGAGGTCGAGCATCACGCTCTCACCACGGATGGACGGGAATATTGCGGCGATCGCCGGGCGGTGAATACCTGGAAGCGTCCGCAGGGACAGCTTGGCCATTGCCATAAGCGCACCGGTATTGCCAGCTGAGACGATGCCCTCCGCGTCGCCGTCGCGGACCGCATCGATGGCAAGTTGCATGCTTGACTGCCGCCCCTTCCGAATGGCGACGGAGACGGTCATGTCGCTGCTTATCGCGTTATCCGTATGAACGATCTCGGTGATTTCACGCAAGCGCTTACGCCGCGCAATCAGCGGCATAATGCGGGCCTCATCACCAAACATCCGAAATCGGATGTCAGGGAACCTCCGGCGCGCGAGATCCGCACCCTTGACGACGATTGCAGGGGCGTTGTCACCGCCCATCGCATCGAGAGCGATCGTATAAGACGCGCTCACTGTCGGTTCCTATCCTGGAAAATAGCGGTCGTCAGGCCGCGGACGTCTCCGTGACCTCGCGGCCATCATAAAAGCCGCAGGATCCACAGATATGATGCGGGCGTTTCAATTCACCGCAATTCGCGCATTCTGCATTCGCGTTTGACGTCAGAGCGTCATGGGCGCGGCGCATATTACGCTTGGATTTCGATACTTTATTCTTTGGAACAGCCATAACCGTGCCATCTCAATTGTTGGGGATATATATTGGGGAGCGATAGATATTCTATCCTGGCCCGCGGGGCAACATGTAGTTTGCGTCCGTCAGGACTTTCCCTTCAATTCCGCCAGAATTCCGAACGGATTCTCCCTTTTTTGTGCCTCGGAGGCCTCTTCTTCAGTCACCAGCTCGGCGCCGGGGCCGAGTTCCAGAGCAGACGGGTCCACATCCGGGTGGCGGGGATACGGATCAAGCGCCAGAGAGAGCTCCTCGGCGGCAACTTCGCCGATATCCAGGATTTCGTCTTCCAGGGCCTCCACCTCGTTCGGGTCGAGAAGGTCTCCCAAATCGGCAGAATTCCGGGCAAAAATGATCTCAACCTCTTCGTCCACGGTCGCCGTTACGGGCTCCAGTGTAACCACACAAGCCTGCGTTACCCTGGCCAAAATACGGCCTTTTACCGCCAAAATTCGCCCGGGCTTCAGCCATGAAAGAACCAGGTCAGTCTCAAACGAATCAATCGATAACAACCCAAACCGTCGCGCCAGCGCGGATTTCTGGCGATTATCGGCCTTCAGATGGTATTCCTTGGGCTCGTCGCTGATAGAATCGAGTTTTACCTCGACGCTGAATTCCGGCGTCGTATCAGAGTCAGTCATTCTGCGCCCTCAAAGCCAAATTTCCCGTTTTCCAGGTCCGCCAGATCAACCTTGGCCATATGCACCGTCTGGAGACGCACATAGCTTGCCAGCCCGGCCACATCCGGGTGCCCCGCCTCCGCCGTCGCATATACGTTACGCGTAAGGGCGGCCTCCAGGGCGTCCTGATCCTCGGCAAGCCCAGCCTCATAGGAAGCAATTCTGCCATAAAAGGCCTGGACCATTGCCTTAACCCTTTTTCCGACCCCCATATCGCCAGCGCCCATTTCGCGCAGGCTGACGTCCATATCCTCGAACATCAGGTCGAACAGGTCCTGAGCGGCGTTAGTCGACGATTCGGTCGCCCCCTTCAAACGGCGCAGAACCAGAAACGCATGGAGGGTAACCATCTCGAAACGGCCATCCACGGTATCTGGGACGCCGAAATCGGTATAAAATCGGGGTTGCCGCGCCTGATCGACGATAATCCTGTAGATTTCGTGGATATTCTCGGGCGGCCCGGCTTTTCGGAATAACGTGCTCAACGGCATGGTTTTCTGCGCTTTTTGATCGATTGACACCTAAGCATGGGAACGTCAGTTTGACCCTTGCACGTTCCACCCTGCTCCGCCACATAGGTAGTGACAACAGCGATAATGGTCAAATGAGACATATACCCCTACCCGGTAATTCCAGTATCAAGCGCGCAGTGGCCGCGATCGTCTTTGCCGGCCTCCTCACCGGATGTTCGCCGACACTGAACAACCATGGCAACATCCCTGAGCCGGAACTGATTGAAAGCATCCGCGTCGGCAATAGCAATCGGGAACAGATTGTCGCCATGTTCGGCAACCCGTCCGCGGTCGCGACTTTCGATCAGGAAGCCTGGTACTACGTCGGCACCAAGACCAGCCAGCTGGCGTTTCTGACGCCGAAAATTCTGGAACGCAAAGTCCTCGTGATCCGCTTCGACAAACAGGGCGTCGTCCAGCAGGTAGAACGTCTGGACAAACAGGATGGACGGGATGTCCAGATCGTTGATCGCAAAACCCCTACCCGCGGCAAGGAACTGACTATCCTCGAACAATTGCTTGGAAACGTCGGCAAATTTTCCGGGTCTGAAGGAGACGGTTCCCCCTGATCTGCCGCAGCGCCCAGAGGACATAAAAAAAGCCCCGGAGAATATCCGGGGCTTTTTTCGTATGGGCTTTCGCCCTTCAGTCGTGGATCACGCTCCGCCGATAACCGCCAGCAGAAGGATCGATACGATGTTGACGATCTTGATCATCGGGTTCACGGCCGGACCAGCCGTGTCCTTGTAGGGATCGCCGACCGTATCACCGGTGACGGACGCGGCATGGGCATCTGAGCCCTTACCACCATGGTTTCCGTCTTCGATGTACTTCTTGGCATTATCCCAGGCGCCGCCGCCTGCCGTCATCGACAGGGCAACGAACAGTCCGGTAACGATCGTGCCGAGCATAAGCGCACCCAGCGTCGTCAAAGCAGCCGCTTGACCGCCGATCCAGTTGATCACGAGGTAGACCACGATCGGGGCAAGTACCGGCAGCAAGGACGGGACGATCATTTCGCGGATCGCCGCCTTGGTCAGCAAGTCCACGGCACGACCGTATTCCGGACGCGCTGTGCCTTCCATGATCCCGGGGATCTCCTTGAACTGACGACGCACCTCGACGACAACCGCCGCGGCACAACGCCCGACAGCCATCATGCTCAGCGAGCCGAACAGGTAAGGAAGCATGCCGCCGATGAACAGCCCGATGACCACATAGGGATCCTGGAGGCTGAACGTCACCTGGGACGCAACTTCAGGGACATAGAACTTCATGTCCTCGGTGAACGCCGCAAACAGCACGAGTGCTGCAAGCGCCGCGGAACCGATGGCATAGCCCTTGGTAACGGCCTTCGTGGTATTGCCGACTGCATCAAGCGCATCCGTGTAGTTACGGACTTCCTCGGGCAGTTCAGCCATTTCGGCAATGCCGCCGGCATTGTCGGTGACGGGACCGTAGGCATCGAGTGCCACGACCATTCCGGCAAGTGCCAGCATCGTGGTCGCCGCAATGGCGATGCCGTAGAGACCGGCCGAGAAGTATGCAACCAGGATACCGGCGGAGATCACGATCACCGGCAGTGCCGTCGCTTCCATCGAGACCGCAAGGCCCTGGATGACGTTGGTTGCATGTCCTGTTTCGGACGCTTTGGCCACGCTCTTGACCGGACGATACTGGGTACCGGTGTAATACTCGGTGATCCAGATGATCAGTCCCGTAACAACCAGACCAACGATACCGCAATACAGCAGATCACGTGCCTGGATGGAGCCACTGGTCATGGCGATCTCGGCGGAGAAGCTGCCGAAAAGCATGTAAACCGCACCCGCGATAAGAAATGCCGAAGCAATCGCCGATGCGATGAAGCCCTTGTAAAGCGCGCCCATGACATTGTTGCTGCTGCCGAGGCGAACGAAGAACGTTCCGAACACAGAGCCGATAATGCAGACACCACCGATAAGCAGCGGCAGAAGCAGCATCGTTTCCTGAATGGCACCAGTGAAGAACACTGCACCGACAAGCATCGTCGCAACGATGGTCACGGCATATGTCTCGAAAAGGTCAGCTGCCATGCCGGCGCAATCGCCAACATTATCGCCAACGTTATCGGCAATCACCGCAGCGTTGCGGGGATCATCTTCGGGAATACCCGCTTCAATCTTACCGACAACGTCAGCGCCGACATCCGCACCCTTGGTGAAGATACCGCCACCCAGGCGGGCAAAGATCGAGATCAGCGAGGCGCCGAAACCGAGCGCAACAAGCGCTTCAAGAATATGACGAAGGCCGGCCGCGTCGTTGGCATCGTACATTTCCCGGAGCGCAAGATAGTAACCTGCAACACCGAGCAGCCCGAGACCGACAACCAGCATTCCCGTCACTGCGCCCGACTTGAACGCCACGGTCAGTGCCGGCTGAAGTCCGCCAGTCCGTGCCGCATCAGCAGTCCGAACGTTCGCGCGAACAGAAATATACATGCCGATATACCCGGCAACACCTGAAAGCACGGCGCCGATCACAAAGCCAACTGCAGGGAGAATGCCCAGCAGCGCATAAATGATGATGCCCACAACCACGCCGACTGCGCCGATGGTCATATACTGACGGTTAAGATATGCCGCCGCGCCTTCCTGAATAGCGCCAGCGATTTCCTGCATCTTCTCGTTGCCTGCCGATGCACTGAGAACCGACCGGCTGGCATAGAGGCCGTACAGGATCGCAAGACCGCCACAAGCGATCACGACCCAATAAGCTGTAGACATTTGATAACTTCCCTATTTTTGTTTTGCCCGGGACAATACCCCCGGAACAGTAGATGTGCGCAGCCCATTGCAGGGACCCGCAAAAACGCGTGAAACATGACAGAAGCACAGATTCATGGCAATACCATGAGCGTGCTCGCTCCGGCTCCTGCGGACCTCTCAGGTCGTTGAATTCAGCTAGTGGCCAGCGTCAGGCTGAAGATTGTTCAGACGACTTCTTTCCGCCGCTGAAACGCAACCACAGGGTCGTCGCAAAAACGATCACAACCAGCGGCGCCATAACCAGGTTCACCGCAGACCAGCCCACCGAATGCTGAACCGCACCCGATGTGACCGCACCGATCGAAATCGTGCCCCAGATGAAGAAATCATTCAGCCCCTGCACCTTCGCCTTCTCTTCGGGCGTGTAGGTCTGGGTCAACAGTGTCGTCCCCCCGGTAAACAGGAAGTTCCAGCCGACCCCAATAAGGACCAGCCCCGACAGGAAGTTCATAAATCCGATACCGGACAGATGAATGACGATACTTGCTCCACACAGGATGGACCCGACGATCAGGATATTATTAACGCCATACCGGTTAATCAGGTGACCGGTAATAAATGCCGGCGCGTACATGCCGAGAACATGTGCCTGGATAACATAAGATGAATCCGAGAACGTGAAACCGCAGACCCCCATTGCAATCGGGGTCACCGTCATCAGAAACGACATGACAAGATAGCCGAAGGTGGCCGCACAGACCGCAATGATGAACTTGGGCTGCCGCGCAATCTCGGACAGCGGACGCCCGCCTGCCGCCTTGCGTTGCTCCGCCGATGGGCGCGGTATATCGACGAAGCTGACAATTACGGCGACCATCAGGTAAACGGCAATCAATGCCAGATAGACGCCGGCATAGCTGACCGGGAGAACGTCATAGGTGTTGCGTGCAAGCGTCGGTCCAAGCAATGCCGCAAATACGCTGCCCGCCAGCACGTAGGAAATCGCCTTGCTGCGGAACGCATCCGTGGAGACGTCCGCGGCGGCGAAACGGAAATAATGACAAAACCCGTTAAAGCTTCCGGTGAACAGTGAAGCGATACAGAACAGGACAAAATCGCCCTGAGTGATGGCGTAAGCGCCAAGTACGCCGCCACAGACACCGATCATCGCACCGGTAATAAAACCCACCTTGCGCCCGAACCGCCCCATATAGAGAGATGCAGGAATTGTCGTAATCGCCATAGCCACGAACTGCAGCGCGAGAGGCAAGGTCGCCAATGCCCTGCTTTCTTCGGAGAGCAGTACTCCCCCCACGATCGGTGCGGTGGAGATGATCGCCGACGACGTCGTCATGAACAGGGCCTGACAGGAGGCAAGCAGGAATACGTTCCTGCGGACGGATGATGTGGTCATGAAGCGGAACTTACGCGAGATACCTGTTCACACAAATTCAAAATTTGCAGAGCTGGGTCGCGATTTAGGGTGTCCGGCCGTGATAGACCTGCTGCACGATGATAGACGCCACCTTGTCCTCCCCGACCGCGTGGGTCGTTATATCCATGATCTTCGCTTTGATAAGCGCGGTACTCGGAATCAACGGCTCCTGCATACGATAGGCGATAAGCCGGAACAGAAGATCATAGGTTTTGCTGCGGATGACAGGCAGGCGGCTGCGGACATAATCCCGCTCGTCGCTATCGGCAAGTTCCAGCGCGACGACGAGCGTAAACTGCCGCTTTTCGTCTCCAATCGGCATCATTGGAATATTGAACGGCTGCAGGGAAACGAACAAATTCGCAGACAGGCGCGCTTTACCGCCCTTCGCCGCGGCATGCACCGGGCTGCCGGACATGGCGAAAGCCACACACACGGCCATTGCACAAATAATCTTTCCGACCGACCTGAACATTGCATCCGCTCCAAATTCCTGCCGACTACTATCGCCGGGGAACGGAAACAGACGGTTAATCTGCTTCAGAAGTGCCGATAACCGGTCTTTTCCGGCGTAATATCGCCACCGTCACTGCCCTTTACCGTTACTTCGCCCGGCACACCTTCCATCCGGCCAATCTCTGTGACAGGCGTCCCTGCCTGCACCGACGCTTTATGGACGTGGTCGATTCTGCCTGGAGGGACTGTAAAAACCAGTTCGTAATCATCACCCGACGTCAGCAACCCAAGGACATCGGTGTCTTCGGGACCGATTGCCAAGCGGGCCGCATCCGATACCGGCACAGCGGACGCTTCGACTATTGCCCCCAAGGACGACGCTTCACAGATATGCCCGAGATCAGCGAGCAGGCCATCCGATACATCGGCCATTGCGGTCGCAGTCCCTCGGAGCGCGCTGCCAAGCGAAACACGCGGATCCGGCAGCTGGTAGCGTTGCACAAGATGGTCTGCGTCTCCTGCCCCGTCCTGTAACCGCGCCAGTCCCAGCCCGGCATCGCCGATTGTGCCCGATACAAATATCCGATCACCCACCTGTGCGGTGCTTCGGCGGACCGCATGGCCGGCTGGCGCCTCGCCGAAAATGGTAACGGAGAGCGCCAGCGGGCCGGGCGTTCGCGTTGTATCTCCGCCAAGCAGGTTCAAACTGAATTTCTGCTGATCGGCCGCCAGGCCGGATGCAAATTTCACCAGCCAGTCATTGCCGATATCCGACGGTAGAGACAGGTTGAGGAAATAGGCTGAGGGTGTTGCCCCCATTGCCGCAATATCCGACAGGTTCACCCGCAACAGTCTGCGGGCGATAACGTCTGCAGATTCAATCATCAGAAAATGGACGCCGGCGACGAGTGTGTCGGTGGAAACGACTGTGTCAATGCCGGCTTTTTGAGGAATGACCGCAGCATCATCCAACAGGCCAAGGGCGCGATCATCGCCACCGGTCAACGGCGCGAATAATTTCGCGATCAGATCGAACTCGCCCCGCTGTGCGGGATCAGACGTCACCCGCCGTCTCGCCTGATTCAGGGTCTTGCGGTTCGCCTTCTGCCGGCTCGCTACTTTCAGACGCAGCTGCAACCGGCTTCGCGTCACTGAATTCATCGGGCCTCAGGCTACGCGAAATTCGGTCGAGCATGCCATTCACCATGCCCGGTTCCTGGCCATCATAGAAAGCATGCGCGATATCGACATACTCGGTGATTACCACCCGGGCGGGCGTATCCTTGCGGGACTGAAGTTCATAAACACCGGCGCGCAAAATGGCGCGCAGGATAATTTCAACCCTCTCGAACGTCCATTTGTTGGACAACGCCGCCGCGATGGCCGCATCTATGTCAGGCCCATGCGCACCGACGCCCTGGACGATCTCGGAAAACAGATTCTTATGGGGTGCGACATCCTGTTCGGTATCGAAACTCTCACCAAGCCGGAACCGCAGAAATTCTTCCAGCACCTGATCGCCCGGCTCACCCGAATGATCTATTTGGTAAAGCGCCTGGACGGCTGCGAGCCGGGCGGCACTTCGCCGTGCCGTTCCACCGCCATTGGACTTCCTCGGCGCCCGTGCGGCGGGTTCAGTCATCGTGGATACAGATTGAATTTGCGCTTGAGATCAATCATCGCGAGACAGGCCCGGGCGGCAGCGCCGCCGCGGTCATGGTTATCGCGGCTGGCACGAGCTAGTGCCTGATCTCCGTTTTCTGTGGTCAGAACACCGTAACCAAGCGCGATCCCGTATTTCAGCACGAGGTCGTTCAATCCCCGCGCGCTTTCATTGCAGACGTAATCGTAATGCGAAGTTTCTCCGCGGATCACGCAGCCAAGCGCGATGTAGCCATCGAAACGTTTCCGCTCGGATGGGTACTTGTAGGATTCTATAGCCATGCGAATAGCGCCGGGAAGTTCGAATGTGCCCGGAACCTCGAAACGCTCATAGGTGGCGCCGACTTCCTTGAGCTCAATGAGAACGCTCTCGATCATGCGGTCCGCAATCTCCTTATAGTACGGAGATTCGACGATCATGATATGCGGTGTGTCAGTCATGACCTGTTATACCTCGACCTTTTCGATAGGCTTCCGTCCAACGACTGTCAGGCCGAAACCTTCAATACCCTTGATTGCGCGTGCACGGTTCGTCAGCAGGACTATCTCTTTCAGGCCGAGATCGGCCAGTATCTGGGCACCGACACCGAAATCGCGCAACGCCGGCGAAGCGGTTTCCCGTCCGTCATCCGAACTCATGGCGACTTCGGACGAAGCCGCCGCCGGATCCGCTGGTGCCTGATGTCGAGCGCGCACCTGATTGGACAGTTTCTCGGCCCAGGGCTCGCGAATAATGACCATCACGCCACGGCCCTCTTCTCCGATTGCCTGCAATGCGCCTTCGAGTTCTGACTCCCGGCTATTGGTCGTATCGTGGATCATGTCATCCAGAATATTGACGGCATGCATACGCACCTGCACCGGCTCATCACCGGAGATGTCGCCTTTGACAAGCGCGAGATGCTCGGCATCCGAAACGCGGTTGCGATAAACGATCAGCTTGAAGTCGCCGCCACGGTCCCGAGTGATGCGGGTTGTCATGGAACGCTCGACGATTGAATCGTTGCGCAGTCGATACGCAATCAGGTCCGCGATCGTTGCGAGCTTCAGACCATGGAACTGTGCAAATTTAACAAGATCCGGAAGGCGCGCCATCGTGCCGTCTTCATTCATGATCTCGCAGATAACGCCTGACGGATTCAACCCGGCAAGCCTGGCAAGGTCCACGGCGGCTTCTGTATGACCGGTCCGCACCAGCGTTCCGCCATCCTGTGCGCGGAGCGGAAAAACATGCCCCGGCGTAACGATCTCGTCCCGGCCATTCGCCGGGTCGATCGCCACAGCAATGGTGCGCGCACGGTCGGACGCAGAAATCCCCGTGGTAACCCCGTCGCGTGCCTCGATCGACGTGGTGAAAGCGGTCTCGAACTGGGACCGGTTATCACTGGACATCAGGGAAAGACCAAGATGATCGACACGGTCTCCCGTCATGGCAAGACAGATCAGACCACGACCGTATTTGGCCATGAAATTGATCGCATCCGGTGTGGCCATCTGGCCCGCGACAATAAGATCACCCTCGTTTTCACGGTCTTCATCGTCGACAACAACGACCATTTTGCCGTTACGGATATCTTCGATGACTTCCGATATCGGCGATAAAAACTCGGACAGATCTTCCTGGGCGGCTTCTGCCACCGCTTCCTTACCCACTACCGTCAACTTATTATCTGACACTAAATCAGTCCTTTCCGAGTATACGCGCAACGTAGCGCGCAATCGTATCTATTTCCATGTTGATCCTGTCGCCGACCTTGCGGCTCCCGAAAGTCGTCTCACCCTGTGTATGGCTGATAATATTTACGCCGAAATTGTTGCCTTGGACCTCGTTGACGGTCAGGGAAACACCATCCAGGCAAACCGACCCCTTGGGCGCGATATATTTGGAGAATTCTCCCGGTGATTCAAACGTGAACCGGACGCTGTCGCCCTCGGGCTGCATGTCCACAATCCGCGCAACGGCATCAACATGTCCTGAAACAATATGCCCCCCGAGCTCATCGCCGATCCGCATCGCACGTTCCAGATTCACTGTCGTACCCACCGTCCAGTCGCCGAGCGCGGTTTTATCGAGTGTTTCCGCTGACGCCTCGATCGCAAACCAGCCCGGGCCTTTTTCGATCACGGTGAGACAGGGACCGGAACAGGCAATGGATGCACCGATATCGATATCGTCCGTATCATAGGATGTTTCGATCTCGATCCTTGTATCGCCTCGTTTCTCAATCGCCCGGATTTTTCCGAGGTCGGTGACAATGCCTGTGAACATGACTTTCCTTCAGTGATCTCGCGCATAGGTTTCGACGATATCCGCACCTGCCGCGCGCGTCGAAACTTTGACGAAGTTAGCGGCGGCGTCAAGCGTCTGGACACCGAATCCGGCAATCGCAGGTACACCGTCACCGCCGATCAGTTTCGACGCCCGGAACCAGACCAGCCTGTCCGCAAGACCGGCGGCGAGAAGGCCGGCTATAATGCGCCCCCCACCCTCGACCATCAGCCGTGTAACACCAACCGCAGCCAAAGCAGCCAGCGCCTCAATCAGGTTGATCTTGCCATCCTCATCTACTGCAACGTCAATCAGATGAACCCCTGCCTGTCGGTATGCCTCGCGCCGGGCAGTATCTCCGTCGGCGCGCGTAATGATCCAGGTCGGCGTCTCCCCCGCCGTCTCGACAAGAGAGTGAGTCAGTGGCAATGACAGGCGGGCGTCGACGACGACACGTATAGGTGACGCCGCCTCCAGCCCGGGAAGCCGGCAGGTCAGTGAAGGGTTGTCGAGCAGTGCTGTTCTGGCACCGACCAGGATCGCATCGTTCCGGGCACGCATCCCGTGCCCCATTGCCCGTGAAACCGGGCCTGTAATCCATTGGCTGTCGCCACTGGTGGTGGCAATGCGGCCGTCCAGCGTCGTGGCAAGCTTTACAGTAACGAGCGGCCGGTTTTTCTCGATACGCATCAGGAAACCGAGAGCGGCATCACGGGCCTCGTCCGATCTGACGTCTTCCGTCACCGCAATTCCGGCATCCCGCAGCATCGATATCCCGCCCCCCTGTACCCGTGGGTCGGGGTCGCCAGTGCCGATAACCACACGCGTTATGCCCGCGTCGATAAGCGCCTGGGCGCAGGGCGGTGTCTGGCCGTAATGGGCGCAAGGTTCCAGGGTAACGTACGCGGTCGCCCCCCTGGCAGCACCGCCTGCGCGGCCCAGGGCCTCTGTTTCCGCATGAGGCCTGCCGCCCGGCCGGGTCCAGCCCCTGCCGACGATCAGACCGTCTTTAACAATCAGGCAGCCGACCGACGGATTTGGCGAGACGTTCCCGTGACCGCGTCGGGCAAGCCCGATCGCGATCCCCATGAAATCGTCGTCATTCAACCTCGTCCTCGTCATCTGAGTTCATGGTTCCGACAAAGTTCTCGAAATCCTGCGCTTCGCGGAAGTTTCGATAGACGGACGCGTAACGGATATAAGCAACCTGATCGAGCTGTGACAGCGCATCCATCACCAGCTCACCGACCTGGTCAGAGTTTACCTCTGTCTGACCGGAACTTTCGATCCGGCGAATAATACCGGTAATGGCACGTTCCACCCGCTCGGGTTCCACTGACCGCTTGCGAAGGGCGATACTCATCGACCTGGACAGCTTGTCTCGATCAAGCGGCTCTCTCCTGCCACCGGACTTCAACACCGTGAGTTCCCGAAGCTGGACGCGTTCAAACGTTGTGAAACGGGCGCCGCAGGACGTACACGACCGGCGGCGACGGATCGCCGTGTTATCCTCGGTCGGTCGGGAATCCTTCACCTGGGTATCGTCGGATCCGCAAAATGGACACTTCATAAGTCTTCTCTCCCCGCCCGGTCAGTAGCCCGGATAGATCGGAAAACGCGCGCATAATTCGCCAACGCGTTTCCGGACAACTGCTTCTACTGCAGAATTATCATTCGACCCCGATGCCAGACCATCCAGCACCTCGACGATCATTTCGCCAACCTGCTGGAACTCGGCAACGCCGAACCCTCTGGTCGTCGCTGCGGGCGAACCGAGCCGCACCCCGGACGTAATCGTCGGTTTCTCCGGATCGAACGGGATGCCGTTCTTGTTGCACGTCATCCCCGCTGCCTCCAGGCTGGCCTCGGCGACCTTCCCGGTCAGCCCCTTCGGCCGAAGGTCCACCAGCAACAGATGGGTGTCCGTGCCGCCGGAAACGATGTCCAGCCCGCCCTTGACGAGGGTCGCGGCAAGCGCTCTTGCATTCTCCACAACCGCCGCGGAATAGCCCTTGAATTCGGGGCGGAGCGCTTCGCCGAACGCCGCCGCCTTGGCCGCGATGACATGCATCAGAGGCCCGCCCTGCGTGCCGGGGAAAATCGCCGAGTTCACTTTCTTCGCGATTGTCTCGTCATTGGTCAGGATCATGCCGCCGCGCGGACCACGCAATGTTTTATGGGTCGTCGTTGTCGCGATATGCGCGTGCGGAAACGGGCTGGGATGTACCCCCCCGGCAACGAGACCGGCAAAATGCGCCATATCAACCATCAGCAGCGCGCCGACGGAATCCGCGATGGCGCGGAACCGCTCGAAATCAATCCTCCGGGGATACGCCGATCCGCCTGCCACGATAATCTTCGGCTTGTGTTCGGCTGCCAGACGTTCGACCTCGTCGAAATCGACCAGCGCGTCTTCCTTGCGGACGCCATACTGAACGGCATTCAGCCATTTGCCCGACATGTTCGGTGCAGCGCCATGGGTCAGATGCCCGCCTGCGGCCAGCGACATACCGAGAATCGTATCACCGGGCTGCAGCAGCGCAAAATACACCGCCCCGTTCGCCTGCGCACCCGAATGGGGTTGAACGTTCGCAAATCCACATCCGAAGAGCTGTTTTGCGCGATCAATTGCCAGTTCTTCCGCAACATCCACGAATTCACAGCCACCGTAATATCGGCGCCCCGGATAGCCTTCGGCATATTTGTTGGTCAGCACAGAACCCGATGCTTCGAGCACCGCCTTGGAAACGATATTTTCCGAGGCAATCAGCTCGATCTGATCCTGCTGGCGGGAAAGCTCTCCGCGGACCGCCTTGTTCAGTTCCGGGTCCGACTCCCCGAGGGAGGCACTGAAGAACCCGCTATGAGACATTTTTGCTGCATTTTCCGTAGACATTTTGTCGCTATCGCTCCTGTTTACGCGCGCCGGACACCTGCCGTAACGCGTGTCTGAATATCAGCCCAGTTTTCCGACGCGGCGTGCATGCCGCCCGCCTTCGAACGCCGTTTCAAGAAAAACCTTCACCATCTTGATCGCCAGATCCGGACCGGTCTTCCTGCCGCCAAGACACATAACGTTGGCGTCGTTGTGTTGCCGCGCAAGCGCTGCGGTATCTATGTCATAACATAAGGCCGCGCGAATACCGGGATGACGGTTTGCCGCAATCGAAATCCCGATACCGGTGCCACAAATCAGCAGCCCCCGACTGACGCGCCCCTCTTTAAAGGCGGCAATCAAATTCTCGGCCATATCAGGGTAATCCACAGATTCTTCGTCATGCGTTCCGAGATCAAGCACATCGAAACCCAGCGCTTTTACCTCTTCGACGATAGCGTGTTTCAATGCAAAACCGCCATGGTCTGCAGCAATACCGATTAATTCGTTCGACATAAGACTTTGAAATCAGATGGACCCAGTCGGTGCTTACCATATCTCGCGCCCACAGACCAGCGCGACACTAGGTTTGGCGTCAGGCATTTGACAACCGGCCGCAGCTGATCACGTGACAGTTGCAAACTGCAAATTGCATGCGCTTGAACAAACATGAAAGCACTCGGAACATACGATATTACTCAGGTTGTAGCTTAGTTTTCTGAGTGTTATTACCTTTTCCCCTGATAAAAACGAAACACCACGTTATACAATCGCGATATACAAACAATATATACAATAAATATTTTATATATTGTTTGTTTGACAATCATCTTTAGCCATGCGATTACGAGTTTTCGTGATTTGCATGAAATCAGGGACGACATGACAGAAGAAGGCAAAACTGAACCCAACACATCTGAAATAATGCAGATGGCCGTCGATATTGTTTCTGCATATGTCGGCAACAATGCAATTTCTGTAACTCAGGTGCCTGAAGTCATAAATACGGTTTATGCGTCATTACTGGCGATCGGTGAAATCGGAAACGGACCGGCAGAAGTACTGAAATCCGCCGTCCCTATCCGTCGTTCGATAACACCGGACTACCTCGTGTGCCTCGAAGACGGCAAACAGCTCAAAATGCTGAAACGCCATATCCGCGCCGTTTACGGCCTCTCCCCCAAGGAATACCGCGCAAAATGGGGATTGCCTGCGGACTACCCGATGGTCGCCCCCAATTACGCAAAACAACGTTCAAATTTCGCCAAGCAGATTGGCCTCGGACGTAAAAAGGGTGAAAAAGTAGGCAGCCGCAAGAAAACCAGCTGAGCCTCCCCAATCAGATATAAAAAGCCCGGCCTACTTGGCCGGGCTTTTTTTGTCAGCTGTGAACGGTCAGGTCACTTGTAATAGTCATAACCGCCCTTTGACCACTCGTAGAAGACATACCCCGGTGCCGATACATCGCCCTTCGCATCGAATCCTATCTTCCCGAGAACAGTCTGGTACTCGCCTTTCTTCAGCGCTTTCATAACCTTGGGTGTTTCAACTGAACCGGCAGTCGTAACCGCCTGAACCCATGCCTGAATCGCACCGTAAGTATACAGCGTATAACCTTCCGGGGTGTATCCAGTCGCCTTGAAAGCCGCAACGAGCTTGGCATTGGCAGCTTCTTTTGCCGGGTCAGGACTGAAAGTCATCAACGTGCCCTCTCCCGCCGGGCCGGTAATCGACCAGTATTCGTCCGTCACCAGCGCATCGCCGGAAATCAGAACGGTTTTCATTCCCTGCTGACGCATCTGGCGGACAATCAGGCCAGCCTCGGTGTGATATCCACCAACGTATAGAACATCGACGGCGTTCTGCTTCAGCTTCGACACCAACGCCGAGTAATCCTTTTCACCGGCGGTGAACGCTTCATACATCTTTTCCGATTTGCCGAGCGAGTTCAGGGTCTTTTTCGTCTCATCGGCAAGACCTTTTCCGTACGAGGTCTTGTCGTGGATGATCGCTATATTCTTTCCGCCGAATTTCTCTTTCAGAAACGTGCCCGCGACCAGGCCCTGCTGGTCGTCACGACCGCAAACACGGAAGACGTTGGGCAGGTTGCGTTCGGTCAGCTTCGGGTTGGTCGATGCAGGTGAAATCTGCAGGATCCCCTCTTCGGCATATACATCGGATGCCGGAATGGACGAGCCCGAACAGAAATGTCCGGCCATGAAGACGACGCCCTTCGCTGCCATGGAGTTCGCGACTGCAACCGCCTGTTTCGGATCGCAGGCATCGTCGCCGATTTCAAGAATCAGCTGTTTGCCGAGCACGCCACCGGCGGCATTAATGTCTTTGACCGCCATCTCGGCACCACGGCGCATTTGCTCGCCGAAGGACGCATATTGACCGGTCATCGGACCCGCCGTGGCGATCCTGATCTGCGCATTGGCCGCTGACGTTGCCATCAACAATGCCGCACCGGCGACCACCGCCGTTTTAAGTATCTTCATATTGAACTCTCCCATTAGGTGATTGGAATTATGCAGGCTGGAACTGAAAACAAACACTAGCAAGCCATTCGTCATCAGCAAGGTCAATCGTCAACATGTCGACCCCGCTCGCGCCACGTAAACGGTCCGCTCCGCTCATAGAGCCACGGGTACTGCGCCGCCATCTGACGCGCCCGCGTGAGGTAAAACGCAAGAAGGGCAATGACCAAAAGCACCGCGGTATCGATCGCATACCCGGTTGGCGACAGCAGCTCCCCCTGAAACAGCGCCCAGGTCAGGAAACGATCGGCAAATCCCAGCATCAGAATGTAAAGCCAAAGCTGCCAGACTGGGCGCCATGTGGCGGCAAGCGCCTGCCCTGTCATGAAGGCCGCAAAGCCCGACAGGACAACCGTGACACCGATAAAAACCCCGATACTTGTGCCGAGCAGCGCTTCCATCAGCCGACTGCCCCCTCGAGATAAGCGCGTTGCACTTCCGGGTCGTTCAGAAGGTCTTTCCCGCTGCCGGTCATGGATATTTCACCATTGACCATCACATATCCCCGGTCGGCCAGACGCAACGCGTGAAAAGCATTCTGCTCGACCAGGAACACAGTCATGCCGCTGGACTGATTGATATCGCGAATAACATCGAAAATCTGGCGGACGATCAGGGGTGCAAGGCCCAGCGACGGCTCGTCCAGCAATAGAAGTGTAGGCTCGCTCATCAGCGCGCGTGCAATCGCGAGCATCTGCTGCTCCCCGCCGGAAAGTGTGCCGCCGCGCTGCCCCCCACGTTCCTGCAGGATCGGAAAAAGGCCGAATACCCGCTCCAGGTTCTGATCGAACCGGTCCGGGTTTCCCGTTATTGCACCCATCTGGAGGTTTTCCAGGATCGTCATGCGGGGGAATATCCGGCGCCCCTCGGGTGAATGCGCAATCCCGCAACGCATGATCTCGTGCGTGGGCAAACGCGTTATGTCGCGGCCCTGAAAAACGATCTGCCCCGAATGCGCCCGCGGGTCTCCGCAAATTGTCATCAGCAGGGTCGATTTACCGGCACCGTTCGCCCCAATCAGGGTGACGATTTCGCCCTCTTTGATCTCAAGGTCGACGCCATGCAGGGCCTCGATATGACCGTAGAACGTGTGCACGCCGGAAATCGAGAGCATCAGGCGCCCCCAGCAAATTCTACGGCGTCATCTTCCTCTCCCAGATATGCCCTGATCACCGCGGGGTCATTGCGCACCTGTTCCGGCGTTCCGTCAGCAATCTTTCGACCGTAATCAAGCACCACCACCTTGTCGGATATCCCCATCACAACCCCCATATCGTGCTCAATGAGAAGCAACCCGATGTCATGCTCGGCGCGGATAAAGCCCAGAAGGTCATTGAGTTCGCCGGTTTCCCGGGGGTTCAGCCCCGCCGCCGGCTCGTCCAGGCACAGGAGGGCCGGCCTCATGCACATGGCCCGCGCTATCTCGAGCCGCCGTTGCGCGCCATAGGAAAGGCTACCCGCATCCTCGTCGGCGCGTTCGACAAGATTGACCCGCTCCAGCCAGTAGCGGGCAAGTGCCACGGCCTCCCTCTCGGCTTTCCGGTATCCGCCAATGCCGATAAGCGCCAGCGCCGAATAACCCGACGCCTTCATCAATACGTGATGCTGCGCGACGATCAGGTTTTCCAGGACCGACATCTGCGGAAAAATCCGGATATTCTGGAAAGTCCGCGCAACTCCTGCATCCCGTGCGATCCGGTAATCTTCAAGTTGCTCCAGTTGCCACGGAGTATCGTCGCGTTGCATCGTCAACCGCCCGACCGTCGGCTTGTAAAACCCCGTCAGACAATTGAAGACTGTCGTCTTGCCGGCACCGTTCGGGCCGATGATCGCCGTGATCTCGCCGCGCGCTGCATCGAAGGACAGGTCATCGATCGCCACCAGCCCGCCGAAGTGCATCGAAAGGTGTTCGACCCGGAGCAATGGAGGAGCGTCGGTCATGACGTTTTCCCCTCTGCCCGTGCCAGAGAGATCGTCGGATCCCGCTGAGACAGGAGTCCCCGGGGGCGCCATGACATGATCAGGACCATTCCCGCGCCGAATGCCAGCATCCGGTATTCCTGCAGGTCCCGGATGTATTCCGGCAGACCGATCAGGACGACGGCTGCTATCACAACCCCCATCTGACTTCCCATCCCGCCCAGAACGACGATCGCCAGAATGATCGCGGATTCAAGGAATGTGAAGCTCTCCGGACTGACGAACCCCTGCCGGGTGGCAAAGAATGCCCCTGCAAACCCGCCGAACATCGCGCCAATGGCGAACGCGGAAAGTTTTGTGTTACGGGGGTTTATGCCGAGCGACCGGCAGGCGATTTCGTCCTCGCGCAACGCTTCCCATGCCCGTCCGATGGGGAGTGTCCGGATCCGGCGGGTGAAAAAATTCGTGATAAGCGCAAGAATCAGAATGAGGTAGTACAGAAATACGACCCTGTGCAGGGACGAATAGTCGAGCCCGAAGAACTGGTGGAACGATTCAGTCCCCTCCGCCGGGTAGCGTTTGAATTCGAGCCCGAAGAAGCTTGGCCGAGGAATGCCCGAAACGCCGTCCGGCCCTTTGGTCAGGGATACCCAGTTCAGCAGGATCACCCGGATCATCTCGCCAAACCCGAGCGTTACGATCGCGAGGTAATCACCCCGCAGACGCAGAACCGGGAACCCCAGGATAATGCCGAAAAACCCGGCAAACAGCCCCGCCAACGGCAGACAAACCCAGAAACTGAAGTCGAAATAGCTCGCGAGGAGCGCGTAGGAATACGCGCCCACCGCATAGAAGGCGACATACCCAAGATCGAGGAGCCCGGCGAGCCCGACGACTATATTCAGCCCCCAGCCGAGCATTATGTATGTCAGCACGAGGATCGCGATATCGATGGTCCGGCGTTCTCCGAACGGCATCAGAGGCAGGATAACTGCGAACACGATAAGCGCCGAGGCGAGCCATGGAAGCGCCTTGCGATACCCGTCGGCGAAACCGCTCCCGAATTCCCGGCCGGTCGAAGACCGGCGTCTGGCTGCAAAAACCATGAAAGCGGCCCGCACGATGATCACCAGTCCGGCGGTAAACGCAACAGCCTGGATAAATGCCGACGGTATCGGCGCAAACAGGCCTATTGCCGAGATAACCGCGCCCCCTGCTACGGGAAGTGCGAGGCTGCCTTCACGGACGAGGATCAGGAATATACGGCCCAGAAAGATCAGACCGGCCGCGATCAGGACTTCCGGCAAGCGGGTTTCCAGAAACTGCTCCCCGCCGCGGTTGGCTATTTTGAACCCCACGAACGGGACAAGCAGCGCCAGAGAAACAACCGCCGTCAGCCCGGCTTCCTTGAATATAGCGCCCGGCGGCAATCTGCGGTGTCCGCTGTCCGGCAATATGGAAGCCTGCGTCCCGTTGCCAGTCGAAGGCATCTCAGACCTTTTCGACTTCCGGCCGGCCCAGAAGCCCGGTCGGCCGGAAAATCAGCACCAGTACAAGTATGGCGAAGGCCGCGACGTCCTTGTATTCAATCGAGAAATAACCGGACCAGAATGCTTCGATCAGGCCAATCAGCAATCCACCAAGCATGGCGCCCGGGATCGACCCGATCCCGCCCAGGACGGCTGCTGTAAATGCCTTAATCCCCGCCAGAAAACCGATATAAAAGTCGATAACGCCGTAATAGAGGACAACCAGAAACCCGGCCACCGCGGCCAGCGCCGCCCCCATGACGAAGGTCAGCGATATCGTGCGGTCGACATTCACGCCGAGCAGAGAGGCCATCGTTCTGTCCTGTTCGCACGCGCGCTGAGCACGGCCCAGGGATGTCTTGGCAATCATGAGTGAAAACGCCGCCATCAGCACAATGGTCGTCACGATGATCCCGATCTGCATGTAACTCAGAACGACTGTGAAACCGTCATCGCGTTTCATCAGTTCGAGATTGCCCTGGACGATCGGCTGAAGTGTTTTGTTGCGTGCGCCCTGGGTAAGCTGAATGTAGTTGCCGAGCGCGATGGACATGCCGATTGCAGAGATCAGCGCAGCAAGGCGCGGGGAACTTCTCAACGGCCGGTACGCGATGCGCTCTAGCGCCCAGCCATAGAGCGACGTCAGAATCATCGCGACGATCAGCACGACAAACAGTGCGACGATCACCGACCCACCGGCAAGTGATTCCAGAAGCATGATGCTGATCAGCGATATGAAGGCACCGATCATATAGATCTCGCCATGAGCGAAATTTATCATGCCGATGATCCCATAGACCATGGTGTAACCGATTGCGATCAACCCATAGATAGCCCCCAGGGTGAGGCCGTTAATAAGTTGCTGCAGGAAGTATTCCATAGAATTCCGATAAGTTTTTCGACGGGTATTTTTGTTAATCTTTTTTTGAAAGAACGTAATTCAACTTATTGATAACATTACGCTTCAGTATCTCTTCTCCGGCCGTCGCAGGTCCCATTATCGAAACCTCCACCATGGACTTGGTATCCATTGCGGTCACCTTTACCGCGTTACCGATCTGTTGGAATTCGACAAGTACTTCTCTGCCGGTCGCCGGATCTGCCATTTGCCTCTCTGCAATATGAGGTTCGGCACACCGAGGGATTCAGCCCCCAATAGAATGCCAATATGCACTTAAACTGCACGGATCGTGCGGGTTTGATCCATGCCACGCAAGTAAAAACATCCTAAATTCATTTAACGAATCGTTAACCCGCAAAGACGCACACTGTTGATCGTCATTTCATCAATTGAGATAGCCGTTTTTAACCGGTGCATCGGTATATGGATTCGTTCAGACCCATCGGAAATCAGTCTGACAACCACAGACACCTGCTGTTGTTGGTCGGCGTTATTAGTCTGGCCGTATTCAGCGGCCTCACAGGCGTGCTGTATTCCGTCTACCACTTCATATGGCCCATCGCGGCAATCGTGACCGTCATGCTGCTTGCAGGGGTTCTATGGCGCATAAAAACGACCATACGTGCCGAGGATCGGCCAGGCGCATCAAACAAATCCCCTGAAACTCCAGCGGACCTGAATCTCGTCGCCAAGAAACATCTCAAGGACATCGTCGACAGTATCTCGGATGGCTTTATCCTGTGGGACAAGGACAACCGGTTGCTGCTCCATAACCGCCAGGCAACACGCCACGAATGGCCCGATGCGATGGAAGGTATGTCTTTCGACCAGTATGTCATCGATATTTTCCCCATGCTGGATGAGCGGACGACGGGGGGTGACCCTCAGAAATGGCTGGAAAAACGCCGTCAGTGGCGGGCGGAGGCAAATCACTCCCACGAAGTGCTCGCCAGGGACGGCACCTGGTCGTTGCTCACCGAACGCCGCACACCGGACGGCGGTTCGGTCACGACCTATACGAACATCACCGAAGCCAAGAACCACGAACGCGTCCTGACAAATAGCGAAAGGCGCCTCACCCACGCGCAGACCCTTGCACAAATCGGCATTTTCGAATGGGACGTCATAGGCGCCGAGATGTACTGGTCCGACATAATGTACGACATTGTGGGCCTGCCCACCGGTTCGCTGCCCCTGGACATGTCTCAGTACCTGCTGCTGGTGTGCCCGGAAAACCGGGACCTTGTCGGCTCTACCTTCAGGCGCCTGCTGACATCCGGCGGCAAGTATAATCAGGAATACGAGATTGTCCGCCCGGACGGAACAATCCGCGCTGTACGCACCGAAGTCGAGGCAGTTCTGGACGATGATGGTTCTGTCAGACGCATTATTGGCTCGGTACACGATCAGACATCGGTAAAACGGGTAGAGGCCGCACTGCGTCAGGCGAAAGAAGAAGCGATCAGCGCCAGTATGGCGAAATCCGAATTCCTGGCCAATATCAGCCACGAACTTCGTACGCCACTAAACGCCGTGATCGGCTTTTCCGAGGTGATGATCCAGGAAGTGTTCGGCCCGATTGGAAACGACCGCTACCGGGAGTATGCCGGAGACATCCGTCAGAGCGGCCTCCATCTTCTGGGCGTCATCAACGACCTGCTGGACTATTCCAAGTTGGAAGCGGGACGGCTTGAGCTCCATGTCGAGGATGTATCCCCTGCCGCGATACTGGACAAATGTACCCGGATGATGCGGCAACGCGTCGACGCGGAACACCTGACATTATCGACGGATATCGGCGATGCCGCCGACGTGGTCGTTCAGGGCGATGACCGGAAAATCACCCAGATCATTCTTAACCTGTTGAGCAATTCGATAAAATTCACACCTACCGGCGGCATCATCAGGCTGTCGATCCGCCAATCCGGCGATGGCGTCGATATCGTTGTCGCGGATTCAGGCATCGGCATGTCGGAGAACGATATTGCCCTCGCCCTGGCCCCTTTCGGTCAGGTCGACAGCTCGCTCAATCGGGAATACACGGGCACCGGGCTGGGTCTGCCCCTCTCCAAATCCCTGGTCGAATTGCACGGCGGCACGATGACGATCGACAGCGCCCCCGGCAAAGGAACAACTTTCACCGTTCACCTGTCGCGCTATATCGGGGAGACCGGACAACACCCGCCGCTGCGCCTTGTCTCCGGGGGACAGCCCGGATAGAAGCGTCTGTCTTCCCCTGACAATCCGGTAGGTTCCGATGCCCCTCAGCACTATCCCCGCAAACGCCTTCACTGTGACCCGTGAAATTCGGTTTTCGGACTCGGACCCGGCGGGGATCGTGTTTTATGCCGAGTTTTTCCGCATGTTCAACGATCTGTTTGAGGACTGGCTGGTCAAGCGCCTCGGAGTAGATTTCGCCCATCAGTTTGAAGTGGAACAGCGCATGTTCCCCCTGGTACACGTCGATGTTGATTTCAGGGAAGCCCGCCGGATGGGCCAGAAAATGGAAATGAGCCTGATCCTGAACAAGCTTGGCCGCTCATCTATCAACTATGAAATCATATGCCATGACGACGGCCTGGAGATACTACAGGCCAGGTTCGTCACCTGCGTCGCATCCAAGAAAACGATGGCAACGATTGAAATCCCGGCGGATATCCGGGCGAGAATGGAAGAATATATGTCAGCCTGCGGCCGCTAACGGATCGGCGAAAAGTCCGCGCATATTTTGGCGAGATCATTCGCAACAAACAGTTCTCCGGAAAGACCGCACCGGCAGCCTATCGCATTCGTCTCTGTACATGCTTCCGGTTTGTAATGCGCGCAGCTAAGGCACGGACCGAATTCAGGAATATTCCGGTGTTGCTGAACAATGCCTACGAGACGCTCCAGTCCTGCAACCACCCCGCGCTGGTCCTCCTCCGAACATGGTGAAAGCGCATCGTGTATCTGGCCAAGCGGATCTTTCTCAATCAGCTTCCGGCCGGCATCTGTGACTGTGATTTCCACGGCCCGGCGGTCCCCCGCCTTGCGAGAACGTTCGATCAGCCCCTTGCTCTCAAGCGCTTTCAGGGTTTGCGAGACAGTGCCCTTTGTCGAGCCCATAAAGTCTGCGAGCGTCCCAGGTGAACAACTGTTTCGGTTTGCCCGGGCAACGAATCGAAGTGCCTCCCACTGCGCGGGATTCAGACCTTCAGCGAATTGCAACGAATGCGCAATCCGGCTGATACGGTCGACAAGTTCCACAATTTTCGCGCGTTCGGGCATTGGCATTTATCCAGGCTAATTGCCGATTTCTGCGGATCACACTTATCGGATCGCGATCTGAGTCAAAAAATACAGCGTATCAAGTCTGCTTAACATAAAGCGCGAATGAACGAAAACAATGTCGAGTCGAAAATAACTTGAAATCCTGTCGATCATCCCGATATTATCGACTCGACACAAAGACGGCTTTTACCCCTGAAACCGGTGTGAAAGGCAAACCTTTAAAAAGGATGCTCCCATGGCTGTTGCGAACGGAAATTTCCCTGACAAGAACGATCGCCGGTACATTTCGGCCGCGATGGATGCCCCCATGCTCGAGCGGGAGTACGAGGTTGCGTTGGCACGCCGCTGGAGAGACGAAGAAGATGCAGACGCGCTGCATGAAATCATCGAGGCGCATATCCGTCTCGTCGTCCGGATAGCATCGAAGTTCAAGGGATACGGGCTTCCGATCGGCGACCTGATACAGGAAGGCAATCGTGGCCTTCTTGAAGCAGCCAACCGGTTCGATCCCGATCGTAATGTTCGATATTCCACATACGCCACGTGGTGGATCCTGGCGGCAATGCAGGAATACATTGTGCGGAATTCATCGATTGTCCGGATCGGCACAACCCCCGCCCAGAAAAGTCTGTTTTTCAATCTCCGCAAGCTGCGCGCCAAGCTCACCGACAACCTTGCGGCCCGAATGACCGAAGAAGAGCGCGAGCTGATCGCTTCGGAACTACGCGTTCCACTTGCCGCGGTGGAACGTATGGAATCGCATTTTTCCAGGCCGGACCAATCGCTGAATGCGACAGTGGGCGAGAGCGATTCCAATGAGTTTGTTGACCTGTTGTCTGACGATTCACCGACGCCCGAAGCAATTGTCGGAGATCTGATCGACAGCGAGACCCGCGCAAAATGGATCGCGGATGCGATGGAGCATTTGACGCAGCGAGAACGTGAAGTCATTACGCGGCGTTTCCTGAAAGACGACAAGATCACCCTCGCCGAGATCGGCGAGACCTTCGGCGTCACCAAGGAACGCATCCGCCAGATCGAAGGCAAGGCATTGTCGAAGCTTCGCGAGGCCCTCCAGGACAAGGTCACCGATGGGACCATGCTGAATTAATCAGCCGCAACCGGCAGAACAAAAAAAGCGGCGCCACCGGCGCCGCTTTTTTTGATCCCGGCTATCGGTTAGCCGAAAGCCGGGTTTGTCGCCGGCGCCTGACGGGCGCCATAGCGCAAATCTTCGGCCCAAAACCTCTCGAGCGCCACAAGCGACGCGTTTACAGATTTCAGTTCCTCCGCCAGCGGGCTATCCGCAAGCTGTGTCGTATGGCGCTCATGCAGGCCCGCAATAAGGTCACAGACCTCCAGCCCTTTATCAGAAACGCGAACGCGTACCGAGCGGCGGTCATGTGGTGACCTTTCCTGCTCGAGGTATCCGTTCTCGACCATCTTCTTCACATTGTATGAAACGTTCGAACCCAGGTAATAGCCGCGATTTGTAAGCTCTCCGACAGTCAGCTCTTCCTTGCCGATATTCGACATGATCAGGGCCTGGATATTGTTGATATCCACCACACCGGTCCGGTCCAACTCTACCTTGATGACTTCAAGGAACTGACGATGGAGCCTTTCGATAAGGCGGATAGTCTCGAAATATGATTCTTTCACCAGTTCAATCCTTTGGAACAGGCGTGATGGGACAAATCTTCGAGGTTACTTTGCCACGAAAGCCTTAAATCTTCTTTAAATCGATTACCTGTCGACACGGACCAACAAAGGCAGAAACCAAGCACATCAAATCTCGCGGCGCGGCCGCCAAATACCACAATGGTTGATAGCTGGGTGAAACACAGGCAGAAAGTAACAACGAAGAGCAATAGGACGAGCGCGGGGAAACGCCGCAACAACGCGGCACCTGACTGAAAGGAAATATCATGGGTACGGACAGCAAAAATCCGGAAACGATTGCATTGCACGCCGGATGGCGGAGCGACGAGTCCACAACGGCGGTCGCGGTGCCGATTTACCAGACGACCTCATACCAGTTCGACAGCACCGAGCATGCTGCCAATCTGTTCGGTCTGGCGGAGATGGGCAACATCTATACCCGGATCATGAACCCGACGAACGACGTCCTCGAACAGCGTATTGCTGCCCTAGAAGGCGGCGTTGCAGCATTATCTGTTGCATCCGGTCAGTCAGCCTCCGCGATGGCAGTCCAGAACATTACGCGCGCCGGCGACAACTTCGTCGCGTCCACCGATCTTTACGGTGGCACATGGAACCTGTTCGCCAACACAATGAAGGACATGGGCATAGAATGCCGTTTCGTCGACCCGGCGGATCCGCAGGCATTTGCCAATGCGACCGACGACCGTACCCGTTGCTACTACGCGGAGACGCTTCCCAATCCGAAGCTGAAGGTATTCCCGATCAAGGAAGTCGCCGAGATCGGCCGCAAGCTCGGTGTCCCGCTGATCATGGATAATACGGCAGCACCGATCCTGTGCCGCCCCTTCGATCATGGTGCTGCCATCGTAATGTACTCGACCACGAAATATATCGGCGGCCACGGTACATCCATCGGCGGCATGATCGTCGATGGCGGCAATTTTGACTGGGAGGCCCACAAGGAACGCTTCCCGATGCTCAACGAGCCCGACCCGAGCTATCATGGTGCCGTCTGGACCGAGGCGGTCAAACCGATGGGCCCCGTCGCCTATATCATCAAGGCACGTGTCACACTGTTGCGCGACATGGGCGCGGCGATGAGCCCGTTCAATGCATTCCAGTTCATCCAGGGCATGGAGACACTGCCGCTGCGAATTCGCGCGCATTGCGAGAACGCAACAGCCGTGGCCGCCTACCTGTCGAAACACGACAAGGTCGCGCAGGTCATTCATCCGAGCGTGATGGAAGGCGAAGACCGGCGGCGTGCAGATGCCGTCATGTCAGGCGGCTATGGCGGGCTGGTCGGGTTTGATTTCGGTGACGGTGGCAAAGCTGCCGGACAGAAATTCATCGATTCCCTGAAGCTGTTCTATCATGTCGCCAATATCGGCGATGCCCGCAGCCTCGCGATCCACCCGGCAACGACAACCCATTCGCAGCTCTCCGCCGAGGAGCAACTCCAGACGGGCGTAACGGATGGATATGTCCGTTTGTCGGTCGGAATTGAGCATATCGACGATATCATCGCCGATCTCGATCAGGCGCTGGCAGCGGTTTAGGAGCGATTACGATGACAGGCGGCGATTACAGCCTCGGAAATTTCCCGACCACCCGTATGCGGCGGAACCGGCGGGACGACTGGAATCGCCGCCTTGTCGCGGAGAACGTTCTGTCTCCGTCGGATTTTATCTGGCCGGTATTTGTCCATGACGCGCCGGAAGCGCACCTGGACATTCCTTCCCTGCCCGGCATCCAGCGCCATTCAATAGATGCACTGGTCGACGAGGCAGGCAAGGCCGCGGAGCTCGGCATCCCGGTCATCGCGGTGTTCCCGGCAACCGACCCGGCACTCAAGGATGCGGAAGGATCAGAATCCGTTAATCCGGATAACCTTGTGTGCCGCGCGGTCCAGGCGATCAAGGACGCAAAGCTCGACATCGGCGTGATGTGCGATGTCGCGCTCGACCCGTTTACAGATCACGGCCATGACGGGTTGCTTCGTGACGGTTACGTCGTCAATGACGAGACGCTGGATATCCTGACGCAGCAGGCCGTCAATCAGGCGAATGCCGGCTGCGACGTGATCTCCCCGTCAGACATGATGGACGGCCGGGTGGGCGCCATCAGGGTCGCTCTGGACGATGCCGGGCACGATGCCGTGCGCATCATTGCCTATAGTGCGAAATATGCGTCAGCGCTTTACGGCCCCTTCCGCGATGCGGTCGGCTCTGCGCCCAATCTCGCCGGTGGTGACAAGAAAACCTACCAGATGGATCCGGCCAATACCGACGAGGCACTTCGCGAAGTCGCGATGGATATCGCCGAAGGCGCCGACATGGTGATGGTCAAGCCCGGCCTGTTCTATCTCGACATCGTCCGCCGCGTGAAAGACGAATTCGGCATGCCGACATTCGCGTACCAGGTGTCCGGCGAATACGCGATGATGAAAGGTGCGGCCCTGAACGGTTGGCTCGACTGGGATCGTGTCATTGTCGAAAGCCTGCTGGCATTCAAACGATCCGGCGCCGACGGGATTCTTACCTATGCCGCGGTAGAAGTCGCCAAACGCCTCAAGTCCGGCTGATCAGACCGCCCCTTCCCGCTCCATCAGTATCTGGTCGTAACCGGCGAGTTTCGCAGCGACCCTGCCGAACACCGTATCGTCAGGGTATTGCCCTGCCGCATCCGGCGCGCCTGCCGGCATGCCGAGGAACAGTTCGACGGCATCCTCGATGGTTTCCAGACTATAGACTGAAAATTTTCCGTCCCGCGCCGCAGCTTCGACGTCACCTCGCAGCACGAGGTTCTTTTCGTTTGCAGACGGGATCGCCACTCCCTGCGTGCCATCAAGGGTCCCTGCTTCTTCACACGACCGGAAAAATCCTTCGATTTTGTGATGCGCCCCTCCGATCGCCTGTGCAGCCCCATGCTGATTTACCGACCCCGTAATCGCGAGATCCTGCCGCACGGGCACGCCCGAGATATCCGACAGGATCGCGACGAGTTCGGCGAGGGATGCGCTGTCGCCATCGACGCCGCCATAGGACTGTTCGAACGTTATGGATACGCTGAACGACAATGGGTAGGCCCGGGCAAACGTTCCGGACAGCCAGCCCTGCAGGACCAGCGCGCCCTTTTGCTGCAGCGGCCCGCCTAGTCCCGTATCCCGCTCAATATTGAGAACACCACGGCGGCCGACCGAAGCGCGCGCGGTTACGCGGCTGGGCGTGCCAAATGCATGATCGCCAACGTCCCGGACCGTCAACGCATTTACCTGGCCGATGGCGGTGCCGGTCGTCGCGATAAGGACCGACTTCCCCGATATACCTTCCTGGATACGGTCTTCGATCCGTGCGTTGCGATGCCGCCTGTTTTCGATCGTCGCCTCGACAATCTCTGCCGTGATCTCTTCCCCGCCGGTTTTCCGCAGCAGATGCCGCGCCTCGGCAAGAATATCCTCTATACGCTCGAACTGCGACGACAGCTTGGTGCGGTCAGCGGACCAACGCGATGCCTGGCCAAGCAGCCGGACGATCGCGGAATCCCCGTATGTGACGCCGCCACCCTCGACACTGTCCGCCAGATGACGGATCAGACCGGCATAGGTCTCGATGTTTCCGGGCTCGGCCACGAAATCAGGGTCGATATCGGCCTTGACCCTGAAGTAGCTCTGAAACTCGGGATCGGTGGAGAAGAACGTGTAATACCAGTTCGGTGCGCCGATCAGCACGACCTTCACATCGAGCGGCACCGGTTGCGGCGACAAAGCGCCGGCAACAGTCGGCCCGCTGCTGCGATAAAGCTCCTCGATCCTGATTTCCTCGTCGCGCAAAGCTCCCTTGATATAGGGCCAGATAGCCGGATTCGAGGCGATAGCATCTGCGCGCAGGACCAGGACACCCCCATTCGCGCAATGCAGTGCACCCGGTTTGATCAGTGTAAAATCGGTTTCCATGGCCCGCGCAGACTGGCGGTACTCGATACGTCCGAACAGGTTCTCGTATGTCGGATTTGCCTCGACAATTACCGGGCGCGACTCATTGCGCTGGTTATCGACCAGAAGGTTGACCGCATAGCGCCGCGCGGGGTCCAGTTCCGGCGGACGGGCACCTTCTTCCGGCGGCGGCAGAAATGCCTGAAAATTATCAGTTATGTCGTTGCGGAGCTCCACCAGCCACTTGTTCAGCGCTTGAGTTTCCGCGAATTCGGCAAGGGTGGCGTCGATCACAGGCCCGCTGGTCTGATCCGCGACCTCCCTGCCAAGCTCGGCGCCCCGCCGTTGATAGGCCGCCTGTAGCTCGGCTGTACGCCGGTTGATGGCAGCAATCTGCTGCGCCAGCGCCGGCCCCTCCTCTGCCATCAAGGCGCGCTGTTCTTCGGTCATTTCTTCGGCGGCTATCACCTCGCCCTTATCGTCCGTTACGACGATAACCGGACCCTGCTGGTTCTGCAGGATATTCAGCCCTTTTTCCTCCGCCGCTTTCTGAACAGCCTGCATCTGCGTGTTCAGTTCGTTCTGCGCGGCCTCGCCCTCCGCCTGCATCTGGGTTTGAAAGGACTCGCCACCGAAGGCCGCCCGAAGTGCCTGGGTCAATCCACCGACAAGGCGTTGCATGGCCCCACGCAGTTTTCTGCCTTTACCGGCAGGTAAGCGGACAGCGACCGGTTCGGCCGGCGCGCCAAAATCGTTGAGATAAACCCAATCGTCCGGCGCGGGACTGTCACTGACGGCATCTTTCAGGAACTCGACTGTCGACGTTAACCGTCCACTCCGGTTCTCACCCAGGACAAAGACATTGAAACCCGGTTCCGGCATCGCAAGCGCCAGTTCAAGGGCCTCCCGCGCGCGCTGGTGGCTCGACAGATCGAATATCTCGCCGTCCGGGCTGTTGCCGGGGGCGAATACGGGAATACCGATGTCGTCAGCAGCAAGTTTCTTGGCGGTCATCGGTACTCCAGAGAATAAATTTCATCAGACGGGATAGTTGCGCGTCGTCCCGGCCCGATCAAGCCTGATCAGGCAGGTAACGGCTGGTCGATAAATGAGCTCAAATACGTGTAAGCACACCTATTATGCCACGGCGTATGCTCGTCGCGTCCATGGAACCCTACATGGCCTCCATTATCCGCCAGTGCCAGCGATATATTCGGCAATTTGGCGACATTGATCTTCTCAAACGCCTCCGCAGGGATCCAGGGATCGTCGCGCGCGTGGACAAGCAGTGCAGGCGTCGAGATATCGACGAGCCTGTGCGCCGCTGAGCATTTCTCGTAATAGTCAGCCGCATCGTCGAAACCGTTGCGTGGCGCGACGAACCTGTCGTCGAAAGCGTAGACAGTACGTGCGTCAGCGATAGCCGTGCGCTCAGCGTCGGTCAGCGCAGCGTTGCCTGCCGAGGCCTCTTCCGACATCCGTTTGAGCAGCCAGCCGTGGTAAAGCCGGTTGCGCATCGTCATCATCCGGTGCGAGGCCGCAGCAAGATCAATCGGGGCGGAAACGGCGATTGCACAGACAGGCTGAACCGCGACGGGTTTCTCGGCCAGGTATTTCAGAACAATGTTCCCTCCCAGCGAAAAACCGACAAGGACTATCCCCTTTTCTGCCAGGTCGGGGTCTGCCATGTGGGCCGGAAGCTGCCGTAAAACGGTCGCGAGGTCTCCGCTGGAGCCCGCGCAGTAGTGCCCCCGGCAGGTCTGACGAGACGGCCCCGCACCGCGCAGGTTCAGCCGAAGTACCGATACCCCCTGCGACAGAAGGAAACGCGCGGTTTCAAGAACGTAGAAACTCTCCTCACAGCCGGTCAATCCGTGCAGAAGCACAACGAGCGGCCCATCCCCCGTCCGGTGCAGCACGCCCTGAAGACGATCGCCGGAACCATCATCGGTATCGAAGAACAATCGCTCGGAGGCCCACGAGGACAGGTCCCGGCCGCCCGGACTCAGATAATTCCTCAGCGTCTGCAGGTCACCGCCAACCCAGGGGAACCTGGGCCGGAATGATGGAAATTGCGGCTTCAAGTCGATACGGACTTTAGAAACGGTCTGCCCTGCAGCTCAAGCCCAGTGCCTCTGCGGTGTTTGTCACCGTTGAAAGGCAGGCATCGGCCACGGCACCGGGAAGCGACACCTCGAGGCGAATGGCGTAACGGCCCTGCTGTTCCGCCAGTGGCCCGGCGTTCAGCGTCACAATATTGGCGCCGAATTCGACGAAGGTCTCACACAACCTGGCAACCAGTCCGGGCTGGTCACCACCCGATACGGTGATCCGGTGCGTAACATCGCCCTCCGGTCCGTGATGCGCCGGGAAACTATAGGCACGCGCCAGTATTTCAGCCCCCGCAAGTATCTCCAGCGCCTCCAGAGCCTGCTGAAGCTCGTCAATTTGGAGGTCGGCCGGTAGCTCGCATACCGCCGAGAAATCAGCGCCCCCGCCAAGGACAGAGAAGCTCGTATCGGTCAAATTCGCTCCCATCTCCCACAGCGTTGCGGTTATGGCGGATACCAGACCCGTTTTGTCCGGGCAGAGAACTGTTACGATAGCTGTCGTCATCATAGATACTCTCTGGGTTGGTTCGCTCAACACTAACAATCAGAACGCGACGGTGCGAGGAAGAAGAAAGACCGGGGCCAGAACAATATTAATATTTTAGACAAATAAATTCTTACAAATATCTGACAATAAACACTTATGAATAAAATAATGTCAAAATTTCGATACCGAAAACTGGCCTTCCGGTTGGCCCTTTTTCTCATTCTGCCGATATCACTCGTCGCGGTCGCAGGCACCCTTTGGCTCCGGACCTCCCTGCCCGGTCTCTCGGAAAACATTGCCCTGAGATCGCTGGAAAACCCCGTCGACATCATTCATGACAGCAACGGCATACCGCATATCAACGCCGAATCAACTGAGGATGCCTACAGGGCTCTCGGCTTCGTTCATGCACGCGACCGTCTGTTCCAGATGGACTTCATGCGGCGTCTCGGTGCCGGACGCCTGTCCGAAGTGATCGGCCGCCCTACTCTGCCACTCGACAAAACGATGCGCACTCTCGGCCTATACCGTCTCGCGACTGAAACCGTCGGACGCCTGCCAGTTGAAGCACGAGCCGCCCTCGAAGCATATGCCGCCGGCGTGAATGCGTTTCTGATCGCCCGGGCCGGTGCCTTACCGCCGGAGTTCATCGCATTGCAATACAAACCCGAACAATGGACACCCGCAGATTCACTGGTTTGGGGCCGCCTGATGGCCATGCGCCTCGCCGGAAACTGGCGAACCGAAGCGCTACGTGCAGCTCTTGCGGGACGTTTGCGTCCAGATCAGATCGCCGATCTCTGGCCCGGGCCTGAAGCGTCACCCAGGTCAACGGTATCAGCTGTCCTGCCAGCACCAGATACAGCCGAACTGGCGGAACAGCTTCTGAACAGCATACCCGACTGGTTGCGGCAGGTTTCGGCCTCTAATTCCTGGCTCGTTTCCGGCACCGGCACCACAACAGGCAAGCCCGTGATGGCCAATGACCCCCATCTGGGATACCGCGCACCGGGCCTTTGGTATCTCGCGCGGATCAGCGCGCCGGGCCTGGACGTTACCGGTGCGACCGTTCCGGGCGTTCCGTTCCATATACTTGGACATAACGGCCGCATTGCATGGGGTTTCACGACGACCGACAGTGACACACAGGACCTGTTTCTCGAACGGCTGGATACCGACCGACCGGGCCACTATCAGACGCCTGACGGGCCAGCGCCGTTTGTTACCCGCCGTGAGACCATCGCGATCAAGGGCGCGCCTGCGGAAACGTTCACCGTGCGCGAAACCCGGCATGGCCCGGTCATTTCAGACGTCTATAAAAATCTCGCCGGAATCACCGCTCAGAACCACGTCATTGCCCTTGCAGCAACCGGCCTGCGGCCCGATGATCTCACACCGCTCGCCCTATACGAGTTCAGCAAAGCGCAGGACTGGTCGGCTTTTAGGGATGCCGCCCGGCACTTCCACGCACCGCAACAGAACATCTCCTTTGCCGACACAGTCGGTAATATCGGTTTCATCGCCCCCGGCCGGGTCCCGGTAAGGCGCGCCGGCCGTGGACGGCACCCCGTACCCGGCTGGACCGGGGCTTTTGACTGGACGGGCTTTATCCCGTTCGATGAACTGCCGCGGTCATTCAATCCCGCATCCGGAAAGATCGTAAACGCAAACCACAGGGTCGTGCCGGTCTCCTATCCCTGGTACCTGACCGATGATTGGGCCGCCCCCTATCGCGCGCGCCGGATATACGCAGTTCTGGACAAGGCAGGACCCCAGAGTATCGACGACTCCATGCGCCTTCAGACCGACACACTGTCCCTTGCCGCCAAAGCGGTTGCCCCGATCCTTCTGCAGCACCTGGAGGCCAATTCAGACAAGCGGCGCCGCATTGCAGCGCTCCTCGAGGCGTGGGACGGGAAAATGTCCCGTGATGCAGCCGCCCCGCTTGTCTATTCCGCGTGGCTGGCGCGCGTGAACCGGGCGCTATACGCGGATGAACTCGGTCCGCTCTTCCCGCAATATTTCGGCCAGAAGCCCCGGGTTGTCCTGCACATGCTGACAGCAAAACAGGCATGGTGCGACGACATATCAACCGAAACGTTGGAAAACTGCCGGAATATCGTCTCCGGCGCGCTGGATAGCGCAATTGCATCACTGGAAAAACAATACGGCCGGGATATGACGCGCTGGCGCTGGGGAGAAGCGCATAAGGCAGTGTTCAGCCACCCTCTTTTCGGCCGAATTCCCGTGCTCAGGCGGCTTTCCGACATCCGGATCGAAAATGATGGCGGCCCCTATACGGTCAATCGGGCCCAGTCCCGCATCAATGATCCGAAAGCCCCGTTTGCCAGTATTCACGGGCCGGGATACCGCGCGGTGTATGATCTTTCCGATCTTGCGAACTCACGATTTGCGACCGCGACCGGCCCATCGGGAAATCCGCTATCGCCGCTTTATGCGAATACCGCGAAGGACTGGCGTGACGGGAAATACATAAAAATACCGCAAACCCGCGCAGACGCGATAAAAGGGTCCATGGGCATTACCAGACTGACCCCGGCAAAATGACGGTAACGGCTGCAGATATCCGCGTTGCGGCTGGCGCCATCGCGGATGGCATCGAGCGCACGCCGTTAGTTCATTCCCGCACGCTGTCCGATATCTGCGGGACCGAAATCTGGCTCAAACTCGAAAACCTGCAATACACGGCGTCTTTCAAAGACCGGGGTGCATTGAACAAAATCCTGTCACTGACGGCACGGGAGCGCGCTGCAGGGGTCGTGGCGGCATCGGCCGGCAACCACGCACAGGCCGTTGCATGGCATGCCGCCCGGCTTGGCCTTGATGCGACAATCGTCATGCCGGTATCGACGCCGCTGGTTAAGATTACCGGGACGGAAAAACTGGGTGCCGAAATTGTTCTGCACGGGCCGGGAGTCGCTGAAGCCGCGGCGCACGCGCTGGAAATAGCCTCCCGAACCGGGGCGATTTTTATCCACCCCTATGACGACGACCGGATCATAGCCGGCCAGGGAACGGCGGCGCTCGAAATTCTGGAAGACCGGCCCGATATAGACACGCTTGTGGTCCCCGTCGGCGGCGGCGGCCTGATCGCAGGTTGTGCGGTTGCCGCAAAAGACATCAATCCCGCGATCGAAATCGTCGGAGTGGAGACGGAAATGTATCCGTCGATGCGGAATGCGCTTTTTGGCGAAACAGACCGACGGACCGGCGGTTACTCGATTGCGGACGGAATATCTGTCAAATCGCCGGGTGAACGCACGCTAAAAATCGCCCGGAAACACATCGCCCGGGTCGATATCGTGCGGGAAGACGATATTGAATCCGCCATACACATGTTGTCGGAGATTGAGAAACAGGTTGTCGAAGGTGCAGGTGCGGTGCCGCTCGCCGCGGTGCTGGCCAACCCGGACGCCTTTGCCGGCAAACGGACAGCCCTGGTGATTTCAGGCGGCAACATCGACACGCGACTGCTGTCATCGGTATTGATGCGCGGACTGGTCCGGTCGGGGCGCCTGGTGCGACTTGGTGTCCAGATCAGCGATCTGCCCGGCAATCTTGCAATCGTCGCCACATTAATTGCGGAACTCGGCGGAAACATCGTCGAGGTCGAGCATGAACGCTGGTGCCGCGACGTCCCCGTCCGGCTTGCCCAGATCGAGGTTCTTGTCGAAGTTCGAAACGGCGGCGACGGCCATCGGATCGCCGAAGGGTTGGCCGACGGCGGTTTCCCGGCCCGCATTCTGGGAACAAATTACGGGTCGGCCTGACCGATCAGGCCAGCTTGGCGTATCCACCCTTGAAATACAGCAGCGGGCGGCTTTCGCCCTGTTGATAGGTCATCTTCTTGACCTCACCGACCATTATCAGATGGTCACCGCCCTCGTACATGGCATGCTTGTCGCATTCAAGAACAGCCACCGAACCATCGAACACAGGGCATCCGTTTTCGCCATAACCATGCTCGACGCCATCCCACTTGTCTTCGCTTGAGCGGGCGAAGTTATTAGACATGTCCATCTGATCTTCGCCGAGCACGTTGATGTTGAAATGACGGCAGGATTCGAAGGCCTCGAAACTGTTGATCTTGGCATCGACGCAGAACAGAACCAAAGGCGGGTCAAGCGATAGAGACGAAAACGAATTGGCCGTAATGCCGATTTTCTCTCCGTCGTGATCGAGTGTCGTGACAATTGTTACACCTGTCGCAAAACAACCCACTGCGTTGCGGTATTCTCTCTGATCCATCGCCATAGAACTGTCCGTTACCTTTTGATTTTAGCCGCTAAAGCAGCCTGCCAGTCGATACTAATGGATTGTCCGCCATTGGGAAACGGGGGCACTCCAAAGAGGGGAAATATTCAGAACCCTGCGATCTCCGCCGCTTTCAGATGATCCCCAAGAATACCCGGCAGAGTATCGGGCGCTTCGCGCCCGAATCCGCAGAACGCGCCGAGACCGAATTCCGGCAGATACTTGCGCGCCGTTGCGAGCCTGTCCGCGAAACCGGCCATGTTATGGATCATACCGAGATAAATCTTGGCACCCGCAGGACGAAGATCGACAAGCGGCGCAAAGAAAGCATCATCGCTTCGATCCAGAACCGGAATATGGATCCAGTCCACCCGGCGCCCGGAACGTTCAACGAACGCATTGGCCATTTTCACGGCACCGCTGAGGTCATCCGGCGCAAAGCGCGGCCAGCCGCCGAGTGTGCCGAAACACAGATGAAACCCGAGCCCGGCATATTCCGGAATATCGGGACACATGGCCTCGAACTGCGCGACATTGCGGTCGATTGCCGTCTCCGGGTCGAAGCCTTCGAGCGCACCATAGCCGTCCATCATTTCCGTTGCACAATCCCACTGGATCGCGAGGTCTTCCGCCGGAATATTATCGACGATCGTGCGGAGCTCGGCATGGACGGCTTCCTGGTATCCCGGCTTGATCTTGTCGAGATCACCCGGTGTCGGAAACACACGCGGCGCGATCACGCTGTTCACCGACGGGATAGATACCTGGAAACGGAGATCGGCTGCGAGGACGCCTTTCTCGCGGAGGGTCCGAAAAACAAAATAGGAGTTGAGCGCGTCCCGGGCATAGCCAAGCCGCCAGCCCGGATCACCGAAACGTACCCTCTCGACGCCCTCTTTTACCCTGAACAGCCAGCTATCGCCGGGGCCGCGCGGATTGAGACGCTCTGCCCCGTTATCGTATTCGGGCCGCCGCAGAATTTCGAACTCCGGATGACCGGCCATCACCTGGTAATGCACCTTGCTGATCCAGTGCCTGCGGGGGCCGACCTCGCCATCCGGAACGGCTGCAAGGTGTTGTCCCAACCCTGCGCCAAACGTCTCGAATACCTGTTCGGTCGTCTCGTAGGGAATGCTGCCGACCAGCATCAAATCCTTGCTCATCTTTCTTAAATCCTCGCCCGATCAAGCGTGGCCGGATGAAACAGTTCCGTTGGATCCATCTGACGCGCGGAAATTCCCTGCGCAAAGGACCAACGACACATGGTTTCCAGCTCTTTGTAGTTTTCCTTAAAACCATAGGGCCATATATCGTCGCCCATAAGGCCCCGCGTCTCAGCCAGTTCTGCTGCAATCCATGGCATGGAAACCGCCAGTGCCGTCACATCCGACATCTCTTTCAGGCATTGGTCTTTCGCCTGAATAAATGCTTTGAGAACACTCGTCGCGAGCCAGGGTTCGCGTTCCGCTAGTGTGCGCCGGATCGCCAGGACATGCATGATGGGGAAAAGCCCTGATCGCGCGTACCACTCCCGCTCGGCAGTCTTGAAATCCGGAAAAAGCCGAACGATGTCCGGGTTATGCTGACCAAAACAGGATGGCTCGCGCGCGGATACAAGCGCCGTGATCTCGCCGCTATCGAGCATTGCCGACAGCGTCTCGTCATCGCCTATCTGCGAGACCCGGATTTCAGGCGGAACATTGGGGGCAAACTTCGGCCGCCGCCCACCTTCCTCCAGCCCACCCGTGCGCCAATGGATATCCGCCGGCGCCACGCCATAGTCGTCCTGCAGAAACCCGCGAATCCATAACGCTGCCGTCATGGCATATACCGGGATACCGACATCGCGGCCCTTCAGGTCCTCGGGAGACAGAATTCCGGCATCCTTGCGAACATAGATGCCCGAATGACGGAACATGCGAGACGGGAAAACCGGCACAGCGATATAGTCGTCCCAGTCCGTCGATTTCGCGAGGATATAGCTTGAGCCGGACAACTCCGTGACATCGAATTCCTGATTATGCCAGGCGCGATAGAATGCCTGTTCGGGATTCATCGTCACGTAGTTGACGTCGCAACCCTCAATCCCGATGCGCCCGTCCGCCAGCGCGCGGACCCGATCGTAATCCCCCGTGCAGACAGTTAATGGCAGGCGCTTCACCGGACGGTTACTCTTTGGGTTTTGCCGCGGCCGTAAAATACGTGCCACGTCCGCTGGCGATCAGTTTTTCATCACCATCGTAGACATAGGCTTCGGCAACCGAATTGGTTCCGCCCAATTTTACGACCCGCGCAACGCATTTCAGATCACCCGGCATCGCCGCACGGTGATAATCAACCCGCATATCCACTGTCGGAACCGGCATGCCTACCTTCGCGGCAATCATGAAATCGGCGACTGTGTCGACCAGAGCGCCCAGAATACCGCCATGGGTATATTTCGCCTTGGGATTCGACACCATTTCCTCGCGCCATTTCAGGGAAACAACCAGTTCTTCTTCTGTCAGAGACTGGATTTCCAGTCCCATCCAGGCATTGAACGGATTCGCACTCAGGCGTTCTTGAAGAGCTTCGACGGTGACGACATTGGCAGGCATAGTGAACCCTCTATTGAATAAACGAATTGACCACATGCATAGCGGATTTGTGACGGTCCGTCGCCCCCTTGGCAGACACATATGATTTTACAGGAAATTAACTAAGCACCGCCATGATGCAGGGGAACCTGAAACCTGAGGCAATCAATGTTCGTAATTATCGGCATCGTAACGGTTTTCGTTTGCGTTCTCGGCGGTTATGTAGCGATGGGCGGGAAACTAGCTGTTCTCTGGCAACCCTTCGAAGTCGTCATCATCGTCGGCGCTGCGATTGGCGCCGTCATCATCGGTAACCCGAAGAGCGTTATCGGCAAGCTAGGCAAGGGTGTGGGCAAGGCCGCCAAGGGGCCCGCTTATAAAAAAGAAGACTATATCGAACTGCTCAGCGTGCAGTATCAGATATTCAAGATGGCGCGCTCCAAGGGGATGCTGACGCTCGAATCGCACATCGAAAACCCCGATGAGAGTGACCTCTTTAACCAGTTTCCGTCTTTTCACAATAACCATCATGCCGTCGAGTTCGTTTGTGATTACCTCCGCATGATGAGCCTCGGCAGCGAGACAGCGCACGAAATGGAAGCGTTGATGGATGAAGAAATCGAGACGCACCATCATGAAAACCATCGGGTTGCGGCAGCTATTCAAGCAATGGCGGACGCCCTGCCCGCGCTGGGTATTGTTGCGGCCGTGCTCGGCGTTATCAAAACCATGGGCTCCATCAGTGAACCGCCGGAAGTTCTCGGCAAGCTGATCGGTGGCGCGCTTGTGGGAACGTTCCTCGGCGTATTCGTCGCGTATGGCATGGTCGGACCTATTGCTCAGGTCCTGGGTACCGTTCACGAAGCGGAAACCAAATATTATCAGTGCATGAAGTCCGGTATACTCGCCTATCTCAATGGATATGCTCCCGCCGTGTGCGTCGAATTTGCGCGCAAATCCTTGGAATCCGACGTTCGTCCGACGTTCTACGAGGTAGAAGAAGCAACCTCTGCTCTACCGGCTCCCGCATAGGCTTCCGGGAGATAAGAGCCCCTCATGGCAGCAGCAAACGAACTCGCGCCGATCATCATCAAGAAGGTCGTAAAAGGCGGCCACGGTCATCATGGCGGTGCCTGGAAAGTGGCCTATGCCGACTTTGTGACGGCGATGATGGCCTTCTTTCTGCTGATGTGGCTGCTAAACGCGACCACCGAAGATCAGAAGCAGGGAATCTCCGAATACTTTTCCCCCTCCACCGTTTCCAACACCACCGGTGGCGCGGGCGGACTTCTCGGCGGCGCAGCCGTATCATCTCCCGGCGCCATGACATCGCGAACAGCGGTTCCCAGTGTCTCCCTGGAGTTGCGGCCCACCAGTGGTGCGCAAGACGGTGAAGCCGAAGATGAAGGTGGCGGTGCCGTTGAAGACGACGACCCCGACAAAACCGCCAACCTTTCCGAAGAAGAATTAAAGGAAGAAATCGCCAAGCTCGAAGCGGAAAATTTCGAGAAGGCGGAAGCCGAGATCAAACAGGCTATTCAGGATACACCCGAGCTTAAAGATCTTCAGAAACACCTGGTGATAGACCAGACACCCGAAGGGCTTCGCATCCAGATTGTGGACCAGGAGGGCAAACCGATGTTCGCGAGCGGCAGTTCCAGGATGCCGGAAACGACGCGCAAGCTGCTGGCGAAAATCTCCCAGGTCGTCCAGAAGTTGCCAAACAAGATATCGCTGTCCGGTCATACCGACGCAACACCGTTTCGCGGCAGCCGGCGCGGATACGGCAACTGGGAGTTATCGTCGAATCGCGCCCTGGCAAGCCGTCGCGTTATGGTCGAAAGCGGCCTGAAAAAGGAAAAAATTTCTCATGTCACCGGTAAGGAAGCCACCGAACCGTTGATCAAAGACGACCCAAAAGACGCCCGCAACCGGCGGATCGCAATTGTCGTCCTCAGAGAAGCCGGCAAGGACCTGAAAGTTCCAGGATCCAAGGGTGCCGCGGAGGCGAAGGCTCCCGCGCCGGCAAAAGGTCCTGCACCAGATCCGTCTTTTCGGCGCGACTGGAGCGGCCCACGACTTAAATAGGCGCGTTCTTTCCCGGAATAACAGTCGACGATAACACCGCGATTTTTACCAATATTCGCGGAAAACTTTTCCCTGATGCCATAAAGTTCTATATTTGCGCGGTATGAATATTTCCCGGCGCTCGAGTTATCAATGAACCAGCAACTTACCCGTCCCGACAGGTTTTTCTTCGGTACGCGATCGCTCCCGTGCCCCTACATCGCAGGGCAGACGGAAAGGAAGGTCGTTACAGACCTTACCGGAAATAATGCTGAAGAATTGTACGAGCGTCTCTCACGCGCGGGCTTCAGGCGCAGCCATAACCTTGCCTATCGGCCCGCCTGCCCAACCTGCAACGCGTGTATACCTGCACGTATTGCTGCCCACGATTTTGAAATGACCAAGTCTTTCCGCCGGGTTATGGCCACCAATTCGGACATCACGGTCGACGACATGGACGCGATCGCGACCGTCGAACAATACCGGCTGTTCTCCGCCTATCAACAGGCGCGTCACGAAGGTGGCGATATGTCGGGAATGGCCTTCAATGACTATCGCTCGATGGTGGAAGACACCCCGGTCAAATCAAGGACGGTCGAATTCCGCGATGACGAAGGCAGCCTTCTTGCCGTCATGCTGATGGACCGAATGGAAGACTCGCTCTCAGCCGTCTACAGCTTCTTCGACGGCAATATGGGGCGGCGCAGCCTCGGGACATTCATGATCCTCTGGATGGTCGAATACGCCCGCACACTTGGGTTGCCCTATGTCTATCTCGGGTACTGGATCAATGGTTCCGACAAGATGGCCTACAAGGCCCGTTTCCAACCGCTTGAGGTCCTTGGCAACGATGGCTGGACAGTCAAAAAGCTCTGAAAGTTGCCATGCACCTTGCGCATCGTCCGTTGCACCAGCCGCATAACAAATCTATTATGAAGATATGGATCCTATTGATCCTTTTGGGTGGGAACTGAAAAAATCCAACTTAGGGAGATAAACACAAATGACAAAATCAATCACAAAGAAGGCTGGCAAAGCGAAGACCGCTGATCGCCGGTCATTTATCAAGGGAGCCGCTCTCGCCGGTGCCGGCGCGACTGTAGCCGCAGCATCAAGCTTCCCGGCCCCCGCGGTCGCTCAGAAGCGTATCGAGATGACAATGGTCACCACATGGCCGCGCGACTTCCCGGGTCTGGGAACAGGTGCTCAGCGCGCCGCAAAACGGATCGAAGACCTGTCGGAAGGCCGCATCAAGGTTCAGTATTTTGCTGCCGGTGAACGGGTCGGCGCATTCGATTCGTTCGACGCTGTCGCTTCCGGCAATGCACAGGCCTACCACGCCGCTGATTACTACTGGAAAGGCAAGCATCCGGGCTGGGCGTATTTCACCGCCGTGCCGTTCGGATTCACCTATACCGAAATGAATGCCTGGATCCGCTTTGGCGGCGGTCAGCAGCTTTGGGACGAACTTGCCGGAAACTACGGCCTGAAGTGCCTGATGTGCGGCAACACGGGCGTCCAGATGGGCGGTTGGTTCCGCAAGGAAATCAATTCCGCTGACGACCTCAAAGGCCTGAAGATGCGCATCCCCGGTCTCGGCGGAGACGTCATGGCCAAACTCGGCGCTTCCCCGGTTTCGCTTCCCGGCGGTCAGATATACGAAAACCTTGTCTCCGGCGCGATTGACGCCACCGAGTGGGTTGGCCCCTGGAACGACAGCTTCATGAAGTTCTATGAAGCCGCCAAGTACTACTACTATCCGGGCATGCACGAACCGGCGGCAATGCTGTCGCTCGGCATGAACGCATCCTGGTGGGGCAAACTGACGAAATCCGATCAGCTTCTGATTGAAGCCGCAGCATCAATGGAAAACGATGTGATGATGTCGGAATACAACGCCAAGAACGGTGCATCGCTGAACAAGCTCGTTACCGAGAACGGCGTCCAGCTTCGCCGGTTCAATGACGACATCTATGACGCCTTTGGTGATGCTTCGCAGGATGTCTTCGAGACGGTGCAGCAGCACAGCCCGCTTGCGAAGAAAATCCACGACAGCTTCATCGGCGCACGTAAAGAACTGGGCGCCTGGACCAAGATTTCGGACCAGGCCTACGTCCAGCAGCGTAACCGCGTTCTCGGCGTCTGAGCAAAACCCGGAAACTGACGTGAAGGCGGGGCATCCATGCCCCGCCTTCCACGCCGCTCCCACCTGACGGGCGGCATCAGACTTCCCGAAAACACGAACGCCGATGGTATCCGTCTCCTCAGTCACTGAAAGCAACGGTTCTTCCGTCAGCAACACCCTGCGCATCGTCGCAGTATCCACCGGTATGGTGGCTCTCGCCTTTACCCTGAACAACTACCTGATTTTCTGGCAGGGCTGGCCGGGACTCACCAGCCTTGTATCTCATCTCGGCTGGTTCGGTGCGGAACCCCTTCGCGCCCCGCTGGCGTCATCGGCCGTTACGCTTGGCTTCCTCCAGCTGGCGTCATATGCCCTGACCATCCTGATTGTTATCGGCCTGACGCTGCGTCGCGCCGGCCGGACCATGACGACCGACGCCGATTTACTGATATCGATCGCCGCCTATATCGCCCGCGCCGCCTTCTGGGCCGTGCTGCTGGTGGGACTCACGGACATGGTTATTTCATTCCTGCGCGTCGAAGGCGTTCTGGCATCCCTTCTGGGTGAAAGCCTGTCGACGCAGCTTGGACGTGCGATCTACCGCGGTACCTATATCCATTATCCGTTGATCGGCGTATCGCTCGTCATCGCCTGGTTCAGCCGCTCCCTCGGGTTCACGTGGCTCGCGCTGCTCATCGTACTGGCAGAATTCCAGATCGTGCTGGCGCGCTTCATTTTTTCATACGAACAGGCCTTTATGGGCGACCTTGTCCGGTTCTGGTACGCCGCCCTTTTCCTGTTCGCCAGTGCCTACACACTGATCGAAGAGGGCCATGTTCGGGTCGATATCCTTTACGCAGGCATGGCCGAACGCAAAAAGGCATGGACGAACGTTTTAGGGTCGCTCTTTCTCGGCGTGCCGCTGTGCTGGATTATCCTTGTATCCGGCATGTGGGACAAATCGAACCTGATCAACGCCCCGCTCCTGAGTTTCGAAGTGACACAAAGCGGATACGGCCTGTACGTCAAATACCTGATGGCCGGGTTCCTGCTGGTCTATGCATTGACGATGCTCATGGCATTCCTTGGGTACCTGCTGCGCAATGCCGCAGTCCTCAACCGCGACCCTGATGCGCGCCCGATCGGCGCATCCCACGGCGCGCCATAGGACCGCGGGAGAAAGTACGGAAGCAAAATGGAAGTCATCTTTCTCCTCATCCTCGTCATCACGATGGCCGTCGCTCTGGCGTCAGGCTACCCCGTCGCGTTCGCCCTGCCCGGCTCCGCGATCATCGCCATCGGTCTGGCAGCGCTTTGCGGCTACCTGTTCGCCGACAATCCTGATGCTTATTTCCTGCATGGCGGACCGCGCCAATGGCTGGACGCCGGTGTTACAAATTTCAGGGGCGTCTATTGGGAACCTGAACGCGACACACTAATCGCGATTCCGCTTTTCATCTTCATGGGCATCATGCTCGAGCGGTCGAAGGTTGCAGAAGACCTGCTTGTCACCATGGCGCAACTATTCGGCCCGATCCCCGGCGGGCTGGGCATCGCTGTCGTATTCGTCGGCGCATTGCTTGCTGCGACGACCGGCATCGTTGGTGCCACCGTCGTTGCGATGGGCCTCATTTCGCTGCCGGTCATGTTGCGGGCAAACTATTCCAAGGCACTGGCAACCGGCACGATTGCCGCGTCAGGTACCCTCGGCCAGATCATCCCCCCGTCAATCGTCCTCATCATCCTGGCCGATCAGCTCTCCAGCGCGACCGACCAGGCCAGCACGCTTCGCCAGGTAGATTACAAACAGGCGACCGGACAATTCTCGATGCCGTCCGAATTCGGACTGACCTCGACCAGCGCCGGCGACATGTTCCTGGGCGCACTGATCCCCGGCCTGATCCTCGTTCTGCTGTACATGTCGTACATCCTGATCATCGCCCTCGTCCGGCCGAAAATGGCGCCGCCGGTGCGCTTTGAAAGCAAGTACGATACCCAGTTCCTGATCAAGGTGACCCTGGCACTCGTACCGCCCCTCGCGTTGATTTTTGCCGTGCTGGGCTCGATCATCATGGGCGTTGCCACGGTCAACCAGGCCGGCGCGATCGGCGCAATCGGTGCTGCGATCATGGCGAGCTACCGCCTTATGGAAGGCAAAAAAGGCGCTTACCTGCCGGCGACGCTCGCCCTCGTGGCAATCGCCGCGATCCTTGTCCTCGTGAACATCTACGACATCAACATCAAGAACACCCGTACATCGGCCGAGTGGCTCGGCGTCGCCCTCGCGGCGATCGCAGTTGTCGTTCTGCTTTTTGCGGTCTGCTGGAGCTTCTGGCGCGCCTACAAGATCGACGACACGCTGACCGGTGTCATGGTGGAAACCGCGAAGACAACGTCGCTGGTATTCATCATCCTGCTGGGTGCCGCCATGCTTACCGCTGCTTTCCGCGCGTTCGGCGGAGAAGACATCGTCCGTGACTTCCTGCAGGGCCTGCCGGGCGGATTTATCACCAAGTTTATCGTCGTGATGGCGGTGATCTTCGTTCTCGGGTTTTTCCTCGATTTTATCGAAATCGCGGTTGTGGTCGTGCCGATCATCGCGCCGATCCTGCTCGCCGATACGACCGCAAACATCACCGCCGTATGGCTGGGCGTGATGATCGGCGTTAACATGCAGACCTCGTTCCTGACCCCACCATTCGGGTTTGCCCTGTTTTATCTGCGTGGGGTCGCGCCGCCCACGGTCAAGACCATCCAGATGTATGCCGGCGTGGTGCCGTTTATTCTGTTGCAGCTGACCGGGCTTGCGATTGTCGGTCTGTGGCCATCCCTGGTGAACTACCTCCCCAACCGTGTGTACCTGACATCGGAAACGGCGCCGCCACCGAAAAACCCGCGCCTGTCGCTGTGCATCGAAGACATGCTTTTTGAATCCTATGCGGTTCAGGGCGATACACTGCGTAGCGCTATTGCCGCTGGCAAAGCACTCGACATCACCTACCTGCCGAGCAGCCAGCGTCGGAAACTGGAGAACGGGCTGAAAAACGCCGAGAGTACTTTCGCCCGCGTTGAAGATGTGAAGACAACCGACACAGCGGTGGCCGCCTTTACCCCCGACTACACGCCGATCCATCATCGCGCACGCCGAATTGAAGCAGAAATCCGGCGTATCGGGGCGAAAGCAACAAAGCGAGACGACGATCTCCGCCGCGCGACACGAGACGGTAGCGCTGACGATGCAATTGCGCGTGATATCCGCGCCGACATCGCAGAACTCAACCGGGAAGCCGATGCCCTGCGCGCGACCCTGCCCGCCGACTGGGCAGAGCAACGCAAACAATACGTCGCACTGTCTACGGCGGCGAAAAAAGCACGGTTCCAATATCGCCGGACCGTCGACGAGGCCTATGAGCCCGTTGCGGAAATGATTCAGATCATCCGGGGTACCGATGCGCTGGTGGCAATCGGCGACAGGTTGAAAGGCCTGGAGGCAACACTTGCCTCGAAACCGCTGGAAGAAGCTGTTCTGGCCTTCCGCGATGCCGAAAAGCTGTTCAATACCATCAAGGGCGCGGGCCACGTAAAATCCCGGTTCTCCCGTGCACGGCGTGATCTCACCCGGCGCAAACCCAATCTCGATCGCGCAAGACAGTCTCTTGCCCAGGGGCTGGAACGTTATGCGGCGGAACTGGCTTGGCGCCAACGGGCCCGGACAGACCTCCTGCCCGGCCTCGTCACATACGACACGGCAATCCGCGACACGATCGGGCTACGGTCGCAGCCGCGTCTCAACAGCGATCAGGCAATTGAAGTAGCGCGGTGTTTATCTATACACCGGGATATATCCCTGAACTTCTAGGGTGGCAGCGCCCTGCCGATGACCTATTCGTAGTTACCGAAGCGCCCGCTCCTCGGGAAGCCCCGCATGACAACACGACCGGCCTGAGCCCGCTTGCCGAGATACGTCTTGATGTCTGTGTCGGTCCGAACGCCGGCCCCGGTCTTCCACGAAAGGCCGTCTTTAAGCGTAAAGGTCGACACATCGCACAGGCCGCCATCCTTGTAGCTCTGAAGCTTCACACCGCGACCGCGGGTCATTTCCGGCAGTTCTTCGAGCGGGAACAGAATGATTTTCCGGTTCTCGCCAATGACGGCCACCATATCGCCCGACACGGGCGCGCAGGCCTGGGCCTCGCCATCCTTGCCGACATTAAGCGCCTGCTTTCCGCTCTTGGTCTGGGCGATCACTGCGTCTTCAGGCACGATAAAACCTCGGCCATCTGATGATGCGACCAGAATTTTCTCTCCCGGCCGGTGAACGAACAGGGCCACGATATCCTGATCGTTCGGCAGGTCCACCATCAGGCGTACCGGTTCGCCGTGCCCCCGACCGCTGGGAAGCTTGTCGCCACCGAGCGTGTAGAACCTGCCATTAGTGGCAAAAATCAGAATCTTGTCGGTCGTCTGAGCATTGAAGACAAAACGCCCACGGTCACCATCCTTGTATTTAAGGTCGCCGTGTTCGGTCAGGTGCCCCTTTGCCGCCCGGATCCAGCCTTTCTGCGAGCAGATCACGGTAATCGGTTCTCTGTCGATCAGGATATCGATCGGTACGATAATCTCATCCGGCGCATCGCCGATTTCCGTCCGGCGCGCGCCAAGTTCCGTCTTCTTACCGAAGCGCTTCCGGATATCCTTGATCTGGTCAGCAATAATTTCTTCGCGTTTCGTCTTGTTTTTCAGGAGCGCTTTCAGCTCTTTCTGTTCGGACGTCAGCGACGCGTGTTCATCGCGGATCGCGAATTCCTCCAGCTTGCGGAGGGCCCGAAGACGCATATTGAGGATCGCCTCGGCCTGAACGTCGGTCAGTTTCCATTTCTTGATCATGACCGGCTTCGGCTCGTCTTCCTCCCGAATGATCCTGATCACCTCGTCGATATTGAGATACGCGATCAGGTAGCCTTCGAGAACTTCGAGCCGGTGCTCGATCTTGCCGAGCCGGTGCGTGGTGCGACGGACAAGCACCACTTCGCGATGCTCAAGGAAAGCCCGCAGGACATCACGCAGGTTCATCACCTGCGGCACCATGTTTGCGTCGAGCACGTTCATGTTCAGCCCGACCCGGGTTTCCAGGTCGGTCGCCCGGAACATCTGTTCCATCAGGACCTCGGGCTCGATGCTCCGGTTGCGCGGCTCCAGGATCAGCCGGACATCCTCGGCGCTCTCGTCGCGCAGGTCCCCCAGAAGAGGAAGCTTCTTTTCATTGAGCAGGTCGGCCATCTTCTCGACCAGCCGCCCCTTCTGAACCTGATAGGGTATTTCAGTAATAACAATCTGGTACTGGCCGTGGCTGAGCTTCTCGACCTCCCAGCGCGCACGCAAACGGAATGAACCGCGGCCCGTGGCATAGGCCTCGGCAACCGCCTCGCGGCCTTCAACCAGAACGCCGCCCGTCGGAAAATCCGGTCCCGGCACCAGCTCGACGAGTTTCGTGTTCGTTGCGTTGGGAAATTTCAGAAGGTGAAGCAACGCGGCGCTGACTTCATCCAGGTTGTGCGGCGGAATATTCGTTGCCATGCCAACGGCAATGCCGGCCGAGCCGTTGCATAGCAGGTTCGGCACACTTGCCGGCAACAATACCGGCTCTTCTTCGGACCCGTCGTAGTTTTCACGAAAGCCGACGGCGTCCTCGTCGATGCCTTCCAGCATCGCAATCGCGTAATCGGTCAGGCGTGCTTCGGTGTATCTCATCGCGGCTGCATTATCGCCGTCGATATTTCCGAAATTCCCCTGCCCTTCCACCAGCGGATATCGCACCGCGAAGTCCTGGGCGAGACGGACCATCGCATCGTAGACCGCGACATCGCCATGGGGATGGTATTTACCGATCACATCGCCGACAACGCGCGCGCATTTCTTGAAACCCGATTGAGGCTCAAGCCGCAATTGGCGCATCGCGAACAAAAGCCGACGATGCACGGGCTTCAGCCCGTCGCGCACATCAGGCAGCGATCGGGACGTAATCGTCGACAGCGCATAGGCAAGATAACGCTCACCCAATGCATCGGAAAAATTCACCTCCTCCACGCGGGAGACGACGTTCTGGTCGGTCATAGATACGGTACTCTGCTCTCAGGGATTGCCAGATATAGTAGCGTCACGCCGCAAACGGTCAACAAATTGCGCACGTGCAGCCGGTAAATCGCCCGCATTGGCATCCTTGGCGCAACGGGCAAGGAAATGCCCGGTCACCCGCAGGCCATCCCGAATGTCATCACGCGTCATACGGTCCGTGCTGCCGAGAAAAAATGCAGGCAATTTCAATAACTTGTCACTGTAAGGTCCACCGGCACCGGCGGAAACGGCACACCCGGTGCGGGGGGAAACATAGATCAGATCGTCGGTCGTACCGGTCGCGGCACAGGCTGTCAGATCGAGCCCATAGCCCAGATCCTCCAGCAATCGACGCTCCCAGTGCACATAGCCGGTCACCCAGTCAGGCCCGTCGCCCAGCGATTCGATCAGCGCCTGGAATCTCTCGAAAGTTTCCGGGTGCGGTTCACGCTCAGGCAGGAGACGTTCGAGGATGGCTCCGGCGGATATCAGCGCCAGCAGCGGCAGTCTTTCGGTCATCAGCGCTGCCGAATACGGGCGCAGCAATTCACAGCTCATCGTTCCGAGATGCTCACTGAGGCGTGCACGCCAGTCAGCGCTGACGAGGTTTCCGGTCTGGTAAATACCCCGCGCCCGCGATCCGGACCCGCCATGAACAAGACCGGAATAACGCCCGTTGGTCCGGGTCAAAAGTGTCACGATGGCCGCGCTTTCGCCATGCTTGCGCGCCGATAAAACGATGCCTTCGTCCGACCAGTTCATAATCCTGTTTCTTGCGCTATGTGCTGAAGTCCAGTCCCCAGTCACGGTATCGTTCGGGGTCGTCGGCCCAGTTCTCTCTAACCTTCACGAACAGGAACAGATGGACGTCGCGATCCAGAAGTTCCTTCAGGTCGTCCTGCGCCAGCATTCTCACACGCTTGATCCGCTCTCCGGCCTTGCCGAGAACGATCCCCTTCTGGCTCCCGCGTTCAACGTAAATCACCTGTTCCACTTTTACGGCGCCGTTTTCGAACGGCTCCCAGGTTTCGGTCTCGACCGTCAGTGCATATGGCAGTTCCTGGTGCAGGTTGAGGAACAACTTCTCACGCGTGATCTCGGCCGAGAAAAGGCGGTCGTTCATATCCGACAGCTGGTCTGCCGGAAAATGCCAGGGGCCCTTCGGCAAACGCCCGGCAAAGAACTTCTTCAGTTCCTCAACGCCCTCGCCTTTCAGGGCCGACACCATGAAAAAGTCGGTGAACAGGTCCTCGGCACGCAGTTCTTCGATCAGCGCCAACAGATTTTCACGTGGCACGGTGTCGATCTTGTTCAGGACACATACGGCGCGCGCCTCATTCTGCTTCAGCCCATCGATGATACGCCGGGTGTCACCCTCAAGGCGCATCCCCGCATCAATGAGCAGCGCCACAACATCCGCATCCGCCGCGCCGCTCCAGGCGGCCGCGACCATCGCCCTGTCGAGCCGCCGGCGCGGCTTGAAGATCCCGGGTGTATCGACAAAAACCAGCTGCGCGTCGCCAAGCGCCGTGACACCGAGAATGCGTGTTCGCGTCGTCTGCACTTTCTGGGTCACGATCGACACCTTCGCCCCGACCATGCTGTTCATCAGCGTCGACTTGCCTGCATTGGGAGCCCCCAGCAAGGCAACAAATCCGCAACTTGTTTCACCTGAAGTGTCTGTCATTTCGCGCCTTTACCGATCAGTTGCAGCATTTCGCCGGCTGCCCGAAGTTCTGCCGCCCGTTTGGACGGCCCGGTCGCTCGCACCGGGTCCTGGCCGCTTACGTTAAGTTCAACCGTGAACACAGGGTTATGAGACGGCCCTTCGCACTCGACCACTTTGTATTCCGGCAGTGGCAGGCCCCGGCCCTGAAGCCATTCCTGCAATTCGGACTTTGCGACCCGGGGCTCTACTTCCTGAACCAGCGGTTCCCAGACACGCCGGATGAAGTCCCTTGGGGCATCAAGCCCACCGTCAATGTACAGTGCGCCAATAACCGCCTCACAGCAATCCGCGAGAACAGAGTCCCGCGCATTTGTACCGGCAGCAGCTTCCCCGTCCGTCATCAGGATAAACCTGCCAAGGTCGATCGAGCGTGCGACATCGGCAAGCGTCGCACCGCTGACGAGAGCCGCCAGCCGGGGGGCAAGCTTGCCTTCCGCAGCGCTTGGAAATTTCTCGAGCATCAATTCCGCTATGACCAGGCCAAGCACCCTGTCACCCAGAAATTCGAGCCGCTCGTAACTCGGATCATTCCTGGACTGCTTCAGGCTCGAATGGGTCAACGCCAGTTGAAGACGGCTCCTGTCTGCAAAGCTGTAGCGGAGGATTTTCTCCAGTCCCGCGACCGGATCGGAAACCGGTGTCATCGCTGGACAGACAAGATTAGCGGATCGCCTGAAAGAGACGTGACCAGCGCACTGTCACAGGCCAGGACGCCCCCTCAGGGTCGTATGAGAAGAAGATAAACTCGGCACGGCCGACGAGGTTTTCAATCGGGATATATCCGACTTCGTTCAGCACACGACTGTCGAGGGAATCGTCACGGTTATCGCCCATGCCGAATACGTGGCCGGGCGGCACCGTGTAGACTGCCGTATTATCGAGCTGCCCCCGGTCGGTTTTTTCCAAAATAAGATGCTTTACGCCATTGGGCAGCGTTTCCTCAAACTGCGGAATAGAGACGTTGGTGCCGAACGGCCCACGTGAGGCAAATCCCGGCAGCGGCTTGCGTTCGACGAGCGCACCATTCAGGTAGAGTCGGCCTTCGCGGACCTGAATTTTATCCCCGGGAAGTCCGATAATACGTTTTATGTAATCGGTCTTGTTGTCCTTCGGCAGCTTGAAGACCGCCACATCGCCGCGCTTGGGCTCGGAACTGAGGACTCGCCCCGGTATCAGGGGCAGGCTCAGCGGCAATGAATGACGGCTATAGCCATAGGAGTATTTCGAGACGAAAAGATAATCTCCGACGAGCAGGGAAGGAATCATCGAGCCTGAAGGAATATTGAACGGCTCAAACGCGAATGTGCGGATAAACAGGGCAATCACGATCGCATAGATAATCGTCTTGACCGTATCCCAGAGTCCGCCCGATTTTTTCGCTGCCATTAATGTCTATCTTCGGATTATGGAGATTTGTGGACCGGCCGCCAAACAATGCGGCCCAATGATCTTCCGGGTTTAAGGATGCAAGCCGCCGGGTGTCAAGTCGGAGCCTTGGGAATAGCCGATATTATCACCATGGCTTCGGCAATTGGAGGCTCGTCAGTGATCGTGAGATCAATCTGTACATCCATCCCGTCGGGTATCATGGATTCGAGTCTTTTCAGGGCCCCGCCGGTCAATTGCATCGTGGGCTTTCCCCCGGGAAGATTAACGACGCCCAGGTCCCGCCAGAACACACCTTTGCGAAAACCGGTTCCCAGCGCCTTTGAGCATGCCTCCTTGGCCGCATACCGCTTTGCGTAGCTTGCCGCCCTTAGCCTGCGACGGTCGCTCTTCGCGCGTTCGGTCTCCGTAAAACACCGGTTGGTGAAACGCTCACCAAAACGTTCCAGCGTCTTTTCCACGCGCCGAATGTCGATCAGGTCACTGCCGATACCGATTATCATGACCCCAGATTACCAGAATCAGTCACGCGCTGCGCTCGCCATGTGCTTCGGACCGCGCCTTGTCCATCAGCGAGCGCATGCGTTTGATGGAACTTTCGAGCCCGCCGAATATCGCCTCCCCGATCAGGAAATGCCCAATATTAAGCTCGACGAGCGTCGGGATTGCCGCGATCGGCGCAACGGTATCGAAAGTCAGTCCATGCCCTGCATGACATTCGATCCCCAGGGCCTCGGCATATTCGGCAGCGCGCGATATCCGCCGGAACTGACGATCCCGTTCCGTGCCCTCGGCCTCGCAATAAGCACCGGTATGAAGTTCGACGACGGGAGCACCAAGGGACTTCGCTGCTTCAAGCTGGCGCATATCGGGTTCAATAAACAAGGATACGCGAATGTCAGCTGCATTCAGTTTTGCAACGAACGGTGCGAGATGATTATGCGAACCCGCGGCATCCAGTCCGCCCTCGGTCGTCCGCTCCTGGCGTTTTTCCGGCACGATGCAGGCAGCATGCGGCGCATGACGCAGCGCTATCGCAAGCATCTCATCGGTCGCCGCCATCTCCAGGTTCAGCGGCAGGTCTATCCCGGCGCTCAGGCGGGCGACGTCGTCATCGGTCATATGGCGCCGGTCTTCGCGCAGATGCGCCGTGATACCGTCGGCACCGGCTGCCGCCGCAGCCTGCGCTGCACGGACCGGATCAGGATGCTGTCCGCCGCGCGCATTCCTGATGGTCGCAACATGATCGATATTGACGCCGAGCCTCAGATATCGCTTTTCCATCGGCTATTAACTCCGATACTTCCTTATCACCCCGCAGGGCATTTCCAATTGAGAACAAGACACTACTTCGCACCACCCGGCATTGTCATGGGGTAAATGCCGACACCGTCCTTATGCTTGCGCCCTGGTAACGGAGCTGATTTCCCGCATAGCGCGGAGTGCCGCGATAATGTCATTGAGATGCTTTGTGCTCTCAACCTCGATATCGACAAGCATCTCGTAAAAATCGGCTGAACGGCTCGTGATCTTGAGGTTATGAATGTTTCCGAGGTTCTGCGCGATCACCGTCGTCAATGTCCCGAGCGCGCCCCGTTCGTTGCTCACGATCAGATTGATCCTGCCAACAAGCCCCTCAGGCTGTTGCGGTCCCAGATCCCATGCAACTTCCATCCAGCGCTCGGGCGTATCCGCGAAACTCTCGAGCGTCTCGCAGTCCTTTGTATGAACCGTCACGCCTTTGCCAGGCGTCAGGATACCGACGATCTTGTCGCCCGGCAGAGGATGGCAACAATTTGCGTAATGGACGGCCATACCAGGGGTCAGCCCCCGTATCGCGATCGCATCCGAGTCTTCTCCGTCTCCGCCTTGCCCCGTTGAAAAATCAACAATGTTCACATCGCCCGGCGACAGGCTATCGAGATCGTTATCCTGCATCATCTCCTCGGGTACGAGCATCTGTACGACTTCAGCCAACTGTATGCCGCCACTGCCGATCATGGCTTCGAGTCCGTCAAGCGTGTCGGCACCGAAGTGTTTCAGGGCCTTCTGTGGCGGGTCCTCCTCGGGCGTATATCCAATCTCGCGGTACGCATGATCGAGCATCGCGTGACCAAGCTTCACAAACTCCTCGCGACGTTCGCCGCGGATAAATTGTCTTATCCGGGCACGTGCCTTGCCCGTCACCACCCAGTTTTCCCAGGTCGGCGACGGTGTACCGTCTGTCGACGTGAGGATTTCAACCTGGTCGCCATTGCCTATTTCAGTGCGCAACGGCGCCATCTTGCCATTGATCCGCGTACCGATACAGCGGTCACCGATCTCCGAATGAACGGCGTAAGCAAAGTCGATAGCCGTCGCCCCCTGCGGCAGGTTGATGATCTCGCCTTTCGGGGTAAAACAGAAAACCTGGTCCGGAAACATTTCGAGCTTGGTGTGTTCCAGAAATTCGTCCGGGTTGTTCGAACTTTCCAGGATATCCAGCAACTGGCGAACCCAGTGATAGTTCTTACCCTCCGTAAGCGCGGCACCCTGCTTGTACTGCCAGTGGGCCGCGACGCCGAGCTCCGCGATTTCGTGCATCTGCGTTGTCCGGATCTGTACTTCGATCCGATGCGCTTCCGGGCCGATCAATGCTGTGTGAAGGGACTGGTATCCGTTCGGCTTAGGCGTCGAGATATAATCATCGAACTCCCCCGGGATCATCCTGTATTTCGTGTGAATAATGCCCAGCGCGCGGTAACAGTCTTCAACCGATGCAACGACAATGCGAAAGGCGTTGATATCCGTAAGCTGCTCAAAATCGACCTTCTTGCTGTGCATCTTTCGCCAAATAGACACAGGTCGCTTGGTGCGCCCGGAAATCCAGGCCTCGATGTCCGCTTCGACAAGCGTCCGGTTAATCTCGCCGGAAATCCGGGTGATGATATCGTCCCCCTGCTCCTGCAGGAAATTCAACCGGCTGATGATGGATTCCGAAGCATCCGGATAAAGTTCCCGGAAGGCTATATCTTCGAGCTCCTCCTTGATTTCCTGAATACCGATACGTTCAGCAAGCGGGACGTATATTTCCATCGTTTCACGCGCTATCCGGGCACGTTTTTCCGATGATTTTATGTAGTGCAATGTCCGCATGTTATGGAGACGGTCCGCGAGCTTCACGAGAAGAACACGGATATCCTCCGAGATTGCCAGAAGCAGTTTGCGGAAATTCTCGGCATGGCCACTATCGGGTGACTGCAGTTCAAGCCGTGACAGCTTCGTCACACCGTCGACAAGCCGGGCAACCTCATCACCGAAAAGCGTATCGATCTGGTCGATCGTTGCGACCGTGTCTTCCACCGTATCGTGGAGCAGACCCGTCACAATAGAGGCAGTATCCAACCGGTAATCGGTCAGAATTCCGGCGACCTCTACCGGATGAGAAAAATACGGATCGCCTGATGCACGGGTCTGCGACCCATGAACCTTCATTGAAAATACGTAAGCGCGGTTAAGCGCATCCTCGTCAGCGGTCGGGTCGTAGCTTCGCACCCGCTCGACAAGCTCATATTGGCGCATCATGAGAATAATACCCCGGAGGGCGCGTCACGGAGAACCGGACGCCGGACTGACAAGGATCGCGAATTCATCGCGCGACCCTCCCGGATCAGTCTTCTTTCTTGACGTCCTCGATGGTGACGTCTTCAAAGCCCGCGGCGAGAGCGGCCATCGGATCGTCAGATGCGGCGACCGGCACCTCGGCATCAGCGGGCGCTGCAGCTGCGTCGCCCGTATCTACAATACCCGCAAGTTCGTTCAGCGCTTCGGTTACCTGAAGCATCTCGTCATCTTCTTCCTCAACGATCTCATCGACGTCGATATTCCGCTGAAGACCCTCGATCACGGCTGTTTCCAGCTCGCCCAGAGGGATCGTTTCCTCGGCGATCTCACGCAGGGCGACAACCGGATTTTTGTCGTTATCACGATCAACAGTGAGTTCACCACCCACGGACAGTTCGCGCGAACGCTGAGCCGCCATCATGACGAGCTGAAAACGATTGGGAATCTTAAGAACGCAGTCTTCGACGGTAACGCGGGCCATCTTGCAAATCTCCGACTTCAGGAAGAGCCGGTATATAAGGGCTCAGCGCCGGAAAAGCAAGCATTTCAAGTACACAGAACCGCCATTCGATCAGGTAATGGGAGTGCAGCTCTGATCGCCGGGCAAGGCAGCTATCAACGTTGCTACCGGCTGTCCAATAACCGGGTGCTGCCAATCGGGCGCAATATCCCGGAGCGGAAACAACACGAATGCTCTTTCCGCCATTCTGGGGTGTGGAAGCAACGGCCCTGCCGGGTCATCATTAACCAGTTTGTTATAGGCAATGAGGTCCAGATCGAGCGTCCGCGCCGCGTTCGGAACCGAACGCAGACGATCAAACCGGTCTTCTACCCCGTGCAGGCAGGACAGCAATTCTGCGGGTTCCAGGGCTGTCCGAACGGAAATCACGCCGTTCACGAAATCCGGCTGGTCCGATGCCGGCACCGGGACGCTCCGAAACCAGCGAGATCGATCCAGAATACCGCAGCCACAGGCTTCAATAGCGTCGATTGCAGCGTTGCAAACGTCCTTCGAAGCGCCGAATTCCGGATGAGGCAGGTTTGATCCGATCGCGATGATTATCATGACAAAACCGAACATAAATCTTTGATTTCAAAAGAAAACGATATATTTATCGCAGTGTCCATAAGACACCCTAACCGGGCGACGGTCAGATTATTTTAGCCTGTCCCCCGGACGACCGTTTTGAACCAGACAATTTCACTGAAGGAACTTTTCAGATGATGCATTTCAACCCTCAGGAGCGCATCGCCCTGTTTATTGATGGGCCCAATCTCTATTCCGCTGCCCGCTCACTCGGCTTCGACATAGATTACAAGAACCTGCTTGATGTATTCCGCCAGAAAGGCAGCCTCGTGCGCGCCTTTTACTACACGGCACTTGTTGAAGATCAGGAATTTTCGCCGATCCGGCCGTTGATCGACTGGTTGGACTACAACGGCTACACGATGGTCACCAAGCCTGCCAAGGAGCACACCGATGCATCCGGGCGCCGCAAGGCCAAAGGGAACATGGATATCGAGCTTGCAATCGACATGCTCGAAATGGCGCAGCATATAGATCACGCCGTCCTGTTTTCCGGAGACGGCGATTTTCGTCGTCTGGTCGAGGCCGTTCAACGGCGCGGCGTGCGGGTGACAGTCATCAGTACATTCCGGGCACAGCCGCCGATGGTCGCAGATGAATTGCGTCGCCAGGCGGATACGTTCGTTGAACTCAAAGACATCACCCAGTACATCGCCCGGGAATCGCGCCGCGATCCGGATGTCGACGATATGCCGGCCTTCGTAAAAAACCCCACCACTCGGGGGCCGACACCGGCAAACCCCGACATCGGGCTGGGCGATAGCGACGACATGTACGAAGACGCCTGACCTTGACCCGGAATATCATCGTTTCCGCCGACGGTCCCCCACTGGATTGCGACCTCTGCCCGCGTCTTGTGGCCTACCGTGAGGCAAATGCCGCGACCTGGCCGGACTGGCACAACGCACCGGTCCGCTCCTTTGGCCCCCTGGACGCACAATTGCTGATCGTTGGCCTCGCGCCCGGCGTCAAAGGTGCCAATCGAACCGGGCGCCCTTTTACCGGCGATTACGCAGGCGACCTGCTCTATCAGACATTGGGGCGGTTCGGATTCGCAGACGGGACGTACGATAAACGGCCCGATGACGGCGTCACCCTGACCGACTGCCGAATTGCGAATGGTGTCCGTTGTGTGCCGCCCGAGAACAAACCGGTCGGTGCAGAGGTCAATGCCTGCCGCCCGTTTCTCGTCGCCGAGATCGAGGCGATGAAGAACCTGAAGGTGATCCTGGCGCTAGGCGGTATTTCACATAACACAACGTTGTCCACGCTCGGTGAACGCCGGGCGAGCTACAAGTTTGCCCACTGTGTGATGCACGACCTGACGAACGGCCTGAAGCTGGCCGACAGCTATCATTGTTCGCGCTACAACACGAATACCGGACGGCTGACCGAAGAAATGTTCGAAGACGTGTTTCGGATGATCCGGACAACACTGGACGGATAACCTCAGCCACGCGGCAAGCGTCAACCGTAGCGCTGCTCTTTCCAGGGATCGCCTTCATTGTGATACCCGCGATCTTCCCAGAAACCGGTTTCATCCTCGGCAATAAATTCAATCCGGCGAATCCATTTCGCGCTTTTCCAGAAATACCATTTCGGCACCACGGCACGCACAGGCCCGCCATGTTCTTTTGTCAGGTATTCGCCTTCCCACGAATGGGCAAGCAGCACGTCTGAATCAGCGAGCCGGTCGAGGCGGATATTCGTCGTATAGCCATCGAATGCGTAGATAAGGCAATGCATCGCCTCTTTCTCGGGACGGCACAGATCCAGCAAATGCGCGACATGAACGCCGGTCCAGGTATTGTCGTAACGAGACCAGCCCGTCACGCAGTGAATATCGGATTGAACGGTAACCTGGGGCTGGGCCAGGAAATCGTCCCACGTCCAGCGGATCGGGTTTTCAACCAGCCCGTCGATGGTAAATGCCCACTCGTCCTTCGCAATGTCGGGCTGAACGCCGAGATCGAGAACAGGCCAGGTCTCGACCAGTCTCTGTCCGGGTGGAAGACGATCATCGGCGGGCCTCGCTCCGCGCTCGTCATCAATCAGACGACCGTCACGCGCCCATTCCTGTTTGCGGCGCACCAGCTTTTCGCGATAGCCGTCCAGCAACTCCGGCTTGTCGGTCATCCCTTATGGCTTAGCATGCGTGCCTTCTGCATGTTCCAGTCGCGCTTCTTTTCAGACTCGCGCTTGTCGTAATGCTTCTTGCCCTTGCCGAGGCCGATTTCCAGCTTCGCGATACCGCGATTGTTGAAATAGAGTTTCATCGGGACCAGGGACATCCCTGCCCTTTCGGTCGCGCCGATCAGCTTGGCGATCTCTCGCTGCTTCAGCAAAAGTTTCCGCGGACGCGTGGGCTCATGATTGAACTGCCCCGCCTGCTTGTATTCGGGAATGTGGGCGTTGATCAGCCAGATTTCGCCGTTCTCTGGCTTGGCATAAGATTCGGCGATCGTGGCACGGCCTTCGCGCAGCGATTTCACCTCGCTGCCGGTCAGTATCAAGCCGGCCTCGAGCGTGTCTTCAATTTCATAGTTATGGCGCGCCCGGCGATTATGGGCGGCGACGCGATACGCCGCTGTATCCGATTTCGCCATTCAATTGCCCGTCAGTTGAGCAGGCCGGCGTGACGCATAGCCCGTTCGACCTTGCCTCTGGATTCCTCGGTGATCGGCACCAGCGGCAGACGCAGTTCTTCGCCGCACTTGCCCAACAGGCTCGCGCCGTATTTCACCGGACCGGGATTGGCCTCGCAGAACAGGTCGGCGTGCAACGGGGTAAGACGCTCATTGAGTTTTTGCGCCTCCGCGATATCGCCCCGCTGCCAGGCTGCATGCATATCGGCCATCAGTTTGGGCGCAATATTCGCCGTCACAGAGATACAGCCAACACCGCCCTGCGCGAGAAATCCGAGCTGTGTGATGTCTTCGCCGGATAACTGGCAAAAGTCCTCGCCGCAGGCGAGCCTCTGCTCCGTCGCCCGGCCAACCGCCGCGGTCGCATCCTTTACGCCGATCACGTTTTCAAGTTTTGAACAACGTGCCATCGTCTCGACAGTCATATCGACCACCGAACGGCCCGGAATATTATAAATGATAAGCGGAATTCCGACCCCGTTCAGCGCTTCAAAATGACGAAACAGCCCTTCCTGGGTCGGCTTGTTGTAATAGGGCGTGACGATAAGGGCGGCATCCGCCCCCGCCGTCTTTGCATGTTCAGCAAGTTCAATTGCCTCGGCTGTCGAATTCGACCCTGCGCCCGCAATAATCGGGACCCGCTTGTCCGCAACATCAATGCATAGCTCGACGACCCGCTTGTGCTCGTCATGGCTCACGGTAGGCGATTCACCCGTTGTCCCCATGGGAACAAGAGCATTCGTGCCCTCCGCTATCTGCCAGTCCACGAAGGCACGAAAAGCGTCTTCATCAATCTTGCCGTCGCGAAACGGCGTTATCAGCGCGCAAATGGAACCGCTGAACATGGCGGTCTCTCCGAAATGTGATTGTCATAGAGTTGCCGCACATTACTCTGAGCGTCATTCTGCGGCAAGAAGCCACTGCACGGTAATCCGTATAAGCGGACAAGCCTGGTTAAGCCGAAATTACATTCGTCATCCGGCGAATACATGCCAATATAGTTTAGCGCGTTAAGAGTGATTTAACCGCAACGGTCGCACCCTGTTACCTGATACGGCAAGGGGCCGAAATTTATGTATTCGCACGCAAAATACAGCTTCTGTGCTGTGGTTCTGGGGGGCATCACGCTCTCCGGTATAACGGTACACGCGTCGCCTGCCCCCCTGTCCAAGTCTGAAGTAAAGACCTATTCGTCGGCCCTGGCCGAGGCCGCCAAAGGCAACTGGCGAAGCGCTCATCGTCAGGCAGCCGGTATACGCAAGGAACTCCCCTCCAAGATACTCAAGTGGCTCGAGCTGTCCCAACGTGGAAACCCGCACAGCTTCGGGAAGATTTCAAAATTCGTCCTGGATAATGATGACTGGCCACGCCGTGGAACCCTCAGAAGGCGCGCAGAAGAAGCACTCGGCTCAGCCACGTCGTCTAAAACCGCGCTCCACTGGTTCAATACTTACCCGCCACTGACCACAGACGGAAAAATCAGGCATATCGAAGCACTTATCGCGTCCGGCAACAAAACAAAGGCCCGCAAACTGATACGCAAAACCTGGGTCGGCGCTAATTTCGGCCGCGCGCAGGAAAAGAAATTCCGCAATCGGTATCGGAAATTTCTGTCAAAAGCCGACCATATCGCCCGCCTGGATCGCCTTTTGTGGGATGGCCAGATAACGCGTGCACGCAGGATGATACCCCGTGTTGACGACGCGACCCAAAAACTGGCCATGGCCCGCATATCCCTTCGAGCGTTCCGCGGCGGTGTCGACTGGCATATACGGCAGGTGCCCGCCTCTCTCCGCAACAATCCGGGACTGATATACGAGCGCAGCCGCTGGCGGCGACGAAAAGGATTGGACAATGGCGCCTACGAACTTTTGAAAAACGTCCCCCCGGATGCGCCCTTCGCCTCCAAATGGTGGGTCGAAAGATCGATCATTGCGCGGCGCCTGCTCGCGAAAGGGCACATTTCAGAAGCATACAGGCTCGCAAAGGCAAACGGCCTGTCGACCGGCCCACGCTTTGTCGAAGCCGAATGGCTGGCCGGCTGGATCGCTCTACGTCATCTCGAAGAACCCAAAACGGCTCTCACCCATTTCGGTAAACTCGGCGAGAGAGTCTCCTACCCCATCAGCAAAGCCCGGGCCGCTTACTGGGTCGGCAGAGCCGCGGAAGCGTCCGGCGACGTCAACGCAGCAGAGAAATCCTTCCAGTCGGCGAGTCGACATGGAACGACCTATTACGGTCAGCTCGCCGCCGCACGATCAAACAGCACAGTTGCCCTTGCGTCCTCCAGGGTTTCGCCGGGCAAGGCCGACCGGGCCCTTTTCGAGCGCGACGAGCGGGTCCGCGCCGTCAGGCTTTTGAACCAGGTAGGCGCCCGCGACCATATTCGACCGTTTCTGCACAAGCTGGTGAGCGAGGCAAAAACGCCGCTGATACAGGTTTTGACCGCTGAGCTCGCAAACGAGATCGGCAGACAGGATTTCGCCGTCCGTGCCGGACGCAAAGCCTACCGAACCGGCTCGCCGCTTCCCCGAATTGCCTATCCCGTCATAAAGATGACCGGTAACCACCCAGAACAGGCACTCCTTCACGCCATCGTTCGGCAGGAAAGCAATTTCGATTCACGTGCCGTCAGCCACGCAGGCGCACGCGGACTAATGCAACTGATGCCACGCACTGCACGATCGGTCGCCAAAAGGCTGGGGGTCAGATATTCACCGAAAAAACTGGTACGTGATCCCGGCTACAACGTGAAGCTTGGCCAGGCTTATCTGGGCCAGATGATCAATCGCTTCGACGGTTCCTACATCCTGGCAATTGCCTCATATAACGCCGGCCCGTCAGCAGCGAAAAGGTGGGTTCGTCAGTTCGGTGATCCACGCGAACCCGGCGTCGATGTGATCGACTGGGTCGAATCGATTCCCTACCGGGAAACCCGGAATTACGTTCAGCGTGTTATCGAAAACCTTCAGGTTTACAGAGCACGACTGGGTGGCCCGGTCGTTGCAGAAGCAATCGTCCGCGACCTGCAGCGCTGACCCCCCCATTGCCCGCCCTTGTTCGCGAAGCTAGTTTAGCGGGCAAGGAGACCCGAATGACTGACCCCCGTTTTAGCGAAATAAAAGCGTGCGTATTCGATGCATATGGAACGCTCTTCGATGTGCATTCCGCGGCAGCGCGCATGAAGGATGATCTCGGCGAGAAATCCGCAGAAATGTCAGACCTCTGGCGCCTCAAACAGCTCCAGTACACCTGGCTGCGCAGCCTGATGGGCCAGTATGTCAATTTCTGGCAGGTGACGGGGGATGCGCTGGATTACGCAATGCGCGCTCTCGACATGGAGAACCCGAGCCTGCGCGCCAAACTGATGGAGTTATATCTACAGCTCGACACCTACCCAGAGGTCGCGGACGTACTGACTGCCCTTAAAGATGGCGGCAAGAAGACAGCAATCCTCTCCAACGGTGAGCCGTCCATGCTGGTCGCCGCTGCAAAGAGTGCCGGTATTTACCGGCTGCTCGACGGTATCTATTCGGTAGAAACCGTCGGAGTTTTCAAACCGCACCCGTCGACCTACCAGATCGCGGCCGACGAACTGAAAGCGACCCCGGACGACATATCATTCCAGTCTTCAAATTGCTGGGATGCCAATGGCGCGGGCTCGTTCGGTTTCAAAGTCGCTTGGGTCAACCGGTTCTCACAACAGCCGGAGTTGCTGCCTTCCCCGCCGCTTGCAGAAATCAAATCCCTGTCCGACCTTCCGCCTCTTCTCGGCATATAGAAACCTCGCTCATGCCTTTTACCGAACGCCGGGTCACATCGCACGACAACCTGTCTCTCTACATTCGCGATTACGGCGACCCGTTGGACCATCGCGCACCGTTATTCTGTCTTGGCGGTCTGACACGCAACTCGAAGGACTTTGAATCGCTGGCGGAACGGTATTCGTCCGACGGTCGCCGGGTCATCTGCCCGGATTATCGGGGCCGGGGGAAATCGGACTACGACAACGACTGGCGGAATTACGATCCTCGCATATACCTTCGCGACATTCAGGACATACTCTCCGCCCTGAACGTTCATCACGTCGTGGTGGTCGGCACATCGCTTGGTGGCATCCTTGGTATGGGAATGGCCGTCGCAATGCCAGGCGCGCTGACCGCAGTCGTCATGAACGACGTCGGCCCGAAAGTGGAGACCGGCGGACTTGATTTCATCATCAATTATATCAAGGAAGATCGACCGCATGACAACTGGGACGGTGCGGTGGCAACGATCAAAACAATGCTGCCAAACCTGACTTTCCAAGACGAGGGAATCTGGCTGAAGATGGCGCAGAACACATTTCGCGAACGGGAAGACGGTCGCCTGTGTTTCGATTGGGACGTCGATATCGTCAAACCGATGCAGGATAAATCCTATGCCATCCCCGATATGTGGCCACTGTTCCGAGCCCTGAAGAATGTTCCCACACTGGTTCTGCGCGGCGCCGAATCCGACATCCTGTCCCGGGAGACATTCACGCGTATGCAGGAAGTCAAACCCGACATGATCGGCGTCGAAATTCCCCGCGCGGGTCATGTGCCGACGATGGCGGAACCCGAATCCCGGGCGGCGCTGGAAGCGTTTCTTGGCAACCACTGAGCGCCACCCCGACATTCAGGACATCCGGTCCGCCGCCGGGCGCCTGGACGGTGTCTCCATTCACACACCGCTGCTGGAATCTGAACGGCTGAACGAGCGGCTTGGCGCACGCATTCTGCTCAAATGCGAGATGTTTCAACCCGTCGGGGCATTCAAAATCCGGGGCGCCTGGAACCTGATGAGCCGCCTGTCAAAAGCGGAACGTGCCGACGGAGCGGTCGCGTTCTCTTCGGGCAATCATGCACAGGCCGTTGCCTGGGCCGGCCGGCGGCTTGGCATGTCGACGACGATCGTAATGCCAAAAGACGCCCCGCCGATTAAAATAGCGAACACTCGCGCCCTCGGCGCGGAAATCAGACTTTATGATCGTACTGTCGACGACCGCGAAGAAATTGCCCGACAAATCGTCGGGGATACCGGTGCGGTCATTGTGCCGCCCTACGACCATCCAGACATTATCGCCGGTCAAGGCACGGTCGGCCTCGAAATAGCGGAGCAGTGCGGCGCTCTCGGTATCGTACCGGATGCTGCAATTGTCCCCTGCTCGGGCGGCGGCCTTATTGCCGGATGCGCAATCGCTCTGAAACACACTTACCCGGAGATAGATGTTCTGGCGGCGGAACCCGAGGGGTTCGACGATACGGTGAGGTCTCTCAATGAGGGAAAACGGGTATCCAACACGGCCTCAACCGGGTCCATCTGCGATGCATTACTCGTTCCCCTGCCGGGAGAACTGACATTCGCAATTAACAAAAATTTCCTTGCGGGGGGCATTGCCGTCAGCGACCAGGAAGTGCGAAACGCGATATCCGCAGCCTTCTCCGACACGCGCCTCGTCATCGAACCCGGCGGCGCAGCCGGTCTCGCTGCAGCGATGAAAAATAAGGAACGCTTCGCAGGTCAGACAGTCTGCATCGTTCTTTCCGGTGGAAACGCGGACCCGGCGTTATTCGCCGAGATTCTCAGCGGCGACGCCCAGAGCCTATAGGCCGTCGTGACCTAGAACGAGCCACGGTCAACATCGGTGACGACCAGATCAAGCTTGGGGTCTTCGGTCTCGTTCTTGTCCAGGCGACGGCAGTGACCATCGAGGCGTGCCCCCGGTTCAATCGCGAGCATATCGTGCAATACATCACCTTCTACACGGGATGACCGGGACAGTGTGACCGCATCCGCCTTGATCTGGCCTACGACTGCACCATGGAAAAGGCAATCATCGGCCACGACGGACCCAGTGATACGCCCTGTTTCGCCGATTGTAAAGTTTAGCACAATGGATATCGCCGGAAAGTTCGCCGTCAATCTGAACCTCGCCGTCACTGACGATATCGCCCGTGACCTGCATGCCGGCGCTCAGGATGGATGGTGCACCGGATGAACGACGCTCGGTGGCTTCTTTATCCTTTGAAAACATTTTTTCCCGCTTTCATAAATTTGAGGGGGTCAACGCTCCGCTTGTTCACATGAATTTCGTAGTGCAGATGCGTACCTGTGCTTCTGCCGGAATTTCCCATCTGTCCGATTTTTGTCCGATAGGTGATTTCCTGTCCGCGTTTGACGTAAATCCGGCGCAGATGTCCATAGCGTGTGACAACACCGTTACCGTGATCGATCTCTACAAAGCGACCGAAACGGCCCTTCCAGCCCGCGTAAATCACTTTGCCGGGCGCACTCGAAAATACGGTGGCGCGATGTTTGGCGCCAAAATCGACGCCACGATGCATCGCCTTCGTTTTGTTGATCGGGTCCGTGCGCACGCCGTACCGGCTTGAAACGTAATAATAGTCCAGCGGCGGCGCCAACGGCAGGCCCCGGACAATACGCTGAAGGCCCTCCAGGTGATCGATCATGCCGTTTGTGCTACTCAGTGACGCTTCAATTGTTTCTTCGACCTTGTTCGCATTCGATTTAGGCGCGGCTTCGAAGGGTCCCCCCTGTGGAAGCGGTGCAACACCCTGCGCGCGCAGCAGTTTTTCTACGTTAAGCCCCGCGGTAGAGATGATCTTGGACAGGCGCTTTGCCTCAGCATGGGACGTATCGGCAACGCGATCGACCAGGGCCGTCTGCGCTTCTTTCGCCTCAACGAGGCGTTTTTGAAGTTCACTAACGCGATTATTGAGCGCATCGCCCTTCTGGCTGACGTGATTTTTCTCCGCCAGAGCGACAGTCAGTTCAGCGCCGGTCGTCTTCAGATCCAGCGCCAACGCCTTGTTATTGCTCTGCGTTTCTGCGAGTTGAGCTTCGAGAACCTCTAGTCGTTTGGCAATCTCGCGCTTGGCCTCTTCAGCTTTTTTTCGCGCTTCTTCAAGCTGTTTGAGATCAAGCCGAACCGCCTGCGGATTGCTCTTCAGCGTCTGGTTCTGACCGATCAGGGAAACGAGTCCCTTATGGTTTTCTTCGAGCGAATCCGTCGCTGCAGCAAAGCTGCGCCTGGAATCATCGAGTTCCGCCCGGAGTGTCGAAGACACCTGATCACGGGCAGAAATCGCTTCGTCTTTTGCGGAAACAATCTGGTTGTAGCCAACGTAGGCATAGCTGGCATGAACAACCCACGCGACAAAAGCGCCGACAACCAGAAGGCCTGCCGCCTGCAAGAAACGGGGAACGCGAATATAAGCCGTTCGCCCGTGTGACCGCAGAATAAGGTGCCGGTCGGTCAACGCTGACTGCCGCGTGAGACGCGAAATCCGCCGATGCAGTTGTTCTAGATCTGAGTTCTCTTTTCGAAACTTGGACATCGCCCCCGGCGGTCCCCCTTCGTACCTAATCCGTTTGTTTCATCATCTTCAACTCAAACTGTCAAAAATCCATGAAAACGCTTGGATTCGAACTCAGTTTCCCGCAACCAGGCCTCTATGAGGCATCCGTTTTATCCGTACGGAGAAGAGCGACCACCCCCAACGCGATCGCCAGGAGCCCCAACACGGCAGCCGTAATCCCACGCGAGCCCATATATATCAGCCCCTCGTGAGAATTTCCTACAATATCAGTAACGTAGGCATAATTATTCACGAGTACGCCGAGTATAATAAGAACAACACCCAAGCTTCGGTTCTTCGCCATATCAATTTCCCACAACTTACTCACTCTACGGACTGTGCCGGAACTTATACCAAAACACGGACTAAGGCCAAGTAACTACGTGTTTTTTTGTCACACCCGAATTCCTTTGGCTGAACCCCATCAATACGATAGGATTACTACCTGCAGGGCAGAAATGATGGTTCTGTCAACAATATCAACAAGTTACACTGGAGGGACAAAGGTGGCGGATTTGTACGTCGGAAAGACCGAGGAATTCGAGGACCGCGATCGCAAAATTATCGCGCAGGGCAGTCTCGAGATCGGTGTATTTCATGTGGATGGTGAATTTTATGCCTATGAGAACAATTGCGTTCATCAGGGCGGCCCAGCCTGCCAGGGCAAAATCATCAATCGCGTTGAAGAAGTCATTCACGAGACGGAAAAGACGGCCCATGGCCTCAAATTTTCCGAAACCGATGTTCACATCGTTTGCCCCTGGCACGGATACGAATACAACGTTCGTGACGGGCGCCACCCGGGAAACAAGAATATCCGTCTGAGACCGTTCAAGGTAGAGATCAAGGACGGAGAGGTCTATGTCGTCGTCTGAACCAGACTTCGCAGCCCTCGAAGCCGCGGCCATTCGAGCGCTGGAAGTTGCTGAAGCAGCACTTACACGTGGCGAAACCGAAGGAATTTCCGACGAGACCGTGCAGCGTCTGTTGACTGCCGGCACCCGGCTTTTCGCCAACAAGGTAGAAATGGAAGATCGCTTCTTCTCGCCTTACACGGGCCCGGAAGCCGTCACGGCCACAGATGTTGTAATGACCTGCTCCGACATGCTTCGGGCGGTAAATCTTTCTACCTTCGATCTCGCCATGTGGTTTCAGCGCCCAAGGCCGGAAGACAATATTTAGCGTTAGCAGAGTTTAATTTTTCTCATAGTCAGGGGTGACGTGATGGATACCGGAATAGAACAGGTCAAAGAGAATCCGATAAAGGAGATCACGACCTATACGGACTCGCGGGATATTCTCGCAAAGGCGCGCCAGCAGGCAGACGAACGTAATTTCGACGACATATTCATCGCCGATATCGATGCCCATCACACGGAGACGGAATCCTGGCGTGAGATCATCGCCTATATTGATGATCCGGTTGTCCGCGCACAGGCCGAAGAAATGGTCCTGCACCGGTCCGGTACGCCACCATACGGCCTGAACGGCGATCTCGCGCTCCGGTATCAGGACGTCGGCGGACGCATCCCGCATCAGGCGGCCCGTAGTGAAAAAGTCGACGAAAGCGAAATCCAGGAAGCAGGTCATCGCGATCTCGTTCTTGCGAAGCGCGCCTATGAAGCAATGGGCATTGACGTTCAGGTCGTGTTTCCGACACCGATGCTGTTTCTCGGCATGCACCCCCAGTTCGATATGGAGGCCATTCTCGGCAAGGCCTACAACCGCTGGCAGGTCGAGAACATCCTCAAGAAAGACCCCAAGCTAAAAACCATGATGTTCCTGCCGTTCAACGATCCGGAAGCGGCGCTGGAAACCATCGAGGAATTCGGAGACTCGCCCGGTTGCGTCGGGTTTATGGTGACGTCTGTTCGCTACAAGGCGGTTCATCACAATCACTACATGAAGGTCTATCGCGCCCTCGAAGAACGCGGCCTGCCGCTTGGTTTCCATGCCGGGTATTACTGGCAGGACCCCTTCATGATGCAGATCAACCGCTTTGGGTCGATGCACGCTCTGTCCTTTGTCTGGTGCAATGTCGTCCACATGACCAACTGGATCATGAACGGACTGCCCGAACGTTTCCCCGGCCTGCCCGTCGTCTGGATCGAGTCCGGTCTGTCGTGGGTGCCCTGGCTGATGCAGCGTCTCGACCACACGTACCTGATGCGCTCATCTGAAGCGCCGTTGCTCAAGAAGCTGCCGAGCGAGTACATGAAGGAAATGTTCTACACCTGCCAGCCGCTCGAGACAGATCACATGAAGGCGGTTGAACTGACCTTCGAGATGATCAACGCGAAGACCCAGTTACTGTATGCATCCGACTGGCCGCATTTCGATTTTGATACGCCCAGCGTGATCTGGGATCTGCCGTTCCTGGACGAAGAATCCAAACTGAATATCCTCGGCCGGAACGCCCAGCGACTGTTCGATTTCAGCAAGTAGAAAGACAAGCGTAAAAGTTCAAAGAGGCGGGTATTCACCCGCCTCTTTTTTATCTCCAGTCATCGACCGAAAAGACACCCGGGACGTTGTATCCGTCATTGCCGTCACCCCCCGCTGTCTTCAGCATCGCAATGCCGTTCATCCAGCTCCGGAATCCCATATCGAGCATGGCCTCGTAGCATTCGGTCCGGCCGGTATTCGTCCCGGCAACCAGCCTGTTTGTTCCACGCAATGCGGCAAATACCTCGCAGGCCGTCATCAGCTTTTCAAATTCGGAAGACGCGTTTGCCGCGGAACGCACGGCGGCAAATTTGACGACCGTCTGCGGGCTTCCGGCCTCCGAACCACGCCCCTGATGACAGCAGGCAAAACCGGTCATTGCACTTTCCTGCCCGAGCAAAATCGTGTCACCAAAACCGGCCCGGTCGATCGACAGGATTTCCCCGCCGAGATCCAGGCCGCCATATACACTCTCGGCTATGCGTCGGCATTCACGAAGAACCGCCGGTTTTTCCGATGAAGGCAGGTCGGAAAAACACCTGACCTCTGCCGGCATCTCGCCGTCGGCTTTCACAGCGCGCTCCATAACAGCCGTGATCCGTTTCATCCGGAACCCGTAATCCTCATAGAGACGGATATGCGTCGGACTTTGTGGATGAGTGAATAAGCCCTGCAGCGCGAATTTGCGCGAATCCATAAACCGCGTCATCTCGTCGAGCATGGCTCTGCCTATTCCCCTGCCCCACGCATCGACGGCAACGGTCAATGGTCCCAGCAGTCCCAGACTGCCCCAATCCATCACGAAACCGCATGCGACCAACGTCCCGTCGATCTCTGCAACAAACGTACCATCAGGGTTCGCCGCAAACCGTCCGGCAACGACCTCGCCATCTCCGCGAAAAGCCGACGGCGTCTCCAGGCCGAAGAAGGTACCGAACGCGATTCGATTGATCCGGTCTGCATCGGCGAAGTCTTGTTCCTTCATTTGCCTGATGACGAGATTACTCACGAACTGCGGGCCTCGCGCCACACACCGAGTTTCAGTTGCACGACACGATCGGAAAAACTGAATAAAACAGATTCAGTATCAGCGCGATGCGCGTATTCCGACCAAGACGGAACAACGAAAATGTCATGACGTTTCCACGGGAACGCCTGGCCACCAATCATGGTCTCCCCCTCACCTTCGAGTACCGTGAAGATGGTCCCGTCCGTGCTGCGATAAGGCTGTCCCGTAAAGCCATCATCGAGCAGCATCAACATCGTGGTCATTGTCGGCATCGCCGAGCCACCGTCAGCAGGATTCAAGTACTCCATCCGGTAACCGTGGCTGGGGTCGATATCGGTGACTTTACGCAGAATTTCCAGGTTTTCGCGGGCCTTGTCATAGGGGTATCGCAGGACCCGTTCCCCGCCTTCGGAAGGCTCTCCGTCTTTCTCTTCCGCTGACGTCGATACCGGGCCGGTGCCCGGTAGTTCCGTCTGGCCGACTTCGAAAAACGTCGTATCCATCTGCGCCATCAGGCCGTTATCAAGGCCATCCAGCCAGATCATCGGCGTGTCACCTTCATGGGTATGACCATGCCATGTCCAGGACGGTGTGATAATGAAATCACCCGGTGCCATCTCCACCCTCCCGCCATCGACGGTAGTTATGCCACCTTCCCCCTCGAGGACGAGTCTGAGGGCAGACTGCGTATGACGATGCTCGGGCGCGTGTTCGCCGGGCAGTATCAGTTGCAGACAGGCATAAAGGCTTCGCGTCGTTCCCTGGAAACCGGAAAAGGCCGGGTTCTGCAGCACGAGAACCCTTCGGCTTGCTTCCTCCGGCGTGACGACATCTCCTGCCTCCATCAGCAATGGCCTGATATCTTCAGATCGCCAGAGAGCCGGGTCGTATGGCGGGGTCGGTTCCTTCGGCACATATTGTGCCGTATCAACCCAGAGCGGCAGCGCATGCTGCGCCGCAACGCGGTCGTAGTAAGTTTCGGGTACTGGCGGGTTGCGCGCCATGTCTACCGAACCTCGACCTCCATCTTGCCGATGATATCCACCTGGCAGACCAGATGATCACCGGGCTCGATTGGCCCCACGCCTTTAGGCGTTCCGGTCATCAGAATATCCCCCGGGTAAAGCGTGTAGAACTTCGACGCGTACTCGATCAGCTTGCGGCAATCATAGATCAGATATTTCGTGTTCGATTCCTGCCGAACCTCGCCGTTTACAGTAATGCGGAAATCGAGGTTGTCGGGGTCGTCGATTTCATCCGCCGTGGTAATCCATGGCCCCAGAACAGCATACGAATCCAGCGATTTTCTGAGGCTGCGGTCTTCGACGCCACGGACGGTATTGTCCAGGCCGATAGAATATCCCGCAACGACATCCAGCGCATTGTCATAGGAGATGTTCTTGGCGGTTTTCCCGATAATCAGCGCCAGTTCGATTTCATGATCATTTCGGCGATCGGTGTGACCAAGCGTAATTCCTTCGCCCGGCCCGACGAGGGCGGAGTTCGCCTTCAGAAACAGCCCGTATTCATTGATCGTCTTGATCTCCCGCCCGAAATTTATCTCGGCATCGTCTTTTGCCTCGGCGACGTGATCCCGATAATTCGCCGGTGCCGCGATAATTTTCGTCGGATTGGCGATCGGACTTTTCAGGGTGACATTTTTCACCCCCTGCACATATCCCATCTTGCGATTGGCTTCGATGCCGACTTTGATCGCTTCGATATTCGCGATCATGGCGTCACCGTGCGGACGCGGCCAGCCGGTTTTCGGGATATCATCGAGCGCGATCGTGACATCGATCAGCTGATCGCCCTTGATCAGACCGAGTTTGTCGTCGTTGTACCGGCAAATTCTCATAGGTCGGTCCCGAACTCTGCGCGCGCTCCATCTGCCCAGATCAGGCCATGCCCCGGTACTTCCGACGGCGAAATATTTCCTTCGGCATCCATCGATACAGGAGAATCGAACAATGGCTCAAGCAGGGGAAAATCCTCCATCCATCTGATCGACGGTGCGGCGCCTGCAAAATGGATAAACAGAGCAGGCAGAAAATGTGGCGAGACGACGAGATTATAATGCTCCGCGATCTGCGCGAGGCGAAGGCTCTCGGTGATGCCACCCATCATCGCCAGGTCGGGCTGGAGAATTGACACTGCCCTGTCGGCCATGAGGGGAGCCAATTCCACCGCCCCCTGGTGATGCTCACCGGTCGCGATCGGAACGCTACAGGTTTGGGCCAGGGTTGCGAAACCGTTCGCATCATGCGCCGGCAGCGGCTCTTCGAACCATAGGGCATTCACGTCGCCCAGAACGTTGGCCAGCCATTGCGCCCGGGCAAGGTCACATTTTTCGTTCGCATCGGCCATGATATCGACGCCGTCCGGCAGTGCCTCGGCAACGGCCTGAATCCGGGGAAGATCCGACGGTGCACCGGCAACACGGAGTTTCACGGCAGTGCACCCCATGTCGGCATATTCAAGCGCCCGTTCGACCGCAGCGTCCGGATCCTGCATCGGTCCAAACCCGCCTGATCCATATACAGGAAGTGTTTTCGCGACGCCGCCCAATGCCTTGTAGAGCGGCATTCCCTGTTTCCTGGAATACAGGTCCCACATGGCGACATCGATCGCCGCAATCGACAGATAGCCCACCCCACGCCCAAGCCGGTTGAGCGATCCCGCCAGCCGGCGCCACAGTGCCTGCGGCGGTACGATCTCCTGACCTTCGACAAAGCGGGAAAGCATGTCGCGGGCGGCATGGGTTACCGTTTTTCCGCCGCCACCAAGGACATAGGAAAAGCCCGTCCCCGTAACCCCAGCGGAATCTTCAAGATCGACGACAATCACATCGACGGCCGTAATGCCCGAGCCACCGGTCGGACCGGACAAGGGGAATTCCCATAGTTCGGCCGTTGCCCGTTTCAGGATCGTGGTCATATCTCAGCCCTTCAAGGTAAGCGTAACGGTGTCGCCGTCTTCGATGCCGAATGCATCCCGGATACCAACGGCTGCAATCACCTCGACCTGTGCCGGAGGATAGCCATCGACCAGCGGGAAGACGATTGCCCCGTCGATTTCATCATTGATGGAAACTTTCCAGCATTTGGCATCGCAATCGTGCGGCCCGTCATTCGGATTATCCATATGGATGCCGTCTGTCTGTTTCAGCCTCACCCAGACAGGCATCGAATCCGGATCATCGACGATAACGTTTATGGTTCCGGGAAAAGGATCAACGCCGACCCGGTTTTTGAACTGGTCTTTAGCCCAGTCGAGCTGGGTGAAAGTCGTTCCCATGCCGATGCCGGTTGCGAGCCGGCCGATAAGCTTTTCGCCCCTCATCAGGAACCGCGGACGTCGACATCCATGCGGCCGATGCCTTCACAGTAACAATGCATCACATCACCCGGCACGACAGGTCCGACGCCCTCGGGCGTGCCGGTCATGATCACATCGCCGGGATACAGCGTATAGAACGACGATCCATATTCGATCAGCTTCCGGCAATCGAATATGAGTTTATCGGTATTCGAGTTCTGACGTTCTTCATCACCAACGTGGATCGAAAAATCGAGTTTGTCAGGATCTGCTATCTCGTCTGCGGTCACCAGCCAGGGGCCGAGCACGGAATAGCTGTCGATTGCCTTGCGCAGGCTGCGTTCTTCGGTGCCCCGAACTGTCATATCGAGGCCGATCGAATAGGCGGCGACATAATCAAGGGCGTTCTCGTAGGACACGTTCTTGGCGGTCTTGCCGATGATCAGCGACACTTCGACTTCATGATCGTTGCGCCGGTCGGTGAAATGAAGGTCAACGCCCTCTCCTGCACCCACAAGGACGGGATTTTTCAGGAACAGGCCGTAATGATCGATCGTCTTGATCTCACGGCCGAAATTCACGCCCGTATCCTCAATCGCTTCGTCCTGATGGGCATAATAATTCACCGGCGCACCGATGACTTTATTGGGATTAGCGACGGGGCTTTTCAAAACGACTGATGAAAGTGCATGCCGTTCCCCGGTTGCTGCCAGAACAGACGCTTTGGCACAGACCGCATCAAGGTTGGCGATAAGCGCATCCCCATTCGGGGCCGGCCATCCTGATGGCGGAATAACGTCCAGCGCACCGGTTACGTCGATGACGTCCTCACCATCCACAACACCAAGCCGATCATCATTAAAGCGGCAGATTTTCATGCCTTCGTCCCCTGACTGAATTCATCTGAGCATAGGTAATGGCATTCCCACCCCGACCGGTCCAGCGCAAATTTCGGGGGCTTGAATGTCGGCAGAAGCCGCGTAGACTGCGCGGCGCGCGGGTGTAGCTCAATGGCAGAGCAGAAGCTTCCCAA
>ERZ807291.116-NODE-116-length-117511-cov-101.116171_pt1 | contig 117511 bp, 123 predicted proteins | sample MGYA00521257_ERZ807291 | MGnify/ENA primary metagenome ERZ807291 (study PRJEB31413, sample SAMN03169783) | marine metagenome | biome: Marine; feature: Water; material: Subsurface seawater | place: North Sea | collected 2011-04-28 | depth 1 m m ... | reverse complement strand
GATTGAGTCTCTATTGTGAACTCTAAAACTACACCCTCTTCGATTACTCTACTGTAACTGACTTGGCTAAGTTCCTTGGCTGATCAACATCGGTGCCTCTTTGGCATGCTACTTGATAGGCAAGAATTTGAAGAGGAATGGTATAAATAATAGGCGCCAATAATTCACTGCATTGAGGCATTTGAATGTAAGCCCCCCTGTCGATGTTGATTTTAGAATTTGGCCCTCCAAACACATACAAGGTTCCGCCCCGAGCTTTAACTTCTTCAAGATTGGAAACCAGCTTTTCGGTTAGAGTGTTCTCGGGTGAAAGCGCCACGACCGGGATTTGATCATCAACCAATGCCAATGGTCCGTGTTTTAGCTCTCCAGCTGGATAAGCTTCAGCATGAATATAAGAAATTTCTTTTAGCTTTAATGCGCCTTCTTGAACAATCGGAAAGAACATGCCACGGCCTAAAAACAGTGCGTTATGTTTATCAGCTATGTTTGGAACTATGTGCTTGATCTCATCAGACAGTTTCAAGGTTTCTTGAATTACCTCGGGTAAAGCTCTGAGCTCGCTGGCAAGATTTTTCCTTAGCCCTTTATCCACGCCTAGGCTTTTTGCTATGGACATGGCAAGCAACATAAGCCCTGCAAGCTGGGTGGTGAATGCTTTGGTTGAAGCAACGCCTATCTCTGGGCCAGCATTGGTAAAGAGAACATGTTCGGATTCGCGGGCCAGCGAACTGGTGGGTACATTGCAAATAGAAAGAGTGCTTAGATAATCTTTTGCTTGTGCATACCGCAATGCGGCCAAGGTGTCTGCTGTTTCGCCCGATTGTGAAATCGTAACAAACAAAGTGCCGTCTTCGACAAGTGGTTCTCTGTATCGATACTCACTGGCAAAATCTACATAACAAGGAATTTTTGCTATCTGCTCGAACCAAAACCTTCCTACTTTGCCAGCATGCAAGCTTGTTCCACAAGCAACAAACTGAATCCTTTTAATTTTGCTAAAAATTTCTGATGAGCCTAAACCAAATATATTATCTAGGACATCGTCCTCTCCAAGTTTGCCATCTATGGTGCTAGCCACCGCATCTGGTTGTTCATATATTTCTTTTTCCATGAAGTGAGAATATTCACCCTTGGTAACAGCATTGACCGCAATATCTATTTCAGTTACGTCTCTGGTCACTGGAGAATTTTTACCATTAAACACTTGATAGCTTTGCTTGGTGATTTCAGCAACATCACCATCCTCTAGAAATACAAACTCATTGGTCAGCTGGGATAGGGCTAAGGGATCCGAGGCAGCAAAATTTTCTTCTAAACCAACGCCTATTAAAAGTGGGCTTTTGTTTCTGGCAACAACCAGTCTATTTTTATCATTAATGTGAATGGCAGCTATAGCATATGCGCCATCTAGCTCTTTGATGGCATCATGCATCGCTGCAAGCAAATCACCTGACGATTGAAAATGTTGATGCAGTAAGTGCGCTATAACCTCTGAATCGGTTTCTGATTTAAAGGTATAACCATCTTTGGTCAATTTTTCGGTGAGCTCAAGGTAGTTTTCTATGATTCCATTATGAACAATGTGAACTTCACCGCTGGATGCGTGCGGGTGAGCATTTGCCTCTGAGGGTTGGCCGTGGGTAGCCCAGCGGGTATGAGCAATGCCAAGTTTGCTTTTCGGGCGTTGTTCAATCATTCCATCTTCAAGCAAACTTACTTTGCCTAAAGTTCTTAAATTAAAAATGCTGTCTTTTTGATGGAGGGCAATTCCTGCTGAGTCATAGCCTCGATACTCCATCTTATGTAAGCCTTGAACCAATAACTTGCCAACGTTGCGAGATGATGCCGCTCCTATAATTCCACACATATTATTTTTTGTTTTTTGCCCAGTTTTCTTTGGTCACTTGTTTGCCTCGACCTACAGCCAAAGCTTCATCGGGCACGTCTTTGGTTATAACAGAACCAGCTCCTACGTATGCGCCTTTGCCGATGTTGACTGGTGCCACCAACGAAGAGTTGGTTCCAATGAAACTTTTTTCACCAATGGTTGTTTTATGTTTATTGGTTCCGTCGTAATTACATGTAATGGTTCCTGCACCAATGTTTGTTTGATCGCCTATGTCTGCATCACCCAAATAGGCTAAATGATTAGCCTTGGCACCATCTCCAAGCTTGGTTTTTTTGGTTTCAACAAAATTACCAATTTTGGCATTGTCCCCTATTTCTGAACCCTCTCTAAGACGAGCATATGGGCCTATGCTGCAATTTGAGCCTACTGTTGCAGAGGAAAGATGACTAAAAGACTCTACAATGGAATTGTCTCCGATGGAGACATCTTGTAAAACAACGTTTGATTTGATGGTGACGTTTTCACCCAAAGAAACTTTGCCTTCAAATATAACATTTACATCCACGGAGCAATCTTTGCCAGCCTCAACCTCACCGCGAACATCTACACGCGTTGCATCCAGAAGTGTAATTCCTTGTTCTAATAATTTTTCAGCGCTCATTTTTCTTAAAATTGATTCTAGCTCATGCAGTTCGTGTTTGTTGTTTGCCCCCAATACTTCGGTGGGGTTAGCTTGAATGCAGTTTATTTTAACCCCTTTTGCAGAAAGTATCTCCACCAAATCTGTTAGATAGTACTCATTGGCTGCGTTTTGATTATTAATTTCATCTAAAGCAGATCGCAGCAAGCCTCCATCAATCAATAAAATGCCAGTAAACACATCTTGAATTTTTTTTTCATCTTCAGAGGCGTCTTTTTGCTCAATGATTCTTAAAGCCAGGTTTTGCTCATTGGTAACTATTCTGCCATAGCCGGTGGGATCGGCTAATTTCATGGCTAAAAGCGTGCACTCCTGTCCTGCGTTAATAAGCGCTGCTATGGTTTTATGGCTTATTAAAGGCACGTCGCCATACAAAACCAATATCCTTTCATCATCCTTGATTAAGTGAGCTGCTGTTTTCACAGCATGCGCGGTCCCAAGCTGATCATCTTGATCTGCTGTTTGAATGTTTGGATCAATGTTGGCTATGTGTTCTTTTAGTAGATCTTTTTGATGGCCAACAACAACCGTTATGTCTGTGCTGTTTTTTTTAGCAGTTTTAATAACATGAGAGATTAGGGTGTGCCCCCCAAGCGGCTGCATAACCTTTGGTAGATTGGTGTGCATTCGAGTGCCCTTGCCTGCTGCAAGGATAATAGTATGAATATTCAACGTAATGACGAATTAAGTTTATTACAAGTACCTTACTTGTTTTTTCTTAGTTTTTGAATGGTTTTGATTCTTGCAGCTGCTTCAGCTAGTTGTGCTGCTGCTTTGGTGTAGTCTAACTCTGACTCTTTATCATGCATGTTTTTTTCTGCAAGTTCTTGAGCTTTTATGGCTTCGGCCTCATCCATTGATTCTGCTCGCTCAGCTCTGTCAGACAAGAATGTAACTAAATCAGGTTGTATTTCAATAAAGCCACCGGAACAAAAAAAGGTTTTTTCATCATCGCCATTTTGGACTCTCACAGGTCCTGGAGCAAGGCCGGTGAGTAGAGGTGTATGTCCCGGAGCGATGCCTATCTCACCGAGAGAGCCTGTTGCAAAAACCATGGTCCCTTCGCCAGAATAAATCTCCTCGCTTGATGAAACTATGCTGACTTTAATGGTGGACATAGATTATAAAGTTTTTGCTTTTTCTACAGCTTCTTCGATTGTTCCAACCATATAAAAAGCCTGTTCTGGAAGATCATCATAATCTCCCGCAAGGATGCCTTTAAAAGATTTGATTGTATCTTCAAGTTTTACGTATTTACCTGGAGAGCCTGTAAAAACTTCTGCAACAGTGAAAGGCTGGGAAAGAAATCTTTCAACCTTTCGAGCTCTTGCTACGGCTAGCTTGTCTTCTTCAGATAATTCATCCATACCCAAAATAGCAATAATGTCTTTAAGTTCTTTGTATTTTTGTAGAACACCTTGGACGCCTTGTGCAACATTGTAATGTTCTTCTCCAACCACAAGTGGGTCAAGCTGTCTGCTGGTTGAGTCTAATGGGTCTACCGCTGGGTAGATTCCAAGCTCAGCGATTTGTCTTGATAGCACAACCGTTGCATCTAAGTGGGCAAATGTAGTGGCTGGGGATGGGTCTGTTAAATCGTCAGCTGGAACATATACAGCTTGAATTGATGTAATAGAGCCGTCTTTTGTAGAGGTGATTCTTTCTTGTAAAGCTCCCATTTCTTCGGCCAATGTTGGCTGATATCCAACAGCTGATGGCATTCTTCCTAGTAACGCAGAAACCTCAACCCCTGCAAGGGTGTATCGATAAATATTATCGATAAACAACAGAACATCTCTTCCCTCGTCTCTAAATTTTTCAGCCATTGTTAATCCAGTTAAGGCAACTCTAAGTCTATTTCCAGGGGGCTCATTCATTTGTCCATAAACCATGGCTACTTTTGATTCGCTGGGCTTCTCAATATTTACCACTCCTGACTCTTGCATTTCATAGTAGAAGTCATTTCCTTCACGGGTTCTTTCTCCAACCCCCGCAAAAACTGAGAGTCCAGAATGTTCGGTTGCGATATTGTTAATAAGCTCCATCATGTTCACGGTCTTACCAACCCCTGCTCCACCAAACAAACCGACTTTACCGCCCTTTGCAAAAGGACAAATCAGGTCAATAACCTTAATGCCTGTCTCAAGTAGGTCATCGGATAATGATTGGTCCATGTAACTTGGTGGCTTTCTGTGAATAGGCATTTGCTCTTCGGCGCCAATAGGGCCGCGCTCATCGATAGGGTTGCCCAAAACATCCATAATTCGACCCAGAGTTTTTTCACCCACTGGAACAGATATAGGCGCATTGGTTCGCTCGACTGTTAAACCTCTTTTTAAGCCCTCAGTTGTTCCCATAGCAATTGCTCGAACGATTCCATCACCCAGCTGTTGCTGCACTTCAAGAACCGTTCCTGTATCTGTGATTTTGATAGCTTCGTATACCTGCGGAATGTTGTTTTTTTCAAACTCAACATCGATAACCGCCCCGATAATTTGTGTTACTAGACCATTGCTCATTTCTTTCTCCTTAAACCGCAGCCGCTCCACCAACTATCTCAGATAATTCCTGAGTGATGGCTGCTTGTCTTACGTTGTTGTATAACAGTTCCAATTCCTTAATTAAATCCCCAGCATTTTCTGTGGCATTTTTCATCGCCAGCATTTTTGCTGCTTGTTCACATGCGCTATTCTCAATAACAGCATGATAAATTAGCGACTCAATGTATCTTGTCATCAAGCCCTCCAATAACTCTTGTGCTTCTGGCTCATAAATGTAATCCCAGTGCGTTGCGGTAAGCTCATCCTCATCTTCGGCTGGCAAGGGAATCAATTGCTCCACCTTGGGTTCTTGTGTCATGGTGTTAACAAAGCCATTGCCACAAAGATAAACTTGATCTATTTCACCACTTCTATGAAGATCTAGAACTGTTTTGGTTAGTCCAATTAGAGCATCCGGATCCGGCTTATCTCCAAGCTTTTGAACGTTGGCAACCACTTCACCGCCAATGGTTTTAAAAAAGCTCGCCGCTTTTAAACCAATCAAAGCAAAGTTTGATTCAATGCCTTGCGCCTTGAGTTCAGCTGATTTGCTTATAACTTGTTTAAATAAGTTGATGTTAAGCCCCCCGCACAATCCCTTGTCTGAGCTGACCACCAAAAAACATGCCTTCTTAGTCTCTCTGTGCTCATAAAATGGATGTGAATATTCGGAGCTTGAGTTTGCAATATGGGAAATCACTTCTTTAATTTTTTCAGAGTAAGGCCTGCCAAGCTGCATTTCATTTTGCGTTTTTTTGATTTTACTTGCCGCAACCATTTCCATAGCCGAAGTAATTTTTTGCGTGCTTTTAATGCTCGCAATCTGCTTTCTTACTTCTTTGGTATTAGCCATTACTTATAAATTAAAATGTTTGGGTTTTCTTAAATTGCTCAACGACTTCAGTGAACTGCTTTTCAATATCATCATTCCAGTCACCTGTATCATTGATGCTCTTTTCAAGGTCTGCTTTTTCTGATGTGAAGTAGCCATGTAATGCCTCTTCAAAGCTACCAATTTTTTCAACCTCTACATCATCCATGTAGCCTCTGTCAGCTGCAAAAATACTTAATGATTGTTGAGCAACGCTCATTGGAGCATATTGTTTTTGTTTAATAAGCTCAGTGATTCTTATTCCTCTGGCTAGCTGGGCTTTTGTAGCATCATCTAAGTCTGATGCAAACTGAGAGAAAGCAGCCAACTCTCTGTACTGAGCTAGTGCTGTTCTAACCCCGCCACTAAGTTTTTTCATGATTTTTGTTTGTGCTGCTCCACCCACTCTGGACACAGATATGCCTGGGTTAATAGCGGGCCTTATGCCTGAATTAAACAGATCGGTTTCTAGGAAAATCTGCCCATCGGTAATTGAAATAACATTTGTAGGAACAAAAGCTGACACATCTCCTGCTTGTGTTTCGATGATTGGTAGCGCAGTTAGTGAGCCTGTTTTGCCTTTAACTTTTCCATTGGTAGCTTTTTCCACATAGTCTGCATTTACTCTGGCCGCTCTTTCTAAAAGTCTTGAATGTAGGTAAAAAACATCTCCTGGATATGCCTCTCTTCCAGGGGGTCTTTTTAAAAGTAATGATACTTGTCTATATGCAACCGCTTGTTTGGAGAGATCATCGTAAACTATCAACGCGTCCTCTCCTTTGTCTCTAAAGTACTCCCCCATTGAGCAGCCTGAATAAGCAGAAAGATATTGCATTGGAGCTGGATCGGATGCAGATGCTGAAACAATGATAGTGTGATCTAGGGCACCATGCTCTTCTAGCTTCTTAACAACGTTTACAACAGTCGATTGTTTTTGCCCTATGGCAACATATATACATTTAATGCCTGTTCCTTTTTGGTTAATAATTGCATCAACGGCAACAGCGGTCTTGCCAGTTTGCCTGTCGCCAATAATGAGCTCTCTCTGGCCTCTGCCGATTGGAACCATGGCATCAACAGCCTTTAGACCAATTTGTACCGGCTGGTCAACTGACTGCCTAGCAATAACGCCCGGGGCCACAACTTCAACTGGGGCAGTTGTATCTGTTTTAATTTCACCCTTGCCATCAATAGGCTTTCCTAATGCATCTACAACCCTTCCTAGCAAGGCTTCTCCAACTGGAACCTCTAAAATTCTTCCTGTACAAACAGCTTTTTGACCTTCAATTAAACCAAGATAGTCTCCCAAGACCACCGCACCGACAGAGTCGCGCTCAAGGTTAAGAGCCAAACCTAAAACTCCGCTCTCAAACTCTATAAGTTCGCCATACATAACATCGCCCATGCCATGGATCCGAACAATACCGTCCGAAACACTAACAATAATGCCTTCATTTTTTCTTTCAGCAGAAAGGTCAAGTCCTGAAATTTTTTCCTTTAATACGCTGGAAATTTCTGATGGATTTAATTGGCTCATTTTTTCACCTTAAAAATTTAATTGGTTTACTAATTTTTTAACCTTTCCCCTGATGGATAGGTCCAGAGTTTCATCTCCGATTTTGATAGACAGACCGCCCATAATTGATGGATCTTCTAAAAATTCTATATTTGAACCCTCTCCATGTTCAGCGAGGAGTTTTTCAACAATCATTTGTTTGTTGTCCTCAGAGGGTTGGTTGGCAACATTAACAACAATGGAACTGGTATTGTTGTGTTGTTCTAATAATTCTTGATAACTTGTGTTAATTGCGGCTATAAGATTGAGTCTTTTGTTCTCAGCGAGAAGTTCTAACATTTTTATTGAAAGGCCTCCTATTTCATCGTCTGCCAATCCTATTATGGTTTGGGCAATTTGTTCTTTGGATAACGCTGGGTCCTCAATTAGGCTAGAAACCTCTGTTGTTTGAGACACCGCGGACAACAAAACCAGGTCTTTGGCAATCAGCTCATGGCTGCCTGCATCTAGGGCTGCTCCAAAAATAGCCTTAGCATAAGGTCTGGCAAGTGGGGACAGCTCAATCATTCTTTATAGCTCTGAAGCCGCTTTCTGAAGAAGCTCTTGATGTTTTTCAGGGCTAATTTCATCGCCCAATATTTTTTCAGAAGTGTCGATAATGAGTTCTGACATCTTTTGTCTGAGCTCCTCTTTGGCTTTGTTTACATCATTTTCAATAGTTTTTGATGCTGAAGATAAAATCTTCTCAGCCTCAACCTCTGCTTTCTCGGTTGCATCATTTACGATTTGAGAGGCTCTAGAATTAGCTTTTTCTAATATTTCAGCAGCTTCCGCCTTTGCTTTATTTATTTCTTGATCAAATGCAAGTTGGGCCTCTTCGAGTGAATCGTCAGCTTTCTTTGCTGCTTCTAAACCGTCTGCTATACGCTTTTCTCTCTCTTCCATAATCGCAATGATTGGCGGCCACACATACTTCCAGCAAATTGCTACAAAAATAACAAATGCTAAAGTTTGGCCTAAGAGTGTTGCGTTAATATTCATCTTTTATTTAAGCAGCAAACATTAAGTACAAGCCCAAGCCCACGCCAATCATTGGGACAGCGTCAACAAGACCCATAACAATAAAAAGTTGGGTTCTAAGCATTGGGATAAGTTCTGGTTGACGCGCTGCGCCCTCTAAAAACTTGCCGCCCAATACGCCCACACCGATAGCGGCACCAACAGCGCCCAGACCAATCATAAGACCTGATGCTATGTATATAAGTGATTGTTCCATTCTTTTCTCCTAAAAATTAAAGACCTAATGGTCTTCTGTTTCATGCGCCATTGCTAAGTAAACAATGGTTAGCACCATAAAAATAAAAGCCTGTAAGGCTAAAATCAAAATATGAAAAAGGGCCCATATTAAATGCAGACCCACCCCAAGTAAACCTATTGAAATAGAACTAAAGGTTAACATTAGGGCTATTAAAATAAATATCATTTCACCTGCATACAGATTGCCGAATAAACGTAAACCAAGTGATATGGGTTTGGCGATTAGATTTACGCCCTCTAACACTAAGTTAACGGGCATCATCCATTTGCCAAAAGGGTGGAGTGTTAGTTCTGCTAAAAATCCTTTTAACCCTTTGATTTTAATGCTGTAGAAAATAATCAAAATAAAAACTGCTAACGCCATGCCCAAGGTAATGTTGGGATCAGTGGTGGGAACAACTTTGAAATAAGAATCTTTAGAATTTTCTACCATCCCTGTGGCTTCTGCAACCTGACCTGCAAGGGTGGGCAAATAATCAACCGGAACTAAATCCATTAAGTTCATTAAAAAGACCCAAACCAGCACCGTCAATGCCATGGGGCCTATTAAATTATTTTTTGCTGAAGTGAATATGCTTTGAACGTTGTCATTGACAAACTCAATGCACATCTCAACAAAGTTCTGGAGTCCTGTTGGAGCTTCGGTAGATAGTTTGGGAATGCCTAGGCGAAATAAGCCCACAAAAACCAACCCTAGAAATATTGACCAACCAAGAGAGTCTACGTGAAATGCCAAAAAACCCATTTGATCAACCGCATTGTGGTCACAAGTCCAGCCGTTTGGTGTTTTGCCACACACCAAGTTTGTTAAATGGTGTTGAATATATTCTGCGCTTGTTTGTTCGCCTGATGTTGAAGCCATTTTAAGCTGTGATTGGTTTGGGGTTAAAAGTGGTGTTTAAGTATACAAGGAGAAAGACAGCTATAAGAGTGTTTTCAGTTATATATTTTAAGCACAGTATTGTAAAAACTATAAAAACTGACCACCTAAAAATAAAAGCTAAATATAGATTCAGGGCCTCGTTTTTTGGTTTGCTGGCAATATAAATAACCGCGGCCAAAGCAAAAAGATACCCAATAAAAATTGGTTGCGCAAACATTGGAAATAGAACTATAGAGATCATGAGACCCGCGGCAGACAACCAATTATGTTTAAGAATATTAATTTTGACTTTAGTATGTTTTTTTAAGGGGCTGATTATAAAAATTTATGGTCTCAAGGACAAGCTTAATTTTTCTTTAATTTTAATAATTTGCTAATAATTGACTCTCTTTCATCTTTTGATGAGTATGAAATAGAAATTTTTCCCTTCGAGGCAGACTGTTGGTCAATTTGGGTTTTGTGGCCTATGTTTTCTGAAAGCTCCTCTTCTATATTTAATAGGTCTCTGTTTTTTGTTTTTGCTTTGATTTTGGTTGAGCTCGGTTTGGTTGAGGTTGCGGCATCTTTAACAGTCATGCCCAATGAAACTATTTTTTGAGCAAGCTCTTCAGCTTCTTTGGGGTCCATGGATGCGAGGATTTTTGCGTGTCCTTTTTCCAAATCACCAGAATACAAAAGGTCAATTACAGAGGTTGGAAGGTTAAGGAGCCTCATTGAATTGGCTACAGAGCTTCGGGCCTTTCCCGTAACCTCAGCAATTTTATCCTGAGTTAAAGAAAATTCTCTTTTTAGGCGATCATAGCCCCTAGCCTCCTCAATAGGATTGAGGTCTTCTCGTTGAAGGTTTTCAATAAGCGCTAGCTCTAAAGAGAGTTGGTCTTCGGCTGTGTCAATCATGCATGGGGCCGTCTCAAGGCCCGCCTGTTTTGCTGCCCTTAGTCTTCTTTCCCCTGCAATTAATTCATATCCGCCTGCACCTGTTTCTCTTACTAAGATGGGTGACAGGATCCCGTGTTTTGCAATAGATTGTGAAAGTTCGTTTATTTTTTGCTCATTGAATGATTGCCTGGGCTGAAAACGATTGGGTTTTATTTTACCCAGTTCGATTTCTTTAATGGATTGTTTGTTTGGGGTGGCAACGTCTCCCAAAAGAGCATCGAGGCCTGTGTTCAATATTTTATCTACCACTTTCAATTCTCCTAATAAGCTCGCCTGCGAGGGCTAAGTATGCTTTAGCGCCAAAAGATGTCGGCATATATTGTATTGCCGAGGTTCCATGACTTGGCGCTTCAGCTAATTTAACATTTCTTGGTATTAGGGTGTTAAAAACCAAAGCGGGGAAGTGCCTCTCTAGCTCCTCGGAAACTTCTTTTGCTAGGTTGTTTCGCATGTCGACCATTGTTCTGATGATTCCAAACACCCTGTTTTCTGTTAGGTTTTTATTTTTTAAGGTGTTAATGGTATTAATGAGTGATGAGATTCCCTCTAATGAATAATATTCACATTGGAGGGGTATGAGTGTTGCGGTGGCTGCGAATAGGGACTCTAGTGTAAGTTGGTTGAGTGATGGGGGTGTGTCCATTATGACAAATTCATAGTCAAGTGGGGCTAGTTGTTTTTTTAACTCACCTTGTTTGCTTTCATTTCTAATGTAAACCTCTAGAGCTATAAGGTTTTCACCACCAGGTATAACATCGTAACCGCTTGGAGATTTGAGTATGTGTTCTTTTATGTTTAGGTTTTGAGAATAAATTTGAAATAAAGTTTTGTCATTTTTTGGGGTTCCTGCTGCTGTGCTAGCATTCCCTTGTGGGTCTAAATCAACTAACAAAACCTTTCTTTTTGTGGCGGCAAGCGCTGCAGCAAGGTTAACTGCGGTGGTTGTTTTACCAACCCCTCCTTTTTGATTGGCTATGGCAATAATGTGTTTCATTGTTGGTTAATTTCTAAAATGTGCTTGTTTGAGTTTTTAATGTTTGTTTTATGGATAGTATAAGAGTATTTATTATTGTCCAGCTGGGCAACCTCTTCGTTTATTTTTTCTGTAGAGCCCTTCATTAGAAGAAACTTTCCGTTTTTTTTGTTTAAAAGGTGTTCCGCCATGTTAATTATTGCGGGCGCTGTGGCTAGTGCTCTTGCTGTTATTACATCGAAGTTGTTTGGGGTTATTAGTTTTGGGGTTATTGCTTTGTCTAGAATTGTGGCATTTGTAAGTTGTAGGGTCTGAATTGTTTTTCTTATAAAATAAGCTTTCTTTTTGTTTTTTTCAGACATTGTTACTTGTGTCTGGGGTTGTTTAATAGCGATAATTAAACCCGGAAGACCCGCCCCACTTCCAATGTCTAATACTTTTTGTTTTGGTGTTATGTGCCTAAGTATGGTCTCACAATCAAGAATGTCTAATAATATTATCTCTTCTTTTGATGAGCGGCCAACAATATTGTGTGCCTTGTTGAATTTTAAAATTTCTTTTATAAAAGCATCGATGGTTTCGTTGGTTGTGATGTCGTTCTTAATTTGACTATGCCTTTTCGAATAGCTTGCTTTTTTTGATGGTTATAGCAATTAGGTTGGTTGCAGCGGGTGTTACGCCCTCAAGCCTGCTTGCTTGGCCTAGGGTTGATGGTTTGTGTTTTTCTAATCTTTCAACAACCTCGTTTGATAGTCCTTTTATGTTTGAATAATCAAGGTTGTTTGGTATTGTCACTTTTTCATTTTTCTTGGAGCTCTCTACCTCTCTTTTTTGTTTTGCAATATAGCCGCTATATTTGATTTCATTCGCCGCTCTTTCAAAGAGGTCGTTTTTTTCTTCTGATATATTTAGAATTTCCCTCACTTTTGTTGGGTTAAGGTCGGTTCTTTTTAGTAGGTCCTTGCCTGTGGTTGGTTTGTTGTTTTGTTTTGTTTTGATGCTCTTTATCTCTGTTAAAAATTCCTGATATTTGTTTTCTTTTTGTTGATATTTTTCAAAGGTTTTTTTGTTGATTAGGCCTAAAGAGCGCCCTTTTTCTGTAAGTCTTTGACATGCTGTGTCTTGTGACAGCATAAGTCTAAACTCTGCTCGACTGGTAAACATTCTATAGGGCTCGGTTACCCCATGAAGGGTTAAATCGTCTATCAACACACCAATGTATGCCTCGCTTCTCTCAAATATTATCTCTGATTTTTTTAAAATGGCTTGGGCTGCGTTTATGCCAGCAACAAGGCCTTGTGCTGCCGCCTCTTCATAGCCGGTTGTGCCATTAATTTGGCCCGCAAGATAAAGATTTTTTATAAACTTTGTTTCTAATGTTGGTCGCAACGATCTTGGATCAATAAAATCGTATTCAACAGCATAGCCAAACTCCTCGATCTCACAGTTTTCCAGCCCTTTGATTGATTTAACAAAATCTTCCTGGGCTTTGGTTGGGAGGCTGGTAGAAATGCCGTTGGGGTAAACAAGGTCTTTCTCCAGGCCCTCGGGCTCAATAAAAATTTGGTGGCTTTCTTTTTCGCTAAATTTATTAATTTTATCCTCTATGGATGGACAGTACCTTGGCCCTATTCCAGCAATCTGCCCAGAATACATTGCTGATAGATGGGTGTTATCTGCAATAATTTTGTGTGTTGTTTTGTTGGTTCGGGTTATGTAGCAGGATATTTGCGGGAGTTTTTCTTTTGGTGGTTGGAGTACAGACATTGATGGTGGGTTTGGGTCACCTGGTTGTTCCTCCATAAGGCTTAGGTCAATGCTTGAAAGCTTTATTCTTGCGGGTGTTCCTGTTTTGAGTCTGCCCATGGGTAATTTAAGATCATATAACTTTCTTGAAAGGGGTATCGAGGTGTCATCGCCAACACGGCCGCCCGAAATCTTTTCACCACCCTTAAACATTATTCCATTCAAAAAAGTTCCTGTTGTTAAAATAGTCCTTGTTGAGATAATTTTTTCTCCATTGCTTAGCTCCACACCATGGATGGTGTTTTCCTTAACCAAGATGTCCACAACCTCACCTTCTTTAATTGTTATGTCTGTTTCAGACAAGATTTGCTGAATAGCCTGTTTATATTTATCTCTGTCACATTGAACTCGCAGAGCTTGGACTGCAAAACCCTTCCTGGTGTTTAGAGTTCTTGATTGGATGCCAGAGCGATCTGTGGCTACCGCCATAATCCCTCCCAAAGCATCAACCTCTCTAACGAGATGAGATTTTCCCAAACCTCCAATTGCAGGATTGCAAGACATTTGACCAATTGTGGATGTTTTAAAGGTTACCAAGCAACAAGAAAGCCCCTGTCTATAAACAGCATGCGCTGCCTCAACCCCAGCATGGCCACCACCTATTACTATTACATCAAACATATATATAAGAATTTTATAACAACAATATATTATTGTTGTTATTATTAAGGAGGGTTTTTCTGTTGATAAAACCCCCAGACAACCCACCCCAAAGAAGCACAACCATTAATAAACTATGTAAACCAAACATCATAAACTGTAGGTTGAGACTCAATAACCTGTGGACAAAAACAATAAAAAATTTAACCACAAACTACCCACATTTTATCTACTTACCTATGCAAAAATCATTAAATATATCGCCAAGCAACTCATCCGGATATTTAATGCCCAGAAATTCATCGAACGAAGATCTAACCAGTTTAAGGTCTTCAGCCGCCACATCTACATCCCTTTCATTTAAGATTTTTTCCATACAAGCATCCAATGAAGATAAGGCCGCATTAAACAAAGCAAGATGACGCTCTCTAATAATAAAAGTTTTCTTTGAGCTGTTTTTACCCTGCTGGATAGAGTTAAAAACCATTTTTTTAAGCTCCTGAATACCGCTGCCCGATTTGGCTGAAACAACGCAATCATAATCCTCAACTGGGTTTTTCTCATCTGATTTATTAAAAACCATTAGATGGTTTTTTCCAATCACCATAGATTTAAAAACCCCAGCAAGGGACTCGGTGACATGATCCAACACAATCAAAATCAAAGCAGATTCTGGTATTTCGTTTCCAGAAAGCGCCACACCCTCAGCCTCTACCAAATCATCTGTATCTCTAACACCAGCGGAATCAACCAACTCCATATTTATGCTGTTATAAAACATTTCTGAATCAATTAAATCTCTGGTAGTGCCAGGCACACTTGATACCAGCGCCCTTTCAAAACCAAGCAAGCGATTAAACAAAGAAGATTTGCCTGTATTAGGAGGGCCTAGAAACAAAACCCTGTTTTTAGATAATTTTTTTGTAGAGACCAAAGAGGCATCAATTAAATCAATCAACGAAGACTGTATTTTTTTTAACCTTTCCTCCACACCCCCCTCAAGAATAAAATCATAATCCTCGTCAGAAAAATCAATACTCCCCTCAACAAAAACCCTTAACTCATCAACCTCTTCACCAAGGCTTGAAATAATATCGCTTAACTTGCCGGCAACAGCCTCTGATGACAAAAGGCTCCTCTCAACATCCTCTGAATAAATAAGATCTGCTACAGCCTCCACCTCATTCAAAGACAGCTTTCCATTTTCAAAGGCCATCCTTGAAAACTCACCCGGCTCAGCCTCCCTAAAACCTAAACCCAAAAAAACACCAGTCAAAGACTTAATAACAGAGAGACCCCCGTGACAAAAAACCTCAACAGAATCTTCGCCTGTGTAACTGTGTGGACCAGAGTAAAAAACAACCGAACATCGATCTATTAAAGCGCCATCCCAAAAAACATCACGAAGAAAAACTTCTCTGTATTTGGATATTGGCTTTTTTAAAACCCCGTTAAAAACATCGCAACAACCAACCCCAGACAGCCTGAATACAGCTATTGCAGATTGCGCTATTGGGGTTGCAAGGGCGAAAATCAAAAAATATACCCCTAATCACCAGCACCCGGCCCAGACAAATCTGAGGCCCCGTATTTTTTATACATAGCTCTTTGTTGAACCAGTGATATGGCGCTGTTTGCCACAGAGTACAGAACAAGACCAGCAGGCATAATAATAAAAATAGCCGCTATCATCACAGGCATAAATTTCATAATCTGAGCTTGGGTGGGATCCATCCCTGGCGGTTGAGGGTTGAGTTGTTGGGTTAGATACATAAGGGCTGCAAATATTACAGGCAATATAAAAAATGGGTCTGGGGCAGAAAGGTCTTGAATCCAAAAAAAGAATGACTCGTGCCGAAGCTCCACACTTTCACGCAAACAAAAAAAGAATGCTATAAAAACAGGCATTTGAAGCAACAACGGGAAACAACCACCCGCTGGGTTGATGCCCTCTTTTTTATAAAGAGCCATCATCTCGGTCCCCAGTTTAGCTCTATCGTCTTTATACCTTTCTTGAATTTCTTTGAGTTTTGGGCCGGCTGTTCGCATTTTTGCCATACTTGAAAAACCTTTAGCCGATACCGGCCAAAGCAACAACTTAATTAAAACCGTTAACAAAACAATAGAGACCCCCCAATTTCCAACCACAGCGTTAATCATGCTCAGCAACATCATTAAAGGTTGTGCCAAAAACCAAAACCAACCCATATCAATTGTGAGCTCTAAGTCCTGGGCCCGGCTTATTAAATCTGATCTAACCTTGGGGCCAAGAAAAACCCTGTGCTCAATACCGGATGTTATTTGGTTGGCTTTGGTTTCTCTTGAAATGGCGCCCATAACGTATGTATCTGAACTGTTTGATGGGGGTAAGGCTGTTAAAGTTTGAACCCTATCATAAGGGGTAATAATTGCAGCCATAAAATACTTTTGTATAAAAGCCACCCACCCTCCGCGCTGAAAGTACTCCACCCTTTCATCTATACTTCTCAACCTTGTGTTTGCATAGGGCTCATCCGGGGTATTAAAAGCTACTCCTGTATAAGAGCTGTTTTCAAAAAAATTATCCCTAGCATCAAGGGCCCTTCCTTCTGTTCTATACATTGCAATATAAGGAGTTGGAACATCGGCCGGCACTTCTCCAACCCACCTATCCTCAATCAGCAACTCATAATCATCTTCTTTTAGGCTTATGGTTTTTGAAATCTTGCCATCTAGCGAAACCAGCCTTACAGAGGAAGGGGTTATTTGCTCAACATCAAAAACCTCGCCCTCCGAAACAAAACCACTGTTTAAATAAAACTTAAAACCAGAAAGGAGATCAAAACCAAATAACCGCACGCCTTGTGACTCATCATTGTTTAAATAAGTGTATTCTTTAAGCCTGGCCTGCCATATCTTTCCTGAAGACGGACTAACCAAAACATCAAGCTTTTCATTTTGTATCTGAATAAAACCAGCTGTCTCTCCTGGGGGCAAAAGCTCTTCGCTTTTGTTTTGCTCTATAAACGATGCTTCAGCAAACTCTTGTTTAATTTCCTTTTCGGCGTTCCACGACAAAAACAAAACATATGACAAAACCACAACAGAGCCTATGTATATATATCTCCAATTCATTTTTTTACCTCATCTACCCCACCAGTCGACCATGGACCACACCTAAAAATTCTTATTATTGAATAGTAGCCACCAACAACAACCCCATGAATCTCTATACTCTCTTTAGCATACTGAGAACATGTTGGCTCAAACCTACAATTCTTTCCAAACAAAAAGCTCAAATATTTTTGATAAAAATTAATCAATAATACTAAAAACTTTTTCATATTAATCGTCTTGTAAACTATTTACAAAATTATCTAGCGCAAGCTCAAAATCACAAGAAACATTTTTAAAACCAACCTCCAAAAAACCCCTTCTTACCACCACAACATACCTATCACCTAAACAGCTTTTTCTAAAAATCTCCCTGATCCAGCGTTTAATTTTATTGCGATGAACGGCCAAGGAATAGTCCTTTTTTTTAACAATAATCTTAAGTTTTTGGTTTTTAGACTCAACATCAAAAAATATTGATGCGTAGCTTGAGTGATAAATTTTTTTTGAAATAACGAAGCCTAAATTACGCGGTTAGTACTTTGCGACCCTTTTTTCTTCTATTGGCAATAACCGCTCTACCAGCCTTGGTTGACATCCTTGCCCTAAAACCATGAGTTCGCTTTCTTTTTAATGTGCTGGGTTGAAATGTTCTTTTCATAATTACTCAAAAAATTAGGCGTGAATTATAAAGCATTGTGAGCGAATTGAAAGAAAAAAAAATTAAAAATCAATGTCTTAGATATTAACAAGTTATCCACAGAAAATACATATGCTTATGCTGTAGATATCTTGTTAGTTTTTGTTAGACTAGCTTTTCTACTGGAGGTCTTATAAATTGAAATTTTGGTCTGAATGCACGGAAAAACTTGAAACCAAGTTATCACAAGAAGAGTTTAACACCTGGATCAAACCCCTTCGAGCCAATATTAATAAAAACGAACTTGAGATAAGCGCCCCAAACGATTTTGTGCTTACATATGTTAAAGAAAACCTAGGTCAAATCATTGAGAATCTAGTAAATAAATCCGATGAGTCACTAAGTGTAAAATTCAAAACCCTAGATAAATCAACATTTGTCGAGAAACTGAACGTAGCTGAGGTTAATACCCCTGGTTTAGTTAAACACTTTACCTTTAATACATTTGTAGAGGGAAAGTCTAATCACATGGCATTAGCTGCCGCAAAGCAGGTTGCAGCAAACCCGAAGGGTGACTACAACCCGTTGTTTATTTACGGAGGTGTTGGGCTTGGAAAAACCCACCTAATGCATGCTGTAGGCAATGAAATACTTAATTCTAGTACTTCTAAAAGGATAGTTTACGTCCATTCAGAGAAATTTGTTGCTGATATGGTAAAAGCCCTTCAATTAGGCGCTATGAGCGAGTTTAAGGAGTTTTATAGGAATGCTGATGCCCTACTAATCGATGATATCCAGTTTTTTGCAGGCAAAGAGCAGTCTCAAGAGGAGTTTTTCCATACATTTAACGCACTTCTTGACCGAAACCATCAAATGATACTCACATGCGACAAATATCCAAAAGAGATAGATGGCCTTGAGGAGCGCTTAAAATCAAGGCTTGGCTGGGGTTTGCCGGTCATTATTGAGCCGCCAGAGCTTGAAACCCGTGCTGCAGTGTTACTAAGCAAGGCAAACTCAATGGGCGTATCCCTTCCAAACGATTGTGCAATTTACATAGCACAAAGAATTAGATCAAACATTAGAGAGTTAGAGGGCGCATTAAAAAGAGTGGTAGCAAACTCCCGTTTTGCTGATCAGGAGATCGATATACCCTTTGTTAAAGAGGCGCTAAAAGATTTGTTTGTTATTTCAGCTAAAATGGTAAGCATAGACAACATTCAGAAAACTGTTGCTGAATACTACAACATTAAATTATCCGATCTTTTATCAAAAAGAAGGAGCAGGTCTATCACCAGGCCAAGGCAACTAGCTATGTCTTTAACCAAAGAGTTAACGAACCACAGCCTTCCAGAAATTGGAGAAGCTTTTAATGGAAGAGACCACACCACCGTGCTCCATGCTTGTAGTAAAATTAAGGAACTAAGAAAAGAAATTCCTTCACTAGAAGAGGATTATAGAAACCTAAATAGGACACTAACAAATTAAATGGAAATCACCGTTAAAAAAGAGGATATTGTTTCAGCTCTTAACACCACCTTGGGTGTCGTAGAAAAAAGACAAACACTCCCAATACTTGCTAATGTTTTATTTGAGGTTGAGGATAATGTATTTAAATTAACAGCCACTGATTTAGAATCTGAAGTAACTACAAGCGGTCCGTTATCAAGTATAGAATCCGCTGGCAAAACAACAACCTCAGCAAAAAAACTGAATGAGCTTTGTCGCTTAATCCCAGATGGAGAAGAAATAAATTTATCTTTAAGTGGAGACAAACTAAACATTAAAACAACTAATGGTAAGTACTCACTATCAACACTCCCCAGCAGTGACTTCCCTATTTTTGATATTGATTCTGGAGATTCTCCCCTTGTTATTCCAGCAAAAGACCTAAAAGAGTTAATCAGAAATACATCTTTTGCTATGGGCAATCAGGATTGGAGGCATTATTTAAATGGTCTGTATTTATCAATTAGTGATGGAGAAATAACAGCAGTTACAACAGACGCTCATAGACTAGCGGTTGCAAATCTTTCTACTCAATCTGATAACTCTTTCTCAGGAATCATCCCAAGAAAATCAATCAATGAAATGTCTAAATTTTTATCTGATGAGGATGGGGATGCTGAGTTAAAAATTAACGATGCTTCTTTGGAATTATCGGTGGGCAATTTAATATTTAAAAGCAAATTAATAGATGGTAAATTTCCAGACTATCAACAAGTAATTCCCTCAGGCGAGAGCTCGGTTCTTGAAATTAATGTTAAAGATTTTTCAGAAACTTTGAGTAGAGTTTCTGTTTTATCAAGCGAAAAATATAAAGGCATTAGATTAATTACTTCTAATGATGGTGTAAAAATTTCAGCAAACAATCCAGAGCAAGAAGAGGCTGAAGAATTTTTTCCGGCAACCTATAATGGAGAGGAGCTAGACATAGCCTTTAATGTTACCTACCTTCAAGAAATAATGTCACATATGCAAACAGATACATGTCACATTAACTTCTTTGGTTCTGATAAAAGCTGCTTACTTACCCCCCCAGGAAGCGATAGCCCAAAATATGTTGTAATGCCGCTCCTTATATAGGTTTGTGGCTTTTTCAAAGATAGATCTCAGAAACTTTAGGTGCTTTGACTCTCTATCCATCGACCTTTCTTCTAATTCAACCCTATTTTATGGCAAAAATGGGTCTGGGAAGACCTCAATACTTGAATCTATCTATGTGGCTAGCTCAGGCAGATCATTTAGAACCTCTAATCTTGAATCACTCATAAAAAAAGACGAAGAAGCCTTTAATATAAGGGCTTACGACGATAAAACTGGTTCAATTTTAGAGGTTAAAAAGGCTAGAAATAAACCTATTAATATTAAAATAAATAACTCAAAAGTAACAATTAGCGAGTTAGTTAGGGCTTTTCCCTCTTTTTCTATTGATAGTAAAACATTTTTTTACAATGATAATGCTCCAGATTATAGAAGAAAGCAGCTGGATAGGGGCCTTTTTATTGCTTCTCCTGATTATGCAAAAGATTGGTTTGGATATTTCCGATCTTTAAAACAAAGAAATTCCGCACTAAAATTTGGCGACATGGCTCAAGCAAAAGCTTATGACCAACTTTTGGTTGACCATGGAGAAAGGCTAAATACCTTAAGAGAAAATTTAATTACAGAGGTTAAAAAAATTTATGATGACCTTGTCATCAAATTAGCCCAGGAAAATACAAGGGCTCATATTTTTTCTGATTTAGAAATCTATCTTAAATCTGGCTTTGATAACAAAGTAGGGTTACTAGAATGTCTAAATAATTCAAATGTTGTTGACTTGAAAAGAAAAATTACAACACTTGGTCCCCATAAAGCAGATGTTTTATTTGAAAGTAAGGGCTTACTTATAAAGGATATTTTTTCGCGTGGTGAGCAGAAACTACTTTCAATTCTTTGGTCGCTTTCACAAAATATTTATTTGGGACGATCATTTAACCTGAGCCCCATTCTTCTTCTTGATGATCTATCTTCAGAACTAGATGGGGAGATGCTAGAGTGCTTTTTACCTACCCTAAAATATATTGAAAATCGTTTTGTTTTTTCAAACATTGTTGACCTATTTGGTAGTAAAATAATAAATGAAAAACAATCATATAAAAAGTTCCACGTGGAACAATTAAATTAAAAAAATGCCAAAAAAGAAATCCGAAGATAAAAAATACGATTCATCTAATATTCAAGTTTTAAAAGGCCTTGAGGCCGTTAAAAAAAGACCTGGAATGTACATTGGGGATACAGATGATGGATCTGGCCTTCATCACATGATCTTTGAGGTAGTTGATAATTGTATAGATGAGGCAATGGCAGGCCATTGCTCTAAGATTGACATCATAATTAACAAAGACGAGTCAATAACTGTTAAAGATAATGGAAGGGGCATACCTGTTGATACCCACAAAGGCGAGGGAGTGCCCGCAGCTGAGCTAATAATGACTACCCTTCACTCAGGCGGAAAGTTTGATGATAATTCCTACAAGGTATCAGGAGGACTTCATGGCGTAGGCGTTTCCGTGGTGAATGCACTCTCAAAGGAGTTAACTTTAACCATATGCAGAGATGGCGGCATGTACCAACAAAAATACAGTGAAGGCCTAGCCAAAACAAAACTAAAGAAAATCAAAGCATCGAAAGATACAGGCACTGAGATAACATTTAGCGCATCTGAGAAAATTTTTACTTCTATAAACTTTGAAGCAGACAGGGTTAATAAAAGGGTTCAAGAGCTTTCTTTTCTTAATGCGGGAGTAAGCATCGAGGTTACTGACGCCAGAACAGGTAAATCCAAAAAATTTAAGAATGATGGCGGTGTATCAAGCTATGTTGATTTCCTTAGAGGAAGAAAACCAGCTTTATCTCAAACAATTGAGTGCGAAGGCGGACAAGATGGCGTAACGGTTGAGGTTGCAATGCAGTGGAATGACTCATATAACGAAAGCGTTTTATGTTATACAAACAACATTCCCCAAAAAGATGGGGGAACCCACCTATCAGGCTTCAGATCCAGCCTTACCCGTGTTTTAAAAGCGTTTGTTAAAAAAGAGGAGCTTAATAAAAATTCGCCAATAGAATTGTTAGGAGAAGATGTGAGGGAGGGATTAATAGCTGTTATTTCAGTTAAGGTGCCAGACCCCAAATTTTCATCACAAACCAAAGAGAAACTTGTATCTTCAGAAGTTGAGGGAATAGTAAGCACTATTTTAAGCAAAGGCCTCAATGAATTTTTGTTAGAAAACCCCAAAGAAGCAATTGCAATATTGTCTAAAGTTTCAGAAGCCGCCCTCGCTAGGGAGGCTGCCAGGAAAGCCAGGGAAATGACACGAAGAAAAGGGGTTTTAGAATTAGCTGGTTTGCCTGGAAAGCTGGCAGACTGCCAAGAAAAAGATCCTGCCCTTTCTGAAATTTATTTAGTAGAGGGTGATTCTGCTGGAGGATCAGCTAAACAAGGTCGCAATAGAAAGTATCAAGCAATATTACCTCTTAAAGGAAAAATTCTAAACGTACAAAAAGCTAGAATTGATAAAGTGCTTTCTTCAGCTGAAATAGGAACTCTTGTTAAGGCAATGGGTTGCGGAATAGGAACAGAAGATTTTAATATTGAAAAGCTCAGATATCATAGAATCATAATTATGACAGATGCTGATGTTGACGGATCTCACATACGAACCTTGCTTTTAACATTCTTTTATCAGCAATACTTTGATATTTTAGAAAGAGGGCACGTATATATTGCCATGCCGCCTTTATACAAAATAACCAAAGGAAAATCATTTGTTTATGCTTCAGATGAGGATGAAAAAGACAAAGCCATTAAAGAGCTTTCTAAATCAGGCTCTAAAGGGATCGATGTTCAGAGATACAAAGGGTTAGGCGAAATGAATCCAGACCAGCTTTGGGACACTACCATGGATCCTGAGAACAGAAGAATGATGAGAGTTGATATTGCAGATGCTCAAGAAGCTACAGATATGTTTGAAACTCTAATGGGTGATGATGTTGAACCTAGAAGAGAGTTTATTGAAAAAAACGCATTATCAGTGTCAAATTTAGATATCTAGTTAATTTTGGTATAAGTTTTTACGATCCACGCGTGGGCCTCTTCCGTCAACTGCTTTGGATCAGAGCCGAAGATAGGCATTCCAATCCTCACATCTATATCACCGCTTTTTTTGTTAAACGATTTATTTAACCAATACTTACCCGAGTTATGACAGATTGGAATAATTGGTACTTTTTCATTAGACGCCAAAACCCCACAGCTATTTGCAAACCTTCCAATCCCATCCTCTGGCTTTTCTCTTGTGCCTTCTGGAAAAATTAATACAGCGAAGCCCTCTCTAATTCTTTGTCCACCTATTTCAATAACTTTTCTTAGGCTTTCAACTTTTAATTTCCGATTTATTGAAATTGGTTTTAGTCTAGATATTGCCCATCCAAAAAAGGGGATAATAAGAATCTCCCTCTTCATGATGCTGCTTGTTGGCAAGAACAATGTTTGAAGAAAGAAAGACTCCCATGGGCTTTGATGGTTTGAAACCATAATGAACGGTGTATCTGGTATATTTTCTACTCCCTTTATATTCCAACCTATCCCGCAGATAACTTTTAAAGCTTTTAATGTAAATAAAATCCAGACTCTTCCGATATATTGAACAGTTTGAACGGAGAAAAAAATTGAGGCGCAAATAATAACTAGGGAAACACAAACAAGACTTAACAAAAAGATCAAATAAAATATAATTATATTAATTATTAATACCTATTAAATATAGACATTTGTCTACTTTAATATTAAGTCCTCCAAATATTTTGAGAGTTTAGATATCTCTATTCTTTTTTGCTGCATTGTATCTCTATCGCGAACCGTTACGGTGCCGTCATCAAGGCTATCAAAATCCACAGTGATACATAAAGGCGTTCCAATTTCATCATGCCGCCGATAACTTTTCCCAATATTCCCTGAGTTTTCAAGTAAAACTCGTCCGAATCTTAACCTTTGAAGATCTTTTTTTATTTGTGAAGCAATCTCTACTAAACCCTCATGATTTTTCTTCAACGGAATAACAGCGGCTTTTATCGGAGAAAGATGTGGTTTTAAATTTAAAACAGTTCTTGTTTTCCCATCTTCAAGCTCTTCAATCTTATAAGCCTCATTTAAAACAGCAAGAACACCCCTATCAACTCCAGCCGAAGGCTCAATTACATATGGCACTGTCCATTTCTTAGTTTCTTGATCTTGTACTGCAAGTCTTGCATTTGATTCGTTGTTTTCTAACACAGAAGACTGTATATCTAGTTCTGATTGATTTTTACTGTGTGAACCTAAATCAAAATCTGTTCGGTTGGCGATACCTTCTAACTCTTCAAGACCATGCGGAAACTTGTACATAATATCAACTGTAGCTTTTGAATAATGGGCAAGCTCATCCTCGGGGACATGATAGAGCTCCAAATTATTTCTGCTTACACCCTGTTTATCCCACCAATTTATTCTTGCCTCAACCCAAGACTCATGCCACTGTTCATCCGTTCCAGGGGCGACAAAAAACTCAAGCTCCATTTGCTCAAACTCTCTTACTCTAAATACAAAATTTCTTGGTGTAATCTCATTTCTGAAGGCTTTACCGATTTGGGCAATTCCAAATGGAAGTTGTTTAGATGTTGAATCTACAACATTCTTAAAGTTTGTAAAAATATGTTGAGCTGTTTCAGGCCTTAAGTATGCAAAAGATTCATTATCCTCAACAGGACCTACTGCAGTCTTAAACATCAAATTAAACGGTCTTGGATCCGTTAGATTACTTGAACCACAAGACGGACAGTTTTCTGATGTTAGTTGATCGGCGCGCCACCTTGACTTGCAGTCTCTACAGTCTACTAGCGGATCAGTAAAAGTATCTTCATGACCCGAGAATTTTAAGACACTGGGCTTTGTTAATATTGAAGCATCCAGGCCTTCAACATCATCCCTATCAAAAACCATCTCCCTCCACCAAGACTGTTTCAGGTTATTTTTGAGTTCAACACCTAACGGACCATAATCATAAAGACCCTGCAAGCCACCATAAATTTCATTAGACTGAAATATAAATCCCCTTCTTTTGCAGAGAGCTACTAGTTCCTCCATTGTTTTTGCTGTCAAAATAATCCTTTGTATTTCATATCTTAGAAGACTACCATTATGCAGTTATTTTAATTATATCTATAGAGCTTTTGTGTAACTCTCGAAAGATAAACCTATAAAATTATCAATTAAAGGGCGATAATTTACATAAGAACCTCAAATGAAAATAATTTTTTATATTTTTACTGTTTATCCATTGAGATTTGCATTTCTAGTGTTAGATATTGCATTTAAAGTCATGCCAGTAAGAGCTTTAAAGCCTTTATCTCCATTCAGGGTAACTAGAAAAAATCTATCTATTGCATTTGCAGATCTAGATGATCGGGCTCTAGATTTGCTTGCCAAAGAAAGCTACAAAGAAACATTAAAAAGCATTTATGAAACTCTATACACTTGGTCTCGCTCCCATCAAAAAATAATTTATCAAACCAAACGAATTAATAACAGATTTTTATTTAATAACCCTGATCAAGAAGAAGGGTTGATAATTTGTGGGCTTCATAACAGAAGCATAGATTTTATGTTGAGATGGATAAGCTCTCAAAGATCTCACACATCTCTTTATAAAAAGATTAAATCAAAACTACTTAATAGTTTTGTAAAAAAATTTAGAGAAGAAGGAAGCTGTAAAATGGTTGAAACTGGAATAGGGGGCGTAAAATCTATTCTTGCTTCTTTAGAAAATAATCAAATGACCTGCATGGCATCTGATCAAGTTCCAGCGCGCGGACTTGGAGTCTACTCCAAGTTTTTTGGCCATGAGTGTTATTCATTTGCACTTGCTCCAAAGCTTGCAAAGAAATCTAACAAACAAATTCTTTTGTCATATCTTTCCTACGAAAAAGATATTGGCCACATTATTAATTTTAAGAAACCTAGCCAGGAGATTTATTCTGATAATGGCGTTGATGTTATGAATTTAGAAATGGAACATGAGATTAAAAAATCTCCTGCAGAGTACTCGTGGGAATACAAAAAATTTAGAAGGCTCTCACAGGAACCTAAAGATATTTATAAAACTTAACGACGCCAAAAAGCTGGCGTGAATAGTACAAGGAGAGTAAAAATTTCAAGCCTTCCTAAAATCATAGCAAAACACAAAATGAATTTTCCTAACTCACTCACATTCGCATAGTTGCTGGCGACATCACCCAAGCCCGGACCCAAATTATTTAAGCAAGCACCGACAGCAGAAAACGCTGTCTCAAAACTTAACCCTGTTCCAAGCATTGCCATAAGCAAAAACATAAATATAAAAACGTAAATAGAAAAAAACCCCCAGACCTTTTCAGCAATTTTTGCATCAATAACCTTGGAGCCAATCTTTGAAGTAAGGACTGCATTTGGATGAATTGTTTTTAATATTTCTTTGTAAGCTTGGTTAATCATTATTAACACTCTCCAAGCTTTAATGCCTCCACCAACAGACTGAGAACAAGCTCCCATAAAAGCACCAACAAGCAATAGGTATGGTAAAAAACCAGGCCAAAGTGAGAAGTTCTCTGTGGTAAAACCTGATGTTGTGACCGTAGAAACAACATGAAAAACCGTTGAGCCAAAAGCAGAAAAAATATCCGCATATGAGTTACTTACAATATGAACAATCAATGACACAGCAATAATCAAAAACACAACAGATAAGAAAAATTTAAATTCCGAATCATAAAAATATTTAAGAGGCTTTCCACCAAATATCGCAGCGTAATGCACTGCAAATGACGCAGCAGAAAGCAACATAAAAATAATACAAACGGTCTCTATTAACGCGCTATCAAAAAATCCAATACTTCCATCATGTGTTGAAAATCCGCCTCCAGCAACAGTGCTCAAACTATGAGCAATAGAGTCAAACAAACTCATTCCCGAGAGCAGATATAAAGTTGCACAAGCTACAGTAAGACCAACATATATTTTCCACAAAGCTTTCGCACTATCTGTTATTTTTGGAGTAAGCTTTTGATTGCCGTGACTGCCTGGAAGCTCCATTTTATATAACTGGCCACCCCCGATTCCTAAAGCTGGCATTACTGCTACTGCCAAAACTATTAATCCCATCCCACCTATCCACTGGAGAAGTTGTCGATACAAGAGAATCGATTTTGGAAGATTGTCCAAACCTACAATTGTAGTGGCACCAGTTGTTGTTATTCCTGAAACTGATTCAAAGATAGCATCACTGACATTCAATCCAAAAAAATAAAATGGAACTGAGCCAGCACAAGCCAGAACAACCCAAAACAAAGTTGTGATAATAAATCCATCAGAAATATTAAGAGGTAGATTTTCTTGTCGAGTTGCAGCCCATATAACCCCACCCAAAATAAAGAAAAATAAAAAGGAGTATAAAAATACATCATTGCCAGATTCGTTATACACATAAGAAAGAATCAAAGGCGGTATAAATGAAAGGCTAAATATTCCAAGGAGAATACCCAACAAGTTAAGGATTGATTTGTAATTCATCAGCCTTCTATAAAAAGATTTTCTATTTTTTCTTTATCTGTTTTTCCAAGAATAAAAACTATGATTCTATCGTTAGGTTTAAGGAGCAAATCTTTTGAATGCATAAAAACTTCTTCCCCCCTTATTACCGACGCAATAACACAGCTTTCTGGAAGAGGAAGCTCAGAAATAGGCTTATCAAAAAACCCTTCAGTAAATTTATTTTTATGGATTATTCCCTCTATTGCTTCAGCGCCACTTTGCATTTTGAATATTACCTCTTGAGGCACATCACCTTTTGCAAGATGCTGCAGAACCATAGAGACAGTTAGCCGTTGAGGTGAGAGGGCTATGTCAACAAAATTTTTGGGAAGTATGTTTATGTAAGTGTAATTATTTACAATAATAATAGTTTTTTTGGCCCCAAGTTTCTTTGCAAGAAACGCAGCCATGATATTGGTTTCGTCATCGTTTGTTAAAGCACAAAAAATATCTATATTTTCTATATTTTCACTTCTTAAGAGCTCTTCGTCTGATCCTTCACCTTTTAGAACAATTGTTCTATTTAATTGTCTTGAAAGGGCCTCACACCTATCGCCATCTGGATCAATGATCTTGATTTTATAGTCGTCTTCTAAGGATTTTGCTAGTGAGAAGCCTATTTTTCCCCCACCTATGATCATTATTCTAGATAATGAAGTGTCCTGTAGCCTCATCTCTTGAACTACGCCATCAATATCGTTTTCTGCTGCCAAAAAGTATATTTCATCATTTTCTTTGATAATTGTTTTTCCATCAGGTATTAATGGCTTTCCTTTTCTATATATAGCAGGAACATAAGTATCTGTATCTGGAATGTCACTTTTAATGCTTTTAAGCTCTCTATTAACTAACATTCCATCTTTTTTTGCTTTTACTGACACAACCTTTATTAACCCATTTGCAAATGACTCAATTTGCTCTGCGCCGGGGTGTTTAATCAAATCAACAAGATGTTCTGTAACTTCGTTTTCTGGGCCTATAGCAATATCAATATTATTTTTGCCAAATGCTTCTAAAGATTCGAGATATGAAGAATCCGAAAGTCTGCAGATTGTTTTTTTGACGTTAAATTTAGATTTTGCGATCTGGCAGGAAGTAATATTGCACTCATCGCTGTTAGTGACAGCTATCAAAATTGTATTTTCATCTGCTCCGGCTCTTTCGAGCGTGATTGGATGAGAGGCATGACCAATTTCTGTTGCAAGATCATAGTCTTCTTGGAGCTTTAAAAGTTTATCTTTATTTAAGTCAACAATACTAACTTCATATTCTTGTTTTGATAGTGTCGAGGCAAGGCTGCTTCCCACCCTTCCAGCGCCAAGTATTAAAATTTTCATTGTTATAAATTAAACCTCTTTTTAATGAATTGAAAGAATTGCCGAAACTAAATTATTTTTCAAAAAATTTTGCATATGAATTTGCTGCGTCTGTAGCAGGGATAATACGTTTGCCAGGAAACTGTAAGTGAGTAATAACTATTATAGAATCTATTGTTTTTACAGCTAATCCGTTTTTTATAAATTTAAATCTATTTCCCCCAAGGTCATCTAAGCTGCCTTCATATTCTTGCAATCCGTGAATTTTAATTGGCATATTATTTTTTTCAAAATACAGACCAGGCCAACCAATGAAGGCTTTATGTTTTTGAATTATGTCTGAGGTATTTTCTATGTCGAAATCTACTTTGCCTGACAATTTATCTATCTTTTTACAATAACAAGCTTCTGCATGGTTTTGCTCATCAGCAATCAGCTCGTTGTTAAAAATATTTTGGAGATCAGCAGAAAGATTTTTAATGCATAAAGAGGTAAGTTTTTTTTCAAGATCTTTTTTATTTTCTGAATTCAAAATATCTATCTCATGAGAGCAATAAATAGGACCCTCATCCATTCCCTTGGTCATTTTCATAATGGAGATGCCTGTTTTTTTATCACTGTTTAATATTGCTGTCTGTATAGGAGAGGCTCCTCTATATTTAGGCAGAAGAGAGAAATGGATATTCACTGGCGCAATTTTTGGTCGGTTTAATAACCAATCTGGTAGTATTTTTCCGTAAGCAGACACCACTAAAAAATCAAAACTTAGAGATTTAATTTCTTTTTCAAAGGTTTCATCTAACAAGGTAGGTTTAAAAGTAGGAATTCCCAGCCTTAGTGCCTCTTTGGCAACCGGAGAAGCTTCTTCCCCCTTTCCCCGTTTAGACCTCTTGTCAGGCTGGCTTATCACTCCTACAAGATTAAATCTTCCACAGGATAGTGAATTTAATATTCTCGCTGATGATTCAGGGGATCCAGCAAATAAAACTTTCATATTTCTTTATAAGTTCGCTTAAATTCTCAAAATTTCGGCTATTTAGATGCTTTCTTCCTTATTCTATCCCTTTTTAAAGGAGAGAGATAATCAACCATTAGCTTTCCCTCTAAATGATCAATCTCATGCTGGATGCATACGGTTAATAAACCAGATGGTTCTGCTTCATAGGATTTACCCTTAACATCCTGCCAAGTCAGGTATATTTTATCTGGCCTAGTTATTTCTTCGGTTATTCCAGGCACAGAAAGACAGCCTTCCGTAAAAGAAAGTAGACTTTTGTCATTTAAAATCTTAAATTCGGGGTTTATAAATATTTTTGGATCATTTCTCTCTTCAGATAGATCCATAACTATTATTCTTTGGTGAATATCAACTTGCGTAGCTGCCAATCCTATACCTTCCTCCGCATACATTGTCTCAAGCATATTAGAAGTTATAATTTCCAGACTTTTGTCGAATTTAGTAACTGGTACAGCAACTTTTCTTAATCTAGGATCAGGAAATGTTAAAACTTTTAATCTAGCCATATACACATTATATGTTCATTCTTTATAATCAACATCTTTATTTATAGCAAAAGGAGCTATTTTATGTCCGATAACATCTCAGTTTCAATATTTATGGGCTCAAAGTCTGATTTGCCAGTCGTGCAAGCTGCCGCAGATACATTAAACGAATTTAATGTACCCCACCGTATGTTCATACTTTCTGCCCATAGGACTCCAGAAGAAGTAGTTAAAAGGGTTAAAGAGTCTGAACAAGATGGTGCTAAAGTATTTATTGCTGCTGCTGGTATGGCCGCTCATCTAGCAGGAGCTATTGCAGCCCAAACAACAAAGCCTGTTTTGGGTATACCTCTTGGAGGAGGTGACTTAGATGGAATTGATTCCTTGCTCGCTACTGTACAAATGCCTAAAGGCGTTCCAGTTGCAACTTTTGCAATTGGAAAGTCTGGAGCAATTAATGCAGCTTTGTGCGCGGTGCAAATATTAGGAACTTCAGATGAAAAAATTGCTGAAATGCTGACAGAGTATAAATCTAAAATGCATGATGACGTACTAGCAGCAAATGAGTCTATTCAATAATATAATTTGAAAGAATTTTCATGCCCTGTTGAAGCATCGAATTGGCTAAAAGAAGGTAAAATCTTAATTCATCCAACAGAGGGAGTGTGGGGTCTTGGTTGTGATGCGTTCAACATAAATGCGTGCAAGAAAATTTCACTTCTTAAGCAAAGACCTGGCAATAAAAACTTTATTTTATTAGCCCCATCAATTTCATTTGCATTGGATCATTCTGCTGAAATAAAGGCTTTGCAAATTGAGTTTTTGAAGTCTGTTTGGCCAGGCCATGTAACTGTTATTTTGCAAGCAAACAACCTAATACCATCAACCCTTAAAGCTATAGATAATACTATTGCAATTAGAGTGAGCAATCACTTACCTATTACAAACCTTCTAAATTCATTTAATGGATTAATGGTTTCAACATCGGCAAACATCAGCAATCTCCCAACCCCCAATTCAATTGATGATATAAAAAAAATATTTAATGATTCAGATGTTGCAGTGTATGCTCATGATAACGGAGATGCCTCAAAACCATCCTCAATCATTGACTTAAATAGCATGGAATATATTCGTGAATAAATTGAATAAAGACAGCCTTGCATTAATTGAATCAAGATTCAAATCTGTTCAAAAAAACATAGACAAAAAACTAAATTCTTTGAACAGAAAAAACTCTAAACGGGTCGCCGAAACTTGGGATAGAAAACAGGGCGGCGGGGGCTTATCTATCTCTATTAATGGAGATGTTATAGAAAAAGCTGCAGTTAATTATTCTTCAATATCCGGAAATAAATTGCCTGTTGCATCATTAGCAAAAAATCTTAAATTAAAACAATATTCAAAATTTCATGCAGTAGGAGTTTCTGTAATTTCCCATCCAAACAATCCTTTTTGTCCTACCAGTCACATGAATATTAGGATCTTTTTAGAGGTAGGAAGGAATGGAGCAATTAATAATTGGTGGATTGGTGGCGGATTTGATTTAACTCCATTTATTCCCTCGAAGCAAGATGCTGCATTTTGGCACCAACAAGCCAAAGATACATTAGACAAATTTAATAAATCCTATTATAAAAAATTTGCAAAAAATTGTGATGAATACTTTTTTCTTCCACATAGAAATGAAAACAGAGGAATAGGAGGCATCTTTTTTGATCAACTACAGCATAAAGATATTGATACCAGCTTATATTTACTAGAAAAAACATCTGAATCCTATATTAATGCTTATGAAAAAATTATCTTGGATCACAGAAACAATAAATTTTCTAATGATGAAAAAGATTTTCAGCTATACCGAAGAGGGCGATACGTTGAATTTAATCTTTTGTTTGATAGGGGCACAAAGTTTGGAATCGAGTCTAATGGAAGAGCAGAATCTATATTGGCCTCCCTGCCCCCATTGGTAAGTTGGCCTAACTCTAATAGCAAAACCATCAACAAGAAAAACAAAGCTTTGGTTTCATTCTTGGGTAAAAGTTGGAAAGAGAGGATATAAATGGGTAATAAGATAAAACTTGGGGTTATAGGGGACCCTATAGATCATTCTTTGTCTCCATTAATCCATTCTCAATTTGGAGAGGAGTTAGGAATTAATCTTGAATACAAGCCTTATCACGTAGTTGATAGTGAGCTAGATAATTTTATTAAAAATTTTTTTGCAAATGGCGGTTTTGGACTAAATGTAACATTGCCGCATAAGCTGAACTGCATTCGCTCTGCTGATATTTTATCAAGCGAAGTCGAGTTGCTCGGAGCTGCAAACACTCTTAGCAAGAATAGTAACAATCAAATCATCGCCTCATCAACTGATGGCCTTGGGTTGATTAGAGACTGCTCTGAAAAAAAAATAGAAATAACCAATAAAAGAGTTTTAATTCTTGGAGCAGGGGGTGCAAGCCAAAGCATAATTCCAGCGATTGCAAGAATGAATCCAAAAATGCTAATGGTTGACAATAGGTCCATTCAAAAAACTGAAAAATTATTAGAAAAGTTTTCCTCTTTTGAGCTTCAGCCCCTCCAGCGGAATAATGAACCAATAGACTTGTTAATTAATGCGACATCTGCAGCTCTATCGGGCCCTTTTGACTGGAATATTCAACAACAACTTAACGAGGGGACAGTTTTTTATGATTTGAATTATGGCATCGCATCAGCTAAATTTTTTTCCTGGGCTAGTCAGTTTTCTCGCAAAAGGTTTGATGGAACTGGAATGCTTGTGGCTCAGGCAGCTTTTTCATTTGAATTATGGTTTGATACCTTTCCCAATATAAATAATATAAATTTAAGCAGCGCTGATGACTAAAAACTTTATTCGATTCATTGCGGGCGCTGTATGCCCAAGTTGTAAAGAGATAGACAAAATTGCAATAACCTCAGATGACCAAACAATATATTGTTTAAGTTGTGATTTTAAAGAGCATAAACCGGTAGAAAGCGCCACCAATCAATCAAAACCTGATGAGCCACAAGTCTTTAATATTGAAGATTTTAGACCTAAAAAATCCTAGAATTTCACAACATTTAAAGCTATCATAGCCTCACAAAAAAATCAGTTTATTACAAGCTTTTATATTAAAAAGCTACTAATAAACATAATTTATAGTTATAATTAGATATATCAATTATTTATTTTAAAGGCTTCACAAGAAGCGAAGGATTGCTAATGTTTAAAAAAGCTACTACAAGCGCTAATCATAAACTTCTTGCAGGGTTAACAATCCTGTTTTCAAGCAACACGTTTGCTGCTTGGAATGACTTAAATATGACCGAGGGTGTCACAGCAATAAGCAAAGAAGTCTTCGATTTACATATGCTAATTTTTTGGATTTGTGTAGCTATAGGACTCGTTGTATTTGGAATAATGTTCTACTCAATGTTTGCATTTACAAAGAAAAAAAATCCAAACCCTGCAACATTCCATGAAAACACTAAAGTTGAGCTAGCTTGGACGGTAGTGCCTTTTTTAATTTTGGTATTTATGGCAATACCCGCATCGAATACTCTTACAAAGATTTATGATGATACTGAGGGTGACATCAACATTCAGGTTGTTGGGTACCAATGGAAATGGCAATACAAATACCTAGAGGATGACATAGATTTTTTCTCTAATCTCACAACTGATTGGGATGAGATTTATAACAAGACCCCTAAAGGAGAATTTTATCTTGAAGAAGTTGATGAGGCTGTAGTAATACCGGTTGGAAAAAAGATAAGATTTTTAATTACCGCAAATGATGTTATTCATTCTTGGTGGATGCCAGATTTTGCAATAAAACAAGATGCAATTCCGGGCTTTATAAATACCGCTTGGACTATTGTCGATGAACCTGGTATTTACAGAGGCAAATGTACAGAGCTTTGCGGAAAAAATCACGGATTTATGCCAGTAGTTGTCAAAGTAGTTACTCAAGACGAATATGATGCTTGGGTTCAAGATAAAAAAGATGCTGCTTTCAGAATGGCTGAACTGACTGAAAAAGATTGGAGTACAGCTGAGCTTACCGAAAGAGGAGAGGGAGTATATTTAAAAAACTGTGTTGCATGTCATCAGGTTAATGGGCAAGGCATAACAGGAATATTTCCAAACCTTGCAGGCAGCGACATTGTTTTAAATAACAAAGCTAAAAATATTGAGATTTTGATGGAGGGTGTTCAAGGAGCTGCCATGCAATCATTTGCAAATCAGCTCTCAGAGGTTGATATGGCCTCGGTGATCACCTATACAAGACAAGCTTGGGGCAATGCTGAAAATGGTGATGGAGAAATCGTCGTTCCCAAAGACATTGTTGAATATAAAAAACCTAAAGTTTAAAAAAAGGAAATAATATGAGCGCAGTAATAGAATCCCACAATCATGATGACCATCATCATGGTCCTGCCAAAGGATTGACTAGATGGTTATACACCACAAATCATAAAGATATAGGAACACTATATTTATGGTTTAGCTTTGCAATGTTCTTGATTGGTGGAGCAATGGCAATGGTTATAAGGGCTGAGCTTTTTCAGCCAGGCATGCAAATTGTCGAACCAGAATTCTATAATCAAATGCTTACATTGCATGGGTTGATCATGGTCTTTGGGGCTGTAATGCCTGCATTTGTTGGGCTAGCAAACTGGCTTGTACCAATGATGGTGGGCGCTCCTGATATGGCGCTTCCAAGAATGAATAACTTAAGTTTTTGGATACTCCCATTTGCATTCTTTGTTCTATTATCATCTTTGTTTATGGAGGGTGGAGCCCCTAATTTCGGATGGACATTTTATGCTCCGCTATCCACAACTTATGCCCCTCCAAGCGTAACCTTCTTTATATTTTCTGTTCACATCATGGGAGCATCATCGATCATGGGATCTATTAATGTGATCGTAACCATTATGAATATGAGAGCACCAGGCATGACTTTGATGAAAATGCCACTTTTTGTATGGTCGTGGCTAATAACAGCATACTTATTAATAGCAGTTATGCCTGTTCTTGCAGGAGCCGTAACAATGATGCTAATGGATATCCATTTTGGAACAAGCTTCTTTAATGCTGCTGGAGGTGGAGACCCTGTTTTATTTCAACATATTTTTTGGTTTTTTGGTCACCCAGAAGTCTATATTATGATTCTTCCAGCTTTTGGTATTGCATCTCATATCATTGAAACATTCTCAAGAAAGCAGTTATTTGGGTATGCATCCATGGTTTGGGCTATGGCCTCGATTGCAATTTTATCATTTGTTGTTTGGGCACATCACATGTTTACAGTTGGGCTTCCATTAGCTGCAGAACTATTCTTTATGTGGGCAACAATGTTAATTGCTGTCCCAACCGGCGTGAAGGTTTTTAATTGGGTCACCACAATGTTTAAAGGCTCAATTACTTATGAGACACCCATGCTCTTTGCTATAGCTTTTGTTGTATTGTTTACTATAGGCGGTTTTTCTGGATTAATGCTTGCAATTACACCAGCTGATTTCCAATATCATGATACATATTTTGTTGTGGCTCATTTCCATTATGTTCTTGTGCCAGGATCAATTTTTTCGATTATGGCTGCTGTCTATTATTGGATTCCAAAATGGACAGGGAATATGTATGACGAAAGACTTGGTAAATTGCATTTTTGGCTTTCCTTTATAGGAGTTAATGTAACCTTCTTCCCCCAGCATTGGATTGGTCTTGCTGGAATGCCAAGAAGAATTCCTGACTACGCCTTGCAATTTGCAGACTGGAACATGATTTCCTCGGTTGGAGCATTTTTATTTGGCGCTTCTCAAATCTTGTTTCTATTCATCGTTGTCAAAACTGTCATGGGTGGCAAGAAGGCAACCCCAGAGGTTTGGGAGGGCTCAAGGGGCTTGGAGTGGACTGTAGAATCGCCGGCTCCATACCATACATTTACAACTCCACCTAAAGTAAATTAATGAACGAAGGATCAAAAAAAACGATTAAAACTCTCTGTTTCGCAGTTGTGGGAATGTTTACCTTTTCGTTTGCTTTGGTCCCTCTCTACAATGTTTTTTGTGAAATAACCGGCCTTAACGGGAAAATTGAATTAAGTGCCACTAACGATAAAAACATTGAGTTTGATAATGGGCGAGATATTTCAATTCAGTTTGTTTCTCATAACAACGAAGAGATGCCTTGGGCATTTAGACCCTCCGAAGATAATATTCAAATCAAAACTGGCAAGTATCATACGGCAACTTTTTATGTAAAAAATACAACTAACAGAAGAATGGTTGCCCAGGCTATTCCTAGTGTAGCTCCATCAAATGCAGCCGCACATTTAAAAAAGCTAGAATGTTTTTGTTTTGAACAACAAGAACTTGCCCCGGGAGAGGAAGCTCTATTACCGGTAAGGCTTATTTTTGACAATGAGCTTCCAAGTTCAATCAATAGCGTTGTTCTTTCATACACAATATTTGACGTTACAGATTATAACGATGTTGAGTTTACCCAACATCATAATGATGATCATCATGCTGATCATGAAATGGAGCCTTCAATATGAGTTATCAGAAGTACTATGTACCAGAGCAAAGTAAATTTCCTATATATGCTGCAACAGCTCTTTTTTTATTGGTGATGGGTGCCGCAGGCACGATCAATGATCTTGGAAAACCCGATAGCATTTCTGTATATATTCTTTATTCAGGATTTGCTGTTTTTGCAGCAACTCTATATTTTTGGTTTAGAACCGTTATTAGAGAACATATTGCAGGTTTAGATAGTGTTCAGCTTCAAAAATCCTTTGTTTTTGGTATGGGTTGGTTTATTTTTTCTGAGGTAATGTTTTTTGCTGCATTTTTTGGAGCATTATTTTACGTGAGAAATTTCTCTGTGCCCTGGCTCGGTGGAGATGGTGAAAAAGGATTGGCAAATATGCTTTGGGAAGGTTTTGAGGCTTCGTGGCCCGTGATGTCTACTCCAGATGCTGGATCGGCATATGTTCTTGCAGACAAAAATATGAGTTGGCCAGGTTGGGGCAATGCCTTGAAGTGGTTGCCTTTATGGAACACTATTGTTCTGCTTAGCTCAAGTGTAACCGTGCACTTTGCTCACCTTGCGCTCAAAAATGATAACAAAAAAAGTTTTAATACTTGGCTTGGTGTTACCGTTACCCTTGCGTTGATATTTGTTGGATTGCAGGCCGCTGAATACTATGAAGCATATGCTCATTATGGCTTGACTCTTAACTCTGGGATATACGGCTCAACCTTTTTTATGTTGACTGGATTCCACGGCTTTCATGTCATGATGGGTGGGTTCATGCTTGCTGTAATGTTAGCTAGATCAGTTTTATATAATCACTTTGATCCTCATAGCCATTTTGGATTTGAAGCAGCCTCTTGGTATTGGCACTTCGTTGACGTGGTTTGGGTGATGCTATTTCTTTTTGTTTATATACTTTAATTAAGAGCCCCAAGGAACAGCATTTCCTAGCTCTCCGGTATATAGGCCATAAGAAACCAAAATTAGCAGTAACGCTGCAAGGCTAACCCTAAAACCAAGACTGTAAACTGAGCGCTTGCCCTTTCCTTGGTCTTTGAAAAGAAAAAAGAGACTACTGAATAAGCTCAAAAAGATTAAGATGATAACAACTGCAATAAGAGGTTTAAGCCACATATTTGAACTATAACACTTTTAGAATGAAAGATTTATCAACAATTGACCTTATAAAACATAACAAAGCACTAACAGCTTTTTCGTTTGTATTTATTGTCGTATTTATTTTGTTGGGATTTTGGCAGCTAGAAAGAGCTGAAATAAAAGCAAGTCTCATTGAGGAATTTGACTTGGAGCAAGCAAAAGCTCCTAAGCCCATGTCTAGCTCCTCTTCACAATGGAGCAGAGTGTATTTAGAAGGTTATTATGATTCATCCCAACAAGTTCTTATAGACAATCAAATCAATAACGGGAAGGTGGGTTATAAAATATATACCCCTTTTTATTATGACCAAGATCAAGCAATATTTGTTGATCGTGGTTGGATCTCTCAAGGCAAAACGAGAAACGATCTGCCTGATTTAAATTTTAATTCTACCAAATTGCGCATAACCGGAAGTTTGATCAAACCAGAGAAAGAGGTTTTAGCGGGCGACGAATTGCTAACTGAAAAATGGCCTTTAGTTTCTCAAACCAAATCACCAAGCATTATTCAAGAAGCTTACGACAAACAATTTTCAAACAAGGTGCTAATTTTAGAGCCCGGTTCTCTGTATATGAATGAATATGTAGCATTAATCCCTTTTGTCATAACGCCCACTAAACATTACGGCTATGCTCTTCAATGGTTTACCATGAGCCTCGTGTTAGCAGGAATGTTTATGTATGCAATTAAGAGAGAATCATGAGAAGCAAGATATTTTTAGCAATTTTATTATTAACACCACTTTTAGTTTTGCTGATTTCAACACTTTCATACCAATCAGGCTATTCTCCAAAATATACAAAAAATAACGGGATTTTCTTTGCTGAATATTTTGATGTAACCAAACTTAATCTTATTGATGATGAAGAGAATTTAAAATTTGAAGATGGCAAATGGATATTTGCTACCTATGCCTCATCAGGTGCAGAGTTAGATGAGGCTCTCTATTTAATGCGACAACTCAACGTGGCACTAAATAGAGACATTAATAAATTAAAAAGAGTTATTTTTTCTCAGGATACTAAGTTGCTAAGAGATCAGCTAATTGATTATCCAAGAACACAAATTATTATTGATTCTCAAGCAAAATTGTTTAAAAGCCTCTTAGAGGCAAGCAATGAAACATTCTTTCTTGAACAAAAGATTTTTATCATTGATCCATATGGAAGAGCGGTAATGTTTTTTCCTGTTTCCATGGATCCTAAATTAATTTTAAAGGACTTAAAGGTTTTAATATGAGTTTAATTAGAGGTCTTTCATTTTTTGGATTATGTTTTGCATTTGTCGTGATTGCATTGGGCGCATGGACAAGACTTGTAGATGCTGGTCTTGGCTGCCCTGATTGGCCGGGTTGTTATGGTTTTGTGGTATTTCCCACAACTGAAGCTGAAATCTTAATAGCTGAGCAACGTTTCCCTCAATTTCCATATGAAATTGATAAAGCAATTCCAGAGGTTGTGCATAGATACTTTGCAGCTGCTCTTGGTTTTATAGCAATATTGTTAGTCTTTTTTTCATTCAAGCACAAACTACCATCTAGAATAAAAGCCATAGCATCCTTTCTTTTATTCTTTATTTGTTGCCAGGGATTGTTTGGCTACCTTACTGTGAGCTTAAAGCTTTTACCCATAATAGTAACCGGCCATCTTTTTGGTGGTTTTATAACCCTAAGTTTATTTTTTTACTTATTTTTGAGCACTAGTGATGGCATTAAAAATCATCAGATCGGCCATCTAAAGGTGCTGGGTGGAATAGCCTTGATAGCTCTTTTAATCCAAATTTTCTTAGGGGCTTGGACAAGCACAAACTATGCCTCTTTGGCTTGTGTTGATTTTCCAACCTGCCAAGGAACATATTTACCTGAGATGAATTTCTCTGATGGGTTTAATCTATCGCAAGAAGTTGGCCCAAATTATTTATATGGCTTGCTAGATAATGAAGCAAGGGTTGCCATCCATTATTCTCATAGAGTCAGTGCATTAATTTTAACACTTATCTTCATTGTGTTAATCACCAAGCTTTGGTTCTCTAATGCCGCTCCATTAGCTTCAACTATAGGTGTGATATTGGTAACCCAGATTTCTTTAGGAATTATGAATGTTGTTTATGTACTTCCCTTGTATATCGCTATCGCGCATAATCTAGTCGCAGCATTATTACTATTAGCAACCCTGATGGTTAATCTTGTGATTTGGAAAGATGAATAGCACAATTAAAAACTATTACGAACTATGTAAGCCTAATGTTGTTCTAATGATGCTAATTACTGCGCTAGTAGGATCATTGTTAGCAAGTAAAACTTTAGCACCATTATCATTAATAGCATTTGCAATGCTTGGTATTGGTTTGTGCGCATCTTCAGCAGCTGCAATTAATCAAATTATTGATAGAAAGGCAGACGCTAATATGAATAGGACAGAAAATAGACCTATTCCTCAGGGGGAAGTTAGTCCCATTAATGCATCAATTTTTGCATTTATTTTGGCCTTACTTGGCGCAGCTATTTTAGTAATTTATGTAAATACATTAACCGCATTACTTACTTTGGCATCCTTGATAGGGTATGCCTTTGTCTATACTGTTTATTTAAAAAGAGCCACACCGCAAAATATTGTGATTGGGGGTCTTGCAGGCGCAGCTCCGCCATTGCTAGGCTGGACAGCAGTAACGAACTCTGTAGACCCAAATTCTTTATTATTAGTATTAATTATTTTTGCTTGGACCCCCCCTCACTTTTGGGCTCTTGCTATTCATAGAAGAGATGATTATGCAAAAGAAAATATTCCAATGCTTCCAGTTACTCATGGTGTGCAATTTACAAAACTTCAAATTATTCTTTACACAATCATTCTAATTCTTGTTAGTTTGTTGCCTTTTGTGGTTTTAATGTCAGGAGTTTTATATTTAATTTCATCATTAATTTTGGGGGCCATTTTTTTATATTACTCGCTTCGCTTGTATTTTGATCAAGATAACGAGCATGCCTTCCCAACCTTTGTTTATTCTATTTATTATATTTTTCTTATCTTTGCTGCTTTGCTCGTAGACCACTACTTAATTTAAATATGAGTAAGAATATTAAAATTTCATTAGCTTTAATTATTTTATTTATGATCGCAGTCTTATCCCTGTTTATCAATAAGTTAACTACTCCAAGATACTTGTCTGCCCCTGAGCTTTTAGTAAATGGATATTATCAGTTTCCTAACCCAAAGGAATTTTCTAATTTTCAAATTCTGACATCTGATGATTTGCTGCTTGAGAAAAATATTTTCAAGGGGAAATGGACATTAATATATTTTGGGTACACTCGCTGTCCTGCAGAGTGCCCAGTTGCTATGTCTTTAATTAAATCTCTTTATTCAACATTAGAGTCAAAAGGTTTCAATATGGATAACAAGCAGACACTTCTTGTGACTATAGATCCTGAAAATGATACCCCAAATGATGTAGATAAATATGCCAAAGCTTTCAATGAATCATTTATTGGAGCTCGCGGAGACAGACCAATGCTTTTAAGCATGGCAACACAATTAAACGTGATGGTGGTCGAGCCTCCCAAAGGCATGCACGATGATCATATGGACCACCTAGAAAATCATTCAAATAATATTTTGCTAATTAATCCTGATGGTCAGTATGCTGGTTTTTTTAGACCGCCATTTGATGCAGAAAAATTTCTTCTAACCTATCAGTCAGTTGTTACTCCTCGCTAGCCTTCAAGAAATTTGTTACGAAGCTTTTGGATATCTTCATCGGAAATATTTAAACCATCTCTTATAAAGTTTTCTAAGCTTCCATATTTTTCTTCAGCTGTTCTAAAGGCTGTCTCAATATAAATCTGTTCTACGCCTAGCAGAGGTCGCAAAATCTCTACATCTGACTGATACAGGCTCATCAATTCAATTTGGCCTAAAATTTCTTCAATTCTTTCTTGAGTAAAGGCATTGGTTTTCATGTAATCATTTATTACGTCTTCTTTAGATACCCCTAGGGCAATAAGCGTTATTGCCGCAGCAAAACCTGCTCTATCTTTACCAGCAGTACAGTGAAAAAGTGTTGGAGCATCCTCATCGATTAGGCCTCTGAGAAAATTTTCATACACATCTGCATAGTTAGTCACGAACTCTTTATTGGCGTCTATTAAAAAACTTTGGACTTCCCTATCAGTTTCACCTTTTAAGACAGCTTCTATTTTTGATCTCATTGCCCCATCAACACTGATTGGCATCTCAACATAGCTTATTCCAGTCGGAATAATATTTGGATCCTCAGCTTTTTCTTGTTCAGACCTGAAATCAACAATTTTTTTGATTCCAAGGTTTTGCAAGTATGCTTGATCGGTTTTAGAAATATCACTTAATTTGTCTGATCGAAATAACTTACCCCATTTGATTGTTTTGCCATCAGTAGTTTTATAGCCACCTAGCTCTCTTGTATTGTGAGAGCCATCCATTGGTAACAATCTATGCTCTTCAGTTTGGAAAGAGTTGTTTTTTGTATGAAGGGGCCTGTCCATTAAATCTATTTTTTCTGAGCATTGAGCTAATGCAAAGCAAAGGAATAAAATTCCCGCTTTCTTAAACATCAATAATTACCTTTCCCTTAGCTTTTCTATCTTTTAAATGGGCAATAGCAGCTGCCGAATCAGCAAGTGAGAATCTATCAGAAATTTCTGGATTAATTTTCCCTTCAGCATAAAGGTCAAATAGTTCTTGAAAATTTTTTTCATTTTCTGCTGGAAACATTGCAGTCCAAGCACCCCAAAAAACACCAACTATTTGGCATCCTTTTAATAGTGCTAGATTAAGAGGAGGTTTTGGGATTTCTCCAGCAGCAAATCCAATTACTAGAAATCTTCCTTCCCATGCCATAGCTCTAAGGGCCGGCTCGCTAAAAGATCCTCCAACTGGATCATATACAACATTGGCTCCTAGTCCTCCTGTAAGCTCTTTAATTTTATTAGAAAGTTCTTTCTGTTGATCTCGATCAAGATTTCCAGAAGGATATACAAAACCTTCGTCAGCCCCATGCTCTAAACAAGTTTTAATTTTTTCTTCAGTTGAAGCTGCGGCAATTACTTTTGCGCCCATTGCTTTTCCAAGTTCTACGGCACTCAAACCAACACCTCCGGCAGCTCCTAGCACCAACAGGGTCTCTCCTGGCTTAAGATCTGCTCTTTGTTTTAATGCATACAAAGAAGTTCCATAAGTCATAGGAAGGGCTGCTGCAACAGGAAAATCCATCGTCTTAGGAATGAGGCTTACCCTCGCTGCTTCAACGACAAGTTTTTCAGCAAAACATCCATTTCCTGCCATAACAAACACATGATCACCTACGTTACAAGAATCTACACCTTCTCCAATTTCAGCTATTACTCCTGAGCATTCAGCCCCGGGGATAAATGGCATAGGTGGCTGGAATTGATACAGGCCTTGGATCATCAGGACGTCTGGAAAATTTACGCTAGCAGCTTTAATTTCTACCAAAACCTGACCATTGCCTGGCTTTGGATCGTCAATTTCGGTAAAGATTAATTTTTCTGGACCTGCTAATTCTACACACTGTAAAGCTTTCATCGTTCTTCCTAAATTTTTGAATTATACAATTCTACATATTTATTAATGTCCATGCCCATATTTTCTTTAAGATTTTTTAAATCTTTTAAGGAATTATTGGCATTTTGCGCTAGCCCTGAAAAGTCATTATTAAGACTTGAGCGATGTTCCTGAGCAATTTTTTTACTTTGGATCAAAGCATATTCTTGAAATGACAGATTCTGAGACTCAATTTCATTCATAATCCTTTCGCTGGGAAGGGTATCGATATTCATCTCAGCCCTCAAAGCATTTGCATATCCTGGGCGATACTCATCCATTGCGTCTGCAACCTGAGTTAGCTCATCGCAGAAGATATTTTGTAATTTAGTGAGCGGAATCTGAATTCCATTTAGTCTCAATTTTAAATCTTTAGATCTTCCGTTTTCAACCATTACTTTTTGATTAGTTCTTATCTCCTCAATCTCTTTATCAGAAAATTCAGGACTTTCAGAAATAAGGGAGTGAATGATATAAATATCCAAAAGCTTAATTTTATTTTCGTTAATACCCTCAGGAATAAAGGGATTGACATCAATGCCCCTCAACTCTAAATATTCTATACCCGCATCTCTCAAAAGAGTTGCTGGACGAGAGCCACTTGGGCCAGATCTTTTGGGCCTAACTATGTCGTATAGCTCGTTTTCTATTTGAAGAATCCCAGTAGATATTTGTTGAGGAGCGCCGGTCTCATCTAATAACCCAAGGTCTTCAAAGCCCTTAACCGGCGTCTTAATACCTTTTATTATGGCATCTATAAAGTTATCTAAATTGTTATAGCTAATTTTTAACGCATTTTGAACACTGCTCTGATATCCAACTTCACTCATTCTTAAAGATGTTGCATAGGGCAAAAATAGATCATTTTTTCCATGTTTGTTTAAAGAATGCTCTCTGTTTAATAAGTATGATTCATGGGCAATGGGCGAAGCGCCTAGGCGCTCTAATATAAACCAGAAATTTCTTTTGATGTTTCTAATTGTTCCAAGGTACTTATTATTTATAAAATCTTGATTAGGATTATTGCTTAAAGAGCCCCATGAATCTTTTGATAAAGAAAAGTTGTAGTGAATTCCTGATACACATTGCATGATTGATCCATATCGCAATCTCAACCCTTTTCTATAAATGTGCTTCAACATTCCGGTATTAGTATCACCATATTCAGCAATTCTAATCTCTCGCTCATTTTGAAAGGCACATGGCATAGAGAAATTCCATAGTATTTCTTCGCCTAATTCGCTATAAAGAAATTTATGTAGAAGACTGAGATGCTTAAAAAGCTCTTCTGCAGAATCAAATGTAGGGGTAACAAGCTCTACAAGCGCTTCAGCAAAATCAGTTGTAATATCTTTGCTTGTTAAGGGAGAGCCTAAATTTTCAGGGTGATTATTTTGTGAAATTTGTCCCTTGTGAGTAACGCGCAAAGACTCTCTTTCAATGCCACGGTGGATTGTAAGATTCTTAAAGAAACCCTTTTCTTGATGAATTTTTAGAGAGCGCTTGAACGCATCTGATGTCATATGTTTGGGCTAAATTGAGGGGCCCGCTGCAACTATCGCTTCACTTACTGAGAATTTTTTGAAGTTTTCTTGGAACTGTTCTATTAGATTTTTAAGATATTCATCATATTGGTGCTGATCTGCCCATGTTTCTTTAGGGGTGAGAACTTTTGAATCTACCCCATCAACAGCCGCTGGAACCTCTAAATTAAGCCCGTCTATATGGATAGTCTCAACATCATTTAATTCACCATTTTGAATAGCATTCACTATCCTTCTTGTGGTTGGAATATCAAATCTTGAGCCAATCCCATGTGGACCACCAGTCCATCCGGTATTGACTAGAAAGACTTTGGAATTAAAAGCTTCAATTCTTTTCATCAAAAGATCTGCATACACACCAGCCGGTCTAGGAAAAAATGGTGCTCCAAAACAGGTAGAAAATGTAGTGCCAATTGACTCAGTAGAACCAACTTCAGTTGAACCAACTTTTGCCGTGTAACCACTAAGAAAATGATAAGCAGCAGCTTCTTTTGAAAGAATAGAAACAGGAGGTATTACGCCTGTTAAGTCACAGGTTAAAAATATTACAGTTTCAGGCTCGCCTGCAGAATTTGATTCAATTGCATCATCAATGTGTGAGCGTGGATAACAACAGCGGCCATTCTCAGATAGCGAAGTATTAGTGTAATCGGGAGTACCATTCTCATCTAGGAAGACATTCTCAATTATGCTGCCATGCTTGATTGCCTTCCATATAACAGGCTCATTTTTTTCAGAAAGATCGATGGTTTTTGCATAGCAGCCCCCTTCAAAATTAAAGACGGTACCCACACCCCAGCCATGTTCATCATCTCCAATAAGCGAGCAAGTTGGATCAGCAGAAAGCGTTGTTTTTCCAGTTCCTGAAAGCCCAAAAAATAGCGATACCTTCCCATCTTTGTTTACGTTAGATGAGCAATGCATCGGTAAAACATCTTTTTCGGGCATTAAAAAATTCTGCACAGAGAACATTGATTTTTTCATTTCACCAGCATATTTCATGCCAGCAAGAAGTACTTTTCTCGCCGCAAAGTTAATAACCACACATCCTTCGGAATTTGTTCCATCTTCTTCTGGAGAGCACTCGTAATTTAAGGCGCTCATTATCTGCCATTCTTTTTTTGCTTGAGGGTTGAATTCATCAGGACAAATAAAAATTAATTTGGAGAACATGCTATGAGAGGCACTCTCAGCAGTAACATTTACAGGAATATAATGATCATCATGCGCTCCAACATGAACTTTAGATAGGTAGCGATTTTTTTCTGCTAAGTATGAATCAACTTTATCCCATAGAAGTGCAAACTTATCTGCATCAAAAGGTTTGTTAATGTCGCCCCAATCTATTAGATGTGAAGTGCTATCCTCTTTGACAATAAATCTATCATTTGGACTTCGTCCAGTTCGAGCCCCAGTTTCAAGTGAAAGGGCTCCATTGCTTGCAATGGTTCCTTCTCCATTTTCAATAGCAGCTTTAATTAGGTCTTCTGTGTTTAGTTCAAATGTTTCAGCCAACGTGTTACTTTCCATAAAATTTTTTACTCTTTCGATTCTACAATATTCTACATCTTTGAGAGAAGCATAACTTGATAATTTTTTGTAGTGGATTTGAAAATATTTAGTAATTATTGTCAATTAGCTAATAAACAACGATTTTAAAACCTAAAATAGTGTTTATTTTTGTAGCAATACTACAGATTTAGGTCTTAACTGACTTTTTAAACAAAAAGAAGAGGTTATAAAAAAGCAAGAAAACAAAGAAGATTAATGCCCACTCGGCAAAATTAAAAATAAATCTCCATTCATATTCAGCACAATTACCATCACCAAGAAGTATGGTTTGTATAACCTCAAAGATTGGAAGAGTATCCATTAGAAAGTCCATGGGAGGAGCACAAGTTGGAACTTGATCGCTAGGCAGGTTTTGCAAGTAAATTTGTCTACCAGCAATCACACAGCCACACATAGAAAATAAACCTGCTAATAGAAGAAGGATTTTTCTTATTACTGAATACAATCCTGGGATCATCATAAGAGCTCCACACAAAGCAATAAAAGCAAAAGACCAACGCTGTAGAATGCAAAGGGGACAAGGATCATAGTAGCCAACAACCTCAAAAATATATGCACCTACTATTAATCCTAATCCAAGGCCAAAGTTAACGAGCGGTGGCAAAAGTAGAATTTTTTTTAGGATGCCCATATTTTTTTATTCAGGATTAAGTGCATGATGATCTTATATTATCCATGGCTTATATAAAAACCTAATGACATAATAAATTTTTATGAATACTCCTGCAAAAAAAATTTTTTTGATAGATGGCTCTTCTTATTTATATAGAGCCTTTCATGCTATGCCGCCCTTAACAACCTCATCAGGTCTTCCGACAGGTGCTGTAAAGGGAGTTACAAATATGCTAAGAAATTTACGCAAAGAGAATCCTGATTCATATTATCTTTCAATTTTTGATGCCAAAGGAAAAAACTTTCGTCACGATATATATAAAGACTATAAAGCTAATCGCCCCCCAATGCCTGAGGATTTAAGAGAGCAACTCTCTCCTTTAAAAGAAATATGTAACGCCATGGGAATGCCAGTTATTGAAATCCCAAAAGTAGAAGCAGATGATGTCATTGCCACCTTGGCTGTTATGGGATCTGAGCTAGGCATGCCCATGGTTATATCTTCTTTAGATAAAGACCTCATGCAATTGGTTGAGGATCCACTAGTAAAGATGATGAATACCATGAACAATCAAATTTATGATGTTGCTGGTGTTGAAAAGAAGTTTGGGGTGCATCCCAACCAAATAATAGATTATTTGGCTATTGTTGGAGATACATCTGACAATATTCCTGGTGTTCCAAAGGTAGGACCCAAAACCGCTGTTAAGTGGCTCGGCGAATTCAAGACTCTTCAAGGAATTATAGATAATGCAGATTCATTGACAGGCGTTGTGGGTCAGAATTTTAGAGATTCAATTCCAGATTTAAGCAGAAATGTTGAGCTTGTAACTTTGAAAAAAGATGTTGATTTAAAAGTTTCTCTTGAAAATTTGCTTGAGGCTAAAGAGAATCAAGATGAGCTAAATAAATTATTTACATCCCTTGAATTTAAAACATGGGTAAAGTCTTCTCCAGCCTCAAGCAGTGACATTCCAGCAACCCCTAAATCAAAAAAAGAATATCAAGTAGTTTTAACCGAAAATGATTTAAAAGCCTGGGCTAAAAAGATTGATAATTGCAGCGTCTTTGCTGTTGATACTGAGACCTCTTCTTTGGACACCATGACTGCAGATTTGATAGGCATATCACTGGCATGCAATGAAGGAGAGGGCTGTTATATACCCATCAAACATTCTTATGACGGGATGCCAAAACAAATCCCGCTTAATCTAATCCAAAAAACCCTGGGCACTGCTATCACAAAGAATCAAAAAAAATTAGTTGGTCAGAACCTTAAATTTGATCTACCTATGCTCAATAGACATGGCATCAAGGTCGATGAATTTCTTGGAGATACTATGTTGATGTCATACGTTCTGAACAGTACTGGCACTAGACATGGACTAGATAGATTGGCTGTATATTATTTAAATTATGAGCCTATGAAGTATGAGGAGGTCGCAGGCTCAGCCTCAAAGCAAATTAATTTTGCACAGGTTGAGATTCCGGCTGCAACATTCTACGCTGCAGAAGATGCCGATATAACATTAAGGCTATTCAATCACCTGAATAAAATGCTTGAAGACCAGCCTAAGCTAATCAATCTTCTCACATCTATTGAATATCCGATGCTGCAATCTCTTATCAGGGTTGAAACCAATGGAGCAAAGATTGATGCACAGATGCTGGCAAAATACTCAGATGAGCTAGCAATTAAGATTGAAGAATTATCTAAAGCTGCATTTAAAATGGCTGGAGAAGAATTTAATATGGATTCTCCAAAGCAACTTGTTGAGATTCTTTATAACAAATTAGATTTACCTGTTCTTAAGAAAACTCCCAAGGGCCAACCTTCAACCAACGAGGACACTCTTCAAAGACTGGCTGAAGAATACGATCTTCCAAAAATTATTATTGAATATAGAGGTTTGGCAAAATTAAAGTCTACTTATACAGACAGTCTTATTAACATTCAGCACCCTGTTACAAAAAGAATTCATACTTCCTATCAACAGGCTGTTACATCAACTGGAAGATTATCTTCAACTGAACCCAATCTTCAAAATATTCCAATTAAAACCTCAGAGGGAAGAAAAATAAGAGAGGCTTTTATAGCTGAGAAGGGCAATGTATTGATTTCAGCTGATTACTCACAGATTGAATTAAGAATCATGGCTCATCTATCTGGAGATCAGAATTTAACTCATGCATTTAATAACAACATAGATGTTCATTCAGCCACCGCTTCGGAAATATTTAATATTTCTCTTGAAGAGGTTACACCAGAGCATCGGAGAAGCGCTAAAGCCATTAACTTTGGGTTAATCTATGGCATGTCTGCCTTTGGATTAACTAGGCAGCTTGGGATTCCTCGGCATGAAGCGCAAGCTTATCTTGATACATATTTTGAGAGATACACAGGCGTTAGAAAGTATATGGATACTACAAAAGAACTTGCTAAGAAAAATCTTTTTGTTGAAACTATTTTAGGAAGAAAGCTCCATGTAGCTGCTATTAATGATTCGAATGGACTAAGGCGCCAAGCCGCTGAAAGAGCTGCTATTAATGCCCCACTGCAAGGTTCTGCAGCAGATATTATTAAAAAAGCAATGATTGATGTGGATCAATGGATTGGAAATAACAACTCAGATATAAGAATGATTATGCAGGTTCATGATGAGCTAATTTTTGAGGTGAAAAAAGGTTTCGCTGATGAGGCCCTTAAAAATATTACAAGTCTTATGGAAAGTTCAGTTAAATTAGATATCCCTTTAATAGTGGATGCAAATACAGGAGCAAATTGGAATGAAGCTCACTAATGATTTAGTTAGCTATGGTTCCGGACCATATTAATGGTTTATTAACCGCTCGTTCCTCTAAAGTCAGTATCTTGATCCCAAACTCTTCACGTAAGTCACAAACCTTCTGATCCATCAAAGAGTCAGGCGAGACAAAGGGCCATTTTTTATTCATTTGCTTAGCTCGTTTCCGTATCTTTAATTTAATAGGCAAGAGCCTAATAGTAGTCAAAAAGAGTTTAAAGTAGCCGGGATCATGCCGAAAATCTTTATATAGTTGTTTTATTTCTGGAAGTTTGTTGTAGGCAAGTAATTCCTTTAGCTTCCATTTTGTGCCCAAAAATACCCATGAATCTAACATCGACTCTTGCTCTATGGATGTATCAAGACCAAATATTACATGAGTTGCATCGTGATCTCTAATAACTGTTGAGCCTGGTGCATCAACCAATTGTTTTTTGCCATTTGCTTGCAAGTAAGCTCGATACTCCTCTAGACCTTCAGCAAGAGTGATATCACAGTCTTGAGACTGAAAAGATAGATTAATCATCTCGAAATTTTAGCAGAACTTTACTGAGCTTTTCCAATCCAGTTTCTTTCGTGGATGAGATTGCCAATACATCCTTAGCATTTGTAACTTTGCTAACTTGTTGAATTGTTTTCATTAAAATATTCTTAGATACTTTATCGGATTTAGTTAACACAGGAACGTAAGCCACTTCAAAACTTTCACATAATTCGATCATTTCAAGGTCAGTCGGTTTAAGAGGATGCCTAATATCCATAAACACTATTACCGCTTTTAGGGCTTTCCTGTTTTCAAAATATTCTCCCAGCAAGGGCCCCCAATCTTTTTTTCTTGAGTGACCAGATTTAGCAAAACCATAGCCAGGCAAATCAAGAAGTTTAAAATTATCTTCAACTTCAAAAAAATTAATTTCAGTTGTACGACCTGGAGTTTTACTAATTCTTGCCAATTTTTTATTTCTTGTTAAAGCATTCAATGCACTCGATTTTCCAGCATTTGATCTTCCAGACAATAAAATCTCAACTCCAGTGTCTTGCGGAAGGTTTTTGTACTTTGTTACTCCAAATAAAAAAGCAGTATTTTTGAAAGGATTTTTCATAAGATCATTTATCTCAGGCCACGCACGACATATAATATGCCTTCTTAACCACAACGTACAATTTATGTTAAAAACTTATTTTATTATTGGCTTAAGCATGACCTCTTTGGTGCTAACAGCAGCTGAGGTTAAGATGCCTGATTTACTGGCCACTGGAGATGCTCAAGCTGGAGCAGCATTGGTTGCGACATGCTCAGCATGTCATGGTGCCCAAGGTCAAAGCATTAACTCTGACTGGCCCAGCCTTGCAGGCCAAAACCAAAGATACATAAGCGATCAACTTACATACTTTCAACAAGGCGATCGAGAAAATGTCCTGATGATGGCTGTCATCCCCTATCTCAAAAGCCTTTCAGATTCTCAACTTCTTGATATAGCTGCTTTTTATAGCTCTCAATCTCCTGCAGTGGGTCAAGCCAAAGATGATGCTGAGTTACTAGCTTTAGGAGAAAGTCTATACAGGGCTGGAGATTTAGAAAGGGGAATACCGGCTTGCACCGCATGCCACTCAGTGAATGGAGCAGGCAATGATCAAGCAGGATTTCCAAGGGTATCAGGACAACAAAAAGGCTATTTAATTACTACTCTTAAAGAATACAGAAACCTTACAAGGGATGCAGGTGATTACTCTTTAGTGATGCAATCAGCATCTCAAAACTTAAAAGATTCAGATATTGAAGCTTTAGCCAACTACATGCACGGACTCTATCAACAATGAAAAAAAATATAATTTTATCCTCTTTTTTACTACTCATTATTTCTGTCTCTATTACCGCAGAATATAGACTTGGAAGAGACTATGGCTCCCTATCAAGACCGCTTCCTGTGAAAGAGGACGGAGTTGTGGATGTGGTAGAGGTATTTTGGTACGGCTGTGGGCATTGTTTTAATCTAGCCCCAATTACTGCCAAGTGGGCAAAAGAACAAGACTCGTCTGTTAATTATCAAAAGATGCCAGTTACATGGGGCCCTGTTCATCAGCTGCATGCAAAACTTTTTTATACTATTGAGGCACTGGGTATAGGAGACACTGCCCACTCAGCAGTTTTTACTGCAATACACAAGGAAGGCAATTTCTTAGCCAGCGAGGGAGCAATTTTAGAGTTTCTTGAAAAGCTTGGCATGGACAGAAGTGAGACAATCAAATACATGAACTCTTTTTCTGTTAGACAAAAAGTTAAACGTGCAATAGAGCTATCGAAACAGTTTAAAGTTACTGCAACGCCAATGATTTTTGTAGATGGACAGTATAGAATAGAGGCCAAAGGAGGCCACTCAAAAATGCTTAAAGTGGTTGATCACGTGATCGAACTTCAAAAACCAGTTTCTTAGAGCTGAATTTAAAAAATTATGAAAAAATTTATTCCTGTATTTGTTGTAACTCTAGCAATAGTTCTATTTTTTAATGGAAAAAAATATGATGAACTTGTAAATTCAAGGCTCAGTTCTTCAATTGCCGTTTGCTTGGAAGGTCAATCTTGTGGGCAAGCTACTGCCATGAATGTTGCAGCAGTTGGCGGAGCCAGATCTGCAGAGTCGATTTATACAAGTGGTTGCGCTGCTTGTCATGATGGTGGTGTCGCCGGAGCCCCGATGATGGGTAACAAGGCCCAATGGGAAGCTCGACAAGCCAAAGGCTACGAAATGCTAGTGAATAATGCTTATAATGGGATCAATGGGATGCCGGCCAAGGGCCTTTGTGCAGACTGCACCAAAGAAGAAATAGGCATAGCTGTTCAATACATGCTTGATACTATCTAGTCTCAGACTCTTCCAATAACTCCTCAAGCTTAGACACTCTTTGCTCAAGTCTTTTAGCTAAGTCTTTCAGAGCTTCGTATTCTTCACCCGAGACATAACCTTGTGATTTTGCTAGCTCATCAAACTTATCTTTTAGCTCATTTTGAATAATTTTTATGTTGGGTTGGTCTGTATTCTCAGAAAACTCATCGATTTTGTCACGAACAATGCTTACAAAAGCATCAAAAGAATCTTTAGCTGCCATAATTATTTTCCACTAGACTTATAAATTGAGACCATCTATTAAATTGAATCGGCGGGTTTTCATCAATATCCCAATCATGATTATTTAGATTAAACCAAGCTGTATTAATTCCCAGTTTTCTTGCTCCCAAGACATCATTGACCGGATGATCTCCTACATGAAGAGTATTTTTAAAATCAACCTGAGAAAGCTCGCGAGCTTTTACAAAATGACCTTGAGCAGGCTTATTGCTTTTTACATCCATAGAAGAGACTGAAAAATCAAATAGATGACCTATACCTAATTTATTAACATCCGCATTACCATTTGTAAGAACGCCAAGCTTATATTGAGAGGATAGTTTTTCTAAAACTGTTATGACATCCTCATAGAATGTTACTTTGTGCCTCTCTCCAAGGAAAAACATGTAAGCGTCTTCAATAAATTCATTTAAAGCTTTTGTATCTTTAAAGAATTTTTGTGTGTGGCGGGCAATTGTTTTCTTTCTTAACATTCCTAGGTCATATTCCAAGGAGGAATCTTCTTTTACCAGCTCACTTCTTATTTTCATAAAATCTTCAAAAGTTCCCCAGTCTATCTTTTCTCCGATTCTATCTTCAGTCCATTTTCTAGAATTATTTTCGGCATTGATGATGGTGCTTCTGATATCCCAAAAAGTGTCATCCAAATCAAAGGTAATAAGTTCAATCTGAGACATTTTGCTTATGGGCTCTGGGGTGAGACTTTTCATATACCTTAATTAGATGTTGGTAATCAAGCCGAGTATATATTTGCGTTGTAGATAAGGAGCTATGACCAAGCAACTCTTGAATGCTTCTAAGGTCTCCACTGGATTCAAGCAAATGTGTAGCAAAACTATGCCTCAACATATGAGGATTTACAGGAGGCAGTCCTTGTACAATTGCAATATTTTTAATTCTTTCTTGCACGCTTCTAGTTGATATTCGATTTCCCCTTAGGTTAACAAACAAAGCATCATCATTGGTGACAAGTTTCTCTCTTTCAACAATCCAGTCATTAATGGCATTCTGTGCATAACGGCCTACTGGCACAAGTCTAGTTTTCGATCCCTTTCCTAATACTCGTAAAAAATTTTTATTGTCTTCAAAATCATTTAAATTTGTGTTGACGGCTTCTGAGACTCGAAGACCGCTTGAATAAATCAGCTCAATAATCGCCAAATCTCTTTTTTCTTGAACATTCTTAGGCTTGAAATTAAGCAACTGGGACACTTCTTCAGGAGATAAAACACTCGGGAGGTGACTGGGAGATTTTGGTGAATTAATCAAATCAAACGGAGAGTCTATTATTAAACCATTCTTTTTAAAATAATTAAAAAGACCCTTAGCAGAAGAAATATGTCTTTGAATGGAACGCGGGCTAACATTGTGTTGAAAGAGATCTGCAATCCAAGCTGAACAAATTTCTTCGGTGAGACTATTAAAACTATTAATACCAGAGACCTGTAAAAATTTTGAGAACTTTTTTAAATCTCTTTGATATGAGCTTGTTGTATTTTTGCTTAAGCCTTTAATATTTTCTAAAAAATCTAAATAATCATTAATCAGCCTGCAAAGAAAATACTTTTCTTCATTCATGCCTCTTTTGACTCAAGAATTCTTACAATAATGTCTCGGATATACTCTATAAATGTTGTATCTCCTTCACCAAGATATTTCGTGGGTTCATTGGATCCGATCTTTAGAAGTCCAAAACCATTTTTTAATTTCATCACGCTGATTACTGCTGATTTAACTGACTCATTAGAAAAGAATGCAACCATTTTCTCTTTTGATAAAGGGCCCATATGAATGGCATCCTTATTCATGTGTAAGCTAGTTTTATTTTCAAGCTCTTGCAATTGAGAGTCTGAAATAATTTCTAAAATGCATGAATCAATTTCAAAGTTTTGTTTAAAAAATAGTTCAACTGTTTTTTTCACTTCATCAAAGTTCTTGGCGGCAATCAATGACAGTGTTAAATTTTTTGATTTAAAGAACAGCTCTTCATTTTCCTTTCCGGTTGAAACAAATCCTGACAGCATATCCATAAGCCTTGATTGTTCATCTCTTAGCTTTCGTACTTGCATTTCTAGCAGGGAAGTTGTGCCCCCAGTATCATGCTTAAAGCTTAATTCACTGACTAGAGATTCTCTCGAAAGAAAGAACTCAGTATTTTCTAGCAAGTAAAGCTCAACCTCTTTGGCGTCTAGTTTTTTAGCCATATTCCCTCGCAAATAAATTCAGCAGGACCAATCATCTCAAGCTTATCATTTATTCTTCTGAGCCTCAGCTCGCCACCTGCAGAAATAATTTTTATAGAAGATCTATCATTGATATTAAAGCTTGCAGTTGCTGCAGAAGCAGAGCCGCATGATAAGGTTTCGCCTGCACCTGCTTCGTTAGTTCTTAGCTCAAGGTGTGTTGATAGCTTGGTAAATAGAGAAATATTTACATTCTCAAAAAACTTCCTTTTTCTAATCTTGAAAGAAAGATCATCTAGGTTATAAGAAAAAACTCTTTTTGTTTCTACAATCAAATGTTGATTGCCAGCATTTATAAATTTATATTTTTTTAAACCACATCTTTCTAAAAACTTAGCTTCTGATTTTGGAATTATTTTTTGAACAGGATATTCTAAAATCACTTTCACTTTATTAGAGCTCATTGGCTTGATTAACACTGGCTTTGATTTAGTACCCAACAATAAAGGCTTTTTTGGAGCAAGCGCGCCTTCCCAAAGATATGCTCCAACCGACCGAACTCCATTCATACACATCTCTGCTTCAGATCCATCTGAATTAAAAAACCTTACATAAAAATCATGATTAGAATTTTTTGGAGGGTTGATCGTAATGAGTTGATCAAATCCAAGCCCTTTTTTTCTATCGCCCATTTTTATCAATTGGGATTTTGACAGGGAGTGCGCTTTGGTGAGATTCTCTACGACAATAAAGTCATTGCCATTACCATGCATTTTTTTAAAACTAATCATCTAGACCCTCCTCAAGAGCAGTGAGGGAAGAGTAATCCTCTCTTTTTCTTATCAAATAAAACTTGTCGTTGTCGACCATAATTTCTGGCGCTCTAGGTCGTGAGTTATAGTTTGAGCTCATAACAAAGCCGTAGGCTCCAACAGTTCTTACTGCCAAAAGATCCCCTTCAGAGCCTTCAATATTTATATTTTTTGCCAAGAAATCTCCCGTTTCACAGATAGGCCCAACTAGACTTACATTGGATGTAGCATTGTTAGTTTTCCTTACAGGCCAAACATCATGATGGGCTTGATAGAGAGCTGGGCGCAGCAAATCATTCATTGCAGCATCCGCAATGAGAAAATCATTTTTTTTGTATTCAACTCTCGTGAGCATGATGCCAGCATTGGCTGAAATAGAACGTCCTGGCTCAAGTATTAATCTTTCATTTCTACCTGCAAATATTTTTTCATAACTTTCTATTAATTCAAATGGCTGAATGGTCTCCTCTCCCACATAGTTAACTCCTAGGCCACCACCCATATCTATAAAGTCTAAATTAATATTTAGCCTATCAAGCTCAATTAAAAGTTCCAAAGCCTGTTTAGCAGCATCCTCAAAACCTTTCAATTCCATAATTTGTGATCCAATATGGCAAGTCAAACCTACAAGTTTAAGACTGGCGCTTTTGCTGCATTTTTTTACCAAATCTTTTGCAGCCTCAATGCTGACACCAAACTTATCAGATTTTCGTCCTGTCTTTGTAAACTCATGAACTCCAGCATCAACATTTGGATTAAATCTTATCGCCACAGGAGCTATTTTCTTCATTTCTGCTGCAACCATGCTAAGCCTACTTAGCTCATGTTCAGACTCAACATTAAAAGAGAGAATATTGTTCTCAATGCCTGCCACCATCTCACCTTTTGACTTTCCAACTCCTGAAAAAATAATTTTTTTCGGATCTGCGCCCGCTAAAAGCGCCCTATGAAGTTCGCCACCAGAAACGATATCAAAACCGCATCCAGAATTTTTTAAGGTTTTTAGAACAGCAATGTTCGATAATGCCTTAACTGAAAAACACACAAGCCCATCCATGGATTTGAAGGAATTTATGTATGCTTGAGCATGTCGTTCAAGCGTGGCTTTGCTGTATATGAAAGCTGGTGTTCCATATTTATCTGCTACATTCTTTAATGCAACGTCTTCAGCATACAGCTCGTCTTCTTTGTAATGAAAATGATCCATAAAGGAATTTAAATATTAAATAGAATCTCAGAAGGTATGGGTGCTTTCATGCCGCAACCTGACACAATAAGAGAAACCAATGCTAAAAAGAAAAATAGGCGAATTTTCATTCGCCTATTATGAGTAATTTATTTGAAAAAAACTAATTAGATTAGTATTTGTATTCTTCTTCTTTAAAGGGCCCATTAACAGGAACATTGATATACTCAGCTTGTTCGCCTGTTAATTTTGTGATTGTTCCGCCAAAGCCTTGAACCATAAGCTCAGCAACTTCTTCATCTAGTTTTTTAGGCAAGACCTTAACTGTTAACATTTCTTTCTGTTTGTCAGCATCGTTAACATTTGCAAAACCCTGTTCATATAAATACATCTGAGCCAAAACTTGGTTAGCAAATGATCCGTCCATGATTCTGCTTGGATGACCCGTTGCATTCCCCAAGTTTACAAGCCTGCCCTCAGACAAAAGAATAATATAGTCTTTGCTTTGAAGATTTGGAGTCTCTGATGGAGAGGTATCTCTAAACACCCTATGAACCTGAGGCTTGATCTCTTCCCAATACCACTTATCTCTCATGAACTGCGTATCAATTTCATTATCAAAGTGACCTATGTTACAGATTACAGCAGTGTTTTTAACAGTTCTTAACATTGCTTCATCACAAACATTTACATTTCCGGTAGTTGTTACAATGAGGTCAGTATCTTCCAGCAAGCTCAGATTTATATCTTTTACATCTCTGGTTACAACCCCATTATTGTAAGTTGAAACAACTTCAAATCCATCCATGCAAGCCTGCATGGCACATATAGGATCAGATTCAACAACTCTCACAATCATGCCTTCTTGCGCAAGGCTAAGAGCAGATCCCTTGCCAACATCTCCATATCCAATAACCAATGCCTTCTTTGAAGAGAGAAACATATCGGTCCCTCTTTTTATTGCGTCGTTTAAACTGTGTCTGCAACCATACTTATTATCATTTTTAGATTTAGTTACTGAGTCATTTACATTAATTGCTGGTACTTTTAGGCTATTACTCTCAAGCATTGCTTTAAGCCTATGAACACCAGTAGTAGTCTCTTCTGAAATTCCATGAATGGTTTCAAGCATGTCAGGGAATTTAGTATGAACCATATGTGTAAGGTCACCCCCATCATCTAAGATCATATTTGCATCCCACGGCTTGCCATCTTGAACGATTGTTTGCTCAATGCACCAATCAAATTCTTCGTCTGTTTGTCCCTTCCAGGCAAAAACAGGGATTCCAGCTGCAGCGATTGCAGCTGCTGCATGATCTTGAGTTGAAAAAATATTACATCCAGACCAGCGAACTTCAGCTCCTAGATCTACCAACGTTTCAATCAAAACAGCTGTTTGGATTGTCATGTGTATGCAACCCATAATTTTTGCACCTTTGAGAGGTTGGGCATCTTTGTACCTAGTTCTTAAAGCCATCAGTGCAGGCATTTCGTTTTCTGCCAAGGATATTTCTCTTCTGCCAAAATCTGCAAGACCTATATCCGCTACTTTATAATCATTTTCCATTTATAACTCCATTAACTAGAGTGTGCATTCTACATAAAAAAAGGGCACAAATGCACCCTTTGAATCAGCAAATTTAACCTTACTGCGAAATCTGATCTGCTTTATCCGTTTTTTCCCACGTTAAATCAATGTCAGATCTTCCAAAGTGTCCATATGCTGCAGTTGGAAGATAAATTGGTCTTTTCAGATCAAGCATATTTATTAGGCTTTTTGGCCTTAGATCAAACTCCTCTTCAACTATTTTTACAATAGCTTCTTTAGATATTTTTTCACTATTAAAAGTTTCAACATGAATAGATGTGGGTTTTGCTACACCAATGGCATATGAAACTTGAATTTCGCAATAATCTGCAAGCCCTGCAGCCACAATATTCTTAGCCACATATCTTGAAGCATATGCCGCTGATCTATCTACTTTTGATGGATCTTTTCCAGAAAAAGCACCTCCACCATGACGAGCCATGCCTCCGTAGGTATCTACAATTATTTTTCTTCCTGTCAGACCACAATCACCAACTGGACCACCAATCACAAATTTACCAGTTGGATTAATGTAGATATTTGTTGAATCAAGAATCCATTCCTCAGGAACGATAGGCTTAATAATTTTATCCATTACTTCAGCTTTGATTTCTTCTTGGGTGACATCTTCATCATGCTGGGTTGAAAGCACAATAGCAGAAAGGCCCTCAATTGTTTTACCATCATCAGAATAAATAACACTTACCTGGCTCTTTGCATCAGGCCTTAGCCATTTAATTTCTCCGCTTTTCATAACATCAGCTTGTTTTTTTACCAACCTGTGAGAAAGATCTATAGGAAGGGGCATCAATGATTCTGTCTCTTTGCATGCATACCCAAACATTAACCCTTGGTCGCCAGCTCCTTGCTCTAAATTTTCTCCCTCACCTTCAGTGACACCCTGAGATATATCCGGAGACTGCTCAAAAACAAGATTAGTAAACTCACAAGTATCACCATTAAACCCGTATTCATCCGTGTTATAGCCAATATCATTAATGGTTTTTCTTACAATCGGTTCGAGGTCTGGGCTTCCCAAAGAAGTAATCTCTCCAGCAATATAGACCATGTTATTTTTGATCATTGTTTCACAGGCTACTCGGCTATTAGGATCTTCAGCTAAGTAAGCATCCAAAACAGCATCAGATACTTGATCGCAAACTTTATCGGGATGTCCGCCAGAAACAGATTCAGATGTAAAAATATAACTCATAATTTTCTCACTAATTTTTTTTGTAATTTTATTTTTCGCTTAAATCTAGATTAGGCGTCCTATTTAGCAGTTTAAGTATGCAATCGGGAACAAATCACTTTAATGATAGAAATGTTAGTCGTTTTATAAAATAAACTCAAATATATCTATAAATAATTTTCACCGCATATTATGATGATCTTGCCCTAAACTATTTGCAAACACATGCACAAAGAACTTGCTAACGCTATTAGGTTTTTATCCATAGATGCTGTTCAAGCAGCAAAATCCGGTCATCCTGGAATGCCGATGGGCATGGCAGATATTGCTGTAGCTCTATGGAAATATAACTTAAAACATAACCCACAAAACCCCCATTGGTTTAATCGAGATAGATTTGTTTTATCTAATGGACATGGCTCAATGTTACTTTACAGCTTGCTTCATTTAACTGGATACAATTTAAGCATTGAGGACATAAAAAACTTTAGGCAAATAGGATCTAAAACCCCTGGACATCCAGAACTAGATTTAGACATAGGCGTAGAAACTACAACCGGCCCTTTAGGTCAAGGGATAGGCAATGCGGTTGGAATGGCATTGGCCGAAAAGATGCTTGCAAGCAAGTTCAATAAAACCGATGGATTAAATCCCATTGATCATTTTACCTATACATTCCTTGGTGACGGCTGCTTGATGGAGGGAATCTCTCATGAAGTTTGCTCTTTTGCAGGCACTCATGGTTTGGGCAAACTTATTTGTTTTTATGATCAAAACGGTATCTCAATTGATGGCGAAATTGAAAACTGGTTCACAGATAATACTACCCAAAGATTTGAAAGTTATAACTGGCAAGTGCTTGAAGTAGATGGGCACAATGTTGAACAAATTTTAGAGGCCATAAAAAATGCTCAAGCAGAATCAAGCCGACCAACCCTAATTTGTTGCAAGACAGAAATTGGATTTGGATCACCCAACAAAGCAGGAACATCTGGCGTTCATGGATCAGCTTTAGGCGAAGAGGAGATTATAAAAACTAGGGACCAACTAGGCTGGCAGCATGAACCTTTTGATATTCCTGCGGATATTAAATCTGAATGGGATGCCAAAGAGGTCGGATCTAAGCATAATTCTGAATGGGATGCGTTAATGGATGAATATTCTAAAATGTATCCTGAGCTTTCACATGAACTAAAGCGATTAATTAACGATGAACTACCCAATGACTTTGAAAAACTTTATGAAGAATTCCTTGAAGATTTAATTGAAGGCGATCAAAAAGATTTAGCAACCAGAAAGGCCTCAGAGATTTGCTTGAATTTCTTTTGTAAGCAACTACCAGAGCTTGTTGGCGGATCGGCTGATCTTACTGGATCAAATAATACTTATTCTTCAGCTAGTTCTGAAATGCTTCCTGATAATCCGAAAGGAAACCACATATTTTATGGAGTCAGAGAATTTGGAATGACCGCCATGATGAATGGAATGTTGTTGCACGGTGGAATAAAACCATACGGCGGAACATTTTTAGTATTCATGGATTATGCTAGGAATGCGGTCCGTTTGGCTGCTCTCATGGAAATTCCAAATATTTTTGTCTATACGCATGATTCCATAGGACTTGGTGAAGATGGACCAACTCATCAACCTGTTGAGCATCTTGTCACTCTAAGGGCCACACCAAATTTAAATAATTGGAGACCAGCAGACATTATTGAGACTGCTGTAAGTTGGAATGAGGCTATTACTTCTTCTAACACTCCTCATAGTTTAATTTTATCAAGGCAAAATCTTCCATTTGTTGAAAGAACAAAAGAGCAAATAAATTTAATACAAAAAGGAGGCTATCTGCTCTCCCATGAAGAGAATGCAGATATTACACTTGTTGCATCAGGCAGTGAGGTGCAGTTAATTCTTGCAGCCGCTAAATCCATTCAAAATGATGGATTTAAAGTAAATATAGTATCCATTCCATGCCTTGATAAGTTCTACCTTCAAGATCAGGCTTATAGAGATAGCGTGGTTGATCCAGATATCCCTAAGTTAGTTGTTGAAGCTTTGCATCCTGACTCCTGGCAAGGCTTGGTTAATCTCAATGATACTATTATTGGGATGAAAACTTTTGGTGAAAGCGCTCCAGCGGGTGAGCTGATGAAAAAATTTGGTTTTACAGAAGAGAACATAGTCACTGAAGCAAAAAAATTACTTAAAAAATGAGGAAATTGGGCGATACAGATGTCTTAAATAAGACTGTCGCTCTCAGAGTTGATTTAAATGTTCCCGTAAAAGACGGTAAAGTTTTGGATGATGCAAGGATTCTTGCGATTATTCCAACTCTTCAATACCTGCAAAAACAAAATTCAAAAACAGTCTTAATTTCACATTTTGGAAGACCTGAGGCAGGAGTATTTGACTCCAAATTTTCATTATTACCTGTAGCCAAGAGACTTGGAGAAATTCTGAATAAAGAGATCCCATTGTTTGCCTCAATAGATGAAGTAAATTTCAATGCAGACATCTCGCTTATTGAAAACATTAGATTTTTACCAGGAGAGTTAACAAATGATTTAGATCTCGCCAAGAACTTATGCAACCTAGCCGATGTATATGTTTTTGATGCATTTGGAACATCTCATCGCCCTCATGCATCAACCTATGGTGCAATTCAAGCTGCTCATTCATCTTGCGCTGGATTTTTGTTAGAAGACGAAACTTGTGCATTGAGGAAAGCCACTGATTCTATCGAGTCACCTACTCTTTCTATTGTTGGTGGATCAAAAGTATCTTCAAAATTAGAAGTAATTAAAAGTCTTATACAAATCTCAGAAGAAGTATTGACCGGTGGCGGTATCACGAATACTTTTTTAAAAGCGCAAGGCAGCAATGTAGGAATTTCACTTTGTGAAGATTCGATGCTGAGTCATGCTAAAGAACTTCTAGAGACAGGTAAAATTTTGTTACCAGACGAAGTTGTGGTGAGCAAAAGCATTGACTCAAACCAATCCAGAATTTGTAAAATTGACTCTGTCCAAGATGATGAAATGATACTTGATCAAATCCTCAGTTCGGCTGCTGCTGAAAAGATCGCTATTGCTAAAAAAATTATTTGGAATGGCCCTGTGGGAGTATTTGAGCAGATGCCATTTTCAAAGGGCACCCAAGATCTTGCTAATGCAATTGCCTCATCACAAGCCTACAGCTTGGCTGGTGGAGGCGAGACTCTTTTGGCTATAAAGATGTTTATAGATAAAAGTAACATTTCATATTGTTCCACTGGCGGAGGTGCTTTCCTTGAATTTATGGAAGGAAAAGAGCTACCATCATTGTCTGCCTTGGGCTTTAAATTTTAAAAAGGAGAAAATTATGTCGTTGAGTACGTTAGAAGAAATAGCTGAATATATTGTCTCAAATGGGAAGGGAATTTTAGCAGCAGATGAAAGCAATCCCACATGTGGAAAGCGTTTTGATTCTATTGGGGTTGAATCCACAGAAACTAATAGGCGTGATTACAGAGAAATGTTATTTAGAGCTCCTGGTATGCAAGATAACATAGGCGGCGTTATTCTATTTGATGAAACCATCAGACAGAGCGCTGAAGATGGAACTCCTCTAGTAGAGTTAATCAAGAATCAGGGTGCCCTTCCAGGCATAAAGGTAGACAAGGGACTAGCGCCCTTAGATTCCTCTTCTGAAGAAACTGTTACACAGGGACTGGATGGTTTAGATGAAAGATGCAAAGAATATGTTTCACTTGGAGCAAAGTTCACTAAGTGGAGAGCGGTGATTAAAATATCTGACAATATTCCTTCTGATGAATGCATTGAGGCCAATATGCGCGCATTAGCAAAATACGCAAAAATTGTTCAAAACAACAACATGGTTCCTATGGTTGAGCCTGAGGTTTTAATGGATGGAGTTCATTCGATCGAGCGATGTTACGATGTAACCAGTCGATCTCTCAAATCACTTTTTGAATGTTTAAAGGATGAAGGAGTTAATATTGCAGGGACAATCCTAAAACCCAATATGGTAACCTCTGGATCCATGGCTGAAAGTCAAGCGTCAGTTCAAGAAGTAGCAGAGATGACAGTTAAATGCCTAAATGAAAATGTTCCATCAGAGCTTCCAGGGATAACTTTCCTTTCCGGTGGTCAATCTGATATTGATGCTACAGCTCATTTGGATGCAATGAATAAGATTGGTGGTTTTCCATGGAAATTAAGCTTTTCTTATGGCAGGGCTTTGCAGCAACCATCTTTAAAAGCGTGGCTAGGTAAAAAGGAGAATGTTTCTCAGGCTCAAGATGCATTGTCACATAGAGCATTAATGAATAAGCTGGCTGCAAATGGTGCTTGGAATCCAAGCTTAGAAAACTAAGCCAAAACCTTTTGCAAGCATTAGCTCAAAGAGTTTCATCCGCAAAAATATGCATTAATGCTAAAACTCACGCATCAATCAAAGAAGGTATTTTAGCTTATGTATGCTTTGAAATTGACGACGAAGAAGAGGTGGTTAACAAATTTATATCAAAAATAATAAATTTTTCCTTTTTTAAAGGAGATAACCACACAATGTCTGCAAGTTTAAAGGAGATAGACGGAGAATTGATGATAGTTAGTCAATTTACTTTGTCTGCAGTTACAGATAAAGGCAATAAACCCAGCTTTCACAGGGCTGCTGAAATTGATAAAGCGCATTTTCTATACAATTCATTGCTTGGAAGACTCAATGAATCAGAGATTCGCTTTCAATCAGGAGTTTTTGGGGCTGATATGGATATCCACTCAGTTAATGCAGGGCCCGTAACCTTTTCATTTAAGATGTAAATTTATGACCGATCAATTAGAAAGCTTCTCAATAGAGGTAGATGCCTGGATAGAAGAGCATTGTCCACAGTCAATGAGAACGCCCATGCCTGTTTCTGAGCAAGTTTGGGCTTCTTCAGATATTAACTTTCCAACAACGGACTCAAAGACATGGTTTGATGCAATGGTCTCAAAGGGTTGGTGTACACCTGAATGGCCTGTTGAATATGGAGGTGGAGGCCTATCTTTTGAAGAGTCAAAGATTCTTAGAAGCCGCCTCAAATTTTTTGGATGCAGGCCTGCTCAAATTAATTTTGGCATCTCGATGTTAGGACCAGTCATTTTAGAATTTGGCACTGATGATCAAAAAAAAGAATTTTTACCAAAAATTTCACGAGGCGAAATTTGGTGGTGTCAGGGATTTTCTGAACCAGGGGCTGGATCAGATCTGGCAAATATTTCGACCTCAGCTGAGCTTATAGGCAGTGAGTACTTAATTAATGGATCAAAAATTTGGACATCTGAAGCTAACAAGGCTGATTGGATGTATTGTTTAGCAAGAACGGCTAAAACAGAAAAGAAACAAGCCGGCATCTCTTTCATTTTATTAAATTTGAGGCAGCCTAATATAGATATAAAGCCAATTAAACTTCTTAGCGGCCAATCTCCTTTTTGCCAAGTTTTTTTTGATGATGTTTTGGCAAAAGAATCTCATAGAATTGCTAGCGAAAATGATGGTTGGAAAGTGGCAAAAAGACTATTGGAATTTGAGAGAACCATGATGGCAGATCTTGGTAGTGAGGGAGCTGTAGATATTGAACCCATTAAAACCTACAAAAATTGCCAAGCCATAGATGCACCAGGTCAGCTTAAACTCCATAAAAAAATAATTAAGCATGAAATGCGCAACCATTTAGTTGATTTAACCATGGCAAGAACTGGCATTGAATCAAAGAGCGGTTTTTCTCCCGCCGCGCTCATATTGAAATATATCAGCACAGAAGAAACTCAGACTAGATGGGAGCTTAATGTTGCAAGCCTTGGAGCAGGAGGTTTAGAGATTGTTGAAAAAAGCCAAGGGTCAAAACAAGAAATTGCTAAATCTTTTTTCTACTCTAAGGCTTATACTATTGCTGGCGGAAGCTCAGAGGTTCAGTTGAATATTATTTCAAAACATATTTTAGGACTCCCATCATGACAATAAAAAAAATATCAGTATTTTGTGGCGCCCATCTAGGCAAATCGCCTGATTATAAAATTGCTGCTGAGCAAATTGGTAAAATGATGGCTGAGAAGGATCTAGAAGTAATATTTGGAGGCGGCAATGTTGGTTTGATGAAAGTCGTTGCTGATACCGCTGTTGACAATGGCGGAAGGGCTACAGGCATCACATTGAAATCACTGCATGAATTTGAACTTACTAATCCCAATATCGATGAAACAATCATCACACATTCTCTTTTTGAAAGAAAAGAGAAATTTTTAGACATGAGCGATGCTTTTATTGTTTTGCCTGGAGGTGTCGGCTCTATGGATGAGCTTCTAGAGGTGATGGTCAGCAATCAACTGGGGGGCATCAATAAGCCTGTAGGCCTATTAAATATTAATGGTTACTATGATGGCTTTCTAAGTTGGTTACAGCATTCAGTTGATGAGGAATTTGTGTCTATTGAAAACCAAAATCAAATCCTTGTTCATGATGACCCAAAAGAATTATTAGAAATGATTTTATCTGCTCAAATGCCTTCTTCAGATACTTGGATAGAAAGGCTTAATGTAGATTTTCCAAAAGACTAGCTTTTTGGATCTCGAGATATCAAAAGTCCCACCTCAAAAAGTAGCCACATAGGTATAGCCAAAAATAGTTGAGAGAAAATATCGGGTGGCGTTAAAAACATTCCAATTACAAAAAAACTAATAATCAAATATGGTCTCAAGCTCTTGATACGATCTTTTGTTATTAATCCAGTGGTGATGATTAAAAATGTTGCTACGGGAATTTCAAAAGCAAAACCAAAAGCAAAAAAAAGTTTTAATACGAAATCTAAATACTTATTTATGTCTGTCATTACCTGAATAGAGTCAGGAGCTGCTGAAATAAAAAAGCTCAAAATGATAGGGCTGACAACAAAGTAGGCAAAAACAATACCTGCATAAAAAAGCACTATTGAGGAGAGAATTAATGGTGCGACAAAAGCTTTCTCTTTTTTATATAGTCCTGGAGAGATAAAGCCCCAAAGCTCAATAAAAAAATAAGGCACCGATATCAATAAGGCTGTATAAATTGTTACCCTCAATGGAGCAAGAAATGGAGACGCCACCTCAGTTGCAATCATGCTGCTTCCAGCAGGCATCAGCTCCATCAATGGAGAAGAGACAAAGGCATAAATGTAGTTGGTGAATGGCAAACAACATACAAGAATTAATCCCGCAAATAAAAACATTCTAATAATTCTTGAGCGCAATTCTTTTAAATGCCCAATGAATGTCATGTCATTAGGATCGGCCATCATCTTCCTTTTCAAGCTCTTCCATTTTTAACTCATTGAAAATATCTTGCTTAAGGTCTTCAGCGCCAATATCTCTCTCTATGGATGAACGAAATTCAAAAAATTTATTTTGAAATCTGGTAAAGGTTTTTATTATAGATTTTATAAATTCCGGGAGTTTATCAGGGCCGATAACTATTATCCCAACAAGCAGGATAATCAGAATCTCAAGAAATCCTATTTGAAACAATTTTTATTGATCGTCTGATTTAGACTCGGAGTCTTTGGCTGAGTCTTCATCTTTAATAGCTTTTTTAAACCCTTTAAGGCCCTCTCCTAGGTCTGAACCCATGGTTTTGATTTTTTTACCACCAAATAAAATTAGTATCACCACCAATATGATTAATATTTGCCAAAAACTTATTCCACCTATTCCCATAATTAACTCCTGATCCTCATGCCGATAATGTTCCTATAAGAATCATAATAATACCAATAAGTGTAAGTATAGTTAGATTTTGCCATTTTCGCTGATTTTGAATGGTGCCTTCAAGGCTTTTAATAAGATCGATATTTTTTTTTCCATCATTTGCTAAAAACTTTATGTTATCTAGCAAGTCAAAAATTTCTCCCGGCAACGAAGATGCTTTTTCCAAAATTTCATAATGGTTGTTTTCTAGAAATTCTTTTAGTTTCAGGGGGCTAAACTGCTTATCAATCCACTGATCAAGGTAAGGCTCAGCAAGACCCCAGAAATCAAGATCAGCATATATCTCTCTTCCCATGCCCTCAATGTGTATAAGTGTTTTTTGAAGAAGTATCAAAGAGGGTTGAACAGATAAACCAAATTGTCTTGTTGAATCAAATAAATAAAGCAACAGATTTCCAAACTCAATTTCTGAGAGAGGCTTTTCAAAAATAGGTTCACAGGTCGCTCTTAAGGCTTGCTCCAATTCCGCTTTGTTAGTTTGGCTGGAAACCCATCCTGCACCAATAAATAGCTCAGATAATTTGTAATAGTCTTGTTTTAAGGTGGCTTGCAACATTCTTGCTAAATTGTATTGATCCTCTCTGCTAAGTGACCCAACTATGGCACAGTCAATTGCTATATAGCTGGGTTGACTTACATTAACCTTGCTTACAAAAATATTTCCAGGATGCATATCTGCATGAAAAAAATTATCTCTAAACACTTGATCTAAAAATATTTTTACTCCATTTTCTGCAAGTATTTTTCTATCTATACCAAGCTCATCCATCGCATGAACATCTGTGCATGCTAACCCATCAATTTCTTCAAGCGTTAACACATTTACTGTGGTGTGATCCCAAAAAACTTTTGGAATAAATAATAGATCTGAGTCAGAAAAATTTTTCTTAGTCACTGCAGTATTTGCTGCCTCAACCTTTAAATCTAACTCTTTAAAAATAGTTTTCTCATAATCATGAATAACATCTTTTAGTTTCAGTCTGTCACTCTCTTTATAAAATAAGTTGACCAAAAAACCTCCAGCCTTCATTACCCTGACATTCCTTTGAACTTGTTTATGAATGTTAGGCCTTAAGACTTTAATCACAACATTCTCAGATGTGCCTTTTAGCTTTGCTTTATGAACTTGAGCCAATGAAGCAGCCGCCAAGGGTACATCTTGAAATTCTTCAAAAACTTCATCAATCTTAATTTTTAAACTTTTTTCAATTATTTCTTTGGCAAGCTGGGATGAAAATGGATTACATTGATCAGTTAAGCCCTTTAAGTGAGAAGTTATTTCAATTGGGACTGCATCTGTTCTCGTTGATAGCAATTGACCAAATTTTATAAACATAGGACCCAAGCTTTCTAAAAAATTTCTAATCCTCAATCCATGAGGGATTTTTCGATTAATTACAAAAAAAGGATTCAGCAGACCTATTGCCTTTAATAAGGCAGAGTCACTATTATCGACGGGTATATTTATAATGCCATACCGAAAAGCTTGAAATAAAATTTTTAGGCAATCTAAAATTGTGAGAAGAATATTCATTAATTTATTAAAACATGTTCAAGTCTATCAAGTCTGATTGAAATATCTCTAAAAGACTTAAGGATCTTATCTGCTTCATTTCCTTGCGCAGAAGCTTTCTGGGTTTGTGCTTTATTGGAAATAACCTTTCTTAACATCAATGCTGGAATATCTCCAAAATATTTATATACCAAAAGTTCTAAATCAATTTCAATATTTGCCAAAGCACTAAATAAAATTAATGCAGTCTCAGCATCACCTGAAATAGATTGGGTTGGAATTTTTTTATTGTTTAATGCATTCAAGGCGCTAAAAATATTTAGTTGCAAAGAAAAATTCGGGTTTGAGTGTTCAAAGAAATTAAATGTTTTAACATCATGGTCTAAAGTTACAGAAAACTTTGCCATGGACGAAACATCAACATTAAATTCAAGAGGATACAGATTCTCAATTTTGATAAAAAACCCTGGAGATAAAGAGTCTAGTTCTTGTAAAAATTTATTTAATGCGACATGCATAATTATTTGGCCTGATGAATTGCAACAACACCATTCACAAGATTGTAAAATTTACATTCAGCGAAACCTGAATCAAGAACCATGTCCCTTAAAGTTTCTTGGTCTGGATGCATTCTTATTGACTCAGCTAGGTACTGATAGCTTTCAGAGTTATTGGCCAGAAGACTGCCTAATTTGGGTATGATGTTAAAGGAATACCAATCGTAAACTTTGGAAAAAAAAGAATTTGTAGGTTTGGAAAATTCCAAGATTAGCAAGACACCATTGGGCTTTAAAACCCTTCTCATTTCTCTAAGCCCCTTGCTCTTATCGGTAAAATTGCGAAGCCCAAACCCAACGGTCACTAAATCAAAAGTTTGATCTTGATAAGGTAGACTTTCTCCAGAGGCTAAAGCAAAACTACAGTTATGAAAAAAGTTTTCATTAATTGCACGATCCTTGCCGAGAGCAAGCATAGATTCATTAATATCTGTTACATGCATTGATACAGATTTAAATTCTTTGTTTATTAATTTTGGAATATCAGCCGTTCCACTTGCAATATCAAGAACAACAGAGCCTTCGCTTAGCTCAGACAGTTCAATTAATATTTTTTTCCACAGCCTATGCATGCCAAAAGACATGGCATCATTCATCAAATCATATTCTTCAGCAACAGAATGAAAGACCTCTCCAACATGCTCGGCTTTCTTATCAGCATCTACTTCCTTGAAGCCAAAATGTGTTTTTTCATTCATTTAGTATTCTCTTGATTGCTTAAAAAGATAAAATTATTGTATCTGCTTTCTTCAATATCACCATTCTTCAGCGCAGCCACAACCTCACATCCCTCATCAGCTTGATGAGAGCAATTTGGAAAAGTGCATTTTAAAGAATAATTACTAATCTCTGGAAATCCTAAAATGATCTCCTTTGATTCTAAATGATCAATGCCAATATCTCTGACTCCTGGAGAATCAATAATTTTCATTTCATCAGTATGATAAAGGGTCGAAACAGATGTGGTGTGCACACCTTGATTATTAGAAAGCGCTTTAGATAATATTTTTTTACCTGTAATGGCTGAGGTCAAGGTAGATTTTCCGGAACCAGACATACCAACAAATATTGTGGTTCTGTTCGAAAGATATTTTTTTAATTCATCCACGTTAGTAAATAATTTTGCTGAAATTTGAAAAGTTTTAATTCCAATTTGTTCATAGACTTTTTGATCTTCCCGGAATGCACTGTTTTGCAATAGATCTATTTTATTAAAAATTATGAAAGGCTCTATCGAAGAAATTTTTGAAATTGTTATCCATTTATCGATAAACTCAAGATTGGTTTTAGGGTTTTTGGTGACTAAAATACCAATATGTGAAATATTTGCAGCTATTGGTTTTTTAACCCTTTCCTTAGATTTATGGAGAGCGGTGACCCTATCCAATCGCTTTATGACCAACCCCTCAAAGTTACCATCTCCAGAAGATAACTCTATTTCAACCAGATCACCCACCACAAGACCAATTCTCCCTTGGATTTTGCATTTGAATTCTTTTCCCTCAGATACCACGCAGCATGAGTTTGAGTAGAACTCAACTATTTGACCGGTTTGAACTTTTAACATCTTGGGCTCAAAATACACTATAGTTAAAATTTAACAACATATATGTCTACTCAAAAATCAAATCAAAATCTAATCTGGATTGATCTTGAGATGACTGGATTGAATCCAGACAAAGAGAGAATTATAGAAATTGCTACTATTATCACAGATAGTAATCTTACCATTGTTGCAGAAGGCCCAAATTTAGTTATCAATCAACCTAAAGAACTGATCGAAAACATGGATGAATGGAATACCAAGCAGCATGGAAACTCAGGTTTAACAAAATCAGTCCTTCAGAGCAGCGTTTCTGAGCAAGCCGCAGAGATAGAAACCTTAGAATTTATTTCAAAATATGTAGGAAATAAAGCATCTCCAATGTGTGGGAATACTGTTTCTCATGATAGAAGGTTCTTAGCAAAATATATGCCTGACTTGGAATCATATTTTCATTACCGCCATGTTGATGTTTCTTCAGTAAAAGAGCTTATTTCAAGATGGATGAATGATGCTCAGACATACGAAAAAAAGGGTTCACATAGAGCCAAAGATGATATTAAAGAATCCATTAATGAGTTAAAACTGTATAAACAAATGCTGTTTGATTGAACTAGGCTTAGATTTTTTCTAATTCAAGCCCTTCTTTATGAATGATAAAAGATTGAGATGAGCTAATCTCAGAATTAATGTTTTCCAACTCTTTAATGTAATTAAAAGAGGCAATGATTTTATTTTCCATGCAATCTAGAAATAGATACCCTCTATTGGAGGGATCCATCCATTGAAGCTCTTTATTGATTTTTACAATACTATCAACAAATTCATTTTCATCTACATTTAACACATCGGTTATTCCAGGCGAAGTCACAGAGGGGGCTCCCAATTCAATACCTACTTTTTTGCCTGACTGATTTTCAAGCTCAGAAACCCAACTATTATGAGTATCTCCAGCAAGACTGATAAATTTCTTTTTAGCATTTTTCATTAATTGATACAGCTTATTCCTTGCTGCAGGATATCCATCCCATGCATCAAGATTAGAGGGTATGCCCAAGCCTAAAAATTTTAAATAAGGCTTAAGAAAACTTGGAATTTCTTCTGTTTTGAGCATTTTGCTTAAATCAGGAAACCTTAATTTTGCCATTAAGACTTGTTGGCCAAAAATAGTCCAAGCAGTATTTGAATTTAAAATACTATCTTCAATCCAAGAAAGCTGTTCTGCACCCAGTAGTTCTCTATTTTTAGAATTCAGATCGTTATAAAACTTTGCTTGATTGAACCCAGATTTACTTAGGTAATCCTTAGGTTGTATTTGTTTATCCCTTGCATATTGCCTGGTATCTAACATTATCAAATGTATTAGTTTGCCAATTCTAAACTCTCTAAAGATTCTTCTTTTATTCTGCTGCTCTCTGATTGGCATCCATTCATAGTAGGCCTTAATCGCAGCTGATCTTCGAGCATAGAAATCTCCTTCTGATCCATCTTCAGAATGATTTTCTGCTCCCCTCTTCCAAGTATCATTTGAAAACTCATGATCATCCCAGACTGCAATTAGTGGCGCATGCTTGTGAAGCAGTTTGGAGCCCTGATCTAGCTTATACTGAGCATGCCTTTGTCTGTAATCAGAAAGGGTAATCATTTCATGTCCTGGGTTTGGAGTTCTTCCTAGCTTTTCTGCATTATCTGTAGCATATCCACCCATGGGGTACTCATATAAGTAATCGCCCAAATGCAGCCACAGGTCTAAATCATTTTTTTCAGCTGCAGCCTGGTAAGCGTTGAAATAGCCTGCTGGAAAGTTACTGCAGCTAAAAACTCCAATTTTTGCTGCCATTGTATTTTCTGAAAATGTTTTTGATTTGCCAATCTCTGAAACAGAGCTTCCAGCTTTAAAGCGATAGAAAAATCCATTATCACTATCACAATACTGCTTTGCTAAAAAATCATATTTTATGGTGTAGTCTGACAAGGAAGAGGTTTGCAATTTTTTTGAGTAAGCAATTTTAGAAAAATTTTCATTTTCTGAAATTTCAAGGACAACCTCCACCGGGCCTGCTTGTTGAGGAGTTACCCTGGTCCAAAGAATTACCCTATCCTCCAGAGGATCCCCGCTCGCAACACCATGATTAAAAGAGTAAGTATTTTTTGAGCAACTAGAACTTATTGAGGCTGAAAGACCTATCGCTCCAATTGTAGTTATTTTTAGAGCCTGCCTTCTTTTCATAATAAAAGCTTAACAGTCAATTGCTTAAATGCTAAACAAAAAGCACTCTAATATTGTAAAATTAGTCTTGTTTATTTGCAGGTTGAATATTAATGGGCAAAGGGGATACTTGGCTTTTATTTTGCTTAATCTTTGCCTCTCCAGACTCGATTACTTCGTCTATTCTTATAACCGAATTAATTGGAATATATGATCTTTCAACAGACTTAAACTCTTTTTCTAATTTTTCTGATGTTGGGTCAACCACTAGCTGTTTATTTTGATTAAATATATACTCTTCGACCTCGATGAAACCGTACATATCACTTTGATAAATTTGTTTAGCAAAAATCTCGTAGATTTCCCCGAGTTGCATAAAAATTATTTTATATGTCGTCTTTTTCTTCATAATTAGATATATGGGTACAAAACTTTATATTAAAACCTATGGTTGTCAAATGAATGAATATGACAGCCAAAAAACATTAGAGATACTTAAAAAAGATCCAACGGTTGAACAGACAGATAATCCTAACGATGCAGATATTATTTTGCTCAATACTTGTTCCATCAGGGAGAAAGCTGAAGAAAAGGTTTATTCAGAATTAGGAAGGCTCAACAAATTAAAAAAAATTAATCCCAAATTAAAAATTGGAGTTGGCGGCTGTGTCGCCAGTCAGGAAGGAAAAAATATTTATAAACGCGCGCCTTTTGTTGATTTAATTTTTGGACCTCAAACCATACATAAAGTCCCCTCATTGATTAAAGAAGAAAATAAAATTCAGGCTGTAGATGTCTCTTTTCCTATTGAAGAAAAATTTGATTCATTGCCGGAGCCAGATGCAACTGGCGCATCTAGTTTTGTATCTATTATGGAAGGCTGCTCAAAATATTGTTCCTTTTGCGTTGTTCCATACACCAGAGGAGATGAAGTCAGCAGAAAGCCTGAACAAATATTTGATGAAGTCGCTAGATTAGTAGAGCAAGGAGTCTCAGAAATTGTCTTTGTAGGGCAGAACGTTAACGCATACAAATACACATTGAAGGGAAGAGTTCTTGGTTTGTCAGATTTAATTGAGGTGTGTGGGAGCATTGATGGCGTTGAAAGGATTAGATACACAACTTCTCACCCACTAGAGATGACCGATGATTTAATAGATGCATATGGGCATGTCCCTCAATTGGTTAGTCACTTACATCTTCCAGTTCAGTCAGGCTCAAATGATATTCTTATAAAAATGAAACGAAACTATTCCAGGGAAGAATACATAAAAATAATCAATAAGTTGCTTAAGGTTAGACCAAACATTAAGATTTCATCTGATTTCATTGTGGGGTTTCCTAACGAAACTGATGCTGATTTTCAGCAGACAATGGATCTGATTGAAGAGGTGAAGTTTGATGCATCTTTCAGTTTCATCTATTCAGCAAGACCTGGAACCCCGGCATCTCAACTTGAGGATATAGTCCCACTAGAAGTAAAAAAAGAGCGGCTATATATTCTGCAGAAACGTATTGATGAACTTCAACTCTATTATAGCAACGATCTAGTGAATACCATCCAGAGATGTTTGGTTACAGGATTATCAAAAAAGGATATTAACCAATTGCAAGCAAGAACTGAGTGCAACAGAGTTGTGAATTTTGACTTCCAAAATATCAATATTCTAGGTAAATTAGTAGATATTGAGATTACCAAGGCATATCAGCGTTCATTGACAGGCAAGATTATAAATTCTGAAGGAGCTTCTTAAAGCTTAATGGCAGAAATCAATCAAACTCTCACGCAGTTAATGCTTGAACCAGCAAATACTAAAAACTTGAAATCTTTTGTTGGAGAATTAAATGGTAATCTTAAGATTCTCGAAAAGGGCTTTGGGGTCAAAATTTTTCAAAACGGAAATAAGGTAAGTATTTCAGGCAAAGAAGAGAATATTAAAAAAGCCTCTAATGCAATTCAAGACTTATATGCAACAACAACTCAAGGCATTGAGCTTTCTAGGGAAACAATCCAAATGGCAATAAATCAAAATGATGACATTAATCCGGCCCCTATTTCATCAAATGGGAACGAATGCATTATTAAAACGCCCAAAAGAACAATTAAGCCAAGAGGCAAAAATCAAAATGATTATTTGCTTAATATGAAAAATTTTGAAATTAATTTTGGAGTGGGCCCAGCCGGAACTGGAAAAACTTATCTAGCTGTAGCAAAGGCAGTAGAAATGCTTGTTCAGGAACAAGTAAAAAAAATTATTCTTATTCGCCCAGCAGTTGAGGCTGGTGAGAAGCTTGGATTTCTTCCTGGTGATTTATCTCAAAAGGTTGATCCTTATCTTCGACCACTATATGACGCATTATATGAAATGTTAGGTTTCGAACAGGTTATTCGTTTGCTAGAAAAAGAAATTCTTGAAGTTGCCCCTCTTGCATACCTCAGAGGAAGGACGTTGAATAATGCTTTTATAATTATGGATGAGAGTCAAAACACTACTGTTGATCAGATGAAAATGTTTTTAACAAGAATGGGTTTTGGGTCTTATGCTGTTATCAATGGAGATATGACCCAAGTTGATCTGCCTAAAAATATTGAGTCAGGACTTTCTCATGCCTTAAAAGTGCTTGATGGGCTAGAAGATCTTGGCTTTACAATCTTTAGTTCCAAAGATGTTGTTAGACATCCCTTGGTAAGAAAGATTGTTGATGCATATGACAAATTTGATCAATAAAAAATTGAGCCTAAATATCTTAAGTCATGATTTCAATGAACTTGCTTCTGAGTTAGAGTCAAAACTTGAGCTATTAACTAAACATATTTTATTTGATCAAAATAAAAATACATTAAAAGTAAATCTAAAGCTTATTTCGAGTAAGGAAATGATGAAGCTAAATGAGGAATTTAGAGAAAAAAGAATAGATACCAATGTTTTGTCTTTTCCTGCAGATGGAGAGATTCAGAAAATTTCAGGAGAACTTGGAGATATAGCAATAAGCATTCCTTATGTACAAAGTGAGTCAAAGAACTTGAATCGAGACCTAGACGATCATATGATGCATCTATTAGCTCATGGAATACTGCATTTACTAGGTTTTGATCACAAAGAAGATCAGGATGCCAATATAATGGAAGCACAAGAGATTAAATACCTAGAGTTTTTTAAAATAGCTAACCCCTACATATTATGACGAATCAAGACACTGAAAAAGACCAACCTCCGTCGAGTTTCTTAAATAAAATAAAACGTTTTTTTACAATTAAGCCATCAAGCTTGGATGATGTATCTGTATTGCTTGAAGATGCCCTTAGTGCAAGACTGATTGATAAAGAGGCTCAGTTTATTGCTGAACGCGCAATAAGATTGGGAGACACAACTGTAAAAGAAATTATGGTACCAAGGGTTGAAATGGTAATACTGGCGCCAGATGAAGATCCCATGGGGATGATTGCCAGAATAATAGACTCTGGTCATTCTAGATACCCTGTTCTTGGGCCGGCTAAAAATGAAGTTCAAGGTATTTTGCTTGCCAAAGATCTATTGCAGATTATCAATAAAGATTTAGAAGACTTTGACCTCAATAATTTGATAAGAGATATTAAAGTTGTACCTGAATCAAAGAAAGCAGACTCTTTGCTTGAAGAATTCAAAAAAGATCGATCACATATGGCTATAGTTATTGATGAATATGGAACTATATCTGGATTGGTAACAATTGAAGATATTTTAGAAGAATTAGTGGGTGAGATTGAGGATGAACATGACACAGATGATGAAGATCTAATTCAAGTGAGTGAATATGAATATATAGCTGATGCAACGCTTGAACTGACAGAATTTGAAAATAAATTTAACAAAAATTTTAATGGCATGGATGCAGAAACTTTAGCTGGATTATTTATTAATAAATTAGGATTCCTTCCTAAAGTTGGCGATAAAATTGAGTTGGACGATATGATCCTAGCAGTTACAGCTGCCGATAAAAGAAAAATTAAAAAAATTGGCATCACTATTAAAACAACTACATAAAGTCCCTTTCATTCAATATATATTTTTAGGATTTATTGGCGCGCTTTCCACTCTGGCTTTTAGTCCATTTGATCTTAAGTTAATCATCCCATTTACTTTAGCAGCTTTGATTTACTCAACTGTTAATTCAAACAATTTTAGTGATGCATTAAAGCGAGCTTTTTCTTGGGGTTTGGGGTATTGGATCAGTGGAACCGGTTGGTTAATAGTAAGTATTTACTATTATGGAAACACTAACATTATAATATCTTTCTCTATTATATTATTAATGGGAATCTTATTGTCAGTAGTATTTATTGCCCCTTTTGCAGCCATAAGGTTAGCTAAACTCAATCATCATATTTTGATAAAAAGCCTTATCTTTGCAAGTTGTTTGATGTTGTTAGAGCTATCTAGATTTTTATTATTAGGCGGTTTCCCATGGCTGTTACCAGGACTGGTATTCTTGGATACTTTTGGCCAAGGAGTGATTCCAAATTATGGAGTTTATGGAGCTTCCTATATTATTTATTTTTTTGCTTCATTGCTTGCCCTAAGTTTCTCTAGCAAGAAAAAGAATTTTTTATTTTTAGGATTTTTGTGCCTATTAATTTTGATGCCATATCAAAACAATCAGCATGAAACTCATCAAGAAAGTTTAAACCTTTCAATTATTCAACCCTCACTGGACCCTTTTAAGAAATATGAGTCTGGATCCTATCAATCAATTGAAGAGACACTGGTAAATTTAACAAATAAGAACCTGGCTGCTGATCTGATAATTTGGCCAGAATCACCCCTGCCATATTTAAACTCAAATCCGAGAATGGAAGATTTAATCAAGAAGCTAGAAGAGGGACCAAATGTTTTATCTGGAGCTTGGGAATATAAAAATAATAGACTGTATAACGCAATGACTATTTTTGGCACTGACCAAGCTTATTTTAAGAGACATCTTGTACCTTTTGGTGAATATGTACCTTTTGAAAGTCTTTTAAGGGGATTAATAGAATTTTTTGATATGCCTATGTCATCTTTGAGTATGGGGCATTCAAATCAGGAGCTGCTGGAATTTAGAAACTTTAAAATTTTAGGAATGATCTGTTTTGATATTGCATTTCCCTTAAGCTATCTAAAAGAGGTAAGGGATTCGGACTTTATAGTTAATATTAGTAATGATACCTGGTTTGGGAGTTCATATGGACCATATCAACATCTTCAGATTGTTAGAGCGAGGGCATTAGAGTCTAATAAATGGATTGCAAGAGGAACCTCAGATGGAATATCAACAATAGTTGATAATAAAGGAACAATTGTTCATAAATTAGAAAAAGGTGTAAGTGGTTCTTTGAATGGTACTATTTATAAGTCCTCTCAATCTAGTTTTTTTTATTTATATGGATACCTCTTTTCCCCACTATTATCTCTTATTGTATTGATGTACCTTCTTGTATTAAGATTAAGAAGATGAAAATCCTGGCCTTAATCTTAGTTCATATATTATCTATTCCAATATTTGCAGATTATGCAATAAATGTAAGTATCTCAGAGCAAAGACTGTATTTGCTAGAAGAAGGCATAATTATCAGAAGCTATCCTATATCCAGTTCTGCATATGGGGAAGGCCAGATAGAGAATTCATTAAAAACTCCCCTTGGTAGCCACGAAGTTAAAACCAAAATAGGAACAAATGTTTCTAAATATGAATTTTTTGTTAGTCGCGAACATATTCCTCAGGAAGTTGAGATCATTCACGAGCCAATTGATTCACCCAATGACTACATTACAACTCGGATTATGTGGCTTACGGGCTTAACAGAAGGCTTTAACAAGGGCGGCAACGTTGATTCTTTCAACAGATTTATATATATTCATGGCACCCACGAGGAAGGTTTAATAGGCAAAAAAGCATCTCATGGATGCATAAGAATGCTAAATCATGATGTTTTAGAGCTTTTTAAGATAATTCCACCAAAAACTGCAGTAAATATCTATTTATAGGCTTTTTAAGCTTATACACCACCCATATTAGCTTTATTAAAGCTTAATAGCTGAGCTCTTTCCTCAGGAGCAGGCGCCTCACCAAAGGCCCCTGAGTTATCTGCTAGCTTCTGTAATAATGGTGCAGGTTTCCAGAAATTTTCATCTAATTTAGAAAAAGCACTCATTTTATTAATTACTTCTGATAAACCTAGTTGATTTGCATAGAACATAGGCCCACCTCTCCATATTGGGAATCCATAGCCATTTATATAAACTATATCCATATCCCCAGACCGTTGAGCCACGCCCTCTTCTAAAATTCTTGCACCCTCGTTAACAAGGGCTAAAATACATCTATCTATGATTTCTTGATCTGAAATCTCTCTTCGTTCAATATTATTTTGACTAGATATTTCTTTGTATATAGCTTCATTTTCTGGAGCAGGGTTTGGAGCTCTAGAGCCTTCAGAATAATTATAGAAGCCCTTAGAGGTTTTTTGGCCAAATCTATCTTGCTCACACAGCGCATCTGAGATTTTATTTGCTAGAGGAGTTTCAATATTTGCTAATTTTCTGGCTCTCCACCCGAGATCTAAGCCAACCAAATCCATCATTCTAAATGGTCCCATGCTCATGCCAAATGATTCAAGAGCACTATCTACCTGATTTGGTAAAGCTCCCTCAAGAAGCAGCATATTAGCTTGATATGTATACCCAGCCAGCATTCTATTTCCTATAAATCCAGGAGCATTCAATGACACAACGGCTGCCTTACCCATACGTTTTCCAATTGACATTACTGTAGCCATAGTCTCATCTGAAGAATCTTTCCCTCTAACAACTTCAAGCAATCTCATAACATTTGCTGGACTAAAAAAGTGAGTACCTACTACCTTTCCAGGTCTTTTGGTTGATGATGCTATTGCATCTATATCTAGTCCAGAGGTATTAGATGCAAGGATTGCATGATCCTTAGTGACCGCATCAAGACTCTTAAAAATTTCTTGTTTAAGTTCTAGATTTTCATAGACAGCTTCTACTGCAATATCAACATCAGATAAATCTTCGTATGAAAGAGTTGGGGTAATTAAACCCAAAACCATATCTTTTTGTTCTTGAGTCATCCTTCCACGGTCCACCATCATTTGATAATTTTTTTCAATTACTCCCATACCTCTTTCTAGATTTTTTTCATCTTGATCAAGCACCAAGACAGGGATCCCTGCATTTGCAAAGTTCATTGCGATACCCCCACCCATGGTTCCTGATCCAACAATGCCAGCAGAGTTAATTGGGAGAAGGGGAGTTTCTTTGGGTATATCAGAAATTTTTGATGCAGCACGCTCACCAAAGAAAATATGAATCATTGCTTCGCGTTGAGGATTTACCAAACATTCTAAAAAATACTCAGATTCTTTTTTCATTCCAACATCAAAATCATCCTCATTAATTGCAGCTTCCACACAAGCTATAATTTGACCCGGCGCAAATTGTCCTCTTCGAGTTTTTGCTGCTAAAGCTTTGGCCTCAGAAAGAACATTATCATCGCCTCTAGCCTCAAGCACCTTCTCATTTTTATCTCTTACCTTTGGGTGTTCACTTAAATTCAATCCGATTTTTTCATGCAGAAATGTTATAGCGTCTTCAATAAGGGAATTTTCAGAAATTGCGTCAATAACGCCTTGTTGCAGAGCCTTTTTTGCTGACATTGGTGTGCCAGCAATCATCATTTTTAACGCTTGAGAAGGGCCAATTAGCCTTGGAAGCCTTTGAGTGCCTCCTGCGCCAGGCAATAATCCTAAATTTACCTCTGGAAGACCAACGATAGCTTTATTTGTGCCCATTCTGTAGTTACAAACAAGGGCTGTTTCAAGGCCTCCGCCCAAAGCAGTACCATTTATAGCTGCCAAGACAGGTTTTTTACTAAATTCAATTTCTTTTAATGCTGTATGGAGATCTGGACCATCAGGTTTTTGTCCAAATTCCGAAATATCGGCTCCAGCAATAAAAGATCTACCTGCTCCAGTAAGAATAATTCCCTCAATTGATTCATCGTTATTAGCTTTGGCAATATATTCAGATAGGCCTGCTCTAACGCCGCTGCTAAGGGGATTAACTGGCGGATTATCTACTTCTAAAATAGCAATATTTCCGTTTACACTGTAATTTACTTTACCTTTCAATTCATTTGTCATAATTATTTCTGGATTAAAATTTTAATTCGAAATTATATATTTTTTTACAGCTTTAGGCTGAATAATGTTTTTTTTGGCTAACTTTCTTATAAAATAAATAATATTTATATATTAAAATAATTAATATTTATTTATCATTTTTATTGATATACATATATAAGTATGTATAATATTTCATATCAGCACTTCTCTCCCCCTATGATTTGCTGATAATTCTCTGGAATTGTGGAGGGCGCAAGCCCTTCACCACTTTAAAGGTTTTTTATGAAAAGAAAGTTAGTTGATCAATTTGAGTTAGTTGCGTTAGTTTCAATATTTATATCCTCTGTTTACGCTATTTCTCCATTAGTGTAATATCCAAAGGATGAAAAATCTTTTTGTCCTTGCGTTATTAATTTTCTCAGTCACAACATTTGCTTGTTCAGATATCTTAAATAGTACTCTTAGAGTACTTGATTCAGATGATGAGAAGAATCTATGTGAATATTCAGGCAATGTTGTTCTGGTTGTAAATGTTGCAAGCAGATGTGGCTATACTCCTCAATACGCAGCCTTGCAAAGAATTTACACCAAATATAAAGATGAAGGTTTCATGGTTATAGGAATCCCTTCAAGAGATTTTAAGCAAGAGTTTTCTGAAGAGGCCAAGGTTGCAGAATTTTGTAGTACTGAATATGGGGTTGATTTCCCAATGTTTGCTACAGCCAAAGTGACTGGCGAAAATGCACATCCTTTTTATAAAAAACTTATCGCTGCATCAGGAAAAGAGCCTAGGTGGAATTTTGCTAAATATTTAATTGATCGAAATGGTGAAGTTGTAGATCATTACAAATCTAGGGTAACACCAGAATCTGAAAAGTTAGTTTCAGCTATACAGTCAGCTCTTTAGTCTTTGCCTACGATTACCTTTTGAGGCTTGCAATTGGCAAATATCCCATTATCCAGGACTCCTGGTATTAGATTAATTCTCTGCTCTAGTAGAGATGGATTTTCAATTTTTAAATCTTTAACATCTAAAATTTGGTTACCTTGATCTGTTAAAAAATCTTTTCTTAGCTCAGGGGTTCCTCCAATCTTTACAATTTCTCGAGCAACATAACTTCTGCTTTTAATTAATACCTCGACTGGAAGTGGAAAATTACCCAAAATATGCACAAGTTTTGAATTATCAACTATGCATACAAATTCATTTGATGCTGATGCAACGATTTTTTCTCTAGTATGAGCTCCGCCACCACCCTTTATAAGATGATGATCAGCATCCACCTCGTCAGCCCCATCTACGTAAACAAGAATTTCATTTACATCATTTAATTCAAATACCTCAACCCCAAGCTTTTCTAATAATTGAGTTGAAGCATCAGAGCTAGATACTGCACCTTTAAATGTATGCTTAATTTTTGCAAGCTCTTCAATAAAATAATTTACCGTTGATCCTGTACCAACTCCAATAATTGAATTTATATCAATTTTTGATTTTATATATTCTATGGCTTCAATTGATGCATTTAATTTTGAATTGCTCATTATGGGTATAATACTTAAATTATTATGCGACTTAAAATAAAAAAATCAGGCTCATATAAATTTTCTAAAAAATATTTAGATTTGATTGCCAACTCTAAAGTATATGACGTTGCTGAAAAAACACCTATAACCTTTGCTGGAAATCTATCGAGCAAGCTGAAGAATGATGTTTATTTAAAGCGCGAAGACATGCAACCTATCTTTTCTTTTAAAATTAGAGGCGCTTACAACAAGATTGCTAATTTAAGCTTGCAACAACAAAAGAGGGGGGTTTTGACTGCATCAGCAGGCAATCATGCGCAGGGCGTTGCAAATGCCTGTAAGAAATTAAGGGTTCCCTGCTTCATAGTGATGCCCCTAACGACGCCTGAAATAAAAGTTAAGTCTGTTAAAAGGTTTGGTTCTAAAGTTCTATTGCATGGGGATAATTTTGATCAAGCATCAAAAAAAGCAATGCAAATGGCAAAGGAGCAAAAACTTGAATTTATTGAAGCATTTGATGATCCACTGACCATAGCGGGACAGGGAACTGTTGGAAAAGAAATCTTAGATGAAGATAATGATTTGGATGTTATTTTTGTTCCAGTTGGAGGAGGGGGTCTCTTGGCCGGCATAAGCGCATGGGCGGCTCAAACGCAAAACAAGACCAAGGTTTACGGTGTTGAGGTTGAAGATTCAGCTTGCTTGGCAGAAGCAATTAAAGCAGATAAAAGAGTTAGGCTGCGAGAGGTGGGACTGTTTGCAGATGGAGTAGCTGTTGAGCGAATTGGCAAACATAACTTCGATGTTATAAGAGAGTGTGTTGATGGAGTTATCACTGTAAGTATTGATGAATTATGTGCCGCAGTAAAAGATATTTTTGAGGATACAAGAGTTCTTTCTGAACCAGCTGGCGCTCTAGCCCTGGCAGGCTTAAAAAAATATGCATCAAAAATTTCAAATAAACGCTTACTTGCCATAAGTAGTGGGGCAAATGTAAATTTTGAAAGACTTAGTTACATTGTTGAGAGATCTGAGGTTGGAGAAAATAGAGAAAAACTCTTGAGTATTAAAATACCGGAAAAGCCAGGGAGTTTTTTAAAGCTCTGCAAAGTTTTTGGCAGATCTCAGATCACAGAGTTCAACTATAGATTTGCTAGCAAAATAGACGCACATGTTCTTGTGGGAATTAAAACTGAGAGTGAGGACGCATTTAAAAAAATTAAAGCCAAGCTTTCAAAGAGTAGGTTTCAATTTACTGATTTAACAAAGAATCAAATTTCCAATGATCATCTGCGTCATATGGTTGGAGGGCATAAGAGTATTATTTCTGAGCGAGATACTGAAAGATTATATAGATGTCAATTTCCAGTAAGACCAGGCGCCTTGATGGGATTTTTAAAAGACTTGGGCTCGAAGTGGAACATTTCTTTGTTTCATTACAGAAACCTTGGAGCAGCATTTGCCAATGTTTTGATAGGCATAGAAGATAAAAGTAAATCTAAGGATGCCTTAGAAAAACATCTCAAATCTTTGGACTATAGTTTTGTTGAGGAAACAGATAATACAGCTTATAGGGAGTTCTTAAGATAATGATTAAAGAATTTGAAATTTTTATTCCCGATGAAAAAATTGAACTATTAAACCAAAAAATTGATTTAACTCGTTGGCCTGATGAAATTAATGATGCTCGATGGAGCCTAGGTGCAAAGAAGTCTTATATTCAAGAAGCCATGACAACATGGAGGAATAATTTTGATTGGAGAACACATGAAGCAAAATTAAATGAGGCAGGTAGCTTTAAATATAAAACCAAATCAGGACTTGAGCTTCATTATTTGCATAAAAAATCTGGTTCAAAAAATGCAATCCCATTATTGCTAACACATGGATGGCCTGGGAGTGTTCAAGAATTTCTTAAGATCATGCCTTTATTGATGGATGGCAGGGAGGGGATAGATTTTGATGTAGTTTGCCCAGCTATTCCAGGATATGGATTTTCAGACAAACCGACTGAGCTAGGAATGAATGCTCAAGAGGTAGCAAAGCTTGAAAATGAACTAATGCTTGGCTTGGGCTATAAAAAATACATTGCTCAAGGAGGAGATTGGGGCTCAATGATAACGAAGTGGATAGCAGAACTTTTTCCAGAAAACTGTTTAGCGATTCACTTAAATTTGGTTATAGCTTTTCCACCCGATGGGCAAGACCCTCTTGAGGGAGTCTCGCCTGAAGAAGTTGAAGGAATGAAAAATATAGAGAAATATCAAGCAACAGGCTCTGGATATTTTGCGATTCAAAGCACCAAACCTCAAACCATCGGCTATGGTTTAAATGATTCTCCTGTTGGCTTGGCAGCATGGATTATTGAAAAATTTCATGGATGGACAAGAGAAGATACAGATAAGCTTGTTGTCTCCCTGGATGAGATCTTGGCCATTGTATCCCTATACTGGTATACAGAATCCATTACATCTTCGGCAAGATTTTATTATGAAAATGGCCCATTAGGGTTTACCTTTAATCCAGTATCACAGCCAATGGCTGGAGCCATCTTTGAAAATGAGATTGCCAGACCGCCAAGAGTTTGGGCTGAAAAAATTTATAATATTGTCCAATGGAATCAATATCCAGGTGGCCATTTTGCAGCATTAGAAAATCCTGAGATTCTCGCAGAAGATATTTTTAACTTTGCTGCTAAATTAGAAATCTAAAAAGGAATTTTCTTTTTAGGAAAATTGTTTATATTGTTGTTCAGAAAATACTAGATCTAATTTAATATCATGAACTTCATTAATTGAGTCATCGATAAATTGAAAATCGTAAATTAGACCAATTAGCATGGGCCTATTAATATTTTGTAAAACAGGCTCCAAAAACCTATCATAGTAACCTCCACCATATCCAAGCCTATAGCCGTTTTTATCTACACCAACTGTTGGAATGATAATAATCTCATGATCAATTGGATTTATTTTGTCTCCATCTGATGGCTCAAAAATGTCATATTTATTTGTACTGAGCCGTTTTAAATTTTTAGGCGCAATCATACTCATTGCATGATCAGGCTCAATCTTAGGAAAGGTTGTTAATAGATTTTTGTGGGATCTGTGGAGATTTAGATTCTCAAGATCTACCTCATTCTTTGCAGCAAAGTAACTGCCCAATGTTTCAATGTTCTCTAATGCCAATACAGAGTAAGCACTTTTTAATATTGTTTGAGAAAGACTTTTAACCTCGGATAAGTCTAATGCATTCCTGGTTTTGAGAATAGATTGTCTATATTTTGTTTTCACATTTGTGCTAACTAGTAACCAATTCACCGCTACTCATCGTTACCTGAACCGAAAGCTCAGGTGGTGAAGCTCTTACTGCATCAGGCTTCCCTCAATGGTAATGCACAACAGCAGCAGTGGAAAATCACCTTTAAATACATTATCGGTTCAAAGAATCTCGATAAGTTGGCGAATGAACCAGTTACCAATATTATAGATTAGTTGATATCAAAAATTACAAACGATTATTTTTTATTTTTGATAATGGCATTGGCTAATTAAGAGACTTTTCAATTTCCTCCACTAGATCCCCAATACTTTTTTCATCAGTCTGTGAGATTGCATTCCCTTCTTGGGGAAGCTGACTTTTAAATGCTAAATCTAAACTTGTTAGAATCAGAGCATTAGATTTATCAGGAATAGATTCTATTTGCTCATTTAATATTTCAGCTGCTTTTATTAGACCATCCTTGTCTTTTGGCGGACAGGCAATTGATATTTTTTTGCCCATAATCATTAGATCTAAGATTTCTTTATTGCTCATGCGCTTTAATAACTTTAATTAACTTATTATTTAATTTTTCAAGCTTTTTGATTTCGTTTGCTTGAGTTAGTTTATGTTGCTTCCACTCTCTTTCTTTTTTAATGTAAGCATCAATGATGCCTTTTTGCTCATTAAATCTTTTTAAAAGCATTTCAACCTTTCGAATTAAAATATTGATAGAATTTTTTGAACTTTCACTCATACGAATATACTAAGTTTAAGTCTAAGTATGTAAATAGGGAAGTTTGAAAAAGAAAAGAGTAGAATTAGCACATGAATGATAGATACACAGAACGAAGAAATAAATTAGGTTCAATGCTACCGAAGAACTCTGCTGTAGTCATTGCAGGCGCATCCACTCAATACAGAAATGCAGATTCATCTCATGCCTTTAGACAAGATAGCAATTTCTGGTATCTCAGCGGCTTTAATGAAGCTGAGTCAACATTGGTTCTTTTGATCAATGAAAACAATGATGTTCAATCCATAGCTTTTGTCCCTGAAAAAGACCAGTTAAAAGAAATCTGGGATGGCTACAGAGCTGGGCCTGAAGGAGCCATGAAAGACCATGGTTTTGATCTTGCATTTAACAATACTGAAATTGATCAGAGATTGCCCGACTTATTAGCTGGCCGCAATCAGGTTTTTTATCCTGTAGGAAAGAGCCAGAGATTAGATGCAGATATTATTGAATGGATTAAATCTGCAAAATCAAAAGATAGGCACAGTTCAGCCATCGATATTGCTGATGCATCATCTAAAGTTGGCAATCAAAGACTTATCAAGGATGAAGATGAAATTAAAATAATGAAGAAGGCTTGTCAAATTTCTGCTGAAGCTCATGTTGAGGCGATGAAATTTGTAAAGCCAGGCATGACAGAACAAGAAATGGAGGCATTTTATCAGTACGAATTCTCGAAACGAGGAGGGCGTTTTTCTGCCTATACACCAATCGTTGCTGGTGGTGAAAATGCTTGTGTTCTTCACTATGTAGAAAACTCAAAAGCTCTTCAAGATGGGGAGTTACTTCTAGTTGATGCGGGCTGTGAATTTGAATTGTATGCATCTGATATTACTAGAACTTATCCAATCAATGGTAAATTTACTGCCCCTCAACTTGCTATTTATGAAGTCGTCTTAGAAGCTCAACTCAAAAGCATTGAAGCAATATCTACAAATAATAACGTAATGGATGCGCAAATAATTTCTGAAAAGGTAATTACTCAGGGTTTAATTGATCTTGGAATATTACAAGGTTCTATGGAAGAGCTTCATGCAGCTGGCGCCTTTAAGGATTTTTACATGCATAAAATAGGACACTGGTTAGGTATCGATGTTCATGATGCGGGTGATTATATGGAGGATGGCGAATATATGAAGTTTAAGCCTGGTATGGTTACAACGGTTGAGCCTGGCATTTATATTTCATCGTCTTCTGATGTCGAAGATAAATGGAAGGGAATAGGCATTAGGATTGAAGATGACATTTTAGTGACTGCCGATGGAAATGAAAATCTAACCGCCTTTGTTCCCTCAAACCCCAAAGAGATTGAAGCATTGATGGCTTAACGTTTTTATGACTCAATCTGTATTGATTTCTGGGGGCGGGATTGTAGGATCCTTCTTAGGCCTTGAACTAGCATCTCGAAATATATCCTTTCAGATCATTGAAAAAAATTCTTTTGCTCCCTCTAAAAATGACCATATCAGGTCTTTAACTTTAAATTTAAGCGCTTGCGAAAGACTAGATCAGCTAGGAATTAAAACAGAGTCATCGCTAATACAAAAAATGAAGGTTTTTGATGGTTCTGGCTCTGGAAAACTATCCTTTCAAAGCGATGAGGCAGATATCGATTATTTAGCAAAAGTATTTAGTTTCACTGAATTAAGAGAGACCTTAATTAAAAAAGTTGAAAGTTCAACATCTGTGGGAGATGAAATAATTTCTTTCCAAGCAATGGAATCAGGCATAAAAGCCAATCTAAGCAATGACTCAGTTCTAGAAGCCGACCTTTTGGTTGTTGCAGAAGGAAGGTACTCTAATTTAGCAAAGTCTATTGCATCAGAAAATTTTGCAAAGGATTATGAGCAGATAGCTAAAACATTCTTAGTTGAAATTCCAGAACTGAATACTGATGAGGCGATCCAAGTTTTTTATGAAAAAGAAATTTTTGCATTAATGCCATACAAGAATGGCACTAAAGTGAATCAATTTTCAGTGGTTTGGTCCATGCCAAAAGAGCTTGCTCATGATTTAACATTAGATAATCTTCCTACTCACTTACAAAAATTTGAAAAGAAGCTGTCTTGTAAAATACAACCAACAAGCGAATTACTCTCATTCCCACTTTCAGCCCATCATCTTGATGAATACTGTGATCATGGCGTTTGTATAATCGCTGATGCTGCGCATTCCATTCATCCTTTAGCTGGTCAGGGCATTAATTTAGGAATTTCGGACGCTATTATTCTTGCTGAAGAAATTGAGCGAGCTATAAGCTCAGATAAAGAAATTGGACAATTAGCTTTTTTAAAGAAATATGAGCTTAGAAGGAAAACTTTAAATACATCGATGATAAAAGGAGTTGATTTTCTTTTTAATCTGTTTCAACAGGACAATCCCTATATCAGATTAGGTCGTAATTCTGGATTAAAGATGGTGGATAAGCTTAGTTTTTTAAAGAAAAATTTTATTTTGCATGCATCCGGCATTCAAAAAATTTAAAAAGACTATTTTTTATTCCAATAAGAAATTTCCAATTCTTTTAAAAGTTCAACCACCTCATATATGGGCAAACCAACAATATTGGAGTAACTACCATTTATTTTTTTGATAAAAGCAGATCCGTAGCCTTGAATCCCATAGCTGCCTGCTTTATCGAAGGGCTCATTGGTTTTGCAATATTCTTTACAATCATTCTCAGTTAACTTTGCAAACTCAACATTTGATGAAACGCTGATAGTGTGAAATTTGGCTTGCTCTTTATTTATGATCCCAACAGTCACCGCAGTTATAACTATATGAGTCTTGTCAGAGAGTTTTAGAAGCATGGCTATAGCATCAGATTCTGATTCTGGCTTCCCAAAAATCTTATCTCCTAAAACGACAATAGTATCAGCTGCAAGCACTGGAAAAGAACGCATATCCTCAATAATGACCTTGCGAACACCTTCCTGACATTTCAATACTGATAATGCTCTAACATTTTCTTGAGGAGAGTTAGAACTGTTAATATTTTCGTCAACCTCGATATCGATGATTTTATGTTCGACACCAACTTGCTGCAAAAGCTCAGTTCTTCTCGGTGATTTGGAGGCTAGGTAGATCATCTATTACAATTTTAACAGGAGAACAATATGACCAATCAAAATAAAAGAGTAATTTTAGTAACAGGAGCTAGCAGGGGAGTAGGTAAGGGTATTGCTGAAGGAATGGCGCGAAAGGGAGATATTATTATTTGTGCCGCCAGAAGCCAAAAGAAAGGATCAACCGTCCAACAATTTGGCTTTGAGATTCAAAGCAGTCTTGATGAAACGGTTGAAAAGATTAATGAAAAGGGTGCTAATGGCACCGCCTATCCAATTGATCTCAACAATCATAAAGAAATTTTAAAATTATCTGGCTATATTAAAAAAGAGTTCGGTCAGCTAGATATTCTTGTTCACTCAGCCTGCCAGATTCATGATGATCTTGTCCAGCCTAAACCCTATTGGGAAAAATCTGTTGATCTTTGGTCTGTGATGGATGTTGGACTTAAGTCTAATTACTTGTTATCACATGCATTGACTCCATTGATGATTGAAAGCAAGGGCAAGCTCATAGTTCAAATTTCTTCTCATGGAGCCATGTGCTATATGCACGGGCCCATATATGGTGCACAAAAAGCTGGCATAGATAAAATGGCATTCGACATGGCCTATGATCTTAAGCCCCATGAAATTTGTTCATTATCTCTCTGGTCAGGAATAGTAAAAGATGAGAAAACTCAGAAGGTCAGTGAAATGCATGGAGAGCAATATGCAGAGTTTTTGAAGGGTGCTGCCAGTCAAGAATATGCCGGTTTGGTGATAAACCAGCTATATGATGATACAAAACTTATGGACTTGTCAGGTAAAACAATATTGGCTGCAGAGGTTGGAAGCCAATACGGGGTTGAAGATATAGATGGCTGCACTCCTAAGAGCGATAGAGAAACGCTAGGCGGACCTAGAGATTTTTCAGAAGCAGTAGTTTATTAATTAGACTTTTTCGCCGCGAGATCTCATGTCTTTGAGAACCTCATCAATGCCTTTTTTATCTATGATGCGCATACCTTTAGTAGATAGCTTCAGAGTTACGAATCTGTTTTCTGACTCGACCCAAAATTTATGTGTATGGAGGTTAGGAAAGAACTTCCTTTTCACTCGGTTATTCGCATGGGAAACGTGATTACCGCTTTGTGGCATCTTCCCTGTTACTTGGCATACTTTACTCATAGAAACGCGATTTTATAGGACATAGAGAGTCTTAGCAAGATAGAATTAACAAGAATGAAAAATTTATTTTTACTTAGGCATGCTAAATCTAGTTGGGAAAATGCAGCACTTGGAGATTTTGACCGTCCTTTATCTAAAAGAGGAATATCGAATGCAATTCTATTGTCTAAATACATACAAAAACAAAGCATTTCATTTGATCTTGTTATATCCAGTCCAAGCGAAAGAACACAATCAACTCTTGATCTAGTGTTGAGCTCTCTTGATCCCATTCCAACAACCACTTTAAAAGAGTCCCTTTATCATGCATCAGCATCAAGTCTCTCCCAGTTAATTAAAGAGCAAAATGATGAGATAAACAATTTACTGGTCATAGGACATAATCCCGGCCTGCATGCTCTTACAGAGTCACTAACCAATGAATCCATTGTTAAATTTCCAACCTGTGCTTTTGCAAAAATTACTAATTTTAATCATTGGAAGGATATAGATGCTGGTATATTGAATCTCGAATCATTAATTATCCCCAAGGAACTCAAACATGATTGATTTAAAAGTTAAAATCCTTAATCCGCTTATTGGTGACTCTATTCCATTGCCAGAATATTCTACAGAAGGCTCGGCCGGTTTAGATTTGAGAGCATGCGTTGAAGAAAGTTTTACGCTAAAGCCTCAAGAGTGCAAATTAATTCCTTTAGGTTTTTCTATTTATATTGAAGACCCAACTCTATCAGCTTTGGTGATCCCAAGATCTGGCCTAGGTTCAAAATATGGCATTGTGATGGGCAACTTAGTGGGATTAATTGATTCTGATTACCAGGGTGAGCTTAAAGTGCCTCTTTGGAATAGATCGACAGAAGATTTTCTAGTAACCGGTGGCGATAGAATTGCTCAGATGATTTTGGTGCCAATCAAGCAAGCTAAATTAAGAGTAGTAGAGGATTTTTCTGAAACAGAAAGAGGGGTTAAAGGATTTGGCAGTTCTGGGATTGAGTAAGAGCTTATTTGTCTTCTTCGCTTTCTGACTCAGAGTCAACTTCTGTCTCGGCAGTTTCCTCGGCTTCGTCCGCAGGGGTCTCTTCAATCACAACATCAGCTTCAGCCTCTTCAGCGTTAGTTTCCTCAGTCACTTCTTCAACAGGAGCTTCTAATACTTCTTCTACAACTTCTTCAACAGGAGTCTCCTCAGCCTTAGCTTCAACTTTTTTAGCTGCAGGCTTGGAAGCGCCGCCAGCTCCAAAACGATCTTGGAATTTCTTCACTCTTCCGCCAGAATCAAGCATCTTTTGCTTTCCGGTATAGAATGGATGACATTTAGCACAAACGTCCAATGATAAATTATCTTTTAATGTACTCATGACGGGCAGTACGTTGCCACAGCTACAAGTAGTAGTTATTTCTTGATAATTGGGATGTATGTCTGTTTTCATAATAAAATCAAATTTGGATGAGCACTATACCAAATACAGTTACGTTTACAAACACATATGAGTAAATTTTTTTACAATGTAGCTATAGCTGTTCCGCTAAGACAAGCCTTTACCTATCACTCAAATCAAAGCATTACTCCAGGTACTAGGGTGGCCGTAAAATTTGGCAGAACGAATAAGTTGGGCATTGTGACCGAAGTTATCAGCAACACTGATATTAAAACCAAACCCATTCATATGGTGCTGGATGATTTACCAGTATTTAGCAAATTAGAACTAAAAATTTTTAAATGGGCGTCTGACTATTATTTGCATCCAATTGGTGAAGTTATAGGTGCCTTTTTGCCTTCAAATCTCAGGCAAACAAAAAATACTATTGAGGTTGAATCCATAAATGACAGAAAAAAAATTATAGAAAAAAATTTAGAGTTTAAAACAGTACTGAATTCTGAACAGATTAAAGCTGTAGAATTTTTGAACAACCTTAAAGGATTTTTGCCGACCCTTTTATATGGAGTTACTGGTTCAGGCAAGACAGAAGTTTACATAAGGTGTATTTACAAACAATTATTAAACAATAAATCAGTTTTAGTTTTAGCTCCTGAAATTGCTCTAACGCCTCAACTTGAGAGCAGGGTGAGAGATCAATTTGGAGATTTGGTAGGGATTTACCATTCCAAAATGACGCCATCTGCTCGATATAAAACTTGGAAAAAATTTCGCAGTGGTGAGATTAAAGTAATTATTGGCACACGCTCTGCTGCAATGATGCCAGCACCTAAGCTTGGGCTCATTATTGTTGATGAAGAGCATGACGCTTCATACAAACAACAAGAAGGTTTTAAATTTTCTGCAAGAGACATTGCAATTAAAAGAGCCCAGATAATCAAAATTCCAATTATCCTTGGCTCAGCAACTCCCTCTTTAAGAACACTTAAGCTGGTTAAGGAAAAAAAGTTTCAAACTATCAGCCTAACCAAAAGAGTTACCCAAAAGAGTCCGCCAAAATTTACTATCCTCGATATTAATGATGTGAAGTTAGTTAGCGGCTTAGCCCCTCACGCAATAGATGCTATACGTCAAACTTTAAATCAAAAAAAACAAGCCATGATATTTATTAATCGTCGCGGGTTTGCGCCGCAATTTATATGTTCTTATTGTGAGTGGAAAGCAATGTGTAATAGTTGTGATTCAAGCCTAGTATTCCATCATCAAGCCGCACGATTAATTTGCCATCGTTGTGACTCAGCTTTTGGTGTCCCAGTTAACTGTCCAAGCTGCTCTAAGATGCAACTATCTTTTGTCGGCACAGGGACAGAGCAACTGGAAGAAACCCTAAGGGAACTTTTTCCCAACACATCTATTCATAGAATGGATCGAGACTCGACAATAAAAGCGGGCTCCTTGGAAACAATACTTTCAGGAATCAATGATTCTGAAACAGGTATTCTTATAGGCACACAAATGCTAATTAAGGGGCACGATTTTCCAAATTTAGAGTTGGTTGTAACTGTAGATGTTGATCAAGGCATCACAAGTTTAAATTCATCTGCTGTCGAAGAAATGGGACAACAATTAATTCAGGTGGCTGGAAGGGCGGGACGCTCCAATGGGAATGCAACTGTCTTAGTGCAATCTCGATATGTTAATGACCAAAATTTATTACAACTCAAGAGTGGAAACTATATAAACTTTGCTAAATCTTTGATGGAGCAACGCCAGGCAACAAATCAACCTCCATACTCCTTCGAAGCTGTGATTAAGGCTTCATCTCCTAAAGCTCAAACTAATATAGAAATGTTAAGTTATACGAAGCAATTTATAGACACCAGCAAGTGCATGCTTATTGGTCCCATTCCAGCCATGCAATCTAAAGTTAGGGGTTCATATCACCATCATTTGGTTATTCAGGCTGATACAAGAAGCAGTTTAAATAAACTTCTAGTTCATTTAGTAGATTCACTTACTAAAGATAAAAACAATATCTCCAAGAAGGTTCGTTGGAGCATAAATGTTGATCCCCTTGAGTTTTAAATATCAAAAGTTTGGCCTACCAATTTCTCTGATAAGTCCCAAAGCTTGTGTGCTTCTTCAAGGTTTTTGGAATAAGTTGATGACTTAGCTATTTTTGAGTCAACAAAGTATTCACCCGTCACGCCATCATCTTGCTTGGTCGCAAGGTAGATAATGCTTTCAGCTCCTTTTAATGGCGATCTAAAGAAGGGTCTTAGCATTAATCTCAGAGGCTTGCTATACCAAGCTTTATTCTGACTTCCAAGGGAAGTATTAACTCCTCCTGGATGAATAGCATTAACAGAAATATTGTCTGTTGAGAGTTTGATGGCCAGGTATCTTGTAAAAAGCAAGTTAGCAAGCTTCGATTGGCCATATGGCCTGAGACCGTGCCCAAAATTATTTTTAAAATTGATATCTTCCCATTGAATTTCTTTTACAAATGAATGAGCGGCAGAAGAGACGTTCACAATCCTTGTCTCATCATCACCCTTTAATTTTTGAAGCAGTAGATTTGTAAAAAGAAAATATCCAAGGTGATTAACTGCGAATGTATTTTCAATGCCTTCGCCAGTTTCATGATAAGAAGTATTGACAACACCGGCATTGTTGATGAGGACATCAATATTTGCACACAAATCATTAATTTCATTGGTGCATTTTTTAATGGAATCTTGGTCTGAAAAATCACAATATACTGAATGGATTTGAGTATTTGGAGATATATCCTTGATTTCTGCAAGAAGCTCATCTGCAAGGTTTTGATTTCTATAGGTAAACAATAGTTTTGGATTTTCTTTAGACAGTTCAATAGCTGCAGCTTTACCAATACCATTGGTAGCTCCAGAAATGACGATCGTTTTATTATTTAGATTCCACATTAGATAGAAATTTGAATTATTTGACCTGGGTAAATACTCTTATTCTTTAGGTTATTCCAATTGATAATTTCATCAATGGTAACACCAAAACGCACGGCAATCTCTGAGATTACATCACCTTTTTGAATCTCATACTCAACATATTTTGGAAAAGATGCCATAAAAGTATTTGGTTTTGGCTTTTCTTTAAAATAATTATGTATTCCTAAAAAGATACTTCTGGCTATCATTCTTCTTCCGGCTTTGCCCTCTAATCTTTTAGCATCATCAGGGTTTGAAATAAAACCCGATTCAATGAGAACCGATGGGATATCTATTGATTTTAAGACTCTGAAATCTGCAAATTCTACGTTGGGTTTATGCATTTTGGTGTAGGGATCTTTTTTTAATTGCTCTAATATTTTTTTTGCTAAAATGACGCTGTTATCTATTTTGGCTTCATACGCTATTTGATAAAGAGTCCTAGCTGCATCTTCATCAAAATCTCTTACATCCAACTTACCAATCTTTGAGTTTACCTCTGGACTGGAGGTTAATTTATTTTTTGAAAGGGTTTCAGCTGTAATTGAGGACGCTTCTTCTGACCAGACATATACAGATGCACCTTTAACAGATGTAAGTCTAAATCCATCAGCATGAACAGAAACAAACAAATCGGCACCCAGTTTTCTAGCATTTTGATATCTATCATCTAAATCTACATATCGATCATCGGGCCTGATCATGACTGGCTTATACCCATAAGTATTTTTTAAAGTACGCTCTAATTCTTTAGCAATTAAAAGCGTTACATCTTTTTCTAGTATGTTCTTCCCAACTGCTCCTGGATCTCTTCCACCATGACCCGCATCAATTGCCACAATAATATCTCTTAAATTTTTAGAGATTTTTTGATCTCTTTTAATTTCAAGTATTAAATCAATACGATCTTTGTGTTTTACTTGCCAAGGCTTTTTCCAATAAACAGACCCCTTTAAGTCAATCACAATGCGGACAGTATTTCCAACTTCACTGGCTCTTATCAATCTTATAGGATGAAATGATTCGGATTTTATTGGCTCTTTCAAAGAAGTTTCCTTGAGGTCAATTACTATTCTTGATGGATCATCTAAGGCATAAGAATTAATTAATGCAATCTTATCCAGATGAAATACTATTTTTAAATTTCCAGATTCAAGTTCAGAAATATTGCTGAAAGAGACTTTGTTAGAAGCTTCAGCTGTTAGGGTAAAAACACAGAAAATTCCAAGCAGAAATTTAAGATTAATTAGTTTCATAATAAGCTTTAATACTAGATTCAATCTCAATATGCTTGCATTTTATTGAGGCATGTCTTGCCATATGATCATGATCTAGATTGATTATAACGTCGACATCTCTATCTGTCTGAAGATTTTCTGGCCACTCAATAAAAATAATTTTTTGCATGTCAGTCTTTCTATCAAGGTTTAATACTTCTACATCTTCAAGGGAATTTATTCTATATAAATCAACATGCAATAAGAGCTTTCTATCTATTTCATACTCTTCACATAGGGTATATGAAGGACTGGTCACCACATCTGTCCAATTTAAATGCTGAAGAATACCTCTTACCAAAGTTGTTTTTCCAGCGCCTAAATTACCATTTAAATGAATTTCAAAATTTTTAAAATCATGATTTTTAATAGTATTCCCAATAGCTGAGCCCAAAAGCAATGTTCTGGATTCATTCTTTAATTTGAGTTTTAGCATTGAGGGTTAATTCAAGAATTTTCTTATATAAAATATCAGTTCACCAGCAGCCAGTCCTATTCTCCCAACATCTTTGACAAACTCTTTACCAGCAAGAGCATGAATTTCAACTCCAGTTTTTGCTGCATCAAATGGAGATAACCCCTGAGCAATTAATGACCCAATGACTCCAGAGAGAATATCACCAGAGCCTGCAACAGCTAATTCTGGCCCACCAGAGGAACAAAGGTAAACATCATTTTTGTTACAAACAATCGTTCCATTACCTTTAAGGACGATGATGCATCCATATTTTTCTTGCAGCGCTTTTGCTGATTTTATTCGATTTTTTTGAATTTCGTTGACCGAGATATTCAACATCTCAGCTGCCTCACCTGGATGAGGAGTGAGCACCGTTTCGCTAAGAAGCTTTATTTTAGAAAAAGCCTTATGGCTTAGTAATCTTAGAGCGCCAGCATCTAAAAGAGTGGGGATGTTGTTGTTAGCAACATGGACAAGTAGCTTATATAGTATTTGTTCCGACCAGTAGTTTTTAAACATTCCAGGCCCCGCAACAACTGCATCAGGCCAGTCTAAATTAGCTTCTATGTCTTGAGCATTGTCAGCCCCAAATACCATCACCTCAGGATTTCTTGCTAAGCTTGCAGAGACGTGAGACTTTCTAGTGAGTAGCTTTACAAGCCCAGCGCCAGTTTTCAGTCCAGACTCTGAAGACATAATTCCGGCACCCCCAAAGCCTTCATCCCCAGCAATTATCAAAAGTTTGCCATGATCTCCCTTATGAGAATTTTCTCTTCTTTTGGGAATATTCATCTTAATATCCTCAAAAGAGAGTTCGTTCACTGTTGGGCTTACATTTTCTTCCATACCAAGTCCGAGATCTTTTAATATTAGCTTGCCACAATAATTCTTACCTTCATTGATTCGCTGTCCAAGTTTATAACCAATAAAAGTAATTGTTTTATCTGCATTAAAACATGCTTGAGATATTTCTCCAGTATTACTCTCAAGTCCTGTTGGCACATCTATGGCTACTTTAGAATCAAACTTATTACAGTCAGATAAAATTTTCTCTAACTTGCTCCCCAAATCTATTCTTCCACCTATTCCAAATATCGCATCCACAACAACGGTGTTACTGGAAATATCTTTTAGCATTTTTGCATTAATAAATTCTGCACCTTTGGTCGCTTTAAATGCATGCTCGCACAAGGGAGATTTTCTTACATCATCTAGCACATCTAAAAATTTGACACGTTTTTTTAACTCAATTAAACCAATGCCAATGAAATATCCGTCACCACCATTATTGCCAGGCCCACATAAAATTAAAAATTCTGATGTTGGATAATCTTTGTTTAATATCTCAACAGATTGCTTAGCAGCCTCCATCATTGCATGCAGGTCATCACCTTCCTTGATAAAAGAATTTTTCTCAAAAGCTTTGACCTGCTCAGCAGTATAAATACTATTCACTAAGAAAAAGATTTCCTTCTGCTATTCTGTCTGAATGATATGAACCAATCCACAAGGACCCATCGTGTGGCAAACCAACAGTTCCGACCCCCATATTTTTGCCCTTAAATTTATAGGACTCAACCAATGAAAGATCTAACAATGATAATTTGTTAACTGAAAAAGGAAGCGTGCAATTAACCGCCTCTCCACATCCTAACGATTCTGTAACAGAATGATCATGGTTGGTAACCCATGCAAAACCATCTTGAATAACTACATTATCAGGCGAATTGTGTTCATAGATTCCTAGTGGTTGTTTTGAATTTAAATCAAAAAGAATACTTTTATCCCCTAAGTTGTAATTCACTATTAGGTTATTATTTTTTTGATCTAATGCAATGCCATTTGGGAAAGATCCAGCCGTATACATAAGCTCTTCAAATTTATTATCCTGAGTCCATTTAACAGCCATTCCTGTATCTGATTTAGCAAACACATTCCACAATGCGCTGATCATAGAGAAGTCAGAGTCAAACATATGAGAAGCATAAAAGTTTCCGGATGCATCTAAGGACACGTCATTGAAATAATATTGGCCATCAACATCAATGCAGCCTTTCCACTCAAGTGCCCAGCCATCTTTTTTTATCAGCTCAAACATCTCTATGCTTTCATTGGGATAGTGACTGACAACTGCAAGTTGGAGCTTTCCATCCTCTCTTTGCACCAAATCAATGCCATGAGGACCAAAGGGAACGTTCGGATCTCTGGAGCATTCATCGGAACCCCATTCATTTTCTCTAAAAGTAATCCTTGCGTTAGATTTGGTTTTATCTTTTATATTAAAAAAGCTTAATTTACCAGATGTCATCTCAACCAATGGCGCCATTCCACCAAACTCAGCAACGATTAAAAAATTTCCATCTGGGGTAAGAGCCAAATCCTCAGGATTCATAAAATTACAATAGACTTTAAGCTCCTCATTATCCTCGCATCCACTCAAGGGCTCGATTGTGTTTTCATTTACGGACCACAAAAGCGAAATGACACCCAATGTCAGTGCCCCCAAAATAACCATTGATATTTTTTTCATTCTTTTTCTATCCACGCTTCTAAATAATTATTTATATAAGAGATTAGTTCTAATGGAGAATCGAGCGGAACATGGTGAGCCGCATCTTCAATTACTTCGACTGTCATAGAGTCTTTAAAAGCCTCTTTAATATATTTCATTATTTTTGATTCTAATAATAGGCTTTTACCCCCAGCGATAAAAAGTGCAGGGCATTTAAATTTAAATTCATAATTATGAAGTCGTCTAAGAGTGGCAAAAAGCTTGTCATCAAACCTCCATCTCCAGCCTTCTTCAACATTTAAAATTGAGTGCTCTGCTATATATCTAAGATACCAACCGTTGTCACAGTTTTGAGGAGGCATCAGTCTAAATCTTTCTATGATTGAAACCTTATCTGGATAGTATTTGATTCTTCGAAGCGGACCAGTGCTTTGATGTTTATCATAGTCATAAGTCGGAGGGCGAATAGGAGAATCAATCATCACAACTCCATGAAATAGGTCTTGAAATTCACTTGCCATAAATCCTGCAACATGCCCGCCTAAAGAATGGCCTACTAGATAAACTTTTTGGTTACCGTGAACAATTTTTTCCTGATGAATAATTGCGATTAATGCATCGCTGAAGTCCTCAAAATTATATGCATTTCTATGATCAGACTCACCCATCCCAGGAAGATCTGGAGCAATTATAGAAAATTTGTTACATAAAAGTGGTGCAATTGGGTCCCACCATTGCTTATGAGCACCTGTACCATGAATAAGAATAATAATGTCTTGAGCATCTTTCCTATCCCAGACTTGATAGGCAACATTACCAAGCGGATGATTGAGGTTTTCTTTTCTGGGGCTTTGAGATATAGCTGAATGGAACCAGTCTGGGGCATCTTTAATATCAGTTGCAAGTGAATCTGTGATTTCCATTAAGTTGTATTCTAAAGGATAATAAAACACCATACTATTGATATAAATTATGACAACACCCATTAAACCAGCAGCAACAGTTATTTTAATGCGAGAGGTTCAAGAAGGTGGTCTTGAAATATTTATGGTTAAGAGAAGCAGCAGACCACCCTTTGGAAGTTTGTACGTTTTTCCAGGCGGGAAATTAGACCCTGAAGACTCTGAATATGATTTATATCGACATTGTGAAGGAATGGAAGATGCAGAAGCCTCAAGATGGCTTGGGGTTGAGAAAAACGGGCTGGCTTTTTGGATTGCATGCATTAGAGAGTGCTTTGAGGAAGTCGGAGTGCTGCTTGCAAATCCCGAAAATTCTATTATGCAGGATGCACAAAGACTTGGTAAGTTAAGAAAAGAACTCAACAATAAAGACACTACTTTTAAAGATATCTGTGTGTCTGAATCTTTGAACTTAAGAGTTAAAAATATTGTGCCTTGCGCGCACTGGATTACTCCAGCAATTGAACCAAAAAGATTTGATACTAGATTTTTTCTTGCCAAGGTTAATGCCAAGCAATTAGCTAGCCATGATGGTTTTGAATTAACTGAGAGTTTTTGGGTTAAACCTATTGATGCTCTAAATAAATTAAAAAATGGAGAAATGAATATGATTCTTCCAACCATAAAAAATATTGAAAAATTAGCTGAATTTTCCTCTAGCGCAGAAGCCTTTAATTATTTTGAAAGCTTGGGAGACGAAGCAATTCCTCCAATACTTCCCAAATTTATTAAAAGAGATGGTGAGTGGGTTGGCTTTCTTCCTGGAGAGGAGGGATATGACAATGTCTAGAGCATTTATTGAAAGAGTTACAGCCTCTAATGGCAGTGTGTTTACTGGTCCAGGAACAAACAGTTATCTAATTGGCAATGAAGATATTACACTTGTAGATCCAGGACCAAAAATTGATGCGCACATAGAACACTTAATTAATCTTGGCCAGGGAAAAATTAAACGCATTTTAGTTACCCACACTCATCGAGATCATTCCCCTGCAGCTAAAGTTCTAGGAGAAATGCTTGAGGTTCCCTTGATGGGTCGATTGCTTGAAAAAGATGACTCCCTTCAAGATAGAACTTTTAAACCCGATCGTATTCTTGAGCATGGAGATTTAATTAAAACTGATGAATACACAATAGAGACGGTTCACACTCCTGGCCATGCCTCAAATCATTTATGCTATTTAATTCAAGAGGAAAAAGTGATGCTTACAGGAGATCATATTATGAATGGTTCCACGGTTGTCATTGCTCACCCCGATGGCTCTATGAAAGATTATTTGAGCTCTTTGGAGTTATTGCGGAATTATAATTTTAATAAAATAGGCCCTGGTCATGGTGATTTTCTGGAAGATCCAATGTCCGTAGTCGATTGGATCATTGACCATAGGCTAGAACGGGAAAGAAAAGTGATCTCCAAGCTAAAGTTATTTTCGACTGTTACTTCTGAAGATTTAGTAATCAGCGTCTATGATGATGTTGACCCAAAACTTCATCCTATTGCAATTTGGAGTCTGGAAGCTCACCTATACAAATTGCTTGAAGATGGAACAGCAGCTTTTAATTCATTAAATAAAACCTGGTCATTGAAATAGAATAAATGTTTGCTTTCATTCTCGGATGCTTGTATTTAATTTCAGCCCTCATCATTCTTTTTTTGATAAAAGAGAAGTTTAATATTTTTGGATTTATTTATAATCCAAACAACAGAAAGTTTTTAGTAATTTTTGATACCCCATTTTTGCTCCTAAGCTTTGCAGCAATTATTGAAGAAGCTCATTGGTTTGTTTTGGTAATATTTTTTATGCATGCGCTTAATACCATGACGCTCTTAATTAAACCTGATATTTTTTATAATTCGAAAGGAGAAATGCAGTTCATGGAAGAGGAACCCCTTAATAATTATTTGGTAATAATGACTTCTGTAGTTGGAATAGGGTGTTTATTAGTTAGCTATTTTTAAATTTACTTTATTAGCAATTAAATCCTCAACCACGCCCGGATCAGCTAAAGTCGAAGTATCACCAAGATCATTAAACTCACCATCAGCAACCTTCCTTAGAATCCTTCGCATGATTTTTCCGGATCTAGTCTTTGGCAGTCCTGGAGCCCATTGAATAAGATCAGGTTTTGCAATTGGACTAATTTCTTTTGCAACAAAATTCTGTAACTCAACTATCAAGCTTTCTTTCTCTTCCTCTCCAACCATGAGTGTCACAAATGCATAAATACCTTGGCCTTTTATTGGGTGCTGAAAACCTACAATTGCCGCTTCGGCAACTTTCTCATGCAGCACCAAAGCGCTCTCTATTTCAGCCGTTCCAAGTCTGTGTCCAGATACATTTAACACGTCATCAACCCTACCAGTAATCCAAAAGTATCCATCGCTATCTCTTTTAGCACCATCACCAGTAAAATACGCATTCTCATAAGTTGAAAAATATGTATCAATCATTCTTTGATGATCTCCGTATACGCTTCTTATCTGACTTGGCCAGGATTGAGTGATGATCAGATTTCCAGATTGCTCCCCCTCTAAAATAATTCCATTTTCATTGACAAGTTCAGGCTTAACTCCAAAAAATGGCAGGGTTGCTGATCCTGGTTTTACTGGTGTGATGCCTGCAATGGGAGAAATCAAGACAGAGCCCGTTTCCGTTTGCCACCAGGTATCAATGATTTGACAAGCCTCATTACCAACCACTTTGAAATACCACTCCCATGCCTCAGGATTAATTGGCTCGCCCACAGTTCCTAAAATACGAAGGCTTTGCCTGCTAGTTTTAAGTACATGCTTATCTCCTTGTGCCATCAAGGCTCTTAGGGCAGTGGGCGCTGTATAAAAAATAGAGATTTGATGTTTATCACAAATTTCCCAGAATCTAGAAGGGCTAGGGTATGTTGGAATTCCCTCAAACATTAAGCTGGTAGCTCCATTAGATAAAGGCCCATAGAGGATATAGGTATGGCCGGTAATCCACCCAACATCTGCAGTGCACCAATATTTGTCATTAGCTTTATAGCCAAAAAGATATTTAAAGCTTAAATGTGCGCCCAGCAAGTATCCTCCAGTGGTATGCATTACGCCTTTTGGTTTTCCTGTCGAGCCAGATGTATACAAAATAAATAATGGGTCTTCTGAATTCATTGGTTCGCATAGGCACTCGCTGGATGCCTCTTTAAACATCTCTTCATAATTTATATCCCTGTCTGCAACCCAATCAATCTTTTCATTGGTTCGCTTAATAACAAGGCAATGGTCAACTCCTGGACAATCTAACAAGGCAGTATCAACATTCTCTTTAAGAGGAATTTTCTTCCCACCTCTGATAGCTTCATCTGCTGTAATAACTATGCTGCAATCTGCATCTAAAATTCTGTCCTTCAGTGATTCTGGAGAAAATCCTCCAAATACCACTGAGTGGATGGCGCCAATTCTTGCGCATGCCAGCATTGCGAAGGCTGCCTCAGGGATCATTGGCATATATATACATACCCTTGATCCTTTCGAGGCTCCTAAATTCTTTAAAATGTTTCCAAATTTACAAACATTAAGATGTAATTCAGCATAAGTAATTTCTTGAGATTGACTTGGATCATCTCCTTCCCAGATGAGCGCGGTTTTGTCTGCATGAGATTCTAAATGCCTATCAATGCAGTTATAGGCAATATTGATTTTGCCCCCTTCAAACCATCTTGAATCAATAAATTTATTATTATGGACGCTGGTAAAAGGTTCTATCCATGCCAAGTTTTCTTTAGCTTGTTCCCCAAAGAAGGTTTGAGGATCCTCAATAGATAGTTGATACATCGCATTGTATTCATCTAAGTTTTCTATGAATGGATTGTCGAGATTTTTAGGAGGCAGGTATTTTTTTTCAGCCATAAACTTGCCTGAGTTTTTTATAAGATAGAGGGCTGGGGATTGATGAAATTTTTTCCCCTAGGATCAGACATAATTTTTTCAATTAGCATGTCATAATCAGAACCGCCGCTCTCGAGATCAATATCTGATGCATTGATAATTAACAGAGGCGCATTTTCGAAATATAAAAAGAATTTTGAGTAAGCATCATTCAGCCTTTCTAAATAATCAATGGTTAGAAATTTTTCATCAGGATTGCCGCGTTTGTTTATTCTCTCTAATAAAACTTCTACTGGAGCCTGAAGATAAATGACTAAATCGGGCGAAGGGGCATCTAAGGTTAAATGTTCATAGACCTTGTCGTACAAACCCATTTCTTCCTCGGATAAAGTTACCTCAGCAAATAATCTGTCTTTTTGAATCAAGAAATCAGCAACGCGCACAGGCTCAAACAATGACCTTTGTTTTAGATCCTCAATTTGCTGCATGCGTTGAAACAAGAAGAACAATTGAGTGGCTAGCGCAGACTGTTTTGGATTTCTATAAAAATTTTTAAGAAAAGGGTTTTCTGCTGGTTGCTCTAAAAATACATCATAATTGAAAGTCTCAGCAATTTTATGGGCAAGTGTAGTCTTGCCAACGCCAATTGGTCCTTCAATCGCAATATATTTTGGAAGCGGAGCTTCCTGTAAAGCAGGTTCCATAAGGTTTTTACTCTGTTTGGTAAAGATTAGCTTAACTCTTCCAAGAAACCAAATTTTTTCTCAACTGGACCGCTCCTTGATTCTCTTAATGACTTGAGTAACTCAATTTTACTCGGTCGATTAATCTTTTGAAATTGCGTCCACCACTCACCCATACCTTGAGAATCTCTTGCTGCCTCTTCCCGTAAAAGCAAGAAGTCATAGGCAGCTCTAAAACGAGGATGATTTAAAACCTTATATGGCTGGTGCCCTAAACGAGTTTCAAGTTTTAATTGTAGTGACCAAATATCTTTAATGTATCCATGAAATTTTCTTGGAACAGCAGTCAATAATTGTTGCTCTCTAATAATTCTATCCATGCTCCTAAAAAACTTTCTCAGATTAAGATTTCCTTTTTCTTTGGATGCATCAATAAGTCTCGGCCAAAGCAAAGCAGCAATTAGAAATCCTGGAGTGACAGATTTTAATGCCTTTAATCTATTGTCAGTATTAATTAATGCAGCGTGTTGAAACCTCAAACCAAATGAGTTCTCCGTATACTCATCTGTATTGATTAAATGCTTTAAAACACCAAACGCATCCAGTTTATTAAAATTATCTAGGGCTTTTTTTGTAAGAAAGATTTTACAAAACTCATCAAACATTCTTGCATTAGAAATGTTTCCAAGTAAATGACCTTTCTGATAAATAGCCTCTTTAACATCATTGGCAAGTTTAAAATTTAGCTTTGAGCTGAATCGAATGGCACGCAAACTTCTTACAGGATCTTCTTCAAATCGAATGAGGGGATCACCAATAGAAACAAGAATTTTTTTTTGTATATGCTGAAGACCATCATGAAAATCACATAAATGATTTTCTATAGGATCAAAATATAGAGCGTTAATAGAGAAGTCTCTTCTAATACAATCCTCTTCTAGAGTCCCCCAAACATTATCTCTAAGGATTTTTCCTTCTGAATCTTTAACAACGCCTGAGTTATTGTCTTGTTTTGAGGCATTTGCTCTAAAGGTTGAGACTTCAATCAATTCATTTCTGCTAAAAACATGAACCAAGCGAAATCTTTTGCCAATAATTCTTGAAGATCTAAAAATTTTTCTAACTTCTTCAGGAGTTGCGTCTGTTGAAACATCAAAATCTTTTGCTTTTATTCCAACAAGAGAATCACGGACACAGCCACCAACTAGATATCCCTGAAAGCCAGATTGCTTTAATTTTTTAACTACCTCAATTGCAAGAGGGCTAAATTTGTTTTCCTTTAGTATTTTTGGAGTTTTTACTGAAGATGCTTTATTTTTTTTATTCAAAAGCTTAAAAGAAACTTTTATGAGCTAGGTTGCTAACCACCAAGTTGTTTTTCTTTGATTTCATCAAGTGTTTTACAATCAATACAATGTGTAGCGGTCGGACGAGCCTCAAGTCTTTTTACTCCTATTTCTATTCCACAAGCATAACAGTATCCGTAGTCATCTTGTTTGATTTGTTCTAGGGAGCTTGCAATTTTATTAATAAGCTTTCTCTCTCTGTCTCTTGTTCTAAGCTCAAAAGCAAACTCTTCTTCTTGAGAAGCCCTATCGATTGGATCTGCATATGACTCACCCTTATTTTTAAGATGATCGAAAGTTTTTTGCATCTCTTCTCGCAAATGTTCACGCCATTCGATCAAAACAGCATTAAAGTGTTTTTTCATTGCAGCGCTCATATACTTTTCACCTTTACGGCCTTTGTATGAAGATATTGGCGTTGTTCTTTTTTTAGCAGTCGTTTTTTTAGCAGTCGTTTTTTTTGCAGGGATCTTTTTAGCTGCAACCTTTTTAGCTGCAACTTTTTTAATTGTTACCTTCTTTGCTGGAACTTTTTTTGCTGGAGTTTTCTTGGCAACTGTATTTTTAGCAGTAGATTTTTTTGTATCTGCTTTTTTTGGCATATTTTAATAAATAAAAGTTTTTAGGCGCATGAAATTATCAGAAAGCAGGCTAATAAGCTAGCTTTTTTTATAATTATTTAATACTTCTCTGTATCCTGCATGGGTAAGTCTGGGCCCAAATGTTTCTACAACCTTTGATGCTCCATAATTTGCAAATTCAGCGCAAGACTTTAAATCATGGTTTTGGAGCAATGCATATAAGAAACTACCCGCAAACATATCTCCAGCACCATTGGTATCAATAGGATCAATTTGAACATTGGGAGTATTTATAATCTCATCAGTGGTAACCACTACGCTGCCTTGTTCGCCCATAGTAATTATTGAGGTATAAGATTTTTCTTGAAGTTTGGTGAATGCCTCTTCTGTATCTTTTGCATCTACGAAGGCCATCGCCTCATCATCATTTCCAAAAATATAGTCCAAGCCAAAAGACTCTATTTCATAAAATTTATCTTTAAACCCCATAACAATTCCTGGATCAGATAATGAGAGAGCTATTTTCACATCTGGGAAGTTTTTAAGATGATGAAGAGCCTTTAGTGTTACTTTATAATTTTCTTCGCTTGTTACCATATATCCTTCAATGTAGAAAATTTTTGAATTTGCAATTTCATCTAAATCAAGATCAGTCTCATCCATTAGCGAGCTAACATTTAATGCGGTAGTCATTGTTCTTTTGGCATCTGGCGTAACAAGGATGAGGCACTTACCAGTTGGGAGAGAGTCTGCCGATGCTTTATTTCCTTTGTGGTCAACCCCAGCTTCTTTTAAGCTTTGAAGATATCTTTTCCCATCTTCATCATCAGATACTTTGCAGACATGAAAACACTTAGCACCATAGCTGGCCGCTGCAACAAGACTATTAGTTGCAGAGCCTCCGCAGTCTGATACAGTATCCGCTCCAGAGGCAATAAGCCTTTCTATTATTGGCGCATGCTCCTCAGCACTTGAGAGTGTCATTTGGTCGATTTCCAAACCAAGCTCTGTAATAAGGTTATGCTCAACTTTAAAAACAGTGTCAACAAGAGCATTTCCAATAGCGCTAATATCATTTTTCATTTTTATAACTCCTTTATTGCGTCTTCAATCTTACTTTTAGTTTGATTTAGAATAGATTGATCATGGGTTGAGGATATAAATCCGGCTTCATATTTTGAAGGCGCAAAGTATATACCACGATTTAATGCAGCATAAAAAAACTTTTTAAACATCTGATCATCACCTTTAACAACATCTTCAAAATTTTGTGGTAAATGTTCGGAAAAGAAAAAACCAAACATGCCTCCAACTGAAGCCGTTGAGAAGGGTATGCCTTTTTCATTCATTAATTTTTTTGTATGCAACATTATTTCTGAGGAGGCTTTTTCTAATCTGTCAAATGGATTGTCTTGAATCAAATTTTCTATTAATGCAATGCCAGCACTCATTGCCAATGGATTACCAGATAGCGTTCCTGCTTGATATATAGGACCTAATGGGGCGAGTTGGTCCATCACAGATTGCTTGCCTCCAAAAGCGCCAACAGGAAGTCCGCCACCTATAACTTTTCCAAGGGCAGTTAAATCAGGCTGAATCTGATATATCGCCTGCGCTCCTCCTAGTCCCACTCTAAAACCTGACATCACCTCATCAAATATAAGCAGAGCATTACACTGGTTACAACACTCTCGCAAAGCATCAAGGAATGTAGGTTCTCCTGGAATAAACCCCATGTTACCTGCTATAGGCTCGACAATAATTGCGGCAAGATCATCGCCAATCTCATTAATAATTTCTGACAAAGCTTCGATATCATTATAAGGACAGCTATAAGTAAGTGCTGCTAATTCTTTTGGTATTCCAGGAGAATCTGGCAAGCCAAAAGTAGAGACACCAGACCCAGCCTTGACCAACAATGAATCAACATGACCATGATAACAACCGGTAAATTTAATAATTTTATTTTTACCTGTGTAACCTCTTGCTAGTCTTATGCAACTCATTGTTGCTTCAGTTCCCGAGTTCACCATTCGTAATTTTTCCATTGAGGGAACCTGGCCTTTAATTATACTTGCAAGTTTATTTTCTAAACTTGTAGGAGCGCCGTAACTTGTACCAAGCTCAAGTTGAGCTTTGATAGCATCCAATATAATTGGATTTGAATGACCAAGAATCATCGGTCCCCACGAGCCGATAAAATCTATGTATTGATTATCATCTTCATCAATTAAGATTGGGCCTTTTGCAGATTTAAAAAAAATAGGCTTGCCATCAACATTTTTAAAGGCTCTGACTGGTGAATTTACTCCCCCAGGCATGAGGGATTGAGCTTGCTCGAAAAGCGATTCTGAATTTGTTCTTTTCAAGGATATTTAGTAATAAGTTTTTATAGACAGCGACAGTAACAATATTCAATTATATCAAACTTCAACTAAGTATTTTTATTTAAAACGAGGGATTTTAAAACTTAAAGACAGCAGCAACAATGCCTGCAAGCAACAGCAAAACTGGTAACTCATTAAAAACTCTTAATTTAAAGCCAGTCCACTGATGTGCATGTGAACTAAGATCCTTGAGAATCTTCCAACAAAAAATTTGATAGAGTATTAAAAGCAAAACTATAAAAAGTTTAGCAATAATCCAGTTTTGAGAAAAAAATCCAACCCAATCAGAACCTAGAAAACCCATCATTAAACCAAACAATAGTGCCAATAGACCAAGGGGAGTAATGAATCTTATTAAATTTGTTTGCATGGTTGTTAATTGATCTTTTGTATCCTGATTTTCACTCTCTACGTGATACACAAATAGACGAGGTAAGTAAAAAATACCAGCAAACCATGAAACCATGAACAGGATATGTAGGACTTTAAAAACTAGATATAGGCTCATTTCAGTTATATCTTAGCGCTTCTATAGCTCTGAGAGAAAAATATTTTCGCTTTAATCTTGTTGAATATATTTTTAATCCTATAAACTATGTATTCAATGAGCCCTGACATGACATCAATTAACTTAAGTGGCAATGCTATAAAGCGTATTCAAGACTTATTACCCAGTAATAATTCAAATTATTTTAGGGTTTATGTAACTGGTGGTGGCTGCTCAGGCTTTCAATATGGTTTTAAGTTTGATGATAGCCCTGAGGGCGACGATGATATTGTTAATTTTGATGGATTTACTATTTTATTAGATTCTCTTTCATACCCATACCTTTATGGCTCAACCTTAGACTATGTAGAGGACTTATCTGGCTCAAGATTTTTGGTTACTAACCCAAATGCAAAAACTACTTGTGGGTGTGGTGAGTCTTTTACTATCTAGCTTTAGTCAGAGTTCCTAGCAACCCTTTATTTTTTTTTACAGTCAGAGGATTTTTATTAAGTCGCTGTCTTGCCATCCAACCAAATGCCATGGCCTCGATAGCTTGAGGATTTATACCATATTGATCACTTGCAGTGAGAGTCACATTGATATGTCTCTCAATTGAGCTAACCAAGAAATTATTTTTTAACCCTCCACCACAAACAATTACTTCTTGTGGTGATTGTTTGAGTGAGTGAATTGATTTTGCTATGCAGATGGCAGTGAGCTCAGTCAGGGTAGCTAATATATCGTGAGAAGGTCTTTTTAAAAGCTGCTTAGGAATAAATCTTATGTTAAAAATTTCTTTGCCTGTAGATTTTGGATGACGTCTCTTAAAATACGGATGGCTTAACATTTTTTTAAGTGAAGGAGAATGAATCACTCCATTTTTTGCATGTTTACCATTTCTATCAAAGGGGCGGTTTAAAAATTTTTGACAGTAAATATCCATCAGCGCATTGCCAGGTCCGCAGTCAGAACCATAAAAACTATTCTTACCATTTAAGAAGGTAAAATTTGAAATCCCACCGATATTTAATATGACCAAAGAAGTGTTCTTTTTTGCGAATAATTTTTGATGAAATTCTGGAACTAAGGGGGCACCTTCACCGCCAAGTTTTATATGATCATTTCTAAAATCACCAATCACATCTATTCCGCATTCATTTGCAATTATATTTGGATTCCCGGCTTGAATGGAGAATGGGTATTTACCTTTTGGCTGGTGGTATAGTGTCTGACCTGACAAACCAATTGCCCCAATATTCTTTTTGTTGATTTTATTTTGAGTAAGGAATTTATTTATTGATTTGCTAAAAGCAAGCCCAATTTTTCTATCAAGCTCGAAATACATATCAAGACTTAATTCTTGTTTCTGGATTACCTTGGAAATGTTTTCTCTCAATGCTGAGGGATATTTAAAAGAACAAAAATTTAATAGACTAATTTGATTAGTAATTTTTAAAGCGCAGATATCAATTGCATCATGACTGGTGCCACTCATTGTGCCGATAAAAATTTTATCTGAAGAGGTTTTCATTTGGCTCTTTAGATAATAACTGATCTGCTATTTCTATGTAATTATTTCTGAATGATTGAAATTGATCCATGTTAGATTTATCTAAAGGCGATGCTGAAGGTAGTGCTACCTTAAGAGGATCTGTTCTTTTTTCGCCAATTCTAAATTCGTAATGCAGGTGAGGGGCCGTTGCCAAACCTGAGTCACCTACATAACCTATGGTTTGTCCCTGAGATACTTTTGCTCCCTTAGCAATGAGCGGATGATACTTATCTAAATGAGCATACAAAGTCGTTATTTCCCCCCCATGACGAATCACTATTGTTCTTCCATACCCACTCTTCCATCCCACGGATTGAATAACCCCTTCACCAGTTGCTCGAATTGGCGTCCCCCTTTTTGCTGCATAATCAACACCATTGTGAGCCCTGATGGTATTAAGGATCGGGTGTCTTCTGTTTGGGTTAAAATGAGAACTTACATATGCAAAATCAAGCGGCGCTCTCAAAAAAGCTTTCTCTAAACTCCCTCCATTCTCATTAAAGTATTCCCATTCTTTATTTTTGCCTTTGTATCTAATTGCAGTAAATCGATTATTTTGATTATAAAATTCTGCAAATAAAATGCTTCCATTTTCAATTTGTTGTCCATCTACAAACGGTGTTTCGTATAGGAGTCTAAATTTATCACCAACTCTTATGTCAAAAACAAAATCAATATCCCATGCAAAAATATAAGCTAGATCCATAATCACACTCTCTGGAATATCATTTTTTAGCCCAGCTAAATAGAAAGATGATTCTATTAATCCAGATCTAAATGATTGAATAAGTTCCGGTTCTTTTTCAGCTCTATCAATAACTATTTCTGGTAATACTTGAACTTGATAAGAGAGCAGGGGACTTTTATGAATAATTATTTTTTGCAGCTTTCCATCTAAGGATAGAAACTCTATTCTATCGTTAGGAAGTATATTTTTTACTTCATTAGCAATATCTTTTTTAAATATTTTGTATGTTTCATTTAATGGGACTTTATATTTTTCAAATATCAGTGATAGATTTTCACCATCTTTAACAGTGTGAATTTTTTTAGTTTGAATGCTAGGAATGCTTTGAGTTGGCAGTGATAAAGTTTCAGTAACTATCTCTGATGGAACCTCTTCTTGCTCGATCCCTGCATCATAAATTAACAATACTCCAAATACCGCTAACAAAATAAAAGGCAGTATTTTGGTATTGGGTTTATAGGTGCTCACAATTTCTAAATTTATTTAATCAGTTCAAATGAAAGCGTTCCAATCTCTTCTATTGTTGCTTCAACTTTATCATTTGGTAAAAGCCTACTTACTCCAGAGGGAGTTCCGGTAAAGATGATATCCCCAGCTTTAAGTGTTATAAATTTAGATAACCAACTGATTAACTCATCGACTTTCCATGCCATATTTTTTAGATTGCTGGATTGTCTGTTTTGCCCATTAACTTTAAGGGAAATTTTGCCTTCATGCATAAGGAACCCTTCTTTTTTATAAATTTTTGAGATAGGTGCCGAATTATCAAATCCCTTACTTAGGTCCCAAGGCTTTCCATTTTTTTTTGCAGCAGTTTGAAGATCTCTTTTGGTCAGATCTACTCCAACCCCATATCCAAAAATATGCTGACTGGCTTCTCCTGGAGATATATTCGAGCATTCTGATCTTAAAAAAACAACAAGCTCTACTTCGTGATGGAGATCATCTGTTTGAGTGGGAAAAGGAATAGAGGCTAATTGCGTGATGGCTTGAGGAGGTTTGCTAAAAAAAAACGGCTGGTCCTGATCCACTTCTCCGCCCATTTCTTTTGCATGATCGGCATAATTTTTGCCCACACAGTAAACCTTTCCCACCGGAAATAATTCATCACTTTCTGAAATCGCCATTCCCCTAATAATTGGTTTAAATACAAAATGAGCTTTTGAGTGTTCAGTCATAAGATTTCAAACATTTATTCGATTAAATACTATAATAAATGATAACTCATGAAAGAAAATCTTAATCTAATTAAACGAGGTATTGATGAGCTGATTAGCGAAGAGGAGCTATTAGCAAAACTCAAATCAAAAAAGCAGCTTGTTGTTAAAGCTGGCTTTGATCCTACTGCTCCAGATTTACATCTGGGTCATACAGTACTCATTAATAAATTAAGACATTTCCAGCAATTAGGTCACCAGGTAATATTTTTGATAGGCGATTTTACTGGAATGATTGGAGATCCTTCTGGGAAAAATAAAACAAGACCTGCTCTAGATGAGTCGGCAATAAAAGAAAATGCCAAGTCATATGAAAAACAAGTTTTCAAGATATTAGATCCAAAACTTACGCATGTAAGGTTTAATTCTGAGTGGAGCAATAAGCTTGGCGCAGAAGGGATAATCAAACTTGCCTCTCAATATAACTTAGCGAGAATGCTTGAGCGCGATGACTTTAGTAAAAGATATAAGTCCAACCAAACCATAGCACTTCATGAATTCTTATATCCATTGATTCAAGCCAATGATTCTATTGCACTTAAAGCAGATATTGAGCTGGGAGGCACCGACCAAAAATTTAATCTTTTAGTTGGCAGGGAACTGCAACGAGCATTTGGACAAGAACCTCAAGTTGTTATTACAGTTCCAATCCTTGAGGGTTTAGATGGAAAAAATAAAATGTCTAAATCTTTAGATAATTATGTTGGTATTGATGAGGCTCCAAATGAAATGTTTGGAAAAATTATGTCTATCTCGGATGAGCTAATGTGGAGATGGTTTGATTTATTAAGCTTTAAAACCACTGATGAGATTACAGAACTTAAAGCAGATCAAACGAATGGAAGAAACCCTAGAGACATTAAAATTGAGTTAGCTAAAGAGCTTATTTCACGCTTCCATGATGAAGAGTCAGCTGATCTCGCAGAAACAAATTTTATCAATCAATTTCAAAAAAAGAATATTCCAGATGATATAGAAGAGGCATCTTTGTTTGTATCAGAGGGCTCAATTCCATTGGCTAATCTCTTGAAAGATTGCGAGATGACTAGTAGCACCTCAGAAGCAATTAGAATGATTAAGCAAGGGGCTGTAAGAATTGACGAAAAAAAAATCACAGATACAAAATATAAAATTTCTTCAGGTACCTCAGCTGTCTACCAAGTAGGCAAAAGAAAATTTAAAAAAATAACTCTCCAGAATTAATAATATAATTTCGATTTAAGTATAAAAATATGCAACAGTTTTTTTCATCTATTAATTTTTGCCTGCGCAATGCTGGATACTTGGTTATCTTGTGTTTGCCAGTAATGACTCTTGAAATTGCGTTAGCAAATCTAATAGCCTCTTTAGATATTCAAGCCAGCTCAGACACAGCGGCGTTAGAAGCAATTGGTGAAATTTCTACTCAGGTATTTCTTTTAGTTCTAGCTTCTCTAATACTCTCAGTAGCTCTAAGCGGAGGTTGCATGACAGCTTTTCGCTCACTGTCTAACGATGGCTCAGTAAGCCCTTATCAAGCCCTTTTTGCAGGCTTGAGAAAGTTTTTCCCGCTTCTGTGGGCAAATATTTTGCATTCTATTGCATATGGACTAGGATTCTTGATGTTAATTCTGCCGGGTTTTTATTTGTATGGTCGCCTTGGATTATTTCCATTATTTATTATGTTTGAAGGTAAGGGTGTGATGGATTCTTTTGGAGAGTCTTGGAATTTAACAGAAGAAGTTGCGACCAAATTATTTGCCCTCACTGCAATTTTTATGAGCATTCAACTTGGTTTTGGGTTGTTTGGAGGGATCATTGGGACTGATGGTTCTTTATGGTTTTTGATTGCAGCAACCACTATAAAATATGCAACATTAATGCCTCTGTTTTATTTATTCTTTAGTCTGTATGAGTCAACAAAAAATAAATCACTAATAGGAAGTGAAAAAATATGAAAATATTAGTAATGGGATTACCGGGTAGCGGTAAAACATACCTAACACAGAGGTTAGTGCCATTGTTGAATGCTGCATGGTATAACGCTGATCAAGTAAGGAAGATGTCAAATGATTGGGACTTTTCAGATGAAGGAAGAAAAAGACAATCCATGAGAATGAAGACCTTTGCAGATTTTGAAAAATTGCATGGAAGATATGTTGTCTGTGATTTTGTATGCCCCACCAAAGAAACGCGAGAAAATTTTGATGCCGACATCGTAATATGGATGGATACTATTAAAGAGGGAAGATACGAAGATACTAATAAGCTTTTCCAAGATCCTCACAGTGTTGATTTCCACATTACAGAGTGGAATGAGCACAATCATGATGATATAGCTAAGGAGATTTTAAAAGATGTTTGATTGGAAAAAACCAACAGTACAAATGCTGGGAAGATGGCAGCCTTGGCATGACGGCCACCAAGCACTTTTCAAGCGATGCGTTGCAAAAACAGGTCAGGTCGCAATCCAGGTTCGTGATGTTCAGGGTGCATCTGGAGGAGATGGGCAGGATGATAATCCCTTTGATTGGGATGAAGTTTGTAAAAATATTGAAGCTGGTCTTTTAAAAGATGGTTTCCAGAGAGGTCAAGAATATGAAATTATGTTGGTACCAAATATTGTAAACATTACCTATGGGCGAGGAGTCGGTTACTCATTTGAAGAAGAGGTATTTGACAGCTCGGTAACTGAAATTAGTGCTACAAAAATCCGTCAAAAACTTCGAGATGAAGGTAAGCTGGATTAATTCATTCGTTAGTTTCCCAAGATCATTGTTTAGTTTATAATCGCCTTTCCCAATTTATTGGGTCTGTAGCTCAGCTTGGTTAGAGCGCACCCCTGATAAGGGTGAGGTCGGTGGTTCGAGTCCACCCAGACCCACCAGTTTTCCT
>ERZ807291.112-NODE-112-length-118950-cov-7.767030_pt1 | contig 118950 bp, 115 predicted proteins | sample MGYA00521257_ERZ807291 | MGnify/ENA primary metagenome ERZ807291 (study PRJEB31413, sample SAMN03169783) | marine metagenome | biome: Marine; feature: Water; material: Subsurface seawater | place: North Sea | collected 2011-04-28 | depth 1 m m ... | reverse complement strand
CTCGTAGAGGAAGAGTGTATTTTTTGTAATCTTCTGCCGAATAGTAGTACCATTAGACCGAGTTATTTTTGATCAAATGAGCTTTTGGACCAGACATAAATATCGCTCACTGGTCGCATGGCTCATTATGTTATGCCTAGTCTCTTGTGCTGAGGTCATTGATTTGAAAAATGAGACTAGTGGTGGACAATTGGTTATAGCTGGTAGAATCACAAATGGTGGAATGGGTAATACCGTTGAGATTACGCGAACGCTTCCTGAGGAGCAGGCTCCGGAGCTCATTAGCGGGGCTCTAGTCAAGGTAATCGATGAAAATGGGGCAGAAGAGGCATATGTTGAAATTTCTCCTGGTCAATATGTGCTAAATCGAGATGTAGTTCAAGGTCGAGTAGGCGGTGTTTATCATCTACAAGTGCAGCTGAATGATAAAACTTATACGTCTTCTATGCAGCAGATGATGCCTATTTTGGCCAGAGATGAATTGCGATTTGAACTGGATGTTCAGGAAGATATTACCAGCACTGGCACTGCTATTAGTAGTGATGTTGTGAGGATATTCGCCAATAGTACACTTGATGTTTTGCCTGAAGAGTTCTACATACGCTGGTTAATGGAAGAGTCATATACGGTCACTGGAGTTGAGTTGCCTCGCTCACGGTTTCCGAGATACACACCTCAAACATGCTATATTATTAACGAGCTAAGTAGCCAAGACATCTTCTTAGTTGATGGATCGGAAATCAGGAATGTCAACCTCAATAACCGAGAAGTTGCCGTAAGGCCAGTGGACTTCAGTTTTAAAACAAGGCACTATTTTAATATCATTCAATTGGGTTTGAATAAAGAGACACACGACTACTGGCAAACCCTTCAATCAATCACTACAAGACAAGGCTCAATTTTTGATACTCCCCCTGCACCTGTACCGGGTAACTTCACTAGTTCAGAGCCATCAGAAGAGGTACTTGGTTTTTTTGAGGCCTCAAGTATTGATACTACTAGATTGCTTATGACCAACAATGACATTCCCTTATTTTTTCTCGACCCATGCCAGACAGATAGAGAGGATTTTTTTAAAATTCTTAGGCTTCCTTTTGAATGTATAAGTTGCTTGATTGAAGAGAAAATTATTGAGGCGGAATGCATTTTTTGCAACCTTTTACCAAACAGTACCGGGGTCAGACCCAGTTATTTTTGATGACAACCATTAACCAACGTATTGCCTTGCTTATAAAAGACTTTGGCGACTCCGAAAGTGGCTTTGCCAAGCGCATTGACGTGTCTAGTTCTGTGATGTTTAATATTGTCAACCCAAAAGGACGTAAGAGTTACCCTAGTGGCCCTGTTTTAGAAAAGATACTTGACTTAGAAAAAGAGGGTCAAAAGATATCTGCAGAATGGCTAATGCGTGGTTTGGGTGTTATGTATCAAGCCGAGGGGGAATCTAAGATTGTAAATGCAGAAGAAGCATTGGAATACTTGAGAAAAGAATTCGATAGACTCAGTAAAAATGCGAAATAGTTAACAAACAGGGCGAAGTCATTGGGCTAACTAGTCTATACTTAATACCTTTACGATATAAATAAAAAATCTATGAAGAAGTCAATTTTTTTAATTTGTGCGCTATTTGCATTTGCTTGTAGTCCACAAAAAACAGATGAGATTACAGCCGAGGTTGTGGGTACATACGGAGCTGAGATAACTACTGACGGCATGATATCAGTAGATGATATGGTTGCCCAATTATCTAAGTCAGATTCCATTATGGTGAAGGTGAAAGGTGAAATTACAGCAACTTGTGCTATGAAGGGTTGTTGGATGAACCTCGTTATGCCTAATGGCGAAGAAATGAGAGTGACATTCAAAGACTATGCATTCTTTGTACCTAAAGAAGGCATGGAAGGCAATGAGGCCTTAATTGAGGGTGTTGTGACTAGAACGGTAACTGACGTTGAAACGCTAAAGCACTATGCCCAGGATGCTGGAAAGCCACAGTCAGTCATCGATGCGATTACTGAAGCTAAGGAAGAGCTTGCTTTTGAAGCTAACGGTGTCATTATTTATAAGACCCGAATTGAAGAAGAGCAAACCACTACTGACTAAGTAAAATATTCTTTGTGAAAAGGCCATTCCGAATTGTCGGGATGGCCTTTTTTATTGGGTAATGGCTAAGGTTAATGGCCGTTTGTGCAACCTTTTCTGTTTTTTGTGCATCTATTATTCATGAAACTGTAATCAATTCTTGGTTTAACAGTCTACCTCAAAAAACAACAAGGTCATGAAAACTCAAAAACTCTTTACCCGCGTACTCATTTCTTGCGCATTTTTAATACTGCTTTCGGTTTCAACATTTGCCCAAAAGAAAATAAAGGCTTCAGATATTATGGAGGCTCTAAAGAATGGAGGTGATATCGCTTATAAGGACGTCACAGTTACAGGCGTGCTAGACTTCACTTTTATGGATGAAAAGGCACCTGACTTGCCAACCAGAAGAAGGTGGTGGCGTGATGGTGGTGACAATACAGTCAATGAAACCATTACTTCGAACATTTCTTTTGTCAACGTCACTTTTGAAGACGATGTGCTGGCTTACTTCCATGATGATAGATCCGAATATACTTTTACGGCTGATTTCGAACGTGATGTGACTTTTGAGAACTGTAAGTTTAATAGAAATGCCATGTTCAAATACTCCGTGTTTGAGCGTTCTGCAATTTTCACAGGGTCTTCTTTCAATGAAGAGACTACTTTTAAATATGCCGAATTTGAAGATCTAGCGAATTTTTCAAAAACCTTTTTCGATGAAGACGCAATTTTTAAGTATTCGAAATTCAGAGATGGTGCTAATTTTAATGCAGCCAAATTTGATCGGTCTTTGGATATGAAGTATACGAAGGTTAGAGGTGATTTGGATATCAAAGGCCTTGACGTCCGATGGGATATCGACACGAAGTATGCCGAAGTGAACGGAAGGAGTATGACGAGACACTTGGTAGATAATTGAAATACCTATAAATAGGTCGAGCAAGCCCCGTTCTCCATTATTGGTGGTCGGGGCTTTTTCTTTTTATGGTTATCTAGATTGTTTAATAAATGCGTTGGCCAACATGCGCATTTTCATAGGGTAAGGAAGTATTTTCCCTAAAATCCAATATGCTTTTGGCATAAACCCAGGTATGGCTACTGGCTTACCTTTAAACATATGGTCCAAACCATAACGGGCTACTTCTTCTGGGCTTTGTTGAGAGGCATGTGAAGCCTTGCCCATTTCTTTATCCCTTTGTATCACATCAGGATTAGTCAAGACAGCTGCAGGGCAAAGAATGGTTACGCCAATAGTTGAATCTTCAAGTTCTTTTCTTAAGGATCTAGAAAACGAGTAGACAAAACGCTTCGTTGCCGCATAAATCCCTTTATATGGGATGTCAAAAAATGAAGCCATGCTACCTACATTCAGAATGTAGCCTTTTGCATGGGTTTTAATGTCTGGTAAAAACAAGTGCGTTAACATGACTAAAGCTACCATGTTAAGCTGCATTTGACCGAAGTAAAAGTTGTCATCTCTACTCAAGAATGCTCCTGAATTGCCAAGTCCAGCATTATTCACAAGAATATTTATAGAATAGCCTTTAGCTTGACACCAGTCGTAAATTGATTGAGGGCTATCCCTATCCATCATGTTAGTACCTAGGGCATCGAATGATTGGTTTGGATACTGGAGCTTGAGCGCTTCTGTTACGTCATCGAGCTTTGATTCTGGAAGAGCAACTAGAATTACATTGTGGCCTCTAGCCGCACAGTTTTCGGCTAATGCTCTGCCTATACCATTGCTAGCGCCCGTTACGAGTGAGTATGTGTTGTTTTGATCAGACATTGTTAGCTTTCAGCCAGTCTACTGTATTTTGAATTCCTTGTTTTAACGGAGTTACTTCGTAACCTAGTTCACTTTGAGCCTTGGCACTTGAGACACTCCATTTATAAAGATACTTTCTTACCCATCCTGGGGTAATCATGGGTTGTCTACCGAATTTTTCGGCCATAAACAATTGCACCTTTCCAAAGGTCAATAAAACACCCAAAGGCATTTTATACAGCTTGTATTTGGTTCCACCAATATCGGCTATTACATCGAACAACTGGAAATAAGTGGCGTCATCACCACCAAGAAGATAACGTTCACCTGCACGGCCGTTTTTCATTGCAAGTATATGTCCATTAATGACGTCATCTACGTACACATAGTTGCCTGTGCTTAGACCATCGCCAGGGATAAACTTCCATTTTCCTTCTATGTATTGCTTTACCAGTTTTGTTACTGAGTTACTAACATTCAATGGCCCTGGTCCATAAACCCGAGTTGGATTTACAATCACCACATGTTGACCATTAGCTACAAACTCTTTAATTTTTAACTCTGACTCGTATTTTGTGCTTTCGTATTCTGTAAAGAAGTCCACCTGTCTGGCTGTGTCTTCATTGACAGGGCCATCAATTGCAGGGCCTATGACGCCAGCTGTTGACGTTACTACAATTTTTGATACGCCTTGTTGCTTTGCAGCATTCAAGATATTGAGTGTGCCGTCAATGTTCACCGTTTTGAAAGTATCGTCTTTAGCCCATACACTCGCAAATGCAGCGAGGTGATACACTTCGTCACAACCCTTCATTCCATGCTCGAGTGCTTCAGTCGCAAAGAGATCACCTTCTACAAAACTGATCCGTTCGTGTTGAAGATCTTTCGTTTTACTCATTGATCTAATGAGCGCCACCACTTCATTGCCCTCATCAGCCAATTTCATGGCAAGTTTTCTACCGATAAACCCAGTGCTGCCTGTTATAAATATACGTTTTGACATTATATAACTTTCATTTCAGGGTGATGCCTCAACGAGAAAAAGAAGTTGGACAAGGCTAATGTAATATGGACGAAGAAAGCGACCCAAATGGTTCCCGTAGTTAACGTAACAAGACAAAGAATAATTCCTAAAGGAACTGCTCCAATGGTTTCTTGTAAATTTTTTGGTACATGCACTAAGGCATAAAAAGAAGCATTCAGAATAACTGCTGGCCATTCTCCAATCAACGGTACAGTCGCAAACAGCAAAATGCCTCTGAACATAAGCTCATATCCGAATAGATAGGCGCACCAAGAGAATGCATTTTTTGCAACCATTCCTTTTGTCCATTCTTTTTCTCGGACATTAGGATAAAATGCCAGATTCTTTTCTTTCTTACTATTGAAAAAGTTCATTGGGATAATGATCAGTGCTAGACCGAAAATCCAATATAAAGAGATGTCGTGATTCTGGAATGTCACACCGTATTCAGACAAATCTTTGTCTAAAACTAATACCATAATGATGGCTGGAATGATGCCAATGGTCATTGCTCCGACATAGCGGTGTGCCCAAGTAGCCTTTGTTTGACCACGCGTTTCTCCGAATTTTTTAACAAAGCTTTCCTTAACTTTATCGGAGATGGAGTAAAAATGATAAACGCTAAAACCCACTGTTACTAGCGCAATAGCGAGTACAGGTTCTAAATATTCAGCCTTCCAAACGGGGATATCCATGCAAGAGATTGTGCTATAAGAAGGCAAAAATAAAAACATCTACTGGAATAAAGGCGCAAGGCTTTATAAATTACAGTTCAATCGATTCCTATGAAGAAGTTATTCTTGAGTCTCTCTCTCTATTTTCTGGCTATATCCATCCATGCTCAGTCCATTACTGCTGATCAATTAGTAAACAGAACCATTGCATTTCATGATCCAGATGGATGGTGGGATCGTGTAAAGATGGACATGGTGATAGAAATGAAAACACCTAATCGCCCTGCTCGCTTGAGCAATGTGGTGGTGGACAATATCAATGGAGGCTTCGAAATATCTGTATTGAGTAATGACAAGTTGCTAGAATGGATGGTGGATGGCAAAGATTCATGTGACTTTAAAGTAAATTTTGTAGCACCAACGGTGGCCCAAGCTGATTCATTGAGCTTAACCATAGATCGTGCAAAGTTCCTCAGAAACTATTATACCTACCTATATGGCCTGCCAATGAAGCTAAAAGACGCGGGTACTAGGATTGGCGATGAGGTTATTGAGACAACTTTTATGGGTAAACCTGTCTTAGCATTAAGGGTCACATATGATGAGTCTGTCGGTAAGGATATATGGTATCTCTACTTTAACCCAAGTACATATGCTATGGTAGGCTATAGATTTTACCACGATGAAGCAAAGAATGATGGTGAGTACATTGTGTTGGAAGATATGATTATCGAGCAAGGGCTTCGGATTCCTAGGAATAGGAGTTGGTTTACAAATGCTGAAGATAAATTACTAGGGACTGACTATTTGAAAGAGTTTAAAGTAGATAAAGGCTGGTAGTTTGTATAGTCAACTTCTGAGAATCTTCTGGAACTATAATAGTGAATCACTCAGTTTGCCAAATACACACTACTATATACTAAATACCCCTTTACTTCTTCTTACGCTTCAAAGAATTAATGAATTGCGACCAAGCAAAAGGATTTAAAAGTGGATTAGCTCTCGGTCCAGCGCTATTTTGAAGGTTTACAAACTGCTGATTTTGCATAAACCTGTAGTTCGCACTTGGGCTAGCATTTAATGGTGTAGATCTTATCAACTCTTGAATCACTTCCGGTGCAAAACTATTGATCACGTTCTGTTGATCTTGATTCAAATTCATTGCCAAAATGGCTTCTTTGAATAATTCTTCGGACGGAAAGGGATTAACCTCTACCTCGCCTAGATCTATAGCATCTTCTTCCATAGCGAAAATGGCAGTCCATCGGTCTCCTACATCATCTGGTACCACTACCTCTCTGTTTACGAAACCTATTGCACTAATGATTAATACATCTCCTGCTAAAAAAGCCTTACTAATCCAACCTTTATAATCGGTTATATCGCCTCGTCCGCTTCTTTTGTTAAAGACGTGTACTCCAGGAATGGTTTGTGTACTATCAGCATTCATCACAAGACCAGAGACCTGCACGATATGCAATTCTTCCTTGTCCTGAGCATGCCCTACCTGAGGTAGAAATGCCACCCACAGCAATGCCATGGTAAGAATGAGATAATATTTCTTTTTAATTTCCTTCACTTACAAGTCTCTAACGTAAAGTAAGTCAAATTGATTTAACTAATTGATTTGCTCTACGCTACAATGATAACATGCAAAAACTATATTTTGGTTGGTGAAATAGATTTATTCTTGTCAAATTAACAATTGTTAACCCATGCGTCTCAAGAATTTCAGTCTCAGTTTTGGAAGCCAAGTCTTTAAGTCAGTCTCTGATGAGTCTAGGGTAAGAATACTCCATTTGCTTTATAGAAATGGTGAATTGACGATTTCTGATATAGAACATATTCTAGAGTTCACTCAAACGAAGACTTCTCGTCACATTACCTATTTGAAGAATTCGGGTATGGTCAGTGCCCGCAAAGTAGACCAATGGGTGTTTTATAGTATTCGTGAGGAAGTGGAAGAGTTGACCAATCGCGTTTTGGAGTTTTTGGTGAAAGACGTAATCCTTCAAAAGGATCAAGAAACTTTTGAGGTACTTAACTCAAACCGAGAGCTTGCCAAAAGTAGACTTCAGAATAAAAAGTTGCTGCGCTAAACTAAGCTTCAATTTTATGGTTAATTGACAAACCCTTCTCTCTTGAGTAAATACAAACATATTTTCTTCGATTTAGATCATACCCTTTGGGACTATGACACCAATGCGACCGATTCATTATTTGAACTCTTTGATAAGCATCAATTGGATAAATTGGATCGTTTTGGTAAGGGAGATCTAGCGAAGACTTTCTTCGAAGTGAACTATGATCTTTGGGATTTGTATAACGTTGGTGAAATTCAACGACCTGATATTCGCGAGAGAAGGTTCCCAGCCATCTTTGACAGACTCGGTGCTAATAGAGCAGATGTACCTGCGACCCTTGAATTGGAGTATGTCTCACTCGCGCCAACAAAATCCGCAACCTTTGTCGGTGCACATGATATTTTAGAATACCTCTCTGAGAAGTACGAACTTCACATCATTACAAATGGCTTTGACGATATTCAAGCTATTAAGCTTGAAAGCTCGAATATGGATCAATTCTTTGATGTCATCATTACATCAGAAACCACTGTTTACCGTAAGCCAGATAAAGAAATTTTCGAATTGGCAATGGACAGAGCAGGTGCTCAGCTAGAACACAGCATGATGATTGGTGATAATCTTGAATCTGATATTAGAGGTGCCATGAATGTCGGTATGGACCATGTTTGGTTTAATCCAGAAGGAAAGGATGGAAGGCTGGCAGTTCAGCATGAAATAAAGAACTTAATTGAGCTAAAAGGCATTCTATAGATGTCGGTTTCATAACAGCATTTTGAAACTGTATATTTGCAAACTCAATTGATTAAACCATAAAAAAGTAAACTATGGCAACAGGATTTTTCAACGTACCTACCCCAAAGAACGAACCAGTATTGGACTATGCTCCAGGTTCGAAAGAGAGGGAGGAAGTAAAAGCTGCCTTGGCAGAAGCTAGAGCAAAACAAATTGATGTACCGATGTACATTGGTAATCAAGAAGTAAGAACCAACGATAAAAAGCCGATGTCGCCTCCACACGATCATCAGCATATTCTTGGTCATTACAATGCTGGTGATGCCTCACATGTAGAAGCTGCAATTGACGCTGCCATGGCTGCTAAACCTGCTTGGGCTGATATGGGCTGGGAGCACAGAGCTTCTATCTTCTTAAAGGCGGCTGAACTGATTGCCGGCCCTTACAGGGCTAAGTTAAATGCAGCAACCATGTTGGGACAATCAAAGAATGCTTACCAAGCAGAGATTGATGCCGCATGTGAGTTTATTGACTTTCTAAGATATAACGTTCAATACATGACTGAGATTTATGCTCAGCAGCCAGCTTCTGGCCCGGGTGTATGGAATCGTCTAGAACAAAGACCTTTGGAAGGATTCGTTTTTGCCTTGACTCCTTTCAACTTTACAGCAATTGCTGGTAACCTACCAACTTCAGCTGCCATGATGGGCAATACCATCGTCTGGAAGCCTTCAAATACTCAGATCTATTCTGCAAATGTATTGATGGAAGTTTTCAAAGAAGCGGGTGTTCCTGATGGCGTAATCAACCTTGTATACGTATCTGGCCCAGTGGCAGGAGGTGTGATTTTTAATCATAAAGATTTTGGTGGAATTCACTTTACGGGTAGTACAGGTGTTTTTCAGAACATTTGGAAGACCATAGGAGAGAATATTCACAAGTACAGATCTTATCCTAGAATTGTAGGTGAAACTGGTGGAAAGGACTTTATCATGGTGCACAAATCATCAAATGCTAAAGAAGTAGCAACGTCTATTACTAGAGGTGCATTCGAATTCCAAGGACAGAAATGTTCGGCTGCTTCAAGGGCATATATTCCATCTAACCTTTGGGAAGAGGTGAAGGGTTATGTTCAGGCTGACTTGGCTACGTTCAAAATGGGGCCAACGGAAGACTTTTCAAACTTTATCAATGCAGTAATTGACGAAAAGTCATTTGACAACATTGCTAAATACATTGACGATGCAAAGGCAAGTCCAGATGTAGAGATTATTGCAGGAGGAAACTATGATAAATCGAAAGGTTATTTCGTAGAGCCAACAGTACTATTAGCGAAAGATCCTAAGTACACGACAATGTGTGAAGAGATTTTCGGCCCAGTAATTTCGATCTACGTTTATGATGAGAACGAATTTGAAGCAACATTGGAATTAGTTGATAACACTTCTCCATATGCATTAACAGGTTCAATTTTCAGTGGAGATCGTTACGCGCTAGAACAGGCAACCAAGGCACTTCAAAATGCTGCAGGTAACTTCTACATCAATGATAAGCCAACAGGTGCTGTCGTAGGACAGCAACCATTCGGTGGAGCTAGAGGTTCTGGTACTAACGATAAAGCAGGTTCGATGATCAACTTATTACGCTGGGTGTCACCTAGAACAATCAAGGAGACATTTGTTCCAGCAAAGGATTATAGATATCCTTTCTTATCAGAAGACTAATGAATTGAAAGCCCCGCTAGTCGGGGCTTTTTTTATGTTTAAAATTTGATTCACTTATTTTGATGGCGAGCGTGTTATCAATTTTGATGTAGAAACGATTTATGAAATACTTCTTTCCCTGAGTTTACGAAGGGTCTTGAATTGACTTTAGTTCCTTCGTTGTGCTCAGGATGGAAAGCCATAAAATCAAATTGTCAGATAATCAAACAGTTGATAATTAAATGAGTAACCTTAGTTTTGAGTAATGGATGAACAATTAATAGTGGTTGAAAAATTTTTTACCGAGGAAGTGCCCAGCTTACTCGAAAACCTTGACGCAAATCAACAACCAGTTTGGGGGTTAATGACACCTCACCACATGATCGAGCACCTGATTGTTACTTTTAAAATGTCCATTGGGCGTATCAAGATTCCAGTAATGTCAAAGGAAGAAGACTTTCCTAAGCTAAAGGCCTATCTGATGAAAGATAGTCCCATGAGAAGGTCTGTAACCTCGCCTACTGGAAAGAATGAGCTTCAGCCATTGAGGTCAGCTTCTTTTGAAGAGGCAAAGGAAAAGCTGATCAAAGAGATTGATGCCTTTCTTGCTTTTATGAAAGCCACGCCTGATTTTGTCGCAGACCATCCCTTTGGAGGGCCAATGACAGCCGAAGAATGGATTTTCTTCCATAGAAAGCATTTCAAACACCACTTTATTCAGTTTGGTCTTATTCCGGATTATGAATAGTGAGCATTTTTCACGTTTAGAACGCATTTTTCATTTAGCGCCTATTCAGGATTTATTGAGTGGGGCAGAGATAAAAGTAGAAAACAAGAAAGCTACCTATAAACTGAATATCTCTAAATCGTTTTTTCATGCTGCGAACGCGTTGCATGGCGCTATCTACTTCAAACTCTTAGATGACTCGGCCTATTTTGCAGCAGCTTCAATAGAAGAGACTTACTTTTTGCTAACAAAATCGTACACGATTCATTTTAAGAGACCGGTTGAAGTTGATGTGCTAACGGCCGTTGGTGAACTGATTTCAGAAAACGAAGGAGAAATAACCTGTAGGTCTAGAATAACCAACACTGCAGGCAAGATTGTAGCAGAAGGGGAAGGTATTTTCGTCAGAAGCAAGAAATTGCTATCTGATCAGCCAGGTTATCATTGATCCGCATAGTTTTCCGTCAACCTTATATTCCTAACCTTTCAGGTAGGCTTTGTAACTTTTTATCTTTTCTGAAGTCTTTATAAGGAACACTTATTTAATTAAACATCGGTCAAAATGAAAAAACTCACAACAACACTATTACTCGTAATGGTCTGTGCATCACTATCTGCACAATCGAAGGTTCGCGAAAAAGATATTCTCGGTGAATGGGATCTGGTCATTGATTTAGAAGAAGCTAGAGAAGAAGTTGAAGAAGAACTCGAAGAGGAAGAGTCATGGCTAGCCAGACGATTTGCTAGTGGTATTAGTAGCTTCGCAATGGATATCGTTGAAAAAATTGACATCAAGTTCGATTTTAGAAAAGATGGCGAAGTAAAATTAAGCATCAACATTTTTGGAGAAAGAGAAGTCGAATACCTGGATTGGTCAATCAATGATGATGGACAACTTATCATCGAAGACAAAGATCACGATAGAAGAGACGACCGAAGAAGCAATAACTCCTTTGACTTTTCAGATGATGATGATGTCTGGATGATGAAAAACGGAAAACTTCAAGTCTTTGAAAAAACCAGAAAAGGAAGACTGGAAATTAAAGAAGAAATCTATCTCAAGAGGAGATAATACAGTAAAGGTTTAACGAAAATATGGCTCCGCCCCGAAGTTTCGGGGGTCGGGGCCTTTTTTTATGTCAGCTATTGACCAAGTATTTGAGCTTCTCATGTGTCGCATGATCCATCTCTGCGATCTTCTCGAGGTTATGATTTTTGTAGTAGTGCTCACGAATTTCCAATAACTCGTCATAAGGTCCTCTAGGAGCGATCAATTTCACAATGATGGGTGTACACTCCAGCATAATGAATAGCAGCATAATAAAGATGTTGGCTATAAAAATGGCCCGATTCTCTTCGCCAAGTATGCGCAGGGCTTCCAGTTGAGCAGCCATTCCATTCCAAGGGTTTCTTTTGATCTGAGCTAATTCAGCCTCCTTTTCGGCAATCATTTTAGTGTACTGTGCTTCTTTTTGTTGAATTACTGGAGCATTTCTGCCCTCAGCAGCAACAAGTTCTTTTTGCGCTTGGTCGGCATCTACTTTTTTAAGCTGATAAATTGGACCCGCAGCGCGTTGCATAGAACCGCCAGTACCGTCTGCTTCGCTGCGAGCAGCAGCAGCTAACTCGTCTCTGGTTTGTGTTTTATCCGTGACTTCTGCCTTGAGTAGTGTGATTTGATTTTGCAATGCTTGACCTTGGTTTTGATATCTGCTCTCGATAGCCGATATCTCATTTTGAAAAATGCCTTCCTCAAGTATGACTAACTTTCGGTTAATCTCTTTTGAGAAGATTTTTAGCTCTAGAGGCTTGGAGATGACTATGGCGAGCATTACGGCCAATACGATTCTTGGTGAAGCAATGAAGAGCTCTTTCGCCCATCCACCTTTCTTTTTGCGCATGGTGGAAACGATAAACCTATCTAAGTTGAAGATAATTATTCCCCAGACGAGCCCGAAGGCTAATGCCCAGAAGGGGTTTTCGAAAACGGTAAAGAACGCATAACCTCCGGATAGTGCTGCTAGTAATCCTGTAAAGAATACTGCAGCGCCCATTCCAGTGTATTTCGAAGCGTCAGTGGGGCAACGGTTAAGTAATGAAATATTGGCTCCAGAACAGAACCAAAAAAATTCTTTGAGTGACTTCATGTTGTTTTGAGCTTGTTTGTCCTTTGGGCGATACACCATAGGACAGAAGTCCTGCAGAATATGTTACAAAGGCTATAGTAGTGGATAAAACGCGACCTAACTCAATATGTTGTGTGGAATAGTACCTATTTATACATAGTACCTAAAAACAATGAGGAGCACCTACTTATAAGTGTTGAAATTTACAATCCGTACTGATCGATCAGATAAATTACCGAGGCCATGGCGGCTGCGCCCAATTCAAGTTCACGTTGATTGACAACTTCGAAATTGTCAATGCCGGTATGGTGATATTTGAAGTAGCGTTGACTATCGGGAAGGTAACCGATGGTAGGAACATCTTGTGTTCTTAATGGGCTAATGTCAGCACCACCGCCACCTCTTTTGAACTGGTAAATGTTATAGGGTTCGAACAGTGGCTTCCAGCTTAGTAATTTATCCTGTTGTACTTTTGTACCAGAAATACCAAACCCAATCGGCAAGAAACCACCTCTGTCAGACTCCATTGCTGCGATGTGGTTTTCATTGTTCTCCGCAGCTAGTTCGGCATACTTGCGACCTCCCATCAATCCGTTTTCCTCATTCATGAACATGACTGCACGAATAGTTCTTTTTGGTTGGTAGTCCATTGCTTTCATAATGCGTAGCACTTCGATAGATTGTACACAGCCTGCACCATCGTCATGCGCACCTTCTGACAAGTCCCAGGAGTCTAAGTGACCGCCTACTGCGATAATTTCATCTGGAAATTCAGAACCTTTGATTTCACCTACCACATTATATGACAGTACATCAGGTAACATCTCACAGTGCGTTTCGAAATAGAATCTTAAATCAGCATCGTCTTTGAGCAGACTGCTCAACAAATCAGCCCCTTCTGTACTAATGGCAACAGCAGGGATTTTAGGGATATTCAATCCGTAGCGCGTACCACCTGTATGCGGCACATCGTCCGTGAATGAGCTTAGTGACCTAACGACTACACCAATTGCTCCGTACTTGGCAGCTTCAGATGGGCCTGATCCTCGTTGGTTCGAAGCGCCACTATAAGCAGCGAAAGTATCCATGAGTTTTGGATCCATTGGTCTATTGAAGAATATGATCTTACCTTGAATCTTAGCTTTACCGAGTTTGGCGAGTTCTTGAAAATCCTGAACCTCTATGATATTTCCTAGTACGCCAGCAGGACCTGAGCCTACAGAATTGCCTAAAGCAACTACGTTGACGTTTACCGCTCCAAGTTTTTTCGAGTTTACAATTCGACCTATTTCCTTTTTACCTCTTACCCAATGTGGAACCATTACTGGCTGAAGATATACGGTGTCAAAACCGTAAGTCATCATTTGTTGTCTGCTCCATTCTACAGCTGCTGCAGCTTGTGGTGATCCACTTAAGCGACCACCAATATTTTTGGTGAGATACCTTAGCATTTCATAACTATCACCCCTTTCAAGTGCTTCGTCAAATATTTTTCGGATTTGAACTTTGTCTTTACTGTTTTGGGCAGAAGAAGAAATGACAACTAGGGTAAGTAAGAGTGTTAGCAAATGCTTCATGGGAATGGATTTTAATGGAAGCAAGATTGATTAATCAATCAATTCTGCTTTCTGAAGAATGTACATCAGTTTCATAGGGTCATCGGCATTGATGTTCAGAATGCCTTTCACCTTGATCCTTTTTTCTGTGAATTTTATGTTCTTTTCGGAGAAAACTTCCAGCACTGTTTCAGGCCCTGCGCCTCCACAAAAGAAGCAATTGGCAAAGGGTAGAGCGGAGAGCACGAAATAATTTTCACCTCGAAGCTCATCCAAAGGGATGATCCAGCCTTCTAAAACGATTTCTTTACCGTTAAGCGCTTTTACCTCATCGCTGAAAGTGGGAAAGTCAATTTCATAGTTCAGCAACTCGTCAAAACGTTTTTCTATCTGAACCTTTGAAAGCACTTTCCAAGTACTTTGGTTTTGAGCCAATGCAGTAAACCCTACTACAAAGAGGAGTGCTATGGTGAGTAAGCTTCTTTGCACTAGTTAATCAGGTCAAGCACTCTGTTAAATCTAATGCTCTGGAAGAAACCGGCATTTGGATCTGTTCTATCCATAGACCAGAAAATAAACAATGGCTTTCCAACGATATGATCATAAGGAACAAGTCCCCAAGTTCTTGAGTCTTCCGAGTTGTGGCGATTGTCTCCAATCATAAAGTAATAGCCCTGCTTGAAGGTGTAGGTCTCAATTTTCTCACCTTCAATGAAGATTTCATTACCTCTAATCTCCACCTCATCATTGTGCTCATAATGCTGAATGGCCTCACCGTAGAGTGCGATGTTTTCAGGAGTCAAATCAATGGTTTCGCCTTTCTCTGGCATGCGCAGTGGACCGAAGAAATCACGGCTCCAGCTAAAGCCCGAAGCTTTCGGGAAAATTCTTCCGTCTTCTCCTTTTTGATAGGTTACCTCTTCAACTTCTTTGATGAAATTGTAGGCGGCTAACTTATCTGCTTTCTCTTGAGTCGTATGGATGAAAAAGCCTTGCTTTCCTTTGTAAGTATAAAATGGCTGTGCCGTAGTGGCATATGTATCTGAAGGGTTATCATCAGTATAATCCGTAATACCTACCTCTTTCATGTAGCGTGGATGAACGCCTTTATCTGCCTGAACAAAATAACTAGTCAGCATCCCAGGAGGATTTTCGGCCGCTTCTCCATTGACAAAAATCTGCTTGTTCCTTACTTCGAACACATCGCCAGGTGTGGCCATGCATCGTTTTACGTAAAAAGTTTTAATGTCTAAGGGGTAGCCTTTGTCATAATCAGGGGGATAGTTAAACACTACTGGCTCGCCTACTCGTGGGTCTCTCAAACCTGGAAGCCTAAAACTAGGTGCCTGAATGATTTTACTATAAGAAGGTATATCGGTACCCCAGAACTTCTGATGCGCTAATGGGAATTGAATTAATGTTGTAGGCGTTCGAGGACCAAAATGAACTTTGCTCACAAAGAGGTGATCACCTATAAGCATGGAGTTTTCCATGGATCCAGTAGGAATAGCATAAGCTTCGATAAACAAACCCCTAATGATCGTTACAGCGATTAGGGCAAATAGTAGATCGTTCGCCAATTCCCTGAAGAACCCTCTCTTCACTTTAGGTTTTGTTTCGGCTTTCTCTTTGCGCTTTAAGAAGTCGAGCATAAATAGATTTTTAGGCTTTACGTAAATAGTAAAGGTATTATTAATTTGTCAATAACAGATGTGTAAAAGTGGTATAGATGATTTGATAACGGATAAAACATTTCAGGGGTTTTCGTAATTCTATGTGATCGGTTTTATTAATTAGACTAGCTTCCGTTAATTTGATTTTCAATTCTAAAAAAGCATGATCAGTATCGATGGTTTGAGTTTTGGGTATTCCGATCAAAAAGTGCTCTCTATCCCCCATATGGAGGTTAAAGAAGCGGAGCATTTGTTGATTTTAGGAAACTCGGGAAGTGGAAAAACCACCTTACTCCATATTTTGGGTGGCTTGCTTCAGCCAAAAGAAGGAAAAGTGGTGATTGGTAATACTGATTTGTACAGTTTGTCTGGTCACCAAAGAGATAAGTACCGTGGCCAAAATATTGGACTTGTTTTTCAAAAAGCACATTTAATCAGTGCGCTATCTGTTGGCGATAATCTCTTGCTGGCGCAATATCTTTCTGGTACTGCCCAAGACAAAGGAAGAGTTTATGAAGTGTTGGAAGAACTCAATCTTGGGAATAAAATAGACAAAAAGGTCAGAACCTTAAGCCAAGGTGAGCAACAACGCGTTACGATTGCGAGGGCCTTGTTGAATCGACCAAGGCTAATTCTTGCCGATGAACCGACCGCCAGTTTAGACGATGATAATGCCATGAAGGTGATCGCTCTACTGAAGAACCAAGCGGATAAGTACAAGGCGTCATTGCTCATCGCTACGCACGATCAACGCGTCAAAGAGCAATTTAAACTTCAACTTAACCTGAGCACATCATGAATCTCATATCATTAAGTTGGAATTATATCAAGAGTAAACCACTCAATACGGCTCTCAACGTATTGTTGATGAGCTTAGGGGTTGCGATCATTTTAGTGCTAATCCTGTTAAGCACTCAGCTTGAAGAAAACCTCTCCAAAAATAAACGAGGGATTGACTTAGTCGTAGGAGCGAAGGGGAGCCCTCTTCAACTCATACTCGCCAACGTTTATCACATTGACTTCCCTACAGGAAATGTAAAACTCGAGGAAGCGAAGGCAATCACTAGAAACAGATTCGTTAAATCTGCGATTCCACTAGCACTTGGAGATAATTATGGTGGCTTTAGAATTGTCGGAACTAACCATGACTATGTGAAGCTCTATGAGGGCCAAATAGAAAAGGGAGAGCTGTGGACGTATAACCTGGATGTAGTACTGGGAGCAAATGCAGCTGCCAGACTCAAACTTGAAGTCGGGGACAACTTCTTCGGTGCCCATGGACTCTCTGTAGCCGACCTAGAACATGACGAACGAAAGTATCATGTAATTGGAATCCTCGAACAAAATGGGAGCGTTTTGGATAATCTAATCCTCACAAATATTGAAAGTGTTTGGGCTGTACATGCGCATGAAGATGAGGACCATGAAGAAGAAGCTACTGATACAAAGGTGCTAGGTTCTGCCTTCGAAACTGGATTTCCAGATGGAGATGAGGCCGATGAAATTACCTCTATGCTCATCCAATATCGTTCGCCAATGGGCGCTGTACAGATGCCTAGAATGATTAATGCGAATACGAACATGCAGGCCGCTTCTCCAGCTTTTGAAACACAAAGGCTCTTTTCGCTGCTAGGCATTGGGGTAGATATGCTCAGAAGCTTTGCCTACATCATTATTGTAATTGCCGGCTTAAGCGTATTTATTTCTATGTACAATGCACTTAAGGATAGAAAATATGACTTGGCGATCATGCGGTCCTTAGGGGCTTCTCGAGGGAAGCTCTTTGTACATGTAATCATTGAAGGAATTATTATTACCACACTGGGAGGGCTTTTGGGTATTGTACTTGGACATGGTTTAATGGAGTTACTGGCAAATTCTTATGAGAAATCAGACGAAATTGGCGTGACTGGATGGATATTTGTGAACCAAGAATTCTATGTGTTGTTAATCAGTTTAGGCGTTGGTTTGATCGCTTCTCTAATTCCTGCGTTCAACGCTTATAAAACAGATATATCGAAGGTTTTGGCCGAAGAATAATTAAAGACAAATGAGAAAGGTATTTACATTGATCGTTTTATTAGGACTAGGTTTTTCATCCATGGCACAAGATGCTAAGATGAAAGGAGCTAAAGTTTGGAAAGCCCTCTCTGATGTGAAATACGATATTCAGAAAGATGAGTATGGAGATGTCTTTGTGCCTGTTTTCGGCAAGGAGATTACGAGTATTGCTGATCAAATCGTTGAGATAGATGGATTTATCATTCCTTTCGATGGCATGTTTAAACCAACCGAACTGATCATTTCTTCATTGCCAATAAGTGAGTGTTTCTTTTGCGGTTCTGGTGGCCCTGAAACGGTGATGGAAATCTCTATGAAGGAAAAGATTAAATACACGACCAAAAGGGTTAAGATTCGTGGTAAATTGATATTAAACGCGAGTAATCCTGACAAGCTGATGTACCAATTGGTTGAGGGAGTTTTTGTTGGCTTAGCAGATAATAGCTACTAGATTTATCGAAAATTATAGTGTCATGAAGAAGGTTTTAGGATTAGTACTGATTGCGATTTTCACGTTCGCTTGTGGAGGCGGATTTGATGCAAAAGTGGAAGAGGGTAAGATCTTAGATGTTCATGATGAGGTGATGCCTAAGCTAGGAGAGGTAATGAGTTTAAAAAGAAAGGTTTTAGCAAAGGCTACTGAAATTGAAGCGGATAACCCTGATGCCGAGAGCCTAGATGACTTAAGAAATCTCGCAGGTGAGCTAGATGCCGCCCGTGAAGGTATGATGAAATGGATGAATGACTGGGCTAAAGGCAAAGAAACCTATGTCAATGCGTCTACTACTGAGGGTGAACAAATAGCATTCTTTGCAGCTGAGATGGCTCTAGTCACTAAGGTGAAAGAGGATATTAATTCGTCTATTGCCGCTGCAAAAGAAATCTTGAAATAACTACTTCAGTCGAAAAACGACTCTTAGGGTAGACAATTGAAAGTCGACAGGGACGCCATTTACCGTGGCAGGTATCCAGTTGGGGGAAATTTCTAGCATCCTCAATGCTTCTGCACTCAGGACCTCATGTGGGCTACCTATTATTTTTGCCGAAGTAATGCTACCGTCAGACAAAACCACGAAGCTCATATAAACATTGCCTTGATACCCATACCTTTTAGCATCTAGTGGGTATTTGAGGTTTTTTCTGAGGTGTTTACCCCATCCATCATGGCCTCCCGGAAACTCTGCATCAACTTCAATTCTTAACGAGTCATTAATAGAGGCATTTTCAATTAAGACTGTAGGTCTTAATCTTTTTTCTATTTCCACACCATTTTTGTCATGTTTTTCCATAACCAAAATGTTGCCTTTCGGATCTAGCGTCACCCAGTATCCGGTTTTCACACCTTTGTTATAGTCTCCGTAGAACATGACATCTCCCGCAGGATTATATCGATAATACGTGCCCGTCTTCTCGCCTTTAATGTAGGAAGTAGACTCTGTTATGCGACCAGATTTCGTGTATCCATTACTGATTCCATTCGCCCTATTCCTCCTATCCAATTGCATAATTGAATAGGTTAGATAGTCAGATTCTTGACTTACTACTTGGCCTGAACGATTATAATAAACAGTATCAATTTTAAGTTTTTGGCTAAAACTGATGTTCGAAACGGAAAGGATAAGAAGAAGTATAAAGAGAGGTTTGTGTGTGTGTTTGTAGATCATCAATTAGAAGTATTGGGCTTTAGTGCCCTTTCTACTTCTTCTAAAGTAACAATCTTAGATTTATTTCCCCAAGCATTAGAAATGTAAACGAGTAGCTCTTTGATCTCTAAAGACGTCAAATCGGGGTTGGCTGGCATAGGCTGATTGTAATCAATTGCATTGACAATAATGGGTCCTGTTAAGCCATACTTTATAGTTCTGCCTGCGGCTGCAACATTGTTGAGTAGGTAATCAGAGTTCTGAAGTGGCGGAATCAATTTGCCCAAACCCTTACCATCTTCCATATGACAGTTTTGGCAATATTTAATGTAAAGCTGTTTTCCGCTAGAAAACTCTTGCAAGCCTCGCATATCTAGCCTCTCTTGAACATCCTCATTATTGCTCGTGTCGCCAGATCCACAAGCCATCAGTAAAAGTAAAGGAAGTATAAGTAACAGCAGCCAGCTTTGAACTTCTGACTTGCGACCTCTGACTTCCGACTTCAGGCTTCCAACTTCCGACTTCCGACTTCCGACCTCCGACTTCCTACTTCTCATACTCTGCTAATAGCTTTGGTATGTCGTTCATAAGTGCATCTACCTCAATTGGTTTTGTGCCATCGTACAGGCCTCGAATTCGCTTTTCTTTATCGATAAGAATAAACGCACCACTGTGAATAAAACCTCCTGGGGCATCTGAATCGGCTCCTACGGGAACTAAGTAGCCTTCGGCACTTCCGATACGGTATATTTCATCTTGGTCGCCAGTTACAAATTTCCAGACCTTACTATCCGGAACTCCAAGGCGCATAGAGAAGTCTTTCAAATAAGCGACAGTATCGTGGGCCGGATCAATGGTGTGCGAAAGAATACCAAATTCAGGGTTGTCATTAAATCTCTCATATACTCTCAACATTTGTTGCTTCATGATCGGGCATATGGTGGGGCATGTGCCAAAGAAGAAATCTGCCACATAAACTTTTCCGTCAAAAGAGGCAAGTGTTACGGCTAGGCTGTCTTGGTCGTAGAAGGTAAAATCAGGAATGGTATGGTAAATAGTATCGACTTTGCCATCAACTTCTTTGAACTCTTGTCTTCCATAAATGGGAAGTTTTTTTACTTCCTTGTTTCCTCCGCAAGACGAAGTTCCAACCAATACAATTAGGACAACAAGTAGTTTTAATGCTCTCATTTCAATTCTCTTTAGCTTTTGCTCTCAGTCTCTTATAAATTCTAATTCCGATCATCAAGGTGATGGCTACAAGCATAAAGCCTAGCGTTCCTTTGATCCAGTTGAACTCATTCTTTAATACGATAATGAAGACCACTGAGATGAGAATAAGTGTGGAAACTTCATTCCAAATCCTTAGCTGATTTGAGCTATATTTTTGCTGATCGTTTTGTAGTTGATTATACAGCCTATGGCAAAGAAAATGATACACATAAAGCAAGGCCACAAAAGTCAATTTGATATGCATAAAGGGCAGCTCAAGCATTGAAGGGTACTGGTAAATCATGATGCCACCTAGTATTAAGGTGATGATTGCGGAAGGCCATGTAATGATGAACCAAAGCCGATTTGCCATGATTTTTAATTGGTCTCCAAGAATAGTTCTATCTGGTTCTGGTTTATCGAAGGCCTCTCGTTGATATATGAATAATCGAACGATATAGAATAGGCCTGCAAACCAGGTGACTATAAAAATAATATGGAGTGATTTGATATAAAGATCAGCCATAATTCGCTGGTACAAAGGTAGTCAGTATTCAGTAACTTATTATCAACAGATTCCTTATTAACTACTCAAAAGTGCCGGTCTTACTTTCTATAACCTTCAGGGTATCACCCACACTAATCGTTCCCTCATTCCCTGGTATGAAGTTTTCACCAAAAAGAATCTTATGTCCTAGTTTGCGGTAGGTAGCAAGAGATTTCAGGGGCTCCTTTCCCTTTTGAGCAGTATCCACATCAATAGTGGTCATTATACAACGTGCACATGGTTTTACGCCATGCATTTTAATAGGGCCAATGGTAATTTCTCTCAATGTATCCTCTTCGTGAGCGTCACCACCAGAAATGATAATGTTGCTTCGGAACCTGTTCATAGGGATATGTTCCTCCGCCTTACTATTAAGAAGCACGAGGGACTCTTCACTGATCATAAGTACTGGATAGCCATCGGCAAAGCTCACTTTATCTGTCGCTTCGATGGCAAAGCGCTGATCAGCCTGCCTTACACTATCCTCGTGCATGTAGAGGAGCCTTACTTTCTTACCAATGATTTGACTGAACCACACATCTGCCTTTTCGCTAACAGGCTTGGCACTACACTCATCATCCCATACAGTGACAGCAACAGGAGTTGAAGTCGGCTCATTCATATTAAAACTGATCGATTCAATAGCCTTTGTTTTGTGCTTGATGGTCATTACATCGCCATTAATCTCAGGCTGGAGTAAGGCCATCTCAGGATAGTCACGTTGATGAACAAAGACTCCGTTTTCATCTGCTAAAACCCACCTTCGGTCAAATTGTAGTCCTCGTTTTTCAACTTTGGATTCGGTGAGTTGAATTCCAGCGATTGATTTTATGGGATATATCCAGAGATCGGTAATCTTAAGCTTAGACATGGCAAGAGTTTTATACTCCGAAAGTAAGAACTCTTAACCACTTATCGCCAGTACTGATATCGGCTAACACGGTTAAACTTCAAGTTGTAACCATACCAAGTAGTTTGGGTTTGCAACAGGTTCGGATAAGCCTTGTCGAAGGTATAAGTATTGACTTTGCCTTCTTCTAATAGGGTTTGGACGTGCCAAACGCTATCTTGATCGCTTACAGTGAACTCGGCATTAAAGATCTCAGGTGTACGGGTTTTTGTGTTGATTTGACCACCTACTACCTGCTTCGAAAACTTAAGTCCATCGGCAAACTTGGTGGCTCTTAACAAATAAGAGAGCTGGTCTTCCCATATTAGATCTGTGCCTTCAATAGCCATGCTTCCATCTCCATAGCCATCAAAATAGCTATTATAATCATACGCATAGCCTGTAGGAGTAAGCTCAAATTGCTTGAAGGTATTTCCACACCATTCTTGACCCGTATGTGTCATTTTATGAAGCTGCTCTGGCTTATCTCTCTTAAAAAATATACTTGTGAGGTAATGATAGGGATAGTTCTCCGTTTCAAAACTACCGAACTTGTTGACCTTCATGACACTGAATAGATCATCACGATTGTAGTCGTTCGTTTTTACATTAAAGTCCTCATTAAACTCTTCTTTGACCGTGATATAAGCATTGTCAAACTTTCTCACCTTTCCATAGACAATCATTTCGGCATCGTAATGAGCTACTTCAGCTTGTCCGTCTTCCCATATTTTGTCCATCGCCCAATCATGTTTGAATACTTCACTGGCAGGGTATTCGATTGAAGTTTGCGCAGGTTGTTCGCAGCCAAAAACTGTCACCAAAACTGTAGTAAGAAATAATAGGGTATGCTTTTTCATAAGCTTATGTTTTAATCAATTCATGACTGCGTCAGCCCAAGGGCCAAGGTCGCTTTCAGTATCTACGTCATTCAGTGTAGGCAAAACCTCATAGCTAAGTGCAAGGTTTTCAAAGTTTTTGATGGTATCTGCCCCAACCGTCTCGGTACTCCAAGCCTTTTTTTCAAAGAGCTCGGGGATAAACCTTGACATGCCAATCGTGTAGTATCCTCCATCTTCGGCTGGGCCGATAACGGCATCATTACTTTTTAATATTTTAAATGCAGACTCTAAATGAGCTTGACTCATTTCGTAGCAGTCACTCCCGATAATGCAAACGCGTTGATAGCCATCTTGAAAAGCCTTTTCAAATGCTGAGGCCATCTTAATGCCTAGGTCGCCAGGGATCTGAACTTCTTTATCATAGGATTGATTTTCCCAAAGGTCTGAATTATCAATATGATCTGAATAGTAGACGATCTTATTTGCTTCCAGATGGATTGTTTCTTGCTTAGTCTTTTCTAAGAGTTGTTTGTAAATGGCAAGTGCACGCTGATCGCCTATGGTCGCTGCTAGTCTTGTCTTGACTTTACCAAGCATTGGATTTTTGACGAAAATGATGAGTAAGTCAGATTTCATATCAATACACCGGAGTTCCTTTCTTCAAGAACGTACCAAAGTATTGATTATAGACATGAATACTATCCGTAGACTTATTGGACGAATTTACCATGGGCAGTTGTGCATTTGACCAACCAATCAAACCATCCTTCAATTCTATAATTTTCTTAAAGCCTAGGTCGGCTAGGGATTTTGCAAGTCTGTTACTTCTAACACCAACAGTACAATAAACTAACAGTGGTTTATTGGGGTCTAGATTTTGAAGGAGGTGTTCTTCATAACGAAGTGCTCCATTAATGTGACTTACTTCAAATTCGTTCTCGTCACGCACATCTAAGATGGTGTATGACTTTTTAGAAAGTAGCTTTTCAGCTTCAAGGGCATCGACTCTTTCGAGGTTAGAGTTTCCTAAAAAAGTATAAATCCCTCTCCTATACACTTGATAGCCAACGATGGTCAAAAGAATTAATACTGCCGGGATGATGTATTTTAAGTATGTCATTAGTTTATGAATTCAAATAAACTACTTCTTTTTCAATCAATTGTTTTTAGCATGTTAGAGTTCCCTTAATTCTCAATTAACTAAGGGGAAATGACATTTGAAATTATTATTACCTTGCCAACCAGAAATGAAGCGTAGAAAACTCACAACGGAAGAGCTTATTGAAGGTGTTTTAGCCGGTGACCGACTGGTGCTAAGCCGGGCGATCACACTTTGCGAAAGTCAAAAGACGGAAGACATCCAAGCATCGGAAAAATTGATGACGGCCATCTTACCTCATACAGGTAAGTCTATGCGCATCGGTATTACAGGCGTTCCCGGTGTAGGGAAAAGTACTTTTATTGAATCTTTCGGTACCCTCGTAACTGAAAAAGAGAAAAAGTTAGCTGTCCTTACAATCGATCCAAGCAGTCAAAAAACTAAGGGGAGTATATTAGGGGATAAAACTCGAATGGAAGAGTTGGCTCGAAATCCAATGGCTTTCATTCGGCCTTCTGCTTCTGGCACCACCTTAGGGGGGGTAAGCAGTAAGACAAGAGAGGCCATGTTGCTTTGCGAAGCAGCAGGATTTGATATCATATTCATTGAAACTGTGGGTGTGGGGCAGTCCGAAACGCTCGTGGAGGGTATGGTTGATTTCTTTTTGCTACTCATGCTAGCAGGTGCTGGAGATGAATTACAGGGCATTAAGAAAGGGATTATGGAGATGGCCGATGCTGTGGTCATTAATAAGGCTGATGGTGAAAACCAGATGGCGGCCAAAAGAGCTAAGGCTGAATATCAGAGTGCACTGCACTTATTCCCGATGGACACATCAGGTTGGCTTCCTCAAGTCAAGACTTGCTCCGCTTTACAAAATCAGGGCTTAGATGAAATCTGGGAGATGCTCAATGAGCATCATGAGGCTATGAGAGCAAATGGGTTCCTTGAAGAAAACAGAAAACGACAGCAAGTGAATTGGTTCAAAGAGAATGTCAACGAAATGCTCGGGCATGCATTTTATCAAAACCAAAAAATCGCTCAAGCTTTACCCGGTATTCTCGAGCAAGTTGAGAGCGGTGAATTACCAGCAATGAATGCTGCTTACAATTTAATCCAGAAGTTTTTAGATAAATAGGGAGGGTCTAAAATAAAGTTCCCCTGCCTTTTAAGATCGAAACCTCTCTAAGCAAGGGATATAATCGGTCATGATTATATGTTCTTTATAATCTAACCTTTACGGACGCTTGATGCGCCTGATGTATCGCTATCCACGGAAGCGCCACCTTTATATCTTACGCTTGATGCACCTGAAGCACGAACGTCAAGTTTATCAGTAACATATACATTTACAGAACAGGCTCCACCTATGCGGACGTCAGCGTCTACAGTTTTAAAGTCATAAGCTCTATAGATAGAAGAACCGCTCATTCTAATCTTTTGAGTATTAGCGGAACCTTCAATATTAACTACACTTGCGCCAGAGGCTTCGAAAGAGAAGTCTTCCGTCTCAAGCTCCAAGCTTACCACAGAGGCACCAGATAAATTAAGCTCCATGCTTTTTGATTTTAGAATATCCAGCGTACGTAAACTTACAGCACCACTTACTTGAATTCTATCAAGTGTTTTCACAGTGATATAAGCCTTTGGAGATTCACGCATTCTGCGATTCTTACGGCCGTTTTCTAAACCAATGATCAACATGCCACCCCTTACTTCTACGATTAAGTCGTCTCTAAATTGACTTTCAATTTCAATTTCCAATGACTCTTCACTGCCTACGCTAATTTCTACGGCAAAGGCGTCACTCACGCTTAAAGCATTAAAACTACCGACACTAATTTTTTGTCGGTCTTGAGCAAATGCCAAAGTGGTAACCATCAGAATAGCAAGTGCTATTAGGGTAGATCGCACAGACATAATTTTTAAATTCTTCATCACTTTAATGATTATTTGGTCTAAAGATAATGTGGATCAGCAAAGGTTGCATGCCAGATATAAATTCTTTTGACTCTGCTACCCACTTTGACTTCATCTTTAAGTACATTCAAAAGACTAATGTTTCTTTCTGTCTCTAGTACGACATCGGCAGAGAACCAAAAGTTCATAATATGTATTATTAGACTTGTCATGCAGCACATTGTAATCATAGGAAACGGAATTTCAGGAATCACCACAGCGAGACATATCAGAAAGAAGAGCGATCATCGGATAACGGTAATCTCTGCTGAAACTGATCATTTTTACTCGCGAACAGCCCTCATGTATATTTATATGGGCCACATGAAATATGAGCACACGAAGCCTTATGAGGACTGGTTTTGGACTAAGAACCGAATTGAACTCAAGCGAGCATATGTCAACAAAGTTGATACTGGTGCTAAGGCACTTTCTTTTGCGGATGGTTCATCAATGGTTTACGATAAACTTGTTATCGCCACAGGTTCCAAATCAAACAAATTTGGATGGCCAGGCCAAGATTTGAAAGCGGTTCAGGGTCTCTATAATTACCAAGACCTAGAATCTATGGAAAAGTATACCAAAGGTATCTCTAGAGCAGTTATCGTTGGTGGAGGGCTCGTTGGTATAGAAATGGCTGAGATGCTACTCAGCCGAAATATTCCAGTTACTTTTTTGGTGAGAGAAAGTAGCTTCTGGAACAATGTACTTCCTGAAGGAGAATCTGAAATGATCAACCGTCACATCCGTGAGCACCATGTTGATTTAAAACTGAGTACAGGACTCAAAGAAATTTTATCAGATGACAATGGCAGGGCGCGGGCCGTATTAACGGATCAAGGCGAAGAAATTGCCTGTCAGTTTGTTGGACTTACGGCTGGCGTTTCTCCCAATATCGGATTTCTAGAAGGCTCGGGTATTGAAACGAATAGAGGTGTTTTGGTGGATCCATATTTAGAGACTAGTATCAAAGACGTTTTTTCTGCGGGAGACTGTGCTGAATTCAGAGAAACAAATGGAGAGCGTAAAAGCCTTGAGCAAGTTTGGTATACCGGTAGAATGATGGGGGAGGCCTTGGCAGAAACGATCTGTAAGAAGCCTACTAAATATGATCCAGGACATTGGTTCAACTCAGCCAAATTCTTTGATATAGAATATCAAACGTATGGATGGGTTTGGCCTAAACCAAAGGATAACGAAAATGACTTTTATTGGGAGCATGAAAGTGGTAAAATATGCCTTAGAATTCGCTGGAATAAGGAAACTGATCAATTACTCGGTGTCAATAATTTCGGCTTTCGTTTAAGACACCACGCTTTTGACAAGTGGTTTAAAGACGGAAGAACAGTGCAATATGCCCTGGAACATTTAAAGGATGCCAATTTTGATCCCGAACTCTTTAAAAAACATGAGGAAAGTATCGTGGCACAGTTCAATGCTGAAAATGGTACGAACATCAGCGTGAAGAAGAAAAGCTGGCAAAGAATTTTACAACTAGTCTCAAATTAGAATTACAAGAAATATGTCATCAGTAGATCCGAGTTTATCTATCGCTAACCCTGACCCAAAGGATACAGATGCTATCCAAAAGTTAGGTTTAGCGCTTGCTGGTTTGGGAGTATTAGTCCTCTTTTTATCATGGGGAGGTGTGGGGATTCCTGCAGCAATCGGATTACCGGTTGCCCTTTTAGGGATTCTGATTGGAACAACGATTTATTCGGCAAGACTCTACCTGAACCAGCCAGAAGGCATTAAGAATAACGGTGTTTATTTTAAAAGTTTAACCAACAGAGGGGCATTAGGTTGGGTAACGGGTATTGTGCTTACTGGCTTCTATATTATCCTCTATTGGTTTCCGGAATATATTGGATTCAAAGCATCAGGGAATGAGGGTTTTGTAGCACTTTTTGATCCATTGAGTATGTTTTTCAAGGGTCAGCCTGCAAGTCAATGGTTTTTGTATGGTACGCTTTATACGCTATGCATTACCTCACTTGGCATCAAGTTTCTTTTCAAATACCGCCATAACAGGTATCAGTTTATAAGAACGTTAGTTGTAATCGCCAGCCAGCTGTTCTTGGCCTATTTGATTCCGGAGATATTAGCAGGACTCAATTATAACGATGTTACAAATACCAGTGGTGAGTACTTAGGTTATTTCAATACTGACCTCAAAAATACATGGCCACTAGATTATGATTTCTTCTATGATTGGCAATTGGACGCCTTTCAAGAGCCATCATACCAACCCATAGGAACCCTTTACCTCATTGTTGGTATTGCAATGTTCTTACTAGTGACACCGGTGATTACCTATTATGTGGGTAAAAGGTGGTATTGTTCATGGGTCTGTGGTTGTGGGGGCTTGGCCGAAACTGCTGGTGATCCTTTCCGACACTTATCCTCAAAGAAATTAGGTGCGTGGAAGTTAGAACGATGGCTGATTCACTCCGTGATGATCTTCGTTTTTGTTATGACAGCCGCGACCATTTATGGCTACTTCTGGAATACTGGAGAAGTCTTCGGCTTGAACATCTATAAGAATTTCCAACAACCTTATGGTTTCCTCATTGGTGCTACGTTCTCGGGAGTAATCGGTGTAGGTTTCTATCCTATGCTTGGTAACCGTGTTTGGTGCCGCTTCGGCTGTCCAATGGCAGGCTATATGGGCATTATCCAACGCTTTAAATCAAGGTTCAGAATTACGACCAATGGAGGTCAATGTATCTCTTGTGGCAACTGTTCTACCTATTGCGAACAAGGCATTGATGTAAGAGCCTATGCGCAGAAAGGACAGAATATTGTAAGAGCCAGTTGTGTAGGTTGTGGTGTTTGTTCAGCAGTTTGCCCAAGGGGCGTATTGAACTTGGAAAATGGTCCTGAGGAGGGAAGAATTGACTTACCAGCAATTATCATCGGTAATGAAAGTATTAAAGTAGCTGATTAGTATTGGGTAATTAGTACTTAGTATTGAGATTTTATAAGAGGTTGCCTGATCAAGTGTGACCTCTTTTTTATGCCGAGTTTACCGAGAAATCTGACAATATTAACCCGGTGTGTTGTTTTTATTTTAGATGCTTCGCTAAGCTCAGCAAAAGAAAGGGTTATGTAGATACCCGCAAAGCCATACGCAATACGCCCTGCTCAATACTATGTACCCATTTACTCTTTATCCCCCATCGCTAAAACCTCCCTCACTTGCCCCAAATGGTGTTTTAAGTGTACTACATAGTCTTGCATAAAGTAGTCAAGCGTAGCATGCTCATTCTCTGGAACAGGGTTGTAGGCAATTACGTGGAGGTTATGATTTGTGCGCTCCATAGTTCGGATGTCATCTGGCGTTTGGTTCATCACATGTGCAAGATGAAGGTTAAACTGACGCCATAGAATGATCAAATCATGCCAGTTTTCTCCTTGATAGTTCTGAGCAGTCACCCATTCATCTTGATTATATTCAACGCCAATCAGGTCATTAGAATTTTGGGCTCTTACAAATCTTCCTTGGTTGTTAGCAGCTGAATCGATTAGGTGACCTATGATTTCTTTGGCAGACCATTTTCCAGGAGCAGGACGCTTTTCAGCATCCGATTCTTCTATGGTCATAAACTGCTCAAATGCAGCTAGTACAACTTCTTTTAGATTATAATCTTTGTTCATGGCGTAAAGGTAGTGGAGTTGCAGGCAATTCTGTTCTTCTTGGTTAAGACTCTTTGCAATTTTTAATGCATCATAGCAGAGGACATATAGTCAATTTATGAGCTCTACTAAATAATAAAACCACACCGATTATTCGGGGTGGCTTTATGAAAAGGTTCTTTTTATTACTTCAACTCCATAGGCACTTCAATTGCCAACACTTCAGCGTAAGACCTTGCTTTTAAGTGGATTTCACTAGTGTCTGTTACACCAACTGCATCTCTTAAGTCTAAGGATTGATCAGCAATATTAATTTCTCCATTGAGTACAAAGAAGTAAACACCATTGCCTGGCTTTTTGACCTCATAGCTCAGTTCCATACCAGCGTCAAGGTTGGCTAAACTGAAGTAGGCATCTTGATTGATCCAAAGTGCATCGGCTCCTTCAGGGGAAACGACAGTTTGAAATTTATTCATTCTGTCTTCTGGATCGAAAGTCTTTTGCTCATACCTCGGTGTGATGTCCCTTTCTTTAGGAAATACCCAGATTTGTAAAAACTGTACTTCTTCTTCCTTGCTATGATTGAATTCAGAATGTCTCAAACCCGAACCTGCAGACATAATCTGTACATCGCCAGTTTTAATGACTTCACCGGTGCCTGTACTGTCCTTGTGCTCCAAATCTCCGAATAATGGTATGGATATGATCTCCATATTGTCGTGTGGGTGTGTGCCGAAACCGTTACCACCAGAAACGGTATCATCATTCAATACCCTAAGAGCACCAAAGTGTACTCTGTCTGGGTTATGGTATCCTGCAAAGCTGAACGTATGACGGCTTCTCAACCAACCGTGATCGGCAGAACCTCTACTATCTGATTTGTGTACAACGGTATTCATTTTTGTTTTCTTTCGTTTATGTTTTATTTACATGTACATACACATAACTAAAACACTGTCTCTAAAGTTCCTATGCCGCAATAATAATCTTCTATCGGTATATTTTATTATCCACGCATTTATTTTGTTTGTGTAAGGTAAATGACATTCACTGATTAATGAATATAGTAGGGGAACTATAACCTAGGCTTCTAACTTATTACTCCTCGTTTATTTTTATCTTTGTTCGGAATTTTGAATACCCAAGACAGACCACATATTAAGGTAGTTATACCTGCTTTTAACGAAGAAAAATCTATCGCTCATGTGATCAAGGATATACCTGAAGATTGGGTGGTTGAGGTGATAGTAGTAAATAATGCCTCTACCGATAATACCACTGAAGTTGCTGAGCAGGCTGGTGCTACTGTACTCACAGAGCCCACGCCAGGTTACGGAAATGCCTGCCTGAAGGGAATACGCTATTTGCAAGATATCAACAGACGCCCCGAAATCCTGGTGTTTCTAGATGGTGATTATTCAGACTACCCAGAACAACTGCCCGATTTAATAAAGCCAATTATCGAAGACGATGTCGATATGGTGATCGGCTCTAGGGCCAGAGGAAATAGAGAAGGTGGTTCAATGACTTTTCCTCAAATTTTCGGAAATTGGCTAGCAACTACATTGATTAGGTTATTCTATAAGGTCAAATACACAGATTTAGGGCCATTCCGGGCTATTAAATTTGATAAACTCATTGAATTGCAAATGGAAGATCAGACCTATGGCTGGACGGTTGAAATGCAAGTGAAAGCAGCAAAACATAAATTCAAAACGACAGAAGTTCCGGTAAACTATAAAAGGAGGATAGGTGTTAGCAAAGTGTCTGGCACAGTAAAAGGTACTTTTATGGCAGGCTACAAGATTTTATACACGATTTTTAAGTATTTGTAATGTATTGGCTTGAACTCATCGTACTGATTTTATACACAAGCGCCCTGTCGTTCATCTTTATCTATAGCTTGTCTCAGCTAAGCTTAGTGTTTATCTATAGAAAGGCTAGACGGAACAATACCATTTCTAAATCAGCTGTCATCACTGAAGATTATGTATACCCCATGGTAACGGTTCAGTTGCCAGTCTATAATGAACTATATGTAGTAGAAAGATTAATAGATGCTATAGCATCGTTTAATTGGCCAAAGGATAAACTGGAGATTCAGGTACTAGATGATTCTAATGATGAGACGGTTGAGCTTATAGCCAAGAAAGTTGTAGAGTGGCAAGCAAAAGGCTTAGATATTACCCAAGTACAACGACCAGAGCGGAAGGGTTTTAAGGCCGGTGCTTTACAGTATGGAATGGAAATCGCCAAAGGTGAGTTTATCGCAATTTTTGATGCAGACTTTGTTCCAGAACGTAATTTTCTAAAGGATACTGTTCCACAATTTCAGCAAGACGAGAAAATTGGAGTAGTACAAACGCGTTGGGGACATATCAATGAAGACTATTCCATGCTAACCAAGCTTCAAGCTTTCGGTTTGAATACCCACTTTTTTGTAGAGCAAAATGGTCGATCTCAAGGAGGTCATTTTCTTAATTTCAATGGTACAGGTGGGGTTTGGAGAAAAACATGCATTGAAGATGCGGGTGGATGGAAAGCTGATACACTCACCGAAGACCTTGATTTAAGTTACAGAGCTCAGCTGAAAGGCTGGCAGATTTTCTACACGCCAGATATTGTGGCCCCCGCAGAGCTTCCTGCAGCGATGAGTGCCATCAAGTCACAGCAATACCGCTGGACAAAAGGTGCTGCGGAAACTAGTATAAAGCTTTTGCCGAAAGTACTGAAAGCATCATTGTCCCTAAGGACAAAATTTCATGCTACGTTTCACTTACTCAATTCTGCCGTTTTTATTTGTATTGTGATTACTGCTGTTCTGAGTGTCCCCGTATTATTGATAAGAAACTTATCTGATAATTGGGAAACTTTGATGAACATCTCGATGGTTTTTCTGATGGGCTATGCCTTCCTGGTCGTCTTTTACTGGAATGGTTTCAGAGAAAAACGTGAAGGGTTTTGGAAGACAGCTAAGCAATTTGTGCCTCAAATGTTCATGTTGTTATCTGTGTTTCTTGGGCTCAGCGTACATAATGCGGTTGCTGTATTTGAAGGGCTTATTGGTAAGAAAACACCATTTGTGCGTACGCCAAAGTTTAATATTACGGGTAAAAAAGATACTTGGAAGGGTAACAAGTACTTTAAAAAGAAGATTAACCCGTTAACAGCCTTAGAAGGATTTTTGGGTATCTATTTCATCGGAGGACTGGTTTTGGCATTTTATTTCAATGATTTTGTCCTACTTCCTTTTCACTTACTCTTGAGTTTAGGATTTTTGCTGGTGTTCTATTACACAGTACAGCATACACGACATGCTTAACAAGAATTCTCCGTGGGTAAACTTGGCTTACATCTTAACAGGTGGGCTGACCATTTACATTGGTTACTTTGTTGCCCGTGAAAACACATGGTTGTTGCTCAGTCTTTACACGCTACTTTTTGCATCAGTTGTAGTTATCATTAGAAATACGAGTACTGAAGAGGTTGACTTAGGCTATTACTGGGGTGTATTACTAAGAGTATTACTTATCGCTTCTTTACCGAAACTCTCGGACGATGTATATAGGTTTATTTGGGACGGAAGATTGCTGCTCAATTTTGAGGACCCTTATAAATACCTTCCTGCCCACCATCTGGGTCAGGGTTTAACAGGAATTACACAAGGGCTTTATGATCAGTTGAATTCGCCTGATTACTTCACAGTTTACCCTCCCCTCAATCAAGTCATTTTCTTTATTTCTACCCTCTTTTCACCTGGGTCAATCGTTTGGTCTGTAGTGATTTTGAGAGTGATTATGATTGTATTTGAACTCGGTAATATTTCGCTGATTAGAAAACTACTTAGGCATTATAAGCTCCCTCAGGCCTACGGTTTGATCTATGTATTGAATCCCTTAGTGCTTTTTGAGGTAACTGGAAACCTGCATTTTGAAGGTATCATGGTTTACTTCTTGTTAATGGCCATTTGGCAATATGAGCAAGGCAAACTTCATAAGTCGGCTATATTCTTCGGCCTGTCGGTTGCAACAAAGTTTCTACCTCTCATTTTCTTGCCTTTGCTACTTCGAAAGATTGGTTTCAAAAAGACAATGATTTACGGACTTATTGTAGGGGCAACATTGTCAGTTACTTTCTTGCCATTGATCAATACAGCTCATATTTGGGCGATTAAGGATAGCATTGAGCTTTACTTCCAGAAATTCGAATTTAATGGAAGCATCTACTACCTCGCTAGGTGGTATGGTTTTGAAACAGCGGGTCATAATATTATTGCCAAATCAGGTAAGTGGATGATGTACGCTACCATGGCTACCATTTTCCTTTATTCATTGATCAGTAAAAAGAAGGATTGGCCAAGGCAAATGGTTTGGGTGTGGACACTCTATTTACTCTTCGCTACTACTGTCCATCCATGGTATATTATTCCACTGCTGGCTGTGGCGGTATTTTCTAAAGTCCGCTTTCCGTTTTTATGGTCTTACCTCATCTTTTTGACTTATGCCAATTACTTAGGAGGGGAGTATACGGATAGAATAGAAGTGGTAATCGTTGAGTACAGCCTAGTTGGGCTGATCGCATTGTGGGAGGTATTTGGAGGTTCTTCGGAGAAGTTATTCTTCGGAGAAAAGGCTACTTAAGTTCCATGCGATAGGTGATGTGCTTCTTAGAAGGCACGGCACCAAGGCCTTTGTGTATTGCGATCATCTTATCGTTAAAATCACCCACCCAGCTTAATTCAACTTCGTTTAAAGGGGTGTTATTGTAAGAGTATTCAAATGACTTATAGGTGATAACTGACTCTAAACCAATTCCTTGAAATTTAGGGTGAGTTCCCATAACGACCACGCGAACTCGATCAATAATATTCTTACGCTTAAGAAGTAAAAATCTAACCTTATTTATCAGGTTTAGTTTGCCATTGAAACGCTTGAAGATCTGATTTACATCCGGTAACGAGATGACGAAACTGGCAGGTTCACCACTGACATAAGCAAACTGCACCAAGTTAGGATCAAGTACGGGCTTCATTTTTTTGAAGGCTTCTAATACGTACTCTTTGTCAATGGGTGTGAAGTTTTCGAACTCAGCCCATGCTGCGTTGTAGATGTACATGAAGTCTTCGGCATACTTGTCTATACGTTTGGGGTCAAAGCGCTCTGTAGTAATGCTCGGTTTTCTTTGTACGATGTATTTGGCGATTTTAACAAATCGTGGGCTAAGACCTTCCTTAAGAAAGAACTTATTCGTCATTTGCTCCATCTTCACTTTGAAGCCATAGTCTTCAAAGAATTTCTGATAGTAAAAGGAATTGTAGGCCATACCATAAGAAGGGGAGGTGAATCCTTCAACTAAAAGTCCCCAGAACTGATCGTTTTCCCCAAAATTGATAGGTCCATCTACGGTATTTACTTTTCTTTCTTTCAGCCAAGTTACGGCCGTATCAAATAAGAGTGTTGCAGCAGATTTATCTTCTATAGATTCGAAAAAGCCAAGGCCCCCAATACGTTTATCACCGTAGTTGGCCTTCTTCTCATTGATGAATGCTGCAATACGCCCTATCAACTTTCCTTCGTCATCCTTTAATATCCAACGAATAGCCTCACCGTGATTGAAGAAAGAATTTTTAGCTGGGTTGAATACATTACGAATGTCATTGTCCAAAGGGCAAACCCACTCCGTATCATTAGCATAAATAACGCGCGCCACGTCTAGAAATTCATTGGCACTCTTTTTATTCGCTACTTCGAAGATTTGCATTTGACCTGTTGCTCTTGAAATGTTTAACAAAGAAATCTGATTATTTCGAATCTCTAAAGTTGATGCATGTTTTTTTTACGCAGAGGCATTAAAGAAGACCTTTTGTTCTTAAATCTTTAAAGATGATTTTGTCTACATGCGAAGTTTGGTTCATTTTATCAAAAGGTAGCCAAGAGATCTCGTCAATTTCAGATGCAGCCTTCATTTCACCATCATATTTGCCTTCATAGCAAGTCATCTGGACCATTATGCCGTCTGAATGCCCATGTGCTTGTGCCGAAAAAGTACCGTAATATTTTACAGATTCTGGTTTTAGTGATACGCTCAATTCCTCTTCAATTTCACGGATTAAAGTCTGTTGATCGCTTTCTCCTGCTTCTCTTTTTCCACCAGGTATATAGAAGGTCTCTTTGCCTTTGCTTCGAGCGACAAGGATTTTTTTATCCTTTATCTCTATCCACGCAATTTTGTCTATTGTAAGGCTCAATCTTCCATCATTTGTCTTAAGATCTCTTGAGCTGCTTTAGCAATGACAGTTCCTGGACCAAATACAGCTGAAACACCAGCTTCGTACAAGAATTCATAGTCTTTAGGTGGGATTACACCACCTGCAATCACCATAATGTCTTCTCGCCCGAGCCTTTTTAATTCATTAATTAATTGAGGGATCAATGTTTTATGTCCGGCAGCAAGACTAGATGCTCCAACCATATGCACGTCATTCTCAGCTGCTTGAAGTGCTGTTTCTTCTGGTGTTTGGAACAAAGGCCCTATATCTACATCGAAACCCAGGTCTGCGAAGCTGGTGGCGATGACTTTGGCACCACGATCGTGCCCATCTTGGCCCATTTTAGCGATCATGATACGGGGTCTTCGGCCATCCAATTCTGCAAATTGGTCAGCCATTTCTCTTGCCTTCTTAAAGTCTGCGTTGTCTTTCACTTCACTCGAATATACACCAGAAATGGTTTGTGTCACAGCTTTGTGTCTCCCGAATATTTTTTCCATAGCCATGGAAATCTCTCCTAATGAGGCTCTTTTTCTAGCTGCATTTACAGCTAAATCAAGTAGGTTTCCATCTCCAGTTTTCGCAGATGCTGTTATTGCGCCTAATGCTTTTTCTACCGCGTCAGTGTCTCTCTCCGCTTTTAACTTCGCTAAACGCTCTAATTGAGATTTGCACACAGCAGGGTTATCAACTTCGAGTAAATCAATGTCAGTTTCTTCCTTGACCTGATATTGGTTCACGCCAACGATAACGTCTTTTCCTGAGTCTATACGTGCTTGCTTACGAGCAGCGGCTTCTTCAATTTTCATTTTTGGAAGACCAGCTTCGATGGCTTTTGCCATTCCACCCATTTCCTCCACTTCTTCAATCAAGGTCCAAGCCTTTTCTACCAGTTGATCTGTTAGAAATTCGACATAGTAGGAACCTCCCCAAGGGTCGATTACGCGATTGATGCCAGTGTCTGATTGAAGATACTTTTGTGTATCTCTTGCGATTTTAGCAGAGAAATCAGTTGGAAGCGCAATGGCTTCGTCTAGCGCATTAGTATGCAAAGACTGTGTATGCCCAAGTACAGCTGCCAGTGCTTCGACACAAGTTCGTGTGACATTATTGAATGGATCTTGCTCTGTTAAACTCCATCCAGAAGTTTGGCAGTGCGTACGGAGTGCCATGGATTTTGGATTCTTTGGATTAAACTGTTTCACTAGCTTTGCCCATAGTAACCTTCCCGCTCTCATTTTAGCGATCTCCATAAAGTGATTCATGCCGACTGCCCAGAAAAATGATAGTCTCGGAGCAAAAGTATCGATGTCTAGGCCAGAAGCCACTCCTGTACGGAGGTATTCTAAACCATCGGCTAGCGTATAGGCTAATTCAAGATCAGCTGTAGCACCAGCTTCTTGCATATGGTATCCAGAAATGCTGATCGAGTTGAACTTCGGCATATGCTGCGAAGTGTACTCGAAAATATCTCCTATGATCCGCATAGAAGGTGCAGGAGGATAGATGTATGTGTTTCTCACCATGAACTCTTTCAAAATATCATTTTGAATGGTTCCGCTGAGTAAAGACTTATCTACGCCTTGTTCTTCTGCCGCGACTATGTAAAATGCCATGATAGGAATCACTGCACCATTCATCGTCATGGACACAGACATTTTATCCAATGGAATCTGATCGAACAATACTTCCATATCGAGTATGGAATCTATCGCTACACCAGCTTTTCCAACATCACCAACTACTCTTGGGTGATCAGAGTCATAACCCCTGTGAGTAGCCAAATCGAATGCTACGGAAAGCCCTTTTTGTCCAGCAGCTAAATTTCTCCGGTAAAATGCATTAGAGGCTTCAGCTGTCGAAAAACCAGCATATTGCCTGATTGTCCAAGGCCTAACCGTGTACATAGAGCTGTATGGCCCGCGTAAGTAAGGGGGCTTACCTGCAATGAATTCAAGGTGTTCGGCATTGATGAGGTTATCTGCCGAAATTATTGGGGGTACTGATATCCCTTCGGCTGTTTCCCAGTTTACAGGGACAGTAGGTTTTGTTTGATTCGAGTTGGATGCGCTCGGGGTATTAATGTGTTTGAGGACTGAGCTCACTAATTCTGCAGTCGCACTTTCTAGATAGTATGAACCTGCTGCTGGATCTACGTTCTTACCTAGGTAAGATTCTTCGGATAAGATATTTGATATGTTGCGCGCCATGCGCTCGGCCAAGATGTGGTTTTTAGGAAATACTGAATAGAATGGATTGATCAATAGGCCATCAGCGCCACCAAGGATTGCTGACATGGCCATTGTAGTGGCTTGTAACATGAAACCATGCTTGTCTTCAATAGGCTCGGTCCATGCTGGAGATGAACTTAAAATGCTACATTGATACTGAACAATACCCAAGTTTTCAGCAACAGCATTAACGATTTCTCTAAGTGCTCTTAGCCCTGAAATCTCAAGGAAGTAATCTTTTGAGATAGTTTTTTCAAAGGCGAGACAATTAAAACTGGCTTTTTTTGATAGTGTTGAGTCTTCGGTGAGTTGAATAGCTGATTGAACAAGCTCAGTGAGTTCGGTTACCAGTTCGCCATCATGAGTATTGGCCTTAATTACACAGGTTTTCAGTCCAGCAATCGCGTCTTGGAAGAAAGTGCCATTTCCTTTAATGAACCCTGATACCTTCGATAAGTCGATACCTAGTTGACTTAGGTAGTCAAAGTAACCCTTGTATAAGGTAGCAGTTTCAATTGCTTGGGATTGAAATGAAACTTGGCAATACTCGAGATTAATGTTTTTTAGCAGGAAATTGAAGTCTGGCAATCCAGAAAGCTCAAAAAGAATGCCGCTAACACCGTTATTAAGGGCGTTTAGTGCTTTCGCATTTGCTGCCTTTTCATCATTGACATTGAACAGTTGATAGTTGGTCCAATAGCGATTGCCGAAGGCTTCAGGCTGTATATGAATATTGGCTACACTTTGTAGTGGATGGGGTAAATCAGATTTTGTGTAAAAGGGTTTTCCCTTAAATCCCTGACTTTTCCAAAGTAAGTCTTCAAAAGGTTTTCCTTTAAGATCTTCGACCAGTTTTGACTTCCATGCCTCGGCTGTCTGCGGCTCGAAATTGGCAAACATTTTTTCCTTCATTTCCTTCAATTTACTCGTGCTAAAATAAGCCTTTTCTTTACGGCTTTAAGATAATTACAGCTAATTGATATTTACCTTGTTTCAATATAATTATGAGTGGACGGCAATAGTTATCCACAAAAAATATGTGGATAATCGCTTTTTAAAGGGGAAAACTATTTTGTCTCCTGAGCTCGTTTCACCTTTCATGTTCATTTAATTTTTATCATTTTTGTTCCCCGCCTAAAAAATATGTTAACGCCTTATTGCAGAATGATTAGATGGTAAAAAGTGAAGTATCGGTTTGGGAGGATTGCCTCAGATTCATCAAGAGTCAGGTTGGAGAGCAGAGTTTCAAGACATGGTTTGAACCGATAAAAGCATTAGGGCTAAAGGAATCGACAATTACTATTCAAGTGCCGAGTCAATTCTTCTATGAATACCTTGAAGAGCACTACGTACACCTCCTGAGGGAATGTGTACAAAATCAATTGGGTTCGGAAGGAAAACTTGAGTATTCCGTAATTGTGGATAGTGGAAGTGTGCAAAATCAACCTTACATGGTGACTTTGCCTAATCAGAATAAGAATCAGAATAATAAATGGGGGAGGCAACCTACGGAGCCTGAGATGATCAACCCATTTAAAATGCAGTCTTTGGACAAAGACTCGAGGTATTCGAATCTTAATCCGAATTACGATTTTGAAAACTACATTGAAGGGGACTGTAATAGACTGGCAAGGTCTGCGGGTATTGCTGTCGCTGAGAAGCCAGGGATTACTTCGTTCAATCCTTTGATGATTTATGGTGGTGTTGGCTTGGGTAAAACTCACTTGGTTCAAGCCATCGGTAACACGGTTAGTCAGCATTCAGAAGATAATTTCGTCTTGTATGTTTCTTCTGAAAAGTTTACCACTCAGTTTACTGACGCCATTAGAAATAATAATATTCAGAGTTTCACCAATTTTTACCTGCAAGTAGACACACTCATTATCGATGATGTGCAGTTCTTTGCGGGTAAAGAGAAAACTCAGGAAATGTTCTTTCATATTTTTAATCACTTGCACCAAAATGGTAAGCAAATTATCATGTCAAGTGATAGAGCACCAAGAGATTTGAAGGGACTGCAAGATAGGTTGCTATCAAGGTTCAAATGGGGGCTTACTGCGGATTTGCAGATGCCAGATTTTGAAACCAGAATGGCGATTATTATGCGCAAGATGGAAGCAGATGGAATTGATATTCCAGATGATGTGGTAGAATACTTGGCTTACAGTGTGGACACGAATGTTCGTGAGCTAGAGGGAGTATTGATATCGCTGATTGCACATGCTATGCTCAACAAGACAGAAATCAACCTAGAATTAGCCAAGCAGACGCTTAAGAATATCGTTCATGATATTGAGTCTGAAGTGGGGGTTGATTACATCCAGAAAACTGTTGGAGAGTTTTTCCAGATTAGCGTTGAAGACCTGAAAGACAAGACGCGGAAGAAGGAAATTGTGATTGCACGACAAGTAGCAATGCACTTATGTAAAGAATACACAAATCATTCCTTGAAATCTATTGGCTACCATTTTGGAGGTAGAGACCACAGTACGGTCATTCACGCAGTGCAGTCGGTAAGTGATATGATGGATATCGATTCTAAATTCGCCAACTCAATGGATGAACTTAGGAAGAAGATGAAAATGAAACTGGTTTAGCCAGTTAGTGCACAGAAAGGGTATAAAAAAAAGGGGCCAATGGCCCCTTTTTTATCTAACTAATCCTAATTATTTAATCGAAACAGATTGCACAAAGTTTCGACCGTTTGTTCTCATTTTAACTGTATATGATCCTTGCTCAAGCTTTGAAAGGTCAAACCTTTTCATTGCTTCGCCATTGAAGCTTTCCGTTGACAACTTTTTGAAGTTGCTATCGAAAATTGTAACTGATACTTCATCGTTGTTTGCAACTGGCATGATGATGTCTAGTTTTTCACCATTCTGACGAATTACAGGTTTGATGATTGTTACTTGATCTTCACCATTAACCCATGCCGAATCGGCATTAATAGATAATGGTGTAGCTGTAAAGCTCATCTCATTTTCAACCTCGATGGTATAGTTACCAGCTTCGAGCGCAGCTAGGTCAAACCTTTTCGCAAAATTTTGTCCTTTTTCTGATTGTGCACTGTATAATATTGATCCGTTTTCATCCTTAAGTTGAATATGAGCCGTAGCTTCACCTAGTCCCTTGGTAGAAACTACCACAGACTTTGTTCCTACTTTCTCTACTTTAACACTTGGTTTAGTGTCATTAGCAATTACGAGCGTTGATGCCATAACCATTACAGCAGTCAACAATACTTTTCTCATTGTTTTCATTCTACAATTGTTTAGTGTTTAAACTAATTATGAAACAAAGGTATGTGAGGGGTGGTGCCTGCACTACTCCAAAATTGGTCAATATGTGTGCTATATTAACCGAGGTATGTCATGTGTCCCTTATTAATGGTAATTATGAACACTTTGGTGTTAATTTTGTTGATATTTCTTGAACTTACCGAGTATAAATTGGTTATTCAATTATGAGTAAGCAGACCTTGGCTGCAAAGCCATCTTTAGAGCAGATTTCTCCAGCATTTGGTAGTAGCTTCCTTGTTAGGAGGTATGCTAATTCTTGTGAGAATGAACTAGCCAATTGGCATTTTCATCCTGAACTCGAGCTAGTCTATGTGAATGGGGGTAGTGGAAAGCGCCATATCGGTAAGCATATGTCTTATTTTAATGATGGTGAATTAATTTTGATGGGTGCTAACCTACCTCATTATGGTTTTACAGACCGCCATAGTGGTAATAAATCAGAGACAGTAATTCAATTCAAACAGGATTTTCTAGGAACCAACTTTTTTGATATTCCTGAAATGGGTCTTGTGAAAAGACTCCTTGAACTGTCTAAAAAAGGCCTTGCCTTTAATGGTGCCATCAAAGAAAGTGTAGGGAAGAAAATTGAAGCATTAACTTGGGCCGATCAATACGGCCGCCTTATTGGACTTTTATCTATTCTAAAGGAGTTAGCAGAGTCTCAAGAGTACACGGTATTAAATGCAGATGGCGTAGCTGTGGCGGTAAACTCTAAAGAGAATGATCGGATGAACTTAGTCTACAATCATATCCGATCGAACTTTAAAGAACACATTTCGCTAGACGAGATTGCTGATAAGGTAAGTATGACGGTACCCGCTTTCTGTCGCTACTTCAAGAAGATATCTAGAAAGACCTTTACCAAGTTTGTCAACGAGTTCCGTGTAGTACACGCCTCCAAACTATTAGCAGAGACGTCCATGTCTATTACAGAAGTAAGCTTTGAAAGTGGGTTTAATAACTTCTCTCACTTTAATAAGTCTTTCAAAGAGTTTACTGGAAAGAGTCCTTCCACCTATAGAAAGGAATTCAATAGTATTATTGATGAGGGCTAAATTATTGTGGTATAAAAAAATATTATTATAGTAAAAGTGAAATACTATTATAAAATGTAATATATAATAGTTGTGATATAATAAATTAATTGTTTAATTGCTTTTGAATCACACACTATTACGATGAGGCAAACCAAATCCTACATTTTTATTCTGTTCTCAGTCCTTCTGTTGGCAAATTGTCAGCCTGATATCGAAACCGTTCCAATTGTTAACGAAACCAAAAGAAGAGTAGTCAAAGCAGAAGATATACCTAAGGTGACAAGTACTTTATTAGGTAAACTTGGCCTAAGCAACGGTACACAACGGCTCGCCATGAATAGCTCTGATGTTCAAAGTGAATTCGAGATTGATTGGGATAAGATTTTGCAATCAATAGATTCGGTTGGTGGGCAGACGTATACCTTTAATGTGAGCCCGTCAGAACAAGATCCTACGATATTTTATAATTTGGTGATCAAGTTTACTCCAGATGGGAGCCCTTATAAACCTTTTTTAATGAAATATGAGTTGGATTCCGCTTTTGCTACAACCTATTTATTCACGGGCTCGCTGGAGAATTTTGTGGGCCTTGTAACTAAGATCCCTTTGAGTTCAAGCAATTTATCTGGTGGAGATTATGATGTTAATCTGGGGCCTAACAACGTAAGAATGGTGAGTAGTGACCCAGATTGTCCCACTCAAACCATTTTTGATTCGAGTGATGGTAGTTCAGGTGGTGGACCTGGATCTTTGTCGGGGCCTGGTACAGGTGGTACGGGGGTACCTACGTTACTGTCCAGCGCTGTGATTACTATCTTGTAAAAAACCCTTACGATACTTATGTTGAAGGCCAATATTCTAGTTCGGACTTTTATTACACTATGGAAGAGGACTGTTATGAATACAGTTATTACTCTCATACTGAATCACCTGACGGAAGCAATTGTGATACTGGTGATGGTGAGGTGCCTATTCTTTTGCCTCCAGGAGCTGATGATTGGGAGCAAGACATTTGTGAATCAGAGAGTTTTATCGGTAATGATTGTGTCCAAGGTATATGGGAGATTATGAAACAAAACAATGTAGCTTTTAACAACTTAGGATCATTCTTAGGTGAAAGGCCTATTGCTGAATTGTTTCTCGACATACAAAATCTCAACGACCCGACAAGAGACGTTCAGGCCAATGGTAATACGGCTCTTTCTGGCTCTACTATTAAAGCAAAGGTCACTATTACTTTGAATTCTCAGAGTCTGAATAGGTCTAAATTAGGTATAGCAAGAACTATACTGCATGAAACAGTTCATGCTGAATTGTATGCCATGATTGTGGAAGCTAATGGAAAAGATGCTCTTGAAGCGTATATAGCACAAAACCCGCAAAAGGAACGTTTTCAACTCATTTGGGAATATATTAATGAGTTTCCACCAACTACCAGTGCCGCGGGTTGGCAGCACGAATTCATGGCTGACTACTATTTAACATCTATGGTTGAATCTATGAGAGAATTGAGTAGTGACTTGGTTTCAGATTCCTACAAGAACTATATTGCTGTAGATCCCATCGTATACCCACTTAACGGTGATGCGTTCCCATGGAACTGGAACGATTTTTATATAGCTCTGTCTTGGGTGGGTCTAAAAAAGACAACAGAATGGGATAAATTAAGTGATGATTTAAAATCCAAATACGATGCTTACACGAGACAATATGAAGAGTTGGAAGTCCTTAGTGCGAAGTGTTCATAATTGCTTCCTATTGGCTATCATAAGCCAATCTGTTTGTTTTGCACAGGTAGAAGTTGCGGGTGATAGTGTCTTTATTTTATTCGAACCAGATTATAATACTGTTGTAGACCTTGGAAAGAAGGATTTTTATAAGCCTCTATCAAGATATCCTAATGACGTGAGTAGGATGTATTCTATACGTCAATTTAGGTTTTGTGCTTCTTGCGATGGGTTTAAATGGGCTAAAAGATCTACTTTTCCTTTTGTTTTTTATTTCAGCCCAAAGGAAGTAAGCCGTGATAATTGGGATTCTGAATACTTTGATGTTACAATGGACTATTTTTATAGCCGGGAAGTTTTTGATCAGAATTGGTTCAATAACACACCCTCAGAAGAAATTGAAAAGATTCTTACGAAAGCCGGAAAAAATGTATTCTTGGTAGATAAGAGCTATCTCTATAATGGCAAGTACATTATGTTGAGAGTTTTCTACGAAAAAAATAGCACAAATCATTGAAAAAACAGACGGGGAAGTTGCTGTTAGCAGTGATACCTACAGTTGGGGTGATCATTCTATTAGATGTTACTTTCAAATTTTTGATCGAATACTTTCATATCATCTCGCTAAAGCCAGTGGTTTACTATTCATCATCGATTGACCTTTCGACTGGTTACTTTTCGAGCTTGGGCTTGACTTTGGTAATCTCTGGTTGGGTCTATTGCATTTACTATTTATTGTACTCATTATTAAGCCCTAGACTTGATAAACTCCAATTGTATATTAAGTGGCTTCTTTCTTATTTCTACTACCTTTTATTCTTTTCAATAGCTGATTTTTTATTTGAGGGCTATAGAATGGATGTTTTGTTGGTATTGATCATTACGTCAGTACCAATGTCACTTTTAACAATGAGGCTGGTTCCCTTTAGAGGTTTTAGGAAATCTACTTTGACAAATTGAAGGCTAATGATAAGAGAAAGTATATTATCTATGCTCCAACTCTTGTAATAATAATTTTGATTAATTAATGTGGAGTTATGATCTAAATGTCATCTTCATGAAAACGCTTTTTGTAATCGCTTTTTTATTCGTTTTGTCTATAGAGGCTTGCGGTCAATAGAAGGAAGTTTCTCATTCCCGCTGGAATCAGAAGATTCAAGGGACTTGGATAACAGAAAAAGACGCTAAGAGCAAGTGGGTCTTCACCAGTGGTGGTAATTGTAAAAAATATTACAATGGTGAATTACTGAATACATATGCCTACTCGATGAATAATACATCACCTCAATGCGGAGAGACTGTTCCAGTGAATAGCAATACACAATATTTGAAATTGACTAAGATAGGGAAGGTTGATACTGAGTACTGTTATGAAATAAATGGAATCACAGCCCAAAAACTCTCATTAAGACAAATTGGTAGAGGCGGCTTGTTATTATTCAATAAGCAATAGTATCCAACACTTCAAGGCATAAAAAAGCCCGATTCGAATGAGTCGGGCTTTTTTGTTATCTGCTGAACCGATAGGTCTCGGTTCTTTGTCTTCCACTTTTATCTACAATTTGGAAGTATATCTTTCCATAATATTGCTCAATGTACTTGGCCAGTGCGGCTGGATTATTGGCGTATTTCCCATTCACCGCAACAATAATGTCTCCTTCCTCAATGTCATCAAGTTTTCTAAAGAAACCACTCTCCATGTCAATCTTGCTCACCTTCACACCATAATTGAGTCTTAAGCTTTCTCTTTCGGATTCGGTGAGTGCTCTAAACTCTGCCCCTAGGTAGCCTGAGAAATAAATGTCATCCTCTTTAAGAGAGTTGTCGCTACTGAGGATATCCGTATTTCCCAGTATATTTTCAAGCGTTAAATCGGCTTCATACAGTCGGTTACTTCGTTCATATTGAATTCTTATCTCGTCTCCAGGCGACATTGAATTGATGACTTCCTCAAAACTCGCTTTGCTCGAGATAGATTTGCTCCCAATTTTTTTGATTACATCACCAGATGCTAATCCGGCTTTGTCAGCAGCACCGCTTCTACGAATGGACTGGATGAGGACACCTTCTAAGTTGCTCAGTTTTTCTTCCTTGGCGACTTTTTCGTCAATCTCTATGACTTCGGCTCCGGTGTATGCCTTTTGAACCACCTTATACTTCTTCAGGTCTTCCACAATTTTTTCAACTACATCTGAAGGTACTGCGAAGCCATAACCTGCATAAGAACCTGTGCGTGAAATAATAGATGTGTTGATGCCAATCAGCTCTCCATCGGTATTCACCAAAGCACCACCGCTGTTGCCCGGGTTGATGGCTGCATCTGTTTGGATATATAATTTGATAGGGAAGTTTTCGCGAATCGCTTTCGAGTCGCTACCAATCGCACTGACTATACCGGCCGTAACCGTTGAAGTTAAATTGAACGGGTTACCAACTGCGAGTACCCAGTCTCCGACTCGAACATATTTACTAGGGGCTAGATCAATGGCGGGTAAGTCATTCGCTTCAATTTTGAGTACAGCTATGTCCGTGCTTGGATCACTTCCTACCAATCTAGCTTGATAAGTTCTCTTCTCATGCTGAACTTCGATAGCATCTGCTCCTTCAATCACGTGGTGATTGGTGATAATATATCCATCCTTAGAATAAATTACACCAGATCCAGAACCTATGGCTACGCCACTATTTGAGCTGCTTCTGCCACCATTAAAGTACTCCATAAAGCTCATGCTTCTTCGGCTTCTTTGAATGTTTTTGATGTAAACCACGCTACTTACTGACTTTTCAGCCGCTAGTCGAAAGTCAACAGGGATAGCAGGTGAGGCTTCCTCATATCTTTCTCTGGACTCGTAATTAGCTTGCTGAAAGTTTGCCGGTACTTCACGTATCACTTCAGTGATAGTGTTTATACCAGATAGTTTTTGATAAGTAAAAGCTCCTGCGATTCCACTTGTAAAGGCAATCAGGACAATAGCAATCTTGCTCTTCATATTTATTTCTTTTAAAAGCTGTTTAAAAAAGTGCTCTTGGTTTCAACTGAAATTTAGAGCACGATGAGTTATCAGTTTTTCTTATTCAAACTTACGTTTCGCAGATTAATTGGGTTGTTCTAAGCTGTTAATTAAAGTTAAATGAGAAGTATTAAAGCTAAACCATGTTAAAAGCCATTTTGTTGGCTAAGGGTATTCTATAATACTCATCGACAATAGCATTTGGTGACCTTTTAAAAAGGTCTAAATTTGCACCGCTATCAGCCAATTCAGGTGCAATGCCCTAGGCTGAGTAGAAAGTCAAAAATAAATCCATTTGTCAGAAAAAAAACATATCGCCATTCTTGGCTCAACTGGTTCTATTGGTACACAAGCCCTTGATGTAATCAGGGCCAACCAAGATAAATTTGTAGTTGAGGTGCTGACTGCGATGAACAATAGCCAATTGCTTATTGAACAGGCAAAGGAATTCAAGCCAAACACAGTTGTTATCACAAATGAAAGTCTTTATGATCAAGTGTTTGATGCACTAGATGCGTTGGACATCAAAGTGTATGCGGGTGCAAATGCCTTGAATTCTGTTGTTCAAATGGAGGATATCGATATTGTTTTGACGGCATTGGTTGGCTATGCAGGTTTAAAACCGACAATTTCGGCAATCGAAAGCGGTAAGAACATTGCCTTGGCCAATAAAGAAACGATGGTTGTGGCGGGGGAGTTGGTGACCAGCTTAGCACAAGAGAAAGCTGTGAATATTTATCCAGTGGATTCAGAGCATTCAGCGATTTTTCAGTGTTTGGTTGGCGAATTTCATAACCCAATTGAAAAAATTATTCTTACTGCATCAGGAGGTCCTTTTAGAGGTAAAGATCGAGAGGCATTACTTCAGGTAAAGAAAGAGCAGGCGCTCAAACATCCGAATTGGGATATGGGTGCCAAGATTACGATCGACTCAGCTAGTCTTATGAATAAGGGACTGGAGGTGATCGAAGCCAAATGGCTTTTTAACCTAAGAATGGATCAAATTGATGTGATTGTTCATCCACAATCCATTATTCACTCAATGGTGCAGTTTGAGGACGGTAGTATCAAAGCTCAGATGGGCTTACCTGATATGAAGTTGCCGATTCAATTTGCGTTGAGTTATCCTGATCGTATCAAATCTGATTTTCCAAGATTCAATTTTGTAGACTACCCGCAGCTAACATTTGAGCAGCCGGATATGGAAACATTTAGAAACCTTGGATTGGCCTTTGAGTCAATGAAACAAGGAGGTAATATGCCTTGTATCTTGAATGCCGCTAATGAAGTTGCGGTAGCCAAGTTTTTAAAAGATGAAATAGGCTTTTTGGAAATGTCTGACCTTATTGAGAATTGTATGGCAAAGGCATCCTTTATCAAAACGCCAACGTATGAGGACTATGTCTTGTCCGACACAGAAACTAGAGAATTAGCAAAAGCATATAAAAATTAATGGAAACCATTGTTCAAATAGCCCAGCTACTGCTGGCGCTTTCAATTTTAGTAGGGATACACGAAGGCGGTCACATGGTGACGGCCAAAATGTTTGGTATGAAGGTCGAGAAGTTCTTCATTGGTTTTCCTCCCACCATATTTTCATTCAAAAGGGGTGAAACAGAATACGGTTTAGGGGCTATCCCTCTTGGGGGCTTTGTGAAAATATCCGGAATGATCGATGAATCGATGGATAAGGAGCAAATGGCTAAACCACCTCAATCTTGGGAGTTTCGTTCTAAGCCAGCTTGGCAACGACTGATCGTTATGTTGGGCGGTGTCATTGTCAATGTAATAGCAGGTGTGGCCGCAATGATCATTTTGACTTATAACACTGGTGATGAATATATTCCAAGTGAGGTTGTATTAAAAAGTGGAATACAGGCCTTTGACTATGGAGAGCAATTTGGTTTCAAAACAGGAGATATTATTCTCGATGTCAATGGAGAATCATATGAAAGATTTAGTGAAGTAATCAACCCTTCGGTTTTCTTAGAATCTGATGCTTACTACACGGTTTTGAGGGATGGTGAGAAACTAAGAATAGACGTTCCAAGTGATGCCCTTGATATTATGTCTGGTGATAAAGGGTTCAGAGCCAATTATATTAATCCGAGGCTACCTTTTTTAGTGGCCTACTTGGATGATAAGGAGTATCAAGCGAATTCAAATGCGAAGAATGCAGGGATTCAAATGGGTGATAAAATCACCTATATAGAAGATACACAAATTGAATATTGGGATCAGATGAAACCAGTATTGAGTAGTTATGCTGGAGAGTCTGTAGTTGTCAAGATTGATCGTGAAGGTGAGTTATTAGAGTTTAACGTACCTGTAAACGCAGATACCACAATTGGTATATTAATAGGTTCATTGCTTGAGACTAAAATTAGAGAATATACGTTTGGTGAAGCTGTTACAAAGGGAACTGGTGATGCTTTTGGTATGGTGATTTTGAATGCTAGGGCAATGGGTAAAATGTTTACTGGTGGTCTTTCAGCAAGAAGCTTGAGTGGTCCAATTGGTATCGTAGAGATGTTCCCTAAAACTTGGGACTGGAATGCCTTCTGGTTTACTACAGGCTTTATTTCAATGATTTTGGCGTTTATGAACTTACTACCAATCCCAGCATTAGATGGTGGTCACGTAATGTTCTTGCTTTACGAAATGATTTCTGGTAAGGCGCCTTCAGATAAGTTTTTGGAAGGCGCTCAGAAAGTTGGGATGTTAATCTTGCTCACGCTGATGGTGTTTGTATTTGGTAATGATATTCTGAAGCTATTCGGGATATAACTTAGTTATTACCATCATTGAATTATTTTTTAGGCGGGTTTCGATAGATTTCGAATTCAACTCGCCTATTTAATTTTTTATCCTCATCGGTTTTTTCGTCTTTAATAATAGGCATCTCACTCCCATATCCCATAGCGAAGATTCTTTGTGGATTAATAGAAGATCTATTGATTAAATAACGTTTAATGGCATCAGCATGCTGTTGAGATAGCTTTAAGTTTGATAAAGCGTTGCCACTTGAGTCGGTGTGTCCTGAAATGTTAAGATTGAAGGTTGGGTTATCAATCAGAAAGTCTATCACCTTATCGAGGTCTGTCTCCATCACAGGCAGAATCTTGGAGCTGGCATTTTCAAACTCAATTGTGGAGAATTCAATTTTGCTGCCAACTTGTTCCACGACCCCTTCATAATCCGTGTCGCCATCAAGAAAGAATAGCTTCTCTAACCTGAAGAAATCATCTCCCTGAACGATCAGTAAGTAATTTCTCTCGTTGATCAAGTCAAACTCAAAAGTGCCGTCATCTCTTGCGAACTTCGGTGCTACTTCAATGCCCTCATCTAGGTCAATAATAGACACAATGGCATTCTTTGGTATTTTCCTGTTACCTCACTAATCTTTCCACTGAACCTGGTCGTGGCTGAAGGTTGCCCAGCCATTGGCAATGGAAAAGAATAAAGGTCAAGGTTCTTCATACTTTCTTCTTTTGACCGAGAATAGAATATAAACTCGGATTGCTGATCAATGCTAAAGTAGAATTCTGTACCGATACCATTAATTAATGGGCCGATGTTAATGGGCTCAGACCATTGACCTTTCTCTTTATAGGCTTTGTAAATGTCATAGTCTCCAAAGTTGAGCAAGTGTCCATTACTACTGAAGTAAAGCACATTGAATTAGCGATGATAAAATGGGCTCACTTCGTTATTTCGAGTGTTGATGATAGGGCCTAAGTTTTGAGCTTCACCCCATCTTCCTCGATTGTCTTTGACACTGAAGTATAGGTCAGCAAGCCCGAATCCACCCCTTCGGTCTGATGAAAAGTAGAGTGTGTCTTCGGTGGCGTTAAGGCTTGGGTGTGAATCCCATTGACCTGAGTTAACTTTCTCTCCAAGGTTTTTAGGTGTAGTCCATAGTGTGTCTCCTTGAAAGTTGGACATATATAAATCACAGTTACCAAGGCCATCGGGCGCCTCGCAACGAGAGAAGAAGAGTGATTTTCCACTCTGCGACAAGAAGCCAGATCCATCGTTATATCTAGAGTTGATGTTAGGTATCATTTCGGCCTTTCCCCAGCCATTTTCAGTATTCAGTGTATAGAATAAATCTTCATTGACAGATTTATTGATGCCAGTATTCACAGAATTTCTCTTTGATGTGAAAATCAATACGGAATCATTGCTTGAGACCATTGGCGCATAATCTTCGCTCATCGAATTGACTCGAGGGCCCATACTTGTTAGGACACTACGGGGAGGGATGAGTGTATCGACTTGCCTTCTGAAATCAACAAGGTCATAGTAATATGCTAAGGGTACGTAATAAGACTTTTTATCTCTATTTAAGGAGTCATACCTAGCTGTAATGGAGGGCACATCAAGCCCTTGGCGAGAGTGCTTCAGCACAAGCGCGTAAAGTGGTTTTGCTTCTTCTGGCGATCCAAATATTTCAGTAAGCTTGGCTAGTCGCCAGATGTAATAGGTTTGCAACGCGAAGTTCTGTGTTCCGAAGTTCGAAACGTACTTCTTTAATTCGGGATAAAGGGCTTGCCAGTTACGCTCTTGGTCGAGTTTGGCAATCTTTTTCTCAAGCTTTTTATTCAGGTAAACGGGTGTTTTATTGATGTTTGGGAAAACAAGGTCAGAAATATCAACGGCTACCGAATCAGAGCTCAGCACCATCGTTTTAGTCCGTTTTTTGAATAACTGTCCATGCACTGCTAAGGAGCAGTTGAGTAATATGAGTGTCAAGACAATTCCTCGTCTGAGCATGGATTGGTATTGATTGATTCTAGGTGAATTTATGAAAACAAAGTTATTCGTTTTACGGAACTATGAAAAAGGAGTTCATGACACCGAAACGATTGGCATAGCGCTTGCATTACGGATAGCACGTAATTATTCTAACATTATGTGTCAAATTGACACCTCAATATGAAGATTGACAATAACACAATAGAATCTATTTTGGCTGCAGAGTTAAGTGAGGAAGAGAGTGGGGAGTTCATTCAGATGATTTCTCCCGAAGAAGAGGACAGTACACAACTAGCGGACCTTCCCGATGAGCTTCCAATTTTGGCGGTGAGAAATACAGTGCTATTTCCAGGTGTGATGATTCCGATCACTGTTGGCAGACAGAAGTCAATCAAGGTTGTGAAGCAGGCTTACAAGCGAAATAAAATTATTGGAGTTTTAACACAAGAGAATCCTCAAGTTGATGACCCCAAGCCTAATGATCTTTTCAAGGTAGGTACGGTAGCTAAAATTATTAAAATGCTTGTCTTGCCTGATGGAAATACGACCATCATCGTTCAAGGGAAGCAGCGTTTTGAGGTAAATGAATTCACTTCTGAAGCACCTTATATAAAAGCTAAGGTCACCTACTTGTTAGAGAATTTTCCCAAAAGGCTTTCCAAAGAGATAAAGGCATTAATTCAATCTATTCGTGATACAGCCAACCGTATCATGAAGCTGAATCCTGAGATTCCCAAAGAGGCCCAAGTGGCCCTTCAAAACATAGAAAAACCAAGTTTCTTGGTGCATTTTCTTTCTTCCAACATCAATGCAGAGTTAAAAGAAAAGCAGGAATTACTGGAGATAAATGATGGTGTTGAACGCGCAACAAAGCTTTTGCAATACTTAATGAGAGAAGTGCAAATGCTGGAGCTTAAGCACGAAATTCAGAATAAAGTCCATTCTGACATCGATCAGCAGCAGCGTGATTATTTCTTGCGCCAGCAAATGAAGGTCCTTCAAACCGAGCTTGGTGATGGAGGCCCTGAACAAGAAGTTGAAGCGCTAAGAAGAAAGGCAAAAGGCAAGAAGTGGCCAGAGAAAATCGCCAAGCATTTCGATAAAGAGTTAGATAAAATTCTTCGCATGAATCAAATGGCTGCCGAGTATCCAGTGGCTATGAATTATGCTGAACTGATGGTCGATTTACCTTGGGGTGAATACTCAGAAGATAACCTAGACTTAAAGCGTGCTAAGAAGATACTCGAAGAAGATCATTACGGATTAGAGAAGGTTAAAGATCGTATTCTCGAGTACTTGGCTGTGCTCAAACTAAAGAATGACTTGAAAGGACCGATCTTATGTTTATACGGACCTCCGGGAGTAGGTAAGACTTCGCTAGGTCGTTCGATTGCCAAAGCACTAGATCGCCAGTATGTCAGAATGTCACTCGGTGGGGTACATGACGAAGCAGAAATTAGAGGACACCGAAAAACTTATATCGGTGCCATGCCTGGTAAGGTCATTCAGAACATAAAGAAATCTAACTCATCGAACCCAGTTTTTGTATTAGATGAGATTGATAAGGTGAACTCTAATTTTAGAGGCGATCCGTCTTCAGCATTGCTAGAAGTGCTCGATCCAGAACAAAACCATGAATTTACTGATAACTACCTCGAAGTAGGATATGATCTATCGAAAGTGCTGTTCATCGCAACAGCGAACTCTTTAGATACCATTCAGCCCGCGCTAAGAGATAGAATGGAGATCATTGAAGTTTCGGGGTACACTATTGAAGAGAAAGTAGAGATCGCAAAACGACATCTAATCCCTAAGCAAAAGAAGGAACATGGCTTGAAATCGAGAGATGTCTCTTTCGACAAAAAAGCTATTCAATTTATTGTGGAAGGGTATACGCGCGAATCAGGTGTCAGAAGTCTTGAAAGAGTTGTTGGTTCAGTGATTAGAAGTATCGCTAAATCTATCGCCTTGGAAGAAGAGTACCCTAAAAAGATTACTACTGAGTTCATTGAAAAAGTTTTGGGTGGCCAACGCTTCGACAAGGAAATCTACAATGACAACAAGTATGCTGGTGTAGTCACAGGCTTAGCTTGGACGGCTGTTGGTGGAGAAATTCTCTTTATCGAATCTAGCTTGAGTCGAGGTAAAGGCAAGCTCACTTTGTCAGGTCAATTGGGTGATGTAATGAAGGAGTCGGCAATGGCGGCTATTTCTTACTTAAAGTCCAATGCTGACACTTATGGTATCGACTATAGAGTCTTTGATAAATATGACTTGCATATGCATGTGCCTGCAGGAGCAGTTCCAAAAGATGGACCTTCTGCTGGTATCACTATGCTGACGGCTTTGGCTTCACTCTTTACGCAAAGAAAAGTGAAAAATAAGCTTGCGATGACAGGAGAGATTACGCTAAAAGGTAATGTGTTGCCAGTCGGAGGTGTTAAGGAGAAAATATTGGCTGCCAGACGTGCTGGTATCAAAGAGATAATACTTAGCCAGAGAAACGAAAAGGATATCAATGAGATTGATGAACAATACACTAAGCACTTGACTTTCTACTTTGTAGAGAAGGCAAATGAGGTTTTGGATATTGCTTTGACAAATCAGAAAGTTGACAATCCTATCAAATTTATAGTGGAGGACTAAAATTCAGCGTATTTTCAATAGTTACCATTTTTAAATGAGGAAAATCCATCTGGTGCTGATAGTCTGTCTCTCTTTGTGTTGGCAATCTGCCAATGCACAGCTTGGTGGTAGTCGGGCTTTTGAATACCTCAATCTTCCGAATAATGCGAGAATGGCTGCATTGGGTGGAGTCAATATTACTTCAGGATGGTATGACCCAGCCCAAGTAAGTTCGAACCCTGCCTTACTGAATGATACAATGCAGCATCAGCTCGTCATTTCAAGGCTTGGTTATTTAGCAGATATCTCGAATACCTCGTTGACTTACGTTACTCCTATCAAGGATTACGGAACTTGGGCTTTTCATTTGGATTATCTGAATTATGGAAATATTCAGAGCTTCGATGAAGCAGGTTTTTTAAATGGTGACTTTAGTGTCAATGAATACGCCTTTTCAGTGGCTAATAGTCAGACTTTCGGTCCTTTTAGTGTTGGGGCTAACCTGAAGCTGGCAGTTTCGGACTTAGCTTCCTTTCAGGCTTCTGCCATGCTGCTCGATGTAGGGGGGACGTTTCTTCATCCTGAAAAGGACCTAACCATTGGCTTTGCGATAAAGAATATTGGTTTTCTACTCTCTGACTATACAGAAGAGAATAATAGTCAACTTCCGACAGACATTCAATTAGGCGTATCTTATAAACCCGAGTTTATGCCCTTTCGCTTTTCGGTAACGGCCAGAAACTTGGTAAGGTCAGATGTTACCTTTTTTGACCCATCTACCAACTCATTATTTGGACAGAATAATGAACCTGGTTTTGGGGAAGATATTTTTAGGAGATTAGTATTCGGAGCTGAGCTAATGGCTTCTCCCAATTTTCAGTTGAGATTTGGCTATAACCATTTACTAAGACAAGAACTTAAGTTAGAGAATGCTAGTGGTGGCGCTGGTTTTTCTTTTGGCTTTATGTTCAAAGTAAAAAGATTTGAATTTGCCTACAGCAGGGCCCTTTATCATACTGTTGGTGGCAGTAATACACTTCAGATGAATTTGAATCTGGATGGTGTCATAAACAAGAATTAAGATGATCGATAAAAGTTATTTAACCCCACGGCAGATCGTTGCCGAACTTGATAAATACATCATTGGACAAGCTGATGCTAAAAAGAATGTGGCGATTGCACTGCGTAACCGTTGGAGGCGGATGCATGTTAAATCAGAAATCCAAAAAGAGATTGTGCCCAATAATATATTGATGATTGGTCCAACGGGTGTCGGTAAAACAGAGATTGCTAGAAGATTAGCAAACATAGCTGACGCCCCTTTTACTAAAGTTGAAGCTTCGAAGTTTACTGAAGTTGGATACGTAGGTAGAGATGTAGAAAGCATGGTGCGTGATTTGGTAGAGCAAGCTGTCAATTTGGTTAAGCATGCTAAAAAGGAAGAGGTTAAAGAGAAAGCTGAGCAAGCCGTTGAAGATATTATTCTAGATGCCTTGATTCCTCCCGTTCGATCATTGAAGGCAAATACTGGATTTCAATCAGAAGATAAAGAAGCCTCCCAAATGAGCGATGGTGAGTTGAACGAAAAGACACGCGAGCGCTTTAGAGAAAAAATTAGGTCTGGCGAGATTGATGATCGAAAAATTGAGATTTCAATTAATGCTTCTTCAAATGGAATGGGCATGGCTGGTGGTGGTATGGACGAAATGTCTATGATTAACCTTCAAGACATGATCAGCAACGTAATGCCAAAGAAGCAGAAGAAAAGGAAAGTCACTATTGCTGAGGCCAAAAAACTATTGATCGAAGATGAAAGCACCAAGCTCATCGATATGGATGAAGTAAAAGAAGAGGCTATTTGGAAAGCAGAAAATACTGGAATCATATTCATTGACGAAATCGACAAGATTGCAACGGGCAAAAAAGGAGGAGGTGGAGCAGATGTAAGTCGTGAAGGTGTTCAGCGAGATTTACTCCCTATTGTAGAAGGTAGTGCTGTGAATACTAAGCATGGTATCGTTCATACGGAACATATCCTTTTTGTGGCAGCGGGCGCTTTTCATGTAGCTAAGCCATCTGATTTGATTCCAGAGCTTCAAGGGAGATTTCCTATCAGAGTAGAGCTGAATAGCCTTACGGTGGATGATTTCTATCGCATACTGAAGGAACCAAAAAATGCATTGACTAAGCAGTATGAAGCATTGATTCAGTCTGAAGATGTCTCTCTAGAGTTTACGGATGACTCATTGAAAGAAATCGCTCGATTGGCTTTCCAGATTAATTCAGAAGTAGAAAACATTGGGGCAAGAAGACTGCAGACTGTTGTGAGTAAGCTATTGAATGACATCCTCTTTGATATTCCAGAAGAAATTCCGCCAAATGCGAAAGTTTCAATTACCAAAGAAATGGTGACTGAGCGCTTGATTGGCTTGATTGAGGATAAAGACCTGAGCGAGTTTATGCTCTAGACTTGGGGAAGTCATAATAGATCTTTTCTCCTTTTGTGGTGAGAATGTCTTTCCAAGACTCAAATGGAAATTCGATTCCACATATAGCACAAGTAGGCAAGTTGTAGAGGTTAAAATCTGAAAGATTCTCTATAAGTGAGGTCAACCCTGGGTTATGTCCGAAGATCATAAGGTGCTCAATAGTGTCATCTACATTTGAAATGACTTCTTTAAGAGTTGAAGGACTGGCATGGTAGAATCTTTCGTCATCAAGAAAATATTCATCTGCTATTTGAAGGGTTTTGGCAAAGCCTTTTGCAGTGGTCCAAGCCCTTTCTGCGGGTGAAGATATTATCAAGTTTACTTGATAATGCGATTCTAAAAATTGACTTGCCATGTCAGGTAAATCTGTTTTACCTCTGTTATTTAAGGGACGATCAAAATCTGAGAGATGGGGTGAATTCCAGCTTGATTTGGCGTGGCGCACGATAAATAGCCTTTTCATACCTCTAATTATGGTAAGTCCCAAACTAATTACTAGTTTTGAGCTTTATTTATTTTATCATCTTTTAATACATATTACAATGAGAACAGGTACCGTAAAATTCTTCAATGATGAGAAAGGCTTCGGCTTTATCGTAGATGACGAAAATGGAGCTGAAGTATTCGTTCATATTTCTGGTACAATTGACGAAATCGCCAAAGGTGATTCCGTGTCTTTCGAGATTGCCGAAGGTAACAAAGGACCTAACGCAGTAGACGTCAAGAAAATATAATCACAAGATTTATAGATTTTTGATTACCAAACCTCGACCTAATAGGTCGGGGTTTTTTATTCTCTATGATTCGTTATTCTGAACTTGCCTGTCTGCCGTCAAGGCAGGTTTCAGAATCTTTTTGGTCTGGATGACGTCAAAATGATTAAGAGAAATAACGACTAGTTATTCCAAAGCGCTTCAGCAGTATATAATCCGCCTTCTCTTTCCCAGAACTTACCGTCTAAAAAGCGATACCCACTATCCAAATCATTGATTTTCTTCATCTCATCTTGAGAAAGATTAATATGGGCTGAATCAAGGTTCTGCTTTAGTCTAGTGGGGTTTACTGACTTTGGAATCACACAGGTCCCACGACCTTCCGCCCACTTAATCAAGATTTGAGCTGGATGAACACCATGTGCTGAAGCAATTGACTTCAACACCTGGTTTTCAAACATATCTGGCTCTGCTTCTCCTTTCATTCCGGGTGCCCTGTCTCTAGATCCTAATGGAGAATAGGCCGTATATAGGATTTGGTTAGCGTTACAGAATTGAACTAAATCGTTTTGTGCTAGCAATGGATGCGATTCAACCTGATTCATTTCTGGAGAAATTTCGGCCGTTTTCATCAATTTTTGAAGCTTAGGTACATTGAAGTTCGAAACACCAATATGTTTGACCAGCCCTTTCTCCACTAAAGCTTCCATGGCTTTCCAGGTATCTTCGATTGGGTATTCTTCAAGACTAGCAAAGCCGCTGGCATCTTCTGAAAAGATAACACCCGGTTTATGTGCGATTGGCCAATGAATCAAATACAGATCAAGATAATCTAGCTTTAAGGCTGCTAACGTTTCTTTCACTGCAATTTCTACATCGTCAGCAGCATGGAAAGAATTCCAGAGCTTGGATGTTACAAACAATTCTTCTCGCTTTACTTCTCCAGCAGTGAATGCCTCTTGGAATGCTTGTCCAATTTCTGCTTCATTTTGATAAATCCAAGCGCAATCAATGTGTCTGTATCCAATTTTGATGGCTTCACGTACTGCTTGGCCAACTTCTCCAGGTTCTGATTTCCAAGTCCCTAAGCCAATGGCATCGATTTTATCTCCGTTTCGAAAGGTGAGTTTATTCATGTTTGTTTGATTTTATATGGTGGTCAAGCTACTAAGAATTAGAAGTTGATACAACGATATTCACAAGCTTAAAAACTTAATTCTTGGCTTCAATTACACCGATTTTTACACTAGATCCAAGTCGTACAAAAATCGATTGGATTTATGTTACTTCTCAAAGCAACTGAAAATGGACCTATCGTTATTCCAAAAGGACAACTAGTCGAGAGGGGTAAGCCAAACAAAAAATCCTCTGGCTTTCACCAGAGGATTTTTCTATTTCAAATTATTTAGGCATGCCTGAAGCAGGTCGTGATTTTCTAAAAACCTCTTTTTTCTAAATGCTTATCCATGTCAAGTTTGTCAATTCCTTTTTCTAACCAATCAGGCGCTGTATGGCCTTTCAAGTGGTGATTGAAAAACTCCATCATCCGCACGCTATAATCCTTTCGATTTTCCAACTTGCTGAGCCCGTGGTTCTCACCTTTATACTGCATAAGGACTACTGGCTTTTTTAGTCGCCTTAGCGCGGAGTAATATTCAATACCTTGGGTAAAGTCTACAGCTCCGTCTTTGTCATTATGAAGCATCAAGAGCGGGGTGTTTACCTTCTTAACATGGTAGACTGGACTATTTCTGAGGTAAGAATCCCAATTTTCCCAGGGTGCACCCCTGAATCTTCCTTGAGAAGATTCGAAAATAGACATATTTCCACCGCCTGAATTCCAATAAATTAAATCATACATGGAGACCATATTAGTAAGTGGAGCCCCAGCAGCAGCAGCTTTGAACATATTTGTCTGTGTGATCAGAAATGAAGTTTGATAACCACCCCATGAATGACCGTGTATACCAATATTGTCCGCATCGATTACGCCTGTAGCTATGGCTGCTTTTACTGCGGGAAGAACTGCCCAAACTGCTGACATCCCTGGATCATCTAGTTTGTAAACGATGTCTGGAATAAATACCGCGTAGCCATTGCTGGTGTACACATTTGGATTCCAACCAGTCCCGCTGAAGCCTGGGTTCGACCAGTTGTGGCGGGTCTGTGATAGCTTTTCATAGTAATAAACTATTGTTGGGTACTTTTTGCCTATTACATAGTTCGATGGAAGGAATAATGCGCCTTGGAGTGAATCACCTTTGTCAGTTACATAATCTACTAACTGAGTTCCATCTGACCATGCGTACTTATCAGCATCAGGTGCATTCGCAGTGACTTGCTTTGCTCCAGAAAGCGATTGATCAGTCATGAACATTTCTGGAGGAGTATTGAAGGTTTCTTTACCGAAGAAAAATACGTCAGCTTTTTCAGCTTTTCTAAGGTTGCCAATGTTTGCATCTTCCCAAATTAGGGAGGTAATGCCAGGGTTTAAACCACCTTTTCTGGCAGGTGAAAGTGTTGCCACTCCACTCTTTTTATTCCATTCTCCATAAGTTCTTAGGTAAACTGTTTTGCTTAAATCGATTCCTTTTTCTTCCGGATCTAATCCAAATCTATACTGGTAGCGGATACCTTCGGTTCTTCCATTTTGAGTTAGGTTCACTGTAGAAGCTTTGCCATTTAAAGGCACCTGCCAAATATCCCAGCCATCTCTAAGTAAAACATACTTGCTATCCGAACTCCAGCCCAAGGCACCTACCATTGGCTTTTCTACATTATGATCATCTTCAGTATTAACGAAAATGACTGGAAGATTTTCTGTGATGTTTTGTGTGGATCCACTTGCTATATCATAGACAAAATAATGTCCATCTTCTCCATAAATTAATTTTGTACCATCTGTAGAGGGTCTTGGATTAGATGAGAAAGAAGGCAGGTAAAATTTGGTGAAAAGTTCTTTCTTAACACCAGTTATCAAATCTACAATGTAAAAATCGCTGTATCTCTGCCCATCTAAATTGATGTCGAGCTCATAGTTTTGATCATCAGCACCTAAAGCATAACGATGCTTTGGAAAAATGCTCAAACTCTTCATACTACTGTCTTGCAAAGCAATGTGCTTAGCGGAGACCACATTATACATCGCCCAGAAGCTATAGTTTTTATCTTGTCGCTCTGTTACTTGTTGACGTGATTGAAGTTTACTGTCATTCCAATGCCATATGGTCATATCTGGTTTGTCTGCATCGTTTTTATCATCACCTTTTGCTTTTTTTGCGCTTACTTTGGCAATTGCTTTTTGCAAGTCCGTAATAGATTTTAGCGAGGTATCAGCCATGATCGTTTTCATCGCATTTGCTTCTGCTAACTTCACAGAGTCTTTGTCTACTTCTTTCTTTTTAGTTGGCTCTTTTACCAGTTCTAGTGGATGAATACCATAGAAAATTCTAGTCAGGTCTTCTGACCACATTGGTCTTCTGTTGCCACTGATCGTATAATTCTGATCAAATCCAGTGGTGTCTTTTAAAGCATCATAGAGGGTGATCTGCGGGTTAATTAGACTTTTTATGCCAATTACTTTACCATGATCTTGTTTGTATTTTTTGTCTTCAACCATTTTTAATGCTGCAAAAGCATCGCTTTTCTCGGTCCAGTTTATTGACTTATAAGAAGCTTCATCTGAGTCTAAAACTTGGGTACTATTGCTAGTTACGTTCAGAAGGTAAATGCCATTACCAGATTTATTTTCTGCATCAACCACATAGGCAAGGTGGCTACCGGTCTTGTTGAAACTGAATTCAGATACATTTCCTAAGTTTTGGGATTTGTCAGTATTCAAGTGATGAATCAAAAGGTCGGAACCTTTGGCCTTTCCATTACCGGCCTTGGCCAGGTTAATGGCAAGATGTGAAGCTGCCTTATTATTGAATGAATAGTTAATTACATTCTCGAAAGTTTTCTTTTCGTCCTTGCCTAGTTCGATCAAGGTAAGCTTATCTCTAAGTGGTTTCCCTTTAGCGCCTTTATTTGCTTTTTGCTCAGCAAACTTTGGGTATTCTTTGAAAGCGATCCATTTGCTGTCATCGCTGAATTCTATCGAAGGGAAATTCGTTGATCCGATTGGATAAGACTTTTTTAGAGAATCCGGATCAGATAACCTCTGGATAATTATTTCTCCATCAGCTTCTAGAGCTACGATTCCGTACGCAATCCATTGACCATCGGGTGATACTTTGAAGCTATTGCTTTGCATGTATTTCCAAGTGGGGATATCTTGCCAAGTCATTGGCTTTTTTTCTTGGGCTATCGAAAAGCTGGCGAATAATAGAAGTGCCCAAAGTGTGAGAAGTTGTTTACGCATCGTTGAGTTTTTTTGTGTAGAGAAAATTAGTGAAATTTTCATAAGTCTAGTAGAGTTTGATCAACTAAACTGGAACGTTAAAACAAGTTAAAAGACAAATCAGTCATTGGTTTTGCTTTCTGTCCTTTCACATATAAACATATGTAGCAAAGCGTTCGGTTTGAAGAGGGTGCTAAGCTAATTCTTCCAGAGCATGGTGAGAATTCATTCCATGTTTAACAGGTCTTGCTAAAAACTAATTTCTCAATTCCAACAAAATCACATTCTCCACATGGTGGGTTTGAGGAAACATGTCGACAGGCTGAACGCGAGTTACCTTGTACTTAGGATCCAGTAGGGCGATATCACGTGATTGAGTAGCTGGATTACAGCTTACATAGACGATTTTATCAGCCTCAATTTTAAGCAGCATGTTGACAACGTCTTGATGCATTCCGGCTCTCGGTGGGTCGGTAATTATAATATCTGGACGATCGTGTGTAGCCATAAACTCATCGTTGAGCAAGTCTTTCATATCACCCGCATAGAATTCAGTATTCTCAATACCATTGATTTCGGAATTAACTTTAGCATCCTCAATGGCCGCTTCAACATACTCTAAGCCAATAACCTTTTTGGCGTCTTTGGCTAAGAAATTGGCAATGGTGCCTGTACCTGTATACAAGTCATACACGACCTCATTACCAGTTAGACCAGCATAGGAGCGTGCTATTTTATAGAGTTCATAAGCCTGTATGGCATTAGTTTGGTAGAACGACTTTGGTCCAACTCTAAATTGGATGCCTTCCATTTCTTCGGTCATATAGGCCTGTCCGTGATAGACTTTTACTTCAAGGTCATGGAAGGTCTCATTGGCTTTATTGTTAATGACATATTGAAGCGAGGTAATTTCAGGAAAACTTGTCTTCATGTACTCTAGCAAGCCAAAGTTGTGTTCTTGGTCAAGCGCAAATTGGACAACAACCATCCACTCATTTAACACAGAGTTACGGATGATCAGGTTTCTTAATGACCCGGTTTTCTTAGAGATATCGTAGAAGGGAATATCATGCTCTCGGCAATAGTCCTTTACACCATTTCGAATTTTATTTGATGGATCAGGCTGGAGGAAACATTTTTTAATATCCAGAATCTTATCAAAGCTACCGGGTACATGGAAGCCCAGTCCTCTGCGGTCGATCTCTTCACTCGTATCAATTTCTTCACGCGTTAACCAGCGCCAGTTGCTAAAAGTATACTCTAGCTTATTTCTATAGAACTGAACATTCTCTGAAGCCAGAATTGGAGTGATTTCGGGGAGTTCAACTTTGGCAATTCGTTCTAGGTTATCAACTACTTGCTGGTGCTTGTATTTAAGCTGAATATTATAAGGAATGTGTTGCCATTTGCAGCCACCACAAGTACCGAAATGTTCGCAAAAGGGCTCTGCGCGATCTTTGGAGTAGGAATGAAATTTTATGGGGGTAGCTTCCATAAAACTAGATTTCTTACGCGTTACGCGAACATCTACCACGTCACCAGGTGCTACTTTTTCGATAAAGACTACCTGATCGTCTACGCGAGCGATACACTTGCCTTCCGCAGCGATACCTTCTATGAGTACCTGCTCCAAAATCTTTTGTTTGCCCCTGAATTTTCCCATGCCGCGAAATTAGTAAATAGTTAATTGGGAATAAGTTATCGGGGCATCAGAAATAAGTAAATAGCGGGTCAGCGTATCAAGCGTCTAGCCCTGAGCTATCCAATCTCTTGGCAAAGCTCGATCAATACCCCATTTGTAGTCTTTGGGTGAAGAAAGCAAACGAGCTTGTTGTCTGCACCTTTCTTGGGTTCAGTGTTAAGTAAAGTGAACCCTTCTGCTTCGAGACGTTTCATTTCTGCATGGATATCGGCTACATCATAAGCGATGTGATGAATGCCTTCGCCTCGTTTTTCGAGAAACTTGGCGATCGGGCTATCGGGGTTGGAGGCTTCGAGCAGTTCAATTTTATTGGGTCCTACTTGAAAAAATGAAGTGTTAACCCCTTCTGATTCCACGCTTTCAACCTTGTAATGAGGTTCGCCAAAGAGTTTGGCAAACAAGTCATTAGAAATTTCAAGGTCTTTGACTGCTATTCCGATGTGTTCTATTTTTTTCATTATTTAAGCGTTTTAAGTACGTCATCCTCGCGCAGGAGAGGATCTCACAATTCGATGAGGAGATTCCCTTTTATACGGGAATGACGATTAGTAATAGTATCTAATGATTACTTATCTTTATGCCCGAAACAGGAAACTTATTTCAATAGTAGTCTGTTTCAATGGTTGCTCAATATATTCAATTGAGTATAGAATATTGCTAAAATGAATATGACTGGTGCAGGTTCAGATATCCATGTAGAGAGCGTCAAACTTCAGAAGAAGATTGAAAGCCACTTGGGTATGGTAGGAGGCGAATTGAGTTTTGAATTTGTTGCCACAGATGGCAAGATGAAACTCGATATGATCACTATCAATCCTAGGCACAATCAGTCTTTTCTTTTTCATTCTGAGATTGGAATTGATAAGCCTGATGCACTGAGAAAGATGTTGGAGTACGTAAAGTCTTATAAAGACAAATACAACTCTTATACAATTCAGTGGATTGCCAAAGGAGAAAGTGAATTGCATACTTCATATTTTACGGCAAGCAACATGTATGATGCCCTCGACAAATTATATTATGGTCGAGACATCAATACCATTACAGTATTTAGTGTAGTACTTAACCCTGTAGCATAATGATAACTGTAACAGATACAGCAAAAAATAAAATTGTTGAACTCCGAACCAAAGAAGGTAAGGGCGACAATCAGAATATAAGAGTAGCGGTACAAGGTGGAGGATGCTCCGGCCTGATGTACGATTTAGAATTCGATGCCGAAATCAATGAAAAAGATGAAGTGTTCGAGGACAAAGGAGTGAAGATTCTGGTAGACAGAAAAAGCTTGTTATACCTCCTTGGAACGTCACTTGATTTCTCTGATGGCTTAAACGGAAAAGGATTTCAATTCGTGAATCCAAACGCATCGCGTACTTGCGGATGTGGAGAGAGTTTCTCTGTTTAAAGCATAAAACATTAAGAAAAGGCTTCTATCGAAAGACGGAAGCCTTTTCTTTTGCAAGACACTTTGTTAGTCTTTCCCAAACATTAGCTGACTATAAAATTTAAACCTGATTTTTCCCAAGCCAATAAATTTTCTCCAGTCGTTGTCATTTACTAAATCTAAGGCTTTTAATCGCTTAAAGTCAAAGACTGGTCGATATACGAATGCATAAATAAAGAATAAGACTGTGAAGGTCAAAGTGTCAATAGCTTCGTAAGCGTAAAAGCTTAGAATTACAATGATCGGTAATAGAGTGATAAGATGGTAAAGGGTTAAATTTTTCATCAATTTATAATAAGTTAAGTAAATCTTATGAAGCGGTGGCAACTCCAGCGCAAACAACCAAAGACAATGGAGTGTATAAACCTAAGGTGGCAGCATTGGCTATGGTTACAAAAAATATATTGGCCACATTACTATCTGTTGGCCCATTCAATTGTCCTGCACATCTATCAAACCTACTCCACCACCCATTAATCCCTGAGCGACTACTGTTATTTGTTGGACTTACATAAGTAATATTGCGAGTACCGTCATTATAAAAATCATAACTCAAGAGAAGATCTCCTTCGATACTAAAAATATTACTGGTAACATAATCTCCTAGGTCTGGGGTAATTGTTTGAGTCACGAAGGCATCGTATATGTCTCCAGAATCTTCGTCCATGGAGAACGTGAGACTTTTTGAGTTGTCATTTATATTGAGTGCAGAATACAAATATCTATCTGTTTGTATGTCAGTGAGCTTCTTTAAATTATTGATTTCGTATGAAGTATAATCTGAATTATAATTAGAGTCAGAACTTGACCCTTTGGTATTGAGGTTGTGCGTTATGCTTTGGAGGTTTGACTTGAAACTCTCCTTGGCAACAGTAGTGGCTTCTTCAATGGTTAGACCTTGTTGAGGTATTAATTCTTCTTCTTGTCTGTTGCAAGTAGAAATTAAGAGACAAATACAGATGATAATCCCAGTTTTTAAAAATTTATTTTCCATAATTGATAATTAGTTGTGTTTAATTAATATCAATATAATATAATTAAGGAGTGAAAAAAACATGTAATTTGTTTTTAATAAATAATTGTATAAATAACTTCCAGATTTCGTAAAGAAATGACTAAGATTTCCGGTGTCGGAGGTATTGATCAAGCCATTCTTAAATTAGATACACGAGAACAGATTCCCCGTTGACACTTTATTCAGTGCTTCATTCAAATCCCCCTGCTTGTCCCATGCAGCAGATTGACCACCACCGATATTACCATCGAATTTACCTACACAATTACACATCAGAACTGGAATATGATATTGCTCAGCGATTTGTGCTAGTCGAGGATTGTTTTTAGCTACGCCATTCACTGTTTTTGCCACGCTGGCAATGTAAACCTTAGCTCCGTTTTTATTAGCCTTTTCAGCATGCTCTGAAATGGTAAGTTCATGACAGATGGCCAATGCAATCCGCTCTTTTGCTTCAATGATGCCACTATTCGGAGGGCCGGGTACGAAATAAGGCAATTCATCTTCGTGCAAATACTGCTTTGAGTAAAGTGATCTTTCTTTGTTAGGTTGAAAAATGACTAAGCTAATACAAGTGCCATTCTTGGCTTTGGTGGGTACGCCAACACAAATGATAATGTCTTTGACATCACTGATCTCTTGGAAGCCATTGAGCCTGGTGTCACCTATTTCGATGGCTAATTCTTTGGCAAGTTCAGGTTCATAACCCGTTAATGAGAGTTCTGAAAAAATGATGAAATCCGCATTTTGATTTACAGCTTGGTTAATCCAATTAATATGGTCTACGATATTGGCTTCAATATCTCCTTTAACTGGCCGAGTTTGAGCGATGCAGATTTTCATGTAATCGAATATCTACAAATATCAATTCGTTGCAAAGGTATGGATTATAAGATTTGGGAGATTCCCGCCTTCTAGGGGATGACGGCAGTCTTAGTACTCAATACTAGGTACGCGCAGTATTAGTACGCCCTAACCTCTTTGCCTTCCATGAAGTTGATAAAGGCTTTGTTCACCACGCGATTTCCACCGGGGGTAGGGTAGTTACCAGTGAAGTACCAGTCTCCAAGGTTTTTAGGACATGCGTCATGCAAGTTCTCAACCGTTTGATATACTACTTCAAGCTCGGCCTTTAAGCCTTCAGGTCTGACAATTTCAGTGATCTTATTGGAAACTTCTTCGTATGTGAACTGGTCGTATAACTCCTTCACACAGTTTACCTGATCCTTATTGTTGATATTGGCCAAGGCTTTGTGATAAGCTTCTTCGAGTAGATTCTCTTTGAAATTTTCCTTTATGAGTGCAAGCATTGCTCTAAATGCCACGAACTCTTTGATCTTAGACATATCGATACCATAACAATCTGGATACCTGATTTGAGGCGCTGAAGAAACGATAACGATCTTCTTAGGCTCTAATCTATCCAGCATTTTAAGAATACTCTTTTCAAGGGTAGTTCCTCTTACAATAGAATCATCAATGATTACTAAAGTATCAATGCCTTTATTGATCACCTCATACGTGGTATCATAAACGTTGGCAACCAATTCGTCACGACCACTATCCGCTGCGATAAAAGTTCTAAGCTTAGCATCTTTAATCACCAATTTTTCAACTCTAGGTTGAAAGCTCAATAATTCTTCTGCGTTTTCTAGAGAAGGCTGCCCATCAATAATAACCTCTTTCCTGCGTTTAAGCATGTACTCATCCATGCCCTGCATCATACCCAAGAAGGATAGCTCTGCAGTATTTGGTATGTAAGAGAAGACGGTATTCTTCAAATCCATATTGATGGCTTTGAGAATCTGTGGTATCACGAGTCTACCTAGTTCTTTTCTTTCTCTATAAATATCTGGATCTGTCCCCCTAGAGAAGTATATACGCTCGAAAGAACAAGCTTTTAACTTCCCTACTTTCATAATTGGTACTTCTTCCCACTCAGCATTTTTCTGAATGATTAATGCATGGCCAGGCTTTACATCAGTGATTTCTGCGTAGTTCACATTGAAAGCCGCTTTGATCGCTTGCTTTTCGGATGCCACTACAATCACTTCGTCATCGATATACTTGAAGGCGGGGCGGATGCCGTTTGGATCTCTCACTACGAAGGAAGCTCCATGGCCCAGTAAGCCGACCATGGCATAACCACCATCAAAATCTTTAAACGAACGCTTCAGTATACGCTGAATATTCATTTCACTTTCGATGTTCTGAGTGATTTCGAAGTTCTCTTTTTTACTGCGGTACTTATCGAAAATGCGTTGGTTTTCTTCATCGACAAAGTGACCGATTTTTTCCATCACGGTTACGGTGTCTGTTTTTTCTTTAGGATGCTGGCCTAGCTGAACAAGTAGGTCAAAAAGCTCATCAACATTCGTCATGTTGAAGTTTCCTGCCATGACAAGGTTTCTACTTCTCCAATTATTTTGTCTTAAAAAAGGGTGGCAGCTTTCGATGCTGTTTTTACCATGGGTACCATACCTAAGGTGCCCCATCCATAGTTCACCGGTAAATCCCATGTTCTTTTTCATCCACTCGGCATCCTTAGGATTGTAGCCGGGTTTCTTTTTAGCCTTGTCAAACTTTCGTCCAATTTTGGCAAAGATTTCAGCAACAGGTTGTGGATTAATCGTACGATACCTACTGATGAAGCGCGTCCCAGGTTCAACATCCACTTTGATGTTCGCCACCCCGACACCATCTTGGCCTCGGTTGGACTGCTTTTGCATCATGATGTATAGCTTGTTTACCGCGTAGGTTGCCGAACCATATTTGTCAATATAGTATTGAAGCGGTTTTCTGAGTCGAATATGGGCTATGCCACATTCGTGTTTGATTTGTTCACTCATTTATGGTATCCAAAGCTCAAAATTAATACTATTCATTAGGCCTACAAGCCAATCCGACCTAAAGAACAAGAGTAACAAAGGCAAGACGAATAAAGTGCCCAAAAGGCCATCAGTTATTTCTTTGTTGTCCAATTGAAGTTCTTGTGGAGGTTTCTTAAAAAATAGGAGATATGGTAGCTTCAAGTAATAAAATAAGGCGATCACGGTGTTTAATAAACCGATCACAAAGACCCAAATTAAAATACTATGTCCACCTGTTTGGTAGCTTTCCCAAAGCGCAGAAAAAATATAAAGTTTACTATTGAAGCCTGCAGTAGGAGGAAGGCCTGTAAGTGAGATCATCACAATCAATATGAGTGATGAGATGAATGGAATTTTTATTCCTAAGCCTTTGATAGATTCAAAACTGGTTGACCCGGTTTGTCTTTCGAACGTCTGTACCAGAAAGAAAGCTGCGAAGTTCATGATCAGGTAAATTGATCCGTAAAAGAGCATGGCTTGATTACCGGAACTGCTAAATGCCAAAATACCCACAAGCAAGAATCCCGCGTGTGCGATAGATGAGTAAGCCAGCATCCGCTTAATGTCTTTTTGCCAAAGGGCTGAAAAATTTCCAACCGTCATACTCGCAATGGCAAGGATACCAATCCATAACTCCCAGTCGATTGATGGTACATTAACTAAGTTGACAAACTTCAAAATGATAGTAAGCGCAGCTAATTTCGGTAGTACGGAGAAAACAGCAACAATTGGTGTGGGTGTAGCTTCGTATACATCTGGAGACCAAATATGTAGCGGAAATGCACCTAGTTTGAAAAGGAAACCACCCATTACCATAATACAAGCAATGGAAAGTGGTAGTTGTGGAATCTCGTTAAGTGCAGAAGCGAAAGATTGATCGGTAAGATTCAGGGTGCCTGTGAACCCATAGAGCCAACTCATGCCATAAAGCATAATCGCAGAGGCCACAGCACCATAGATCAAGTACTTAATGGCAGCTTCTGCCTTCTTTTTCCCTTTTGTTAATCCAGTGAGAATATAGGAGCAAATCGATACGACTTCAATAGATATGTAGATCATCAGCAAATTGCTGGACATGGTCATAAAGGAAGCACCCAGTAATAAGCCAAAGAGCATTACCAGAATTTCGCTACTCTTGAAAAAGTCTTCTTGCCTTTTATCCGATCTGATGGCAGTGATTAATGCAATGGACAGCCCAATTATAAATCCTCTTTTCAGAAAAATTGAAAGTCTATTGATGTCGAGTAATCCTGACATGAGGCTTTTTGAAGCTTCGATCTCATGCCATTGTTGAATGGTCAAGGCAAAACAGTAAGCGAGTCCAACAAAGGCGATCACTGACAACCCTATTGATTTATTCTTCTTAAAGATGAGATCGAAAACGATTAACAGCACAATTGTGATGACAATTGTAATTTCTGGTAATAGCACCCAAATGTCTTGGCTTGTGCTTGCAAGTTTTTCTTCGAGTCCCGTATGTTGGAGTTGGCTAATCAACATTATTTACGAAACTGGAATAGATGGTCAGCTAAACTCTCAACTGAATTGTTGATGAGGTCTAAAAGTAATGACGGGTAAAGTCCGAAGGCAAAGATTAGGATGACTAAAGGCACCAGCATCAAGTATTCTCGGGGATTCAAATCTGTCAATGATTCTACCCAGTTTTTGTCTTTCACCCAGAATTTACCAAAGAACATGCGCTGCATAGTCCATAGGTAATAGCCAGCAGCCAAAACCAGTCCAGTGGTGGCTACAATTGGCATCCAAGCCGGAACAGCTGAAGACTTAAACGATCCAATAAGGACCATCAACTCTGCTATAAACCCAGAGAATCCAGGGAGTCCGAGTGATGCGAAGAAGGCTATAGCAACAAAGACCGTATACTTTGGCATTTTGGAGGCTAACCCCCCATAATTTTCAATCATCCGATCGTGGGTTCGATCATAAATAACACCTGCAATAAGGAACAACATGGCTGAAATGAGGCCATGGGAATACATCTGGTAGATTGCTCCACTTATTCCCTCAACTGTCATTGCAGCTAGTCCCATCAATACAAAGCCCATATGAGATACTGAGCTATAGGCGATTAGTTTCTTTAAATCTTTTTGGGCTAGGGCATTCAGTGCGCCATAAATTATAGCAAACATGCCAAAGAAGCCGATGAGCCATGAGTAGTGATAGGCACTATCTGGGAACATCACGAAGGCAGTACGGATGAGTCCGTATCCGCCCACTTTCAATAGAATTCCAGCTAATACGACAGATATAGGAGTAGGTGCTTCCACGTGTGCATCTGGTAGCCAGGTGTGGAAGGGCACTGCAGGTAATTTTATGGCAAAGCCAATCAATAAAGCTAGGAATGCAATCCACCGAGCAGGCTGTCCGAAGATTTGGGCTAAGCTGGACTTGTGTAAAAAAGATCCTGGAATATAGTTATCAGCATCAGCCATGTGAATCATATTAAAGGACTTCACAATTTGATTGGACTTAATGGTACCGTCTTGTACTAACTGTTGAACTTGTTCAACCTGATTCGCTTCATATCCAGCTTCAATCGCTGTTTTCACAGGGTCATAGACCGAGTTATAAAGACCAATCATAACGATCAGAATCAGAATCGATCCAACTAAGGTGTATAAGAAGAATTTGAGGGCAGCATATTCTTTTCTTGGACCTCCCCAGATACCGATCAAAAAGTACATCGGTAAGAGCATAAATTCAAAGAACAGGTAGAATAGGAAGAAATCTAAGGCAACAAAACAACCCAATATTGAAGAAGAGAGGAGTAGGTATAAACCAAAATATGCCTTCTGCTTATCCTTAATATTCCAAGAGGCAATGGCTCCAATAAGAAGCACAATACCCGCTAACAATAGCATGCCAATATTCAGGCCATCGGTTCCTACAAAGTAGTCTACAGAGAACTTACCCATCGACCCTAGAGATATTGAGAACCATTCAGTCTTCTCAACCAATTGGAGATTAGATTCGCTGTTAATAGCGCCTTGAACAGCGGTGTCGAATCCAGATATAGCGAAAATGATCAGTATAAGTGTAAGACCTAGCCCCAAGATAGTAAGCACTCGATATAGGTGTTTGTAGGCCCTCGGTGTAAGCAATACCAGCACTGCTGCTATTAAAGGGATAAAAACGATATATGATAACAGGTGCACCATAGTTTAAAAGACCAAATAAAGCATTAAAAGGATCAAGAATACAAAACTTGTTAAGATGTAAGCTTGAACATTCCCAGATTGAATGGAACGAGTCAGCTGACCAATTCTTCCACCCGTGAAAACCGTTAGGTGAACTAAACCGTCCACAAAATATCTATCGAACCATTTCATTAGATGCGCGAAGATTACCTGACTCTTTGCAAAGCCATCAACAAAGCCATCAATTACATGCTTGTCAAACCAAGATAGGGCTTGCGCTTTCAGCATAACAAATTTTAAAATTGCTTTTGTGTAAAGGGCATCTTGATACCAATGATAGAATGAAACTTGCCCGAAGAACCCTCTTGGTTCTCTTCTTTCAACAAACTCCTGTTCCAACTTGGCATTTGGCTTATAGGCCAAGTAACCGATCACAATCCCTATGAGTGCAAGGCCGATTGAAACGGCATTTACAAGTCCGTGCAGTGCTTCGAAAGTTTCAGGAGAAACATCTACTAAGCTCTTAGCGGCATATACAGCGGGCACTAAATAAATCGGAGTAGGCATGGCTTCGACAAACCAACTATGCTCGGGATTTAAGGTTAATCCGAATACTGGCCCCAAAGAAAGTGCCGCCAATATGATTACTGGAGCCATCATTATCCAGTTGCCATCTTTCAGCTCATTTGATAACTCGTTCTTTTGCATGATCACGGGTAATCTGAAGTTTCCGAAGAAGATCAAGAGAATCATTCGCAGGGTGTAGAAAGAAGTAAAGAGCACCGTTCCAAAGGCTAGGACTTCGGGGATATAAAAACCACCGCCTTTGATGTCAGCCCAAACAGCAAGGTCTAATAGGATGGCATCTTTGGAAAGGAATCCTGAAAACCCAGGTAAACCGGCTAATGCTAAGGCGAAAATGAGGAAGCAGAAGAAGGTTTTCGGCATATGCTTTCTAAGGCCACCCATGACACGCATGTCTTGGGCGTTGAACATCACATCTTTTGACTCTAGTTTATGCAATTGATGTATGATAATACCCGCACTGAGGAAAAGTCCTGCCTTGAAGAATGCATGGGTTACCAAATGAAAAAGCCCAGAAGTATATGCTCCAATTCCCATGGCCATGACCATATAACCAAGTTGGGAAATGGTACTGTAAGCCAGTACTTTTTTAATATCAAACTGAGATAGGGCTGCAATGGCGGCCATAAATGCGGTAATTGCCCCAACAATAGCCACAACTTCCAAGGCTTGTGCATCCAGGATGACGAAGACACGAGCGAGCAGATAAACCCCTGCTGCTACCATAGTGGCTGCGTGAATTAATGCTGAAACTGGTGTTGGACCTTCCATTGCATCTGGTAGCCAAACTTGCAATGGAAATTGAGCGGACTTACCTACCGCTCCACAGAAAAGTGCAATTCCGGCTGCACTTAGCCATCTTCCATCTAGGGTATTGATAATCACTTGACCATTATTTGTGAACTGGGCGACCCAATTACCATCCTTTATCTCGCTGTCAATCATCAAGGACTTAATCACCTCAAGGTCGAAGGACTGGAATTGAGTGTAAAAAATCATTAGCCCTGTTATAAAGCCAATGTCCCCAATACGATTCATGATAAACGCCTTGTTTGCGGCTATTGAAGCTGATTTCTTTTCGAACCAGAACCCGATGAGTAAGTAAGAAGATAGGCCTACGAGTTCCCAGAAGATGAAAATAAAGAGCAAGTCATTGAACAAGACAATCCCCATCATGGAGAAAGTAAAAAGACCCAAGAAGGCGTAATATCTCGGTTTGGCTTTGTCCTTTCGCATGTACTCTTGAGAGAACAGATGTACGAGAAGTGAAATAAAATTCACTATAACCGACATGATCAGCGTAAGCCGATCTAGCAGGAAGGAATAAGTAATTTGACTTTCACCGACCTTAAACCAATGGCCTCTCATGGTAAGGGCAGCACTGTTCCAGTGTGTTGCAGTAAGGTAAATCGCCAGTAATGTGTTCAGCCCCAGAAGGAATGTTGCCCATTGTGGTGCTTTTGAGCCTATTTTCTGACTGGTGAGGAATGAAAAGAAAGGTATCGCCAATAGTGCGATCATCCAATATATCATTGGGTCACCTTTGGGCAATATGATGTCTTGTAACTCAATCACCCTTTCAATTCATTGATTTTATCAAGGTCTGCTGTTTGGAAATACTTGTAGACTTTCACCACTATAGATAAGCCTACTGCCGCTTCTGCAGCCGCTACGGTAATAATGAATAATGAAAAGATCTGACCTTGCAATGCATTTGGATCGAAGCTGCTAAAGGCTATCAAGTTAATGTTTGCTGCGTTGAGCATCAGTTCGATTCCAATTAATACCATGATGGCATTCTTGCGTGTAACAACCACAAAGAGTCCAATGCAAAACAAAAGAGCACCTAAGAAGAGTAGATGATCAAACGCCATCTTCGCCCTCCTTTCTCACATTACCAGCAATTCTGACCGCACCAATTAGGGCAAGTAGCAATAGCACACCGATGATTTCGAACACTAAAACGTAATCCGTCATCAATGTCAACCCAAACGCTGGAATACTGGAGTCCGAAAATTTACTTTTATCGATCCAGCCCAATGCGCTGAAGTTCGCCTCTAATATGCCTTTTAAGAGTATTGCAAAAAGACCACCGGCTACAATGAAGCCCATGATTTTATTGTATGCTGAGCTTATGACTTTTTTGCCAGATAGGCGATTAGTCAACATGATGCCGAACACTAGGAGGATCAGAATACCACCAACATAAACTAAGATTTGTGTTACCGCGATAAATTCTGCCCCTAGAAAAACGTAGATCCCTGCTACTCCGATAAAGGTCAGTATCAAAGCGAAAGCGGCATATAGTATGTTTTTTGTCAACATGATATATAATGCTGACAATGCCGTGATTGCTCCAAAAATGTAGAATATGATATCGTTCAACTCCATGAATTAGGCGTCACCGTCAGGCTCATCTTTTTTTCTAGGTGGAACAAGAGGTTTCATGGGCATCTTTGGCCTAATAACAGTCTTTGGTTTTGTGGTGTCTTCAGGGGCACTCTCTTTTTTAACCTGAATTTTGGGTTTAATGATAACCTTCGGCTTAGCGCCTGTTGCACCAGCAACTTTAGGCTTCATCATAGGCTTTGCGGCACCCGCTGGTGTCGGTTTGATTGTAGGTTTAAGGACTGGCCTGCCTGTATTAGGAGTCGTTTTTGCTTCGGCTTGCGCCTTCGCCTTGGCTTCCTCTTTCTGTTTGCTGAACTCTTCAAATGCTGCCTTCTTCTCTAGAATTTCGAGCGGTGTCATATTAACGAAAGGAACGTTATGCTCTTCGAAATCAAAAGCACTGAAATCATACTCACTCGTCATGGTAAGACATTCCGTAGGGCAGACTGTAGTGCATAGCCCGCAGAAGCAGCACTTCGCCATATCGATATCGAACTTAGCAGCATAGATTCTCAAAGGCGTTCCATCAGAAGTCTTCCCGAATTCTTCTGTGGCTCTGACAGGTTCAATGTCTATGCAATTCACAGGGCAAACTTTGGCGCACTTATCACAGACAATGCAATCCTCTATTTCATTATGGAGTTTATAGCGCCCATGGTCAGGCACAGGGATTTGCTCTTTTGGATACTGAACTGTAAAGATTCCGTTTTGACGGTCGAAATAGTTTTCATCACTCGGCCCGATGGGTTCCCTTTGATTTCGAGCATCTAGCATATGCTGGCCAGTGATTTCAAGACCTTTTTTTAAGGTCTTGACGGTGGTTTTTATGTTGCGCCAGTACTGCTTCATATCATCAAAAGTCTCCAAATAGCACTTAATAAAACCAATACTATAGCAGCTGGGGTCAGATACTTCCAGCTTAAATTCATTAACTGATCAATTCTTAATCTCGGATAAGTCCATCGAATCCACATTTGTAGACCAACGAGTAAAAATGCTTTTCCTAACATCCAGAACGCTCCCCAGATATTTCCGGCAATGCTTCCAGGTGTGCCACTTGTCCATTCGGCTAGTGCAATAGATCCTATGTTTGGGAGTGGCGTATTCCAACCTCCTAAAAAGAGAATGACTGCAAGAAACGAAACCAAGAGCATCATGCCATATTCGCCCATCATCACAAAACTCCACCTTAGTCCTGAGTATTCTGTATGGAAACCACCAACGAGTTCTGATTCTGCCTCAGGGATATCGAAAGGTCCACGATTCGCTTCGGCCAAAGAAGCTATGAAAAAGATGATAAAGGCAAAAAAGAAAATCGGGGCCCTGAAAATGTTCCAAGTTAATATCCCACCAATCTCTGTCGTATCAATACCTAACGCACTTATTCCAAATAGGTAGTTTTGTGCTTCTGAGTCGATTGTATCCCACCAAATGCCTTGTTGGAACGCGATTTCTTGAAGATTCAGTGTTTGCGAAACCATAACGACACAAACAACGGTCAGTCCAAGAGGGATTTCGTAAGAAATGATTTGCGCCACAGAGCGCATGGCCCCGAACAATGCATACTTACTATTTGAGCCCCATCCGGCCATGAGAATGCCAATGATATCCAAAGAAACAATGGCAAGGAGGTAGAATATGCCAACATCTGCTGCAGAGCCTGCAAATCCTGACGTTAAGGGTAAAACGGCAAAACCAGCGAATACGGCAGTAAAGATGACAATAGGGCCAGGCTTAAAGAGTTTCTTGTCAGCGGCCGATGGAACGATGTCTTCTTTTTGAACTAGTTTGAGAAGGTCAGCGACTGTTTGGAGCAAGCCATAGTAACCTACTTCCATAGGACCATAGCGGTCTTGTATAAAGGCAGAGATTTTCCTTTCGGCATACACCACAAATACCATGTAGACTAAGAAAAATGTCAGGAAAAAGAGGAATGCGTACACGCTATGTTCTGTCCTTGGTTAGTACAAAGAAAACATATTTCTGCTAAAGAAACATCGATTCGCCCACCGAACTGGAAGACTATTAAAGATCAGATTTTTTAGCGGAAAGATTAGTCAGTAATACGTGGGTTATTCCCAGAGTTTATGAAGGGTTAATGGCACTTTAACTCCGAAAAAAAGCACTGTAGCAGCTTCAAACGAAGGGGTGATGTCAGACACTAGAAATTCATTGGGTAGAGACCTTTTATGGGCAAGCAAATTGTTTTTCTCTAATAGTTGATATAAAGCGGCTGCGACAATTTCTGAAGAATCAATCACCTCGGTGTCTTGAGTATAGAATTTACCTACTTGTTTTTTAATCAAGGGATAGTGAGTACATCCCAAAATGAGTGCCTTGATATCATCTAGCTTGTCGCTTTTTAAGTATTCTTCGATAATTGCTTCAGAGATTTCATTGCTATGAAAGCCTTCCTCAATCATCGGAACGAGTAGAGGAGTAGCAAGTGATCCAATTTCGATAGATGCGTCTTTCACCTTGATTTGATATTCATACACTCCCGAACCAACGGTTTGTTTGGTGCCAATCAGCCCGATTCTTTGTTGAGCATATTTTGAAACTACGTATGCAACGACCGGGTCAATTACATTGATAACCAAAGCTTTACTACCCACATACGCTTTAATCAATTCGTAAGCAGCCGCTGAGGCAGAGTTACATGCAATGAGGATCACTTTACAACCCTTCTCGAGTAAGACATCACATATCTTGATAGAATAGGCTTGAATAGTTGCCGCGGACTTGTCTCCATAGGGCAGGTGAGCAGAATCACCAAAATAGATCAATTGTTCATCAGGTAATAGGTGACTAACCGCATGGGCCACGGTAAGGCCACCCATACCGCTATCAAAAATTCCAATGGGACTGCTCGAATTCATTAATGCGAAGATATTTGAAACTATTCAATTACATAACGCACTTACCTCAAAATATTGAGTTACATATTTCTCTAAGATTTAAGAGGTTAATTCAATTTGATTTTCAATCCATGAGAATCAACCTTGCTTTGTGATAAAGGGAAGATTGATGCTGGATAAAGGATAATAAAAAAGCCTCATGCAATGAGGCTTTTTAAATGTGATCTGGCTGGGGTTCGAACCCAGGACCCTCTCCTTAAAAGGGAGATGCTCTACCAGCTGAGCTACCAGATCAACAAGTTTTTATGTCCGAATACCGAGTGATTTCCTTAATTCGGATTGCAAATGTAAGAGGTTCAAAATTAAATGCAAACGCAGGTTCTAAATTTATTTCACAAAATAGTTTATCGGGTTTTTCAAGCCCATAAAGTCTAACTTACATTGTCCTTGCGAGGTTATAAATGTACCGTTTCAAATGAGCATGTTCTGCAATTGCTGTGCTGTTAAATGTTGTGAAAGGTATGGGTGATGAAAATGTGCTAGTTATATTCGTGCTGCAAAAAGTCGATATGGCCTGACTTTTAAGAGCAAATTTTAGAGATGCAAGGTTTACTCCACATGCGAAATAAAGTATCGAGATTTATTTTACTGCTTGCTTTTTTACTGCTTGCTTCATCCCCAAGCGTCTATAGTCAAGAGATTTCTAATGACTTAGTTGAAGCAGATTCGCTCTTCAAGGAAAGAAGGTATACGCAATCTTTAGAGATATATGAGTCCATATATACTGATAATCAGCGCGCTACCCCTGCAATGCTTTTGAAAATGGCTTACAGCCAGGAGGCGATGGGTAACTTGAGTAATGCACTAGTCTATTTGCATGACTATTACAGAATTACTTCAGATAAGGCAGTTTTGAAAAAAATGAGTGACCTCGCACAGGTCAATGGACTAGAGGGCTATGACTCAAATGACTTTCAGCGCTTCGTTAAAACTATTCAGGATTATAAGCCAATCATTATAGCAGTTTTATTGGCCCTGTGTTTATTGATTCTATCTATGATCTTTAGAAAAATTCGTAAGCATCAAGAAAAATCGCCTGGCTTAGCGGTTGGTTTTGTTCTCGTACTAGCATTAACTGTGTTCGTTGTTAATTTTTCAGGTCAGGCAGAAAAAGGAATTATTACAGCTACTAACTCTTACGTTATGTCAGGTCCTTCGGCCGCAGCAGAACTTATAGAAGTCATCGGTGAAGGCCATAAAGTAGAAATCCTTGATAAGAAAGACATTTGGTATCAGATCAAATGGAAAGAAAACACGGCCTTTGTAAGGGAGACTAACTTGCAAGAGTTACGCTAACGGTCTACTTCCCCAAGTACAATATCAATAGAACCAAGAATCGCTATCATATCAGCGATCAGTCCTCCTTTTGAAAGCTCTCCTAGAACGGAAAGATTAACAAAACTGGCGCCACGTGCTTTGCAACGGTACGGAATATCTGATCGACCATCTGCTCTAAAAAAGAAGCCAGTTTCTCCCTTAGGATTTTCAGCCCTCACATAGAAATCTTGTGCCTTTGGACGGATTTTCTTTGGAACGGTCGCTCTTGGGTCGAAATCTCTAGTTCTTTTGTGCTCACCAGTGAGTTTCGTTAAGCATTGCTCAATGATTTTTACTGATTGATGACATTCTTCCATTCTGACCCATGTACGATCCCAACAATCACCTATTGCACCCATTTCACCTTTGCCAACAGGAATATCGAAGTCAATTTCAGGGTAAACTGAATATGCATCTACTTTTCTTAGATCAAACTTCAAACCGGACCCTCGGAGCATTGGGCCAGTAATTCCATAATTGATAGCCAAACCAACAGGGAGTACGCCTACATTGGCAGTCCGGTCAACAAAAATTTTATTCTGTAAGACCAGCTCTTCAAATTCTTTAAGCTTAGGCTTTATGTATTGACAAAACTCCAGGCAGCGTTCCTCAAAACCTACGGGAAGGTCATAGAATAAACCACCAACCCAGATGTAGTTGTAAAGCATTCTTGCACCTGAGGCCCATTCTAGTAAGCGAAGAATATGTTCTCTATCGCGAAGCATCCACGGGAAGGGAGTAATTGCCCCAATGTCCATCGCGTAAGTGCCTAAAGCGATAAAGTGAGAAGCTAGCCTATTCAGCTCTGCGACTACTACGCGAATATATTCTACGCGTTTGTCGATGGTATTTTCGATTCCTAGCATTCGCTCTACGCCCATCACAAAGGCATGCTCAGAGTTCATAGCTGCCAAGTAGTCCATTCTATCTACAAATGGAAGGGTTTGATTATAAGGGAGACTTTCTGCGTGTTTTTCGAAGCAGCGGTGGAGGTAGCCCAAGTGAGGTACTACATCTACTATTTCTTCACCAGAAGTAATCACTTCTAGTCTCAAGACCCCGTGAGTTGAAGGGTGTTGTGGGCCAATGTTGATAATCATCTCCTCGCGTTTCAAATCCTCAGGATTGAACTTCTGAGGTTCTGACTTTTGCAAGTTCTGATTGTCGAATATGTATTGAACTTCGTTGGCCACTATTCTGCTACTTTAATCCCTCGGTAATAGGTTTGATGTTCATAATCTTTTCTCAGCGGAAACCCTTCCCAATCAGCTGGTAGTAGAATTCTTCGTAAGTCAGGGTGATTTTCGAAATGGACACCGTAAAGATCGAAGACTTCACGCTCTTGCCAGTCGGCTGTTTTCCATATTGATGTAAGTGAGTCAACGGTTGGTTGTTCTCGGCCAAGCTTAACTTTAATCATCAAATGGTGACCATAAGGAATGGAATACAAATTATAGATCACTTCCATAGTGCCTGCTTCAACACCGTTATCTAAGCCAGTGATACAGGATAATGAATCGAAATATAGTTTTTCTGTACCATGAAGGTATTGCATGGCTTCAACCAAGCCATTGGCATTTATTTCAATGCACTTTGGGCTAGCATTTTCATGCAATGCAACGATGAATTCTTCTCCGAATTTGCTTGTCAAGTTCGATATGATTTCTTCGAATTTCATGCGTCAGTTTTGGCTAATAGATTCTCAATGGCCTTTGGTGCCACTATACTTTCGCCTTTTATCTTTTCCTGCAGCTTTAACAAACCACCTATCAATGCCTCTGGTCTTGGAGGGCAGCCGGGAACATATACATCCACTGGTATGATGCGGTCAACACCTTTTACTACATGATAGCCGTGTTCCCAATAGGGGCCTCCGCAATTGGAGCATGAACCCATTGAAATAACATAACGGGGTTCAGCCATTTGCTCATAAAGTCTTCGGACACGATCGGCCATTTTAAAGGTCACAGTTCCTGCTACAATCATTACGTCAGATTGTCTAGGGCTCGCTCTAGGAATAATTCCCAGTCGATCTAAATCGTAAGGTGTTCCTGCGGTGCTCATAAATTCAATGGCACAACAGGCAGTTCCGAAAGACATCGGCCACATGGAAGATAACCTGGCCCAATTGATCAGGTCTTCAAATTTGGTGATAATGATACCACCTTGTCCCAATTTTTGATCTAGTAAACCCACTATCCTTTAAATTTCTCGTAAGCGCTGTTTGGTATTTTCGATTTGTATGCTGTGCCAACCGGTTGAGGTTTCACCCAATCCAGGTATCCTTTTCGCCAAGCATATGCGAGTCCCAAAGCCAATATAAAAATGAAGATGAACATTTCAGTAATGGCAAACCAAGCCCACGACCAATTTGTGCTTTCAATTAATTCTTTATCTCCGAAGATGATGGCCCAAGGGAATAGATAGATGATTTCTACTTCAAATAATAAGAAGATTAACGCGACAATGTAGAATTTGACATTGAATTGACCCCAAGCTGAACCGACTGTGTCTTCGCCTGATTCATAAGTAGTAAGTTTTTCGAAGTTCGGACGACTAGGTCGTAAGAGTTTAGAGGCAGTTAATCCAACTACTGCGAAAACCAGCGCTCCAAGGATGAAGATCAATAAGGTTCCGAACTCAGATAAATTGGTTTGAATCATGCTTAAAAATTCAGCGGATCATGATGCTGAAAATGGCCGTTCATTTGTATGCGGTCTTTGGCACTTTCCATCTCGCGAATGAGCGGTATAGCTCTCTGGAGATGACTAATCATGTAAGACTGCCTTTTCGACTCGCTCACCATTTGGAGCATATCATATTCCTGCTCCAAAGATAAACCTAATTTATGAGCCAATTGAAATGAATTTGTTAACAGCTCTACATCTAAGGCCTCATCCATTTTTAGGATGGCGATGAGTTCTTTGCCCAAACGCTTGAGTTCAGCCCATTGCTCGGGAGTATTATCTTGAATATTTGCAAGCGATTCTATTTCTCCACCAGAGTAGAGTTTGCCGGGAGCTTTTTCGTCAAAGGAAAGGACCTTTATGGCGCTAATACACTTAGTAAAGATGTCCATTTCACCATCAGGGTGACGTTTTACCACTTCTAAAACCTCCATCTCAGAACCGTACTCTCTCATGTTTTCACCGAAAACGGGTATGCCGAAAGTCTTGCCTTCATCAATACATTCGTTGATGAGTTGTTTATAGCGTGGCTCGAAGACATGCAGATTTAACTGCTCTCCTGGGAAGGCAGCTAATTTTAAAGGAAAGAAAGGTAAATAGCGTTTGCTCATAGTCATAAAGCTTTTGACTAATAAAAAAGCCCCAACAGGGGCTTTTTGTTTACATGTTTTTCACAATTTCTTCTCCAAACTCCGAACATTTGAGGAGTGTTGCTCCATCCATGAGCCTTTCAAAGTCATAGGTCACTCTTTTCGATGCAATGGCGGCCTCAAGGCCAGCGTAAATTAAGTCAGCAGCTTCTTGCCAGCCCATATACTCAAACATCATAGCTCCAGAAAGAATTACTGATCCAGGGTTTACCTTGTCTTGGCCAGCATACTTCGGTGCGGTACCATGGGTAGCTTCGAAGATAGCATTACCAGTTATGTAGTTGATGTTTGCACCCGGTGCAATACCAATACCACCAACAATGGCGGCTAAAGCATCAGAAACATAATCGCCATTCAAATTCAAAGTAGCAATCACGGAATACTCAGCAGGTCTCAGTAAGATTTGCTGTAAGAAGGCATCAGCGATTACATCTTTGATGATGACTTTATGGCCATCTTTTTCAATGATTTGCCAAGGCCCACCTTGATAGTCAGTAGCACCGTATTCATTTTTAGATAATTCGTAACCCCATGTTTTGAAAGCACCTTCAGTGTATTTCATAATGTTGCCCTTGTGTACAAGAGTAACAGAGTCTTTCTTTTGTTCAAAAGCAAAGTCTATAGCACTTCTAACCAAACGGTGAGTTCCTTCTTCAGAAACGGGTTTGATGCCATAGCCAGCACTACCTGGGAACCTTACTTTTTCGAACCTATCAGGGAAGTTTTCTTTTAAAAGCTTGCCGAATTTATCGCAATCTTCAGTTCCTTGCTCAAATTCGATACCAGCGTAAATATCTTCTGTATTTTCACGGAAAATAACCATGTCGCAAAGACCGGGTTGTTTTACTGGCGAAGGAGTTCCTTCAAACCATCTTACTGGTCGCACACAAGCATATAAATCTAATTCTTGTCGCAGGGCAACATTTAAAGACCTAATGCCACCACCTACAGGTGTTGTCAAGGGTCCTTTTATACCTACTAGGTATTCTCTGAAAGCGTCAAGTGTTGAAGTAGGCATCCATTCGCCAGAGGCTTTAAAGGATTTTTCTCCAGCTAAAACCTCTTTCCAGTTTATAGATTTTTCAGACCCATAAGCCTTTGATACAGCATTGTCGAATACGTGCTGAGCAGCAGGCCAGATATCGACTCCAATACCATCTCCTTCAATAAAAGGGATTGTTGGATTATTCGGTACGGTGAGTATTCCGTTGTTTATTGTGATTTTTTGTTCACTCATTCTGGGATGAATTAAAATGTGTTATTCTTTATAGGACTGTAAGGTAACAATTTCCGATACTTTATAAGTTTCGGGATTTACCTTTTAATTGAAAAAATCTGATTGATAATTGACTAGTAGCTCTCGTTCTGGTTAGGAAAATCTTTCGACTTTACATCTTTGATGTAGTTACCTACTGCTTCGGTAATAATGCTACCTACATCGGCATATTGCCTTAAAAAGCGAGGTTTGAATTCTTTTGTAATGCCAAGCATATCGTGCATCACGAGCACTTGACCATCGGTGTCAGGACCAGCACCAATACCGATAGTAGGGATGCTTATTTCCTCGCTCACTCGTTTGGCTAAGTCTGCGGGGATTTTCTCTAACACTATTGCATAGCAACCACATTCCTCCAAAAGTTTTGCATCAGCAATCAGTTTCTCTGCTTCATCTTCCTCTTTGGCACGAACAGCATAAGTTCCAAATTTATAGATGGATTGAGGGGTAAGTCCGAGGTGGCCCATAACTGGGACTCCTGCACTTAATACCCTTAGGACGGACTCTTTAATCTCAGCACCACCTTCCATTTTTACAGAATGGGCACCAGATTCTTTCATTACTCGAATGACTGACCTGAGCGCTTCAGAGGAATTCCCTTGATAAGAACCAAAGGGGATATCGACCACAACAAATGATCTTGTCACTGCCCTAATCACAGAACTCGCATGATAGATCATTTGATCTAAGGTGATGGGTAAGGTCGTGTTGTGCCCAGCCATCACATTGGAAGCAGAGTCTCCAACCAGTATGATATCTACACCGGCTTCATCAATGAGTTGTGCCATTGAATAGTCATAGGCCGTAAGCATAGAGATTTTCTCACCTCTATCCTTCATGGCTTGTAACTGGTGCGTAGTTATTTTCTTTATTTCAGACTTGTGAATGGACATCTTTATAAAAATTGAAGGGGTAAATATACACATTTACCCCTTCCATTTATTTGGTTGAATGAATCCTATTTCTCGTTGTAAACGTGAATGTCTCTTTGAGGGTAAGGGATTGAAATTTTTGCTTTGTCTAGTTCCTTCTTGATGTTTTCGATCATATCGAAGTGCACGTTCCAGTATTCAGAAGTGTCTACCCATGCTCTGATGGTAATGTCTACACTGCTGTCTCCAAGGTTACCAACTCTCACAAAAGGAGCTGGGTCTTTGTGAAATCTGTTGTCCGCAGCAATAAGGCCCTGAATAATCTCCTTGGCTTTTTCGAAGTCATCGTCATAACCAATACCACAGGTGAAATCCCATCGTCTAGTTGGCTCTTGTGTTATGTTAGTGGTCGTAGCACCTGCTACTGCACCATTGGCCATATAAATTACTCTGTTGTCTGGCGTTTTTAACGTTGTTGTTACGATAGAAATTGATTGTACTGAACCAGTTTGACCATTTACGTTGATGACGTCACCATTTTTGAATGGTTTTAACACTAGGATAAGGATACCACCTGCAAAGTTGGCTAAACTGCCTTGTAATGCTAAACCTATTGCGAGTGACATACCTCCTAAAATAGCCACAAGACCAGTTGTGTCTGCTCCGAAATTGTTGATGACCGCGATAAGAAGTGCAACCATTAATGCGATTCTCACCACTCCTTTTAGAGTAGGGAGTAGGGTAGCGTCAACACCTCTTTTGATCAGTGCTTTGCCAAATAGATTTACTACTCTTTTGATGAGCCACATTCCGATTACCAGAATAACTATAGCACCTAAGACTTGAAGGGCGTAACCGAGAATGTCTCCAGAGTTAGCCTGCCATAATTCTTCTATTTTTTCCATGTTTGTTAGTTGATAGTGGTTGTTAAAGTTATTAGTATAAAAATGCTGAATATTCGTCATCCAATTGAACATCAATGTGTTCTTGTATGGTAGTACCAAGCTCAAAGCCTTTGTAGTCAACAGCGATGGGGAACCTGTTATGACTTCTATTGACCAGTACGGCTGTTTGAATTTTAGATACACTCATTTTCAGGAAGGGATCCAATGCATAAATCATTGTTCCTCCTGAGTTCAATACATCATCGATTACAATCAGCGTGAAATTTGAGGCTTCGGGTTGAGCGGAAAAACTTACTTGAGGTTGGCTCTTTGCAGATTTATCAATATCTACTCTGATGAGATGGATACGAATACTGGAAATTTTTTCAATCTCTGTTTTTAGTAATTCGGAGATCTTAACTCCGTTGGAGTCGATCCCAGCGAAAAATAACTCTTCCGTTTGATGGTTTTGTTCATATATTTCATACGCCATCCTTCTGATAATCTGGAGGATGTCCGAATGCCCTAGAATTCGTTTTCTTGCTTCTTGCATTGATCTACTCAGGTATTGGCATCACCTTACTGTCTTTAAAAGTAGATAGTATTACCATCGACTGCAAATTGTCTACCACCGCAATATCACTCACCCGCTCTAGCATTAGCTTCTGATAAGAAGAGATGTCTTGAGCGATTATTTTCAGTACGAAGTCGCCTGAACCTGTTACGTGATGACACTCTATCACTTCATCTATCTTGTTGATAGCGTCCATGAAAATTTCGATATTTTGCTTGTTATGGCCTTTCAGTGTGGCATAAACAAACGTGCTCACACCCATACCTATTTTGTCGGTATCAAGTTTAGCATGGTAACTCTTAATGATGCCAGAGTTTTCTAACTTTTTTACACGCTCCAAAGTCGGAGCTGGAGAAAGCCCAATCTCTTTTGACAATTGAGCATTTGTGATTTTGGCATTGGCTTGGAGGATGTCCAAAATCTTGCGGTCGATCTTATCTAATTTTAGATTCGGGTTCATAATATGTCAGATACAAAATATAATTCTGCCTAAAGGTAATATTTTCGAAGAAAATTTTACAATAAGTTAAAAATAATCAAATGGCGACTTAGGTTTTCTTTTTAATTTCCTTTCGAAGGTCTCTTGCTTTCTCGTTGAGTTCGTCTCTTCTTCGGGTGTTGTCTCTGATAATGGAGATCCGTTCAAGGGCGCTATCGTATGCTTGATTACTTATGTCATATTCAGCAAGATAGAGCTGAGAGAATAGGTAGTAGCCCGATTCTTCTGATGCTGAGTTTTCAGAGAAATCGACTACTTGTTTAAAGTACTTTTGCGCTGCTTCATCATCGTTTCGCTTTTTACTAATATGCCCTATATAGAAGCTAGCATAACGACCACTGACTTCCTCATAACCTGTCTGACCCTCTGAGATTCGCTTAAGTATCTCTTGCGATACACTTTCGGCCTCTTGATACTGACCTATTGTATAAAGCATTTGTGCATAGAACCGATGGAAATATGCGTTGTTGGGGTACTTCTGAAACACTTGTTTCCCCAATCGTAAAGCATCATAAGTTTTCTGTTCCTCGAATGCTTTGATACGCATTAAGAAATAAATGGCCTCAATACGGGTGTAGAAAGCATTTTTTGATACCTCTTCCATTTGCTCAATACCCAATTGTTTATCCCCTTTTGGGAAAAACATTAGGATAGGTTTTAGCATAGGGTAGTTTTCTCTCATCCAAATGGAGTAATAGTTGAAAAGAGCATCACCAAAAAGTATTTCAGGACTGAAGCTTTCGTTTCCTTTCGTTTTTTCTAAGTAGCGTAATGCCCACTTTCCAGCTGTAGCAGCTCGTCCCCAGTTCTTCTTTTCGGAATAATACCTACCCTTAAATCCATATGAGCCAGAGAGGAAGAAAGCTGCCTCTACATTGGTTTCGTCTTCATCAAAAAGCGCTTCAGCCTTTACGATAGCAGTATCCATGTAGGCTAGAAATTCATCACCTAAGGATGTTTCTGCATCAAGATTTGGCAGCATTTGCCACCAAGTGCTAATGCCAAAAAGGAAATAAGGTAGTGGGTGTTCAGGGTATCGAAACTTCAACCACTCAAACTCTGTCTCTGCCTTGCTGAAATTAAAGTTGTACATGTTGTCCACCGCATCTGTGATTTCGATCTGCAACGGCATGTTTTGCAATAGGTACTTACTACTATTGTTTGCGCTTTGCGCGGCTAAATTTTGTGTCAAGGCCAGTGCGGCAATGAATGAGTATATGAGAAATTTCTTCACTTGCTGATATAAATTATTACAAAATTAAAGCCCTTCAGGTCATTTGCTATGAGTTGATACATTTTTATTCAAGGCCTCGTCCTATAATCGTACTTTTATCCAAAATAGTTTTCGATGCCGAGAGAATTTAGTTCGCTGGAACTGCGAGCCAAAGAATGGGTGAGTTTTAATAAGAAACTCTTTTTCATTGTAGTCTGCCTGATAGCACTGCTATTACTCTACGTTCAACAGTCGTTTATTATTGCTGAGATTGCCGCATTCAAATTCCTTGAGGGGCCTGAAGCATTATTATTCAAGGTGTTCGCCAGCCTAAAGCTCTTCGCTATTCCCATAGTTTATGCCTTGAAATTCACGGTAGTTGGGTTTATACTTTGGACGGGTTGTTTTATGTGGGGATATAAAGTTACCTACACCAAGTGTTGGCAAATCGCGATGATCGCGGAGGTCATTTTCTTTGTACCCATTCTACTGAAGATCTTTTGGTTCATGTTCGTCAGCACCGATCCAAATTACTTTGAATACCAAGCTTTCTATCCACTGTCTTATATGAACTTCTTCGACTATCAAGAAGTGCCAAAGAAGTACGTTTACGCAAACCAAGCCCTGAACTTCTTTGAAATTGGATACTGGGTAGCCCTCACTTATGGAGTTGATTTTGCGGCTAGGAAGAAAAAGTCAATTGCAAATGCGATAGTTCTTACCACCTATATCCCATTATTTTTATTCTGGTTATGGTTTAATATTAAGATTTCAGATTAGGCAAGAGTGGTTCTATTAATAAAAATTAACGTCTAGCAAGCTATATTTTTACTATTTTCACGGCTCAAACGTGCAATAAATGACAGATTTTAAGAAGATCAATAATCTTACAGGCTGGGGAGTTTTTCTCGTTTCTTTGATCGTATACATATTGACCATTGAAGAAACCGCCAGTTTTTGGGATAGTGGGGAGTTCATTGCAATTGCCTATAAGCTAGAAGTGTCTCACCCTCCTGGTGCACCACTCTTTATGCTCATCGGTAGATTGTTCTCCTTCCTGTCGTTTGGAGCCGTTGAAAACGTAGCCTATTGGATTAATATGTCCAGTGTAGTTGCCTCTGCTTTCACCATACTCTTCTTGTATTGGTCGATTGTGATGTTAGGAAGAAAATTGATCGATGCCAAGATTGGAGAAGAGACTGACTATCAGAAGCTATTGTTAGCAGGCGCTGGGGCAGTTGGCGCATTGGCATTTACTTTTTCTGACTCCTTTTGGTTCTCTGCCGTAGAGGGTGAGGTATATGCCTTGTCATCCTTTTTCACAGCCATCGTTTTTTGGGCTATCCTTAAATGGGAACTCGTTCAAGATGAAAGTAACGCCAATCGATGGTTACTGTTTATTGCTTACATGCTTGGGCTGTCAACAGGAATTCACCTCTTAGGACTTGTGACATTGCCTGCTCTAGGCTTGATCTACTACTTTAAGAAATATAAAAACCCAACTTGGGTCGGAGGGATACTTGCTATTGTGGCAAGTCTCGGGCTTATCATTTTGGTCAATAACATTATCATTCCAGGACTGCCGACACTTGCCGGTAAGTTCGAAATCACTTTTGTCAATACGCTAGGTCTTCCATTCGGATCCGGTGCTTTATTCTTGACATTAGCGGTGATAGCTACTATAATTTTTGGGCTTAGGTACACAGTAAAGAAGGATTGGGTCAATCTTAATACGCTAGTGCTTTCGGTTGCCTTTATACTGATTGGCTACACATGTTACGCTGTGATTTTGATCAGGTCAAGAGCTGATCCGCCAATCGATCAGAATAACCCTGAAGATGTAATGACTTTTGTGTCATACCTTAAAAGGGAGCAGTACGGAAGCCGTCCTTTGTTAAAAGGACAATACTTTAATGCCCCACAAATTAGTGCAGAGCAAGGAGCTCCTAACTACTACAGGGCAGAGGATAGCTATAAGATTACCGATTACAAAACTAAAATAGAGTACGACCCTGAATACACGACCATATTCCCTAGAATGTGGAGTTCAAACCCAGGGCACCCTGAGACATACATGGCCAAGACGGGCCTAAGACCAGGAGAAAAGCCAAGCTTTATTGATAACATGGCCTTTATGTTCAGTCATCAGATAGGGCATATGTACTTGAGGTATTTCATGTTTAATTTCTCTGGTAGAGAAAGTGATATTCAGAATGCTGACTGGATGGGGCCACTGGATACTGACAAAGGTGTTCCAGAAACGATTAAGAATAATAAGGGTAGAAACCAATACTTTATGATCCCACTTTTACTGGGCTTAATTGGCTTCTTCTTTCAGTTTAACAAAGACCCTAAACGTTTCTCTGCAACCTTAATGCTGTTTATTTTGACAGGGTTAGCGCTTGTTATTTACCTGAATTCGCCTCCTGTTGAGCCAAGAGAGAGAGATTATATCTATGTCGGTTCCTATTATGTTTTTGCCTTTTGGATCGGCTTCTCAGTCTTAGCCATTGGTAATGCCTTTGCCGAACGTGGTAAGAAATCATTGGTCATTGGCACCATAGCCCTCGGTATGTTAGCGCCTATTATTATGGCTTCGGAAAACTGGGACGATCATGATCGATCAGGAAGATATTTGTCAGTTGATTCGGCTAGAAACTTCTTAGCGTCTTGTGCGCCTAATGCGATTTTGTTCACCGGTGGCGACAATGATACTTTCCCGCTATGGTACATTCAAGAGGTAGAAGGATTTAGAACAGATGTGAGAGTGGTTGTTTTAAGTTACTATCAAACATCTTGGTATATAGATCAGACGGCAACCAAGATGAATGATTCAGAGGCATTTCCATATTCACTTACCATTGATAATTACCGTGATGGTACGAATGATGTGCTTTATATTGATGAAAATGGAGATTTTGCTGGTCGTGTCATCGACTTGCAAGATTATATGGATGTGGTGAAGAGGGATGTTGAACGCTTTAAAGTTGCTTTCCAATCTGGAACAACTTTGATGTCAGTTCCTACAGGTACTGGTTTAAATCTGAATATCGATACAGCTAGAGTCCTTAATAGTGATCTAATTCCTGAGAACTTGAAGAAGTATGTCACACCATCAATGTATTTGCCATTTAAAAGGGATCAGGAAGGAAATCTTCAAAGTAGATTTATAGATAAGGGTCAAATGATGATGCTGGATTTGATTGCTAATAACAACTGGGAAAGACCAATCTATTTCAACTACACATCTATCAACTCTTTGAATTTTGATATTGATCCTTATTTGGTGCAAGAGGGTATGGCTTACAGGTTACTACCGGTTCGAAAGCCCAATAATGTGCGTGACCTTGTCAATACAGAGTTGATGTATGACAACATGATGAATAAGATGCAGTTCCGTGGATTAGCTGACCCTAAAGCGAATCTGAATGAGGACTATAGAGGGTTTATTCAAAACCACAGATCTATGGTGACAAGTTTGGCGGATGCTTTTCTTTCAGAGGGGGATACTACGAAAGCTAAGGAAGTACTTGATTTTGGTATGGAAAAGATGCCAGCCGAAGCTTCTCCTTATGATATCTCTTCTGTTGGATTCGTTCAAGGATATTTTGATGTAGGTGAAACTGAGAGAGCCACCAAAATGGCAATGGAAATGTCGAGTCAGTTTGATTCCGAGATCACTTATCTGCAGGAAAAGAATAGATATACTAGAGAGTTTTCAATTAAATCGAGGGGCCTTAGGTTCTTGGAGGCCGTGTTAACGGGCAATGGAAAAACTGCTGAGGCAGATACAGTTCGCCAGATGCTCAATGCCCAGAATGTAAGATTGGGTATGGATAGAAGTGATTTCTAAAAATAGAATGATATAAAAATGCAAGAAAGACCTACTCACTGAGTGGGTCTTTTTATTTTTCCAGAATCAAGAAGAGATCGAGTGCCTCATCGGCATTGTCAACGAGTAAGTAATCTTCGTGATTGATCTCTGAAACCAAACCAGTATTGGCCGTATTGAGCTTATTCCTATTCATTCTATTTAAGATGTCATAGGGAATTCTTAAAAGTGGAGCAGGTAATTTGTATTGTAGGTTGAAGATGTCAAAGCGAGTAATGCGTTGAACGGAACGCTTATTTTCTTCATAATAAGCCATTACCTTTTCGTTTCCACCAACACCTTTCATTTCTACTTTTTCAAAATACTTCTTTGCAAGATCGGTTAGCTCGGTCGCAGTATATTCTCTGACATGCCAAGGATTTCGGCTAAGTGTTTTTTTAATATTAGGAGTAGTTAGCACTGCTTTTCCGCCAGGTTTCAATACTCTGAAGATTTCAGCGAGAAAGTCACCATCTGCTTGTACATGCTCTATTACTTGGAAGCTCACAATAGCGTCAAAGCTGTTGTCAGCGATATCCGTGAAAGGAGGAAATACTGCTTGCCTAAAGTCCAGCGTAGGATGCTTTGCCTTTAGCGAGTCAATTACTTCATGAATTTTATCTAGGGCAACATAGCTTTGCGCAAGCGGAGCCAATAGATCAACACCTCTACCTTCGCCACAGCCTAACTCCAATAAGTCGCCTTTTACATACGGCTTAGCCAAATAATAAGCTTTCAATAATCGTTGATGAATCGGATTATCCGATGGAATACTGTCAGATGCGATTTCAGTTGTGTAGGTAGCCATCCTTTGATTTTGGCCAAAAGTAATCTATTTGACCTAGAAACGATGAATTCCAACAATTTTGTTCTGCTGCAGTCAAATTCTATATACCTTTGATTTTCAACTTTGATCATGAAACGTCTCAGTTTAATATGTCTCCTTTTAGTTTTAGTTTCTGGGCTAATGGCGCAGAGCAGAATGAGTTCTGCCGAAATCAGCTATCTCTATAATCAAGAACACGAGTTTATAACGCAATACAAAGTTGCCTCGAATGGCGATAGAGTGAAGGTTTACCTCAGGTTTATCTTGAATAGCGGCAATGTCAAAATATCTGATTACCGATTGTCATATGATATTAGGGCAAGTTATATCGATGAGAAAACGATTAACTCTGGAGTTGTAATAGACTCGACTAACGTATTAGATATAGCTTTCCGTCAGTATGTTTACTCCTTTGAGTTTGACAAGCAAGCCAATGATAACCTTGTAGTCATAGATTTTTATAATACTGTTCGCGACAAACATTTTAGTCTTGATTTACCTTTAAAATTTAGAGAGTGGACTCCAACACCTTTTTTGCTTTTTCAAGCAGATAAAGAAATCCCGTACTTCGATAAATACATTAACCAGGATTACCCAGTTAGGGTGGTCAATGTATTTGACCCATCTGACAAGTATGAGATTAATGGGGTGAATAGTAATAAGCTTGTTGCCATGCCGCCATTCGATGATACTGAAATGTTGGTAGCAAGCGATATTCCTATGGATACACTTTATGGTGTTACTAATGGTGAGGAATTTAGGTTTTATAATAATGGCTTCCACACCATACGATCGTCATCTTCAGATATGGCTTTAGGTATACTCGTTACCGATAAAGTACATCCATACTTCGATAACTATAGAGATCTTATGGATCCTTTAATTTACGTAAGTACCAATGACGAACTCAAAAAAATGAAAACCGCTTCGGATGGTCGGCAAGCGTTTGAGGAATTTGTAAATAATACGATTTCTGCAAACGAACAGGTTGGAAAAGACTTCGTGAAATACTACTACAGAAGGGTTCGAAAATCTGCAAGATTATTCTCCGAGAATCAAGATGGGTGGAAGACTGATAGCGGTATGATATATCAAATATTTGGTAATCCGGCTCAAGTATTTAGAAATGAAAGTACCGAGCTTTGGGTATACCCTTCAAGCTCGGGGGGGAGGTTAAGATACATATTTGATATTATAGTTGAAGATGGTATTATTAAACATAAATTGATCCGAGCTAATCGCTATCGAGAGAATTGGATGCGAGCTGTTACGCAATGGAGATCAGGAAGAATAATTGAATAAATGCAATCAAAATCATCGTCAGACTTCATTTACGGTACTCGCGCTATCATTGAAGCTATAGAATCAGGAAAAGAGGTAGACAAATTATTCGTTCAGAAAGACGTTAAGAATGAGTTGTCGTCCGAGCTCTTAAAGTTGTGTAGAGATTTATCTATTCCAGTACAAAGAGTTCCGATAGAAAAGCTTAACCGTATTACTCGAAAGAATCATCAAGGGGCTATAGCCTATATTTCTTCCGTAGTTTTCGCCTCATTAGAGAACTTAATTTCTGAGGCATACCAAAAAGGAGAAACGCCATTTTTTATCATGCTTGATAGAATTACTGATGTGAGGAATTTCGGTGCAATTGCCAGGACTGCAGAATGTGCAGGAGTACATGGCATCATTGTACCAAGTCGAGGGGCCGCTCAGATTGGTTCAGATGCGATGAAGACCTCCGCAGGAGCACTCAACCATATGCCTGTCTGTCGTGCAGAAAATCTCAAGCTCACGATAAATAACTTGCGTGAAAACGGTATTCAAGTGATTGCATGCTCTGAAAAAGCAACAGATACTATTTACCAAATGGACTTTTCTGTCCCGGTTGTTTTATTGATGGGATCTGAAGAAGATGGAATTTCGGCAGAGTATTTAAAGCTTTGTGATGATCAGGCAAAACTTCCGATAACTGGAAAAATCCAATCATTAAATGTTTCTGTAGCTACAGGGATTATTACTTACGAGGTGGTCAGGCAGCGATCTAAGTAAACTGCTCACCCTTACCTTTAGCATCATTTAAAAACTCACGAAATTTTTTCTCTGCGTCCTTTTTACAAATCAAGATGACGTTATTTGATTGAGTGACTAAGTAACCGTCTAAGTCCTGCGCAACGATCAGTGTTTCTTTGGGGCCCTTAATTATACAGTTTACTGAGTCATATAGCAGGGCGTTGGCATCAATGACATTGTCATTATCATCTTTTTCTTGCATATCATGCAACGAATCCCAGCTGCCTAAATCTGACCAATTGAACTCTCCTTTTACCATGTATACGTCAGAGGCTTTTTCCATTATGCCAAAATCAATTGACACACTTTTGCATTGCGCATAAGCGGCATCAATAAATTTTGCTTCTTGATCGGTATAGTAGGCGCTAGAACCTTCTTCGAAGATTACCGCCATATCTTTTAAGTAAGTATGGAAAGCTTTTGTGATCGTATCAATTGACCAAATGAATATCCCTGCATTCCAAACAAAATCACCGCTGTCGACAAATTTTAGCGCCAATTCCAATTCAGGTTTTTCTGTGAAGGTTTTGACCTTTTTAACTTTCTTCAAAGGACTGGAATGATACTGAATATAACCGTAGCCAGTTTCGGGTCTTGTCGGTACGATACCGAGCGTAATGAGCTTTTCGGAGTCTGTGGCGGCTTTCAAAGCCGTCTTAATATTGTCTTCAAAGATGTTGTCTCTGAATATTACATGATCTGATGGAGCCACAATCATAACCCCTTCAGGGTCTCGCTGTTGTATCTTAAAAGCAGGGTAAGCAACTGCCGCAGAAGTATTTCTGCCGATAGGTTCTAATAAAATTTGATCATTAGCGAGCTCTGGTAGTTGCTCTTGAACCAGGCTTTTGTAGCGTTTATTAGTAACAACATAAATATTGTCGCTAGGGACGATATTCAAGAAACGATCAAAAGTCATCTGAATTAATGAACGCCCCGTTCCTAGGATGTCTAAAAACTGCTTTGGTTTATCGGCACGGCTGTATGGCCAAAACCTACTCCCAATACCACCAGCCATTATGACCACATAGTTATTTGCCATGTTAAATTATTCCTTCGTTTATTAAATCACTAATGTGTAAAAAGCCAACGACTTTTTTGTTTTCAACAATAATCAATTGATTAATGTTATGCTCCCGCATTTCATTTAAGGCGCGCAGTGCATATTCTCCTTTATCGATGGTTTTAGGGTTGCTTGTCATTACCTGACCAATTTGTAGTCCCGAAAAGTTGTCATGCTTCTCTAACATTCTCCTTAAATCTCCGTCCGTGAAAATACCGACTAACTCGTCCTGATCGTTCACAACGGCTGTTGCGCCAAGACGTTTCTTGGAAATGATTAAGATGCTATCCTTAACCAAGTCATTTTGATTGACTATTGGTAGTTCGTTCTTAGGGTAAATGTCATCAACCTTTAGATAAAGCTGCTTGCCTAAAGAGCCACCAGGGTGATATTTGGCAAAGTCTTGCGCTGTAAAACCTCGGGCTTCTAAAAGGCATACAGCCAATGCATCTCCCATAGCCATGTGGACTGTTGTACTTGTGGTAGGCGCTAAGTTATTAGGGTCTGCTTCTTTATCGACAAGTGCTTTTAAAACGAAATCTACATGTTTTACAACATAGCAATCAATATTACTCACTAGTCCAATAGTTTTAACCTCAAGGCGCTTGAGCAATGGAAGAAGAACTTTAATTTCTTCAGTGTTACCACTTTTAGAAATGCAAAGGACAATATCCTCTTGCCTTATCATTCCTATATCTCCGTGGATTGCATCTGCCGCATGCATAAAAATGGAGGGTGTTCCTGTCGAGTTGAGCGTTGCAACGATTTTATTCGCGATGATAGCACTTTTACCCATGCCCGTGATAATCAAACGGCCCTTCATGTTAAGGATTTCAATCACAGCTTGCTCAAAATCATCATCAATGTACTGAACTACATTCTTAATGGCTTCCGCTTCTTTGAGAAGTGTTTCTTTGGCTATTCTTTGGATATTTTTCTGTAACTTCAATTCAGGCGTTTTTTAAAGTCTAAGTAAAGATAAGCATTGGACTTTATCCTTTTAAGAATGCTTAAATTAATATGATAAGTGAAGAAGAAATCCGGGGAACTCTCAAAAAAGTCTTCGGGTACGACAATTTTAGAGGTAATCAAGAGAAAGTAATCCAAAACATACTTCAAGGCAAAAACACTTTTGTGATTATGCCGACAGGTGCGGGGAAGTCAATGTGCTATCAAATGCCTGCCATAGTTCAAGAAGGTACAGCGATTGTTATTTCTCCTCTCATAGCCCTGATGAAGAATCAGGTAGATCAACTTAATGCTTTTGGGATAAATGCTAGATTTTTAAATTCAACCCTTTCTAAGTCGGAAATTAATAGAATCCGAAAGTCTACCCTACTAGGAGAGGTAAAGTTACTGTACGTAGCACCTGAATCGTTGACAAAGGAAGAGAATGTTGAATTCTTGAAGAAGGCCAACGTATCCTTTGTGGCTATAGATGAAGCCCATTGTATTTCTGAATGGGGTCATGATTTTCGTCCTGAATACAGACGAATTAAGTCGATCATTAGCCAAATAGGCGATATCCCGATAATTGCATTGACGGCTACTGCCACACCAAAAGTTCAATTAGATATTCAGCGCAACCTCAATATGGAGGAAGCAGATCTTTTTAAGTCTTCATTTAATAGAGATAACCTGTATTACGAAGTAAGACCAAAGAAGAATGTTAAGAAGCAGCTAGTAAAATTTATACGGGAGAACATTGGTAAGTCAGGGATTATCTATTGCTTGAGTAGAAAGAAGGTAGAAGAAATTGCTGGATTCTTGCAGGTCAATGGAATAAAGGCCGCACCATATCATGCTGGTTTTGAGCCATCCGTTCGGATGAAAAACCAAGATGACTTCTTGAATGAAGAGGTGGATGTAATCGTAGCTACAATTGCCTTCGGTATGGGTATAGATAAGCCAGATGTTCGTTTTGTGATTCATTATGATGTTCCAAAGTCATTAGAAGGCTATTATCAAGAAACTGGACGCGCAGGAAGAGATGGCTTAGAAGGCCAATGCATTATGTTCTATAAGTATGAGGACATTATGAAACTTGAGAAGTTCAATAAGGATAAACCAGTTACGGAAAGAGAGAACGCCAAGGTGCTGCTCGATGAGATGTCATCATATGCCGAGTCTGCTGTGTGCCGGAGAAAGCAATTGCTTCATTATTTTGGAGAAGAGTATGATGATGCGGCTTGTCGTGCTTCTGGCCTTTGCGATAACTGTCGTTATGAAAGAGAGAGCTATGATGGTAAAGATGAGATTGTCACTGTGATTAAAACCGTAGAACAAACAGGAGAAAGGTTTGGCACGACTCATTTGGTAAATGTAATCCGAGGTTCACAAAATCAGTACATTAAGAGTTACGGTCACGATCAACTGGAAGTTTATGGTGTAGGGAAGGGGCAAGACGAACATCTTTGGAAGTCACTTGTTCGCCAAACTTTGCTAAATGAATTCCTTCTAAAAGATATAGAGAACATTGGAGTACTAAAACTCTCACAGAGAGGGAAAGACTTTATCAAAAAGCCATTTAGCGTTGATATAATCAAGGACCTTGATTTTAGTGATGTCGATAAAAAGGAAGATGAGAACAATGAATCTCAGGGCTCATCTCAAATCCATATTGGAAACTCATACGACAAAACCCTTTTCGAACTTTTAAAAACAGAAAGAAGGCGTATTGCTCGGGATAGAGATTTGCCCCCATACGTAATCGTGCAAGATCCTTCGCTTCAAGAAATGGCGACCACCTATCCAACTACAGCTGAGGCCTTGGCGAATGTCAACGGCATTGGGATGGGTAAAGTGCAGAAGTTTGGTCAGAGCTTTTTAGAGTTGATCAAAAATTATGTCGAAGAGAATGACATTGGTATTGAGGACGTGGTTGTAATAAAAACTGCTGGCTCAAAATCAAGAAATAAAATATATATCATACAGCAAATCGACCGAAAGATTGATCTTGAAGAGGTTGCTGAGGGCCAAAGCTGGTCATTGAATCAACTTATCGATGAAATGGAAATCATATGTTTTGCTGGTACTAAGCTAAACATCGATTACTACCTAGAACATATTCTAGATGAGGACAAGCAAGAAGATATCATGGATTATTTCTTGAGTGCCGAGTCTGATGATGTTGACGATGCTTTGGACGAATTTGAAGATGATGATATCGCTGAAGAAGATATGCGATTGATGCGCATTAAATTCATTTCCGAATACGCAAATTAATTACCTTTATCCTTCAAAATTTAGATTTCATGAACATCCTGATTTTAGGAAGCGGAGGCAGAGAGCATGCTTTCAGTTGGAAGATTGCTCAAAGTCCACAGTGTGATAAATTATATATAGCGCCAGGAAATGCTGGTACTGCTGCCATTGGGCAAAATGTGAATATCGGGGTTAATGACTTCGATGCAATTGGCACATTTGTTAAAGAAAATAAAGTTGATCTCGTTGTGGTTGGCCCAGAAGACCCCTTGGTAAATGGGATAAGCGATTATTTCAAAGCCGATGGTGAATTAGCTAAGGTTGGACTAGTAGGGCCATCTAAAGCGGGTGCTGAATTAGAAGGTAGCAAAGACTTCTCTAAGAAGTTTATGGAACGGCACAACGTTCCAACCGCCAGATCGATGACTTTTACGCGAGAAACTCTTGAGGAGGGATTGAATTATGTTTCGAGTCATCCAATCCCAGTTGTCCTAAAGGCAGATGGTTTAGCAGCAGGAAAGGGTGTGATCATTGCAGAGACACATGAACATGCACGCGAGACCCTGAAAGAGATGCTTGTCGATGCCAAATTCGGAGCAGCTTCGAGCCGCGTGGTAATCGAGCAATTCTTGGATGGTATCGAGCTGTCGGTGTTCGTTTTAACCGATGGAGAGAGCTATAAGATTCTTCCTGAAGCGAAGGACTATAAACGGATAGGAGAGCAAGATAAAGGACTCAACACTGGAGGTATGGGCGCTGTCTCACCAGTTGCTTTTGCAAAGGGTGACTTTATGAGCAAAGTCGAGGAGCGTGTAGTTAAGCCTACCGTTGCAGGCCTGAAAGCGGACAAAATTGACTACAAAGGATTCATATTTATCGGGTTAATGAATGTTGGAGGCGATCCTTATGTGATCGAATATAACGTGCGTATGGGAGATCCAGAAACACAAGTTGTGTTGCCTCGAATCAAATCGGATCTGGTAGATTTATTGAAGGCTACCGCCTATGGAACCTTGGATGATACGGATTTCGAAGTTGACCAGGATGCTGCTACCACTGTGGTTATGGTAGCTGGCGGTTATCCTGAAGCCTACGAGAAAGGTGATTCAATAACGGGCATTAGCCAGGTTACCAATGCAACAGTTTTTCATGCAGGTACAAAACTTGGGGAAAACGGAGATATATTGACCAATGGAGGTCGCGTAATAGCGGTGACTGGTCGAGGGGATTCGGTAGCAAAAGCCCTCGAAAATTCTTATACTGGCATAGCAAAGATTTCTTGGAAAGACGAGTATCACAGAACTGATATTGGCCAAGACATTTTGCAGTTAATCAATTAATTATACTCAAAGCCCTAATTGGGCATTATATACCTATGAGCTGTAGCTGTGGCGTGAGTGTTGAGGGAAAAACAGCAGGGTGCAACAATAATGGAGGATGCTCCACCGGAGGTTGCAACAAACTCAATGTATTTGATTGGCTTTCCAACATGGACATCCCCGTCCAAGAGAAATTCGATATTGTAGAAGTGCGCTTTAAAAACGGGCGAAAGGACTTTTATCGTAATGCTTCAAATCTCGACTTGGTAACTGGTGAAGCTGTCGTTGTTGATGTGCAAGGTGGACATCACCTCGGTTATGTTTCTATGCAAGGCGAATTAGTTCGATTGCAAATGAAGAAAAAGAAGGTGCCTGACGATAATGAGATTCGGAAAGTTTATCGAAAGGCTACACTCAGTGACCTTGAAAAGTTTGAAGAAGTAAGGCAACGTGAAAACCCTGCGCTTTATAGAACCAGAAATATAATTATTGAGCAAAATTTGGGTATGAAACTCACAGACATAGAGTTTCAAGCAGATAATACCAAAGCAACTTTTTACTACTCAGCAGAAGAACGAGTGGACTTTCGTGAATTAATCAAGGTCCTTGCAGGTGAATTTAAAATTCGTGTCGACATGCGACAGATTAGTTTACGTCAAGAGGCCAGTAGGCTAGGAGGTATAGGTTCTTGCGGTAGAGAGTTATGCTGTTCTACTTGGCTGACCGATTTTAAAAGTGTTTCCACTTCAGCGGCACGATACCAGAACCTTAGCTTGAATCCAAGTAAGTTATCAGGTCAGTGTGGTCGTCTCAAATGTTGTCTCAACTATGAGTTAGAAACTTATATGGATGCCTTAGAGGATATTCCTGAGATAAAATCCCTAAAGACTAAGAATGGCGAAGCTCGACTTCAGAAGACAGATATCTTTAGAAAGTTAATGTGGTTCAGTTTTGACCGCGACAATAACTGGCACCCAATATCAACGGATCGTGTTAAGGAGATCATGGCCATGAATAAGGCAGGTGAAGTTCCTGAAAGCTTAACTTTAGATAAGATTGAGGTCATTATTGGAGATAATAGAATCAATAAGGACCTTGAACAAATGGACGAAAAGTTCAAGCGCAAGGATACTGGGTCTAAGAAAAGAAGGCCAAACAAGAATAGGAACCGCAATAAGAAACCGGGGCAGCCTGAAGCTAAGGGAGTTCATCAACCAAAGGCTGCAGCTTCAACTCAGCCTGAGACCAAGGAAAGTGTCTCTAATAAGCCCAATGGCAATAGAAACAAGAAAAGACGTTTTCCAAACAAAAAAACTAGCAATGAATAAGTCTCAGGTAACTTTGTTGGGGCTATTGATACTGCTTATTGTTGGCTGCGATACTGAAAGGGTCTATGAATCTGATTATAATTTTGAAGGGCAAAGCTGGCATATGGATACCATCCCAAGTTTTGAGTTTACGATCGATGAAGTCGCCAATAACGATGTGTTATTGAAGATTAGAAACAGCCTAGACTTTCCATTCAGAAACTGTTACATGACCTATTATCTGGAGGACACCGCTGGCAACGTTTTGTCATCTGACCTAGTCAATTTTAAGTTGTTTGATGAGACTACAGGTAAGCCTTTTGGTAAAGGGAATACTGTTTTTCAACATAGCGAGACCATCCTATCTGGTTATGACTTTCCAGCCTCTGGGACCTATCGACTTCGAATCGCTCAGTACATGCGGAAGACTACTCTAGGAGGTGCCTATTCGATTGGGGTACGCATAGAAGTATCAAATTAGGACAGCACCTTACTTTCCTCAGTAAATCGTTTGAGTTTATCTTTAATTTTATCTTGGTGCATCCAGTATTCACGAGAGAAAACCATTGCCGTGGGCCAGTTTTTAGCGCTTAGATGTGCTGGTCGATAAACGAATACTTCTTTGGAAGATAGACTGTCATAATAATAATCGTCATCGGTAAATAAGAGGCCAAGGTGCTTTCCATTTTCTTTGAGAGAAACATCGGCAAATGGGTCGTGATAGGCTAGATTTACGGATAATTCACTTTCCCATGCACGAAACTTGTTTTTCAGAAACCAATCAGTTCCAAAATTAGACTCTTTTGGAATATTAGGTTTAAACGCATTAGCTGAAACATCATGTGCGTATTGTAAATAAGCTTTAAGCAGTTTTGGTCCATCATTTTTCACTTGATCAACCTTCAACTCACAAGGTAGGATAGAAGTAATGACAATCACCTTCTCCTTTGCTCGGGTAATGGCAACATTTAGCCTGTTTTCACCACCCGTTTGGTTCAGGCTTCCGAATTGTGCCGATAACTTGCCTTTGCTATCAGGTGCATAGGCCGTTGAAAAGATGATAATATCCCTTTCGTCACCCTGGACGTTCTCGATATTTTTGACGAATAGGTCACGCGCTTTACTCAAGCCAACCGCTTCGAGTTTATCTAAGATTAATGCTTGTTGAGGGGCATTAAATGTCACAATTCCGAGTGTATGGGTAGACTCTTGCTCAGCAAAGGTTTTAACGATCGTTACAATACGATCGGCCTCAACATGATTTTGCTGTTTATCCCAAATGCCATCTACTTTTATGTATTCTATTGCTGGTTCAGCATCGTTAACCCGAAGGAAGTTCGGCAATACTTTTAGTTTACCCTTATAGAAATGCTGGTTTGAGAAGTCTATGAGCGATAGCGAATTACTTCGGTAATGACCTTTTAAATCGACTTGCATCAAATGATTATTAGCAAGCTCGAGAAGAGAATCTACCTCCAAAGCCATGTCCTCTTGTTCGTCCTCCCAACGTACCCTGTACAGATCATTTGGCCTGAGTTGTTGACTGTCGCCTGCAATTACCACTTGTTTGCCGCGATATATCGCGGGCAGGCCTTTTTCGGTAAAGCATTGGCTGGCTTCATCAAAAATAACGAGGTCAAAGAAGGGTTCCATTGGGAACAAGGCTGATACTGCTTCAGGAGAAGCGAGCCAGCAAGGTACAAGGTTAAATAGCTCATGTTCGAAGTTGGAAATGAGTCTTCTCAAGGGCCAAATCTTCTTCTTCTTTGTGACTTGATGTTTTAGGTCTCTGTAAGTGACTTGGTTGTTGAGGCGATTGAATTCTAGCCCTTCATAAGTTCTTTCTTTGGCCCGCTGAAGTAAAATTGAGGCACTGGCTTCAGATTTATCTAAGACGGCTTGCTGCAACTCCTCAATCCTACTCTGAAACTTCAATGTTGACACATCGGAAAGGATTGGGTGTTTATTCTCAATGTGATTGATCCAAGCCAGTCGAAGACTATTATCAAGCAGCGTGATGGCATCTTCCTTATCGGCTGCCCCGTGATCGATTAATTTGTCCGTTGCAGCACGTTGTGCTTCAGTGAACGAGGCTCTAATTTTATCTAATGCGACCAGTAGGTCAAAGTCTTGTCTGGCGCTGGTTTTCAATGCACTCGCATAGTTAGCATCCGACAACATGATGTCTATTTGCCTTGGAAAGATGTATTGATTCCAAAGGGATCGCCTATGAGGAAGTTCTTGAAGCACCTGACTAATTGCTTTCAGTTTATTTCCAAATATCTTGGCCGATGAGTTTTTTAAAGGGAAGAACTCTTTGAAATTGGCGAAGGAATCGAAGTGAACTTTGGCGCTAATAGCCAGCTCCATGCGATCAATCCATGCATTGATTACTACCTGATCTGATGACTTAGGCACTTCGTTAATCCAGCCAACTCCCTTTAATTTAGTAAGCTGATGTTGAAGGTTTAGTCGATTGTCAATACGTGCTGTAAGTACTTTGAGTGCTGTTTTATCGTCTCGAAGATTATTGGCCACTAAAATTCGAGCAAGCCTTAGCTTTTCTTTTGAAACCCTCCATTTTAATGACTTCCAAAGGGAGTTCTTTGCATCGCTTCGCTGCTTTAGAATGACTTGTACTTCACCAATCTCATGGGCAGGAATACTCTGTTCTACTCCATGATCTACAAAACAGGAATTGATGAGTTTTCTTGTGTTTTGGAGCCAAAGTAATCCGGCACTTTCGCTTCCAAAAACGACCATGGGTTTAAAAAGCTTGAAAGTTTCCTCCTCTTTCAAGAAGGTTTGCATTTCCGTGAGGCGTTCTAAATTTTCACTGATGGTGCGGCAGTCATCATAGTCAACTGTTTCTCCAACGATGGTGGAAACTTCTTTCGTCAAGCGAGTCGCTTCATGAGGTATCTCATCAAGGTATTGCAGGATTTTCTGTAGATCTGAGGATCCAAATCCAGCAAAACTGACGCGACTAGACCAAGGATGCGCCTCAACATTAAGCGCTTCGGCGTAATCAAAATATAGGCTTAACTCCCGTTTAAAATCATTGAGTTCATCAAAGTGAAAGTTGCTGAACTCTTGTACTAAAGAAACAGCGGCACCATCTTGATTTGAAGTGAGGTATAATTCTTTCACCGATAGACCACACTCGCGGGTGTCAAACAAGGCCTTTTTATACTCATCTAATGACGCAGTGATGTCTTCAATAGCGAGACTTGCTTGCTTAAAAGACCTGTCTAATTGTAAGGCATCTAGACTGGTGTTGCTTCTTTTGTAATCTTGAAGTTGCCCTATTTGACTGGCCAATTGGTCGTAAATAGCGCTCCTGTCTGATTTGAAATCATGTACAAGTGTTGCGAAGTCTTCGGCTTTGATGGATTTTAATCGATTATATACGACATCTAGTGCCGCGCGCTTCTGACTAACGACTAAGACTTTTTTTCCTCTGGCAATGAAATCGGAAATGAGGTTACAAATAAGTTGGGACTTCCCTGTTCCTGGGGGTCCTTGAACCACTATGGAGTTTCCTTTTTTGACTGCGTTCAGCGCATTTTCCTGATAGGCATCTAGGGCAAATGGGGTGAAGGTTTCGTATGCATTGACATTACTTAAAAAATGCCGAGTAGGATCGAAGTCCGCAGCGCTAATGTCTGGCTGGTTGAGGCTTTTTCTTTCAAAGAAGTGATCTAGGCTATCCTCCTTAACCTGATCTATCATAAAGTCATAGTCAGGCACCAGATAGGAGTCTGCTTGAGGAAAAATGCCAAGGACAGCCTGCATCTTAATACTTACTTCACCTTCTTCAAGCTTTCCCTCAAAACCTTCCTTACTTTTTGAAGTAAAGGGCTCTAGTTGACTTCCATAAAATTCTCTGCTAAAACGAATGTCAACGGCACTTTCTCTCAATTGCTCATAAAGCATATTTTTAAAGGCTGTGCTTTCTTTATCATAGCCATCGAAAGTGAATTCGACCAACTCATCGGCTAGTTCGATCTTATTATAATGGGCGAAAGCCAGAAGCAGACTTTTATTAAAACTGATATTAACGTCCTTCTTTGTACAAATAACCCAGTTCTTCCCATCTTGATCGAGCTCTACTGGGAAGAAGCAAAGAGGGGCCCTGAGTGTCGTTCCATCATTGAATTTACCCTCTACAAAAGGCCATCCCACATATAAATCACGTGCACCACTCTCTTGAAAGATAAACTGCTCTCTTCTTTGAAGTTTCTTAAGTCGGGTCGAAAGCTTATTCGATTTTTCATCACGGGCATCTGTGATAGGAATCAGATTGATTTTTGATTTACGAGCAATAACTTGATCTACTAAATCCCAAGAAGGCGACCCATTGACATGATCAAGTTCATGGAGGTCCAGAAACTGTTCACCATTCAGTCTAAGCAGTAGCAAAGAACGATTGTTGCCCGATAGGTTGGTCAACCTCCTTTGATACGTCTTCAGGATCTGCTGCATGTAGAAAATTAGTGATTAGTTATCAGTAAATGGTAAACAGTATTGTGATAATTGATCTTCTGGATGATAAACCCCTGCTTACTAGTTTCCGATCATTGGTTACTATTTCTGAAAAGGAGAATCTGGTTCTTTGGCGAAGACGTTAAAGACAATCTTGTCCATTCTACCAGGCATCCATTTGTTTAAGAAGACCGCGAGTTTGCCTTGAGTTGTAAAAACAATATCACGCTTTCGTTTTTTGATTGCTTTGATAATGCCACGTGCTACTTCTTCTGCTGTCATCATTTTCCCCTCGTCACGAGGAGAATCACCTTGTGAAGTACCGTCAGCAGTTAAGGCGGCATTCCGAATGTTGGTGCCTGTAAAACCTGGGCAAGCCACCAATACGTGAACGCCTCTGTGCATCACTTCGGTTCTCAATGATTCAAAGAAACCGTTCATTGCATACTTTGAGGCAGTATAGGCCGTGCGTGCAGGCGTTCCTCGATAGCCGTTGATAGATGAAATACCAACGATGCTTCCTTTGGATTTCAGGATATGTGGCAAGCAATACTTAGTAGCATAAAGTGTTCCGTTAAAGTTGATGTCCATCACCTTACGGAAAACATCTAAATCCATTTCTTCTAAGAGTGCGCGCATAGAAATGCCTGCATTATTAATGAGGATGTCAATTCCTCCGAAGGCTTTGACGGTTTCATTCACTAGGCACTCGTTATCACTTTCTTTGGCCACATCAAGTTTCAAGCAGAGATTTGGCGCCCCAAGCTGGTCTAGTGCATGGCCGACCTCCTTCAGTCTTTCTTCGTTTCTTCCCGTGATGACAACCTTCGAACCAAGCGTAGCAAATTCTAAGGCAAGGGCTTTTCCAATGCCAGAAGAGGCTCCTGTGATGATGACTACTTTATCCTTCATTGAAACAAATTAAGTTAGAATTTTATTGACTACCATATGTAAGGAGTTCAACTCAGAACTATCTATTATCTTTGCCATCCAAAATCAAGGTTAGACATGTCAGAAAAAAGAACAGAGTTATCAGAGTTGGGAGAATTTGGTCTGATTGATCGTCTTGCGGAGGGTTTAAAACCTAAGCACGCAAGTACAGTGATGGGTATCGGTGATGATGCCGCTGTGATAGACCACGGTGATGAATATGGTTTGATTTCTACCGATATGTTGGTAGAGGGAATTCACTTCGATCTTTCCTACGCACCATTACAGCACTTGGGCTATAAGGCCATTGCTGTTAACGTTTCTGACATCGCAGCAATGAACGGTATTCCTCAGCAAGTTGTGGTGTCTTTGGCTTTAAGCAATCGCTTTTCGGTTGAAGCAGTCGAAGCACTTTACTCGGGTATCAAAGCTGCGGCTGACGACTTTAATGTTGATGTAGTAGGTGGTGATACTACTGCGTCACAAAGTGGATTGGTCATTTCCGTTTCAGTTTTTGGAAAGACTCCTAAGGATTTGGTGACCTACCGAAAAGGTGCGAATAGCAATGATATTCTCTGTGCTACGGGAGATTTAGGTGGGGCCTTTATTGGTTTACAAGTATTAGAGCGAGAAAAGCAGACATTTATAGCTAACCCAGACATGCAGCCACAATTGGATAAATATCAGTATGTGGTGCAGCGCCAATTGAAACCAAGGGCTCGTATGGATGCTATTCATGAGTTAAGAGAAATTGGGGTGGTTCCTACATCGATGATTGATATTTCTGACGGTTTAGCATCAGAGACGCTTCATCTTTCTAAGCATTCAGGTGTAGGCTTTGTGATTTACGAAGACCAATTGCCAATCGATAATCAGACTTTTGAAACGGCAGTTGAATTTAATTTAGACCCGATGACTTCGGCATTGAATGGTGGAGAGGATTATGAACTGCTATTTACCATTAAGCAAAGTGATCATGCGAAGTTGGATAAGCATGCGGATATTCACTTTATTGGCCATGCGCAAGATTTGGCGAAGGGCAATTTAATGATAACTAAAAAGGGAAACCAAGTTCCCTTAACCGCACAGGGCTGGGATCACCTAAGTAAATAATAGTGTTAGAATAAGTGAAAAGAGCACAGCTATAATGGCAGTGAGATCGTAGGGCATAAAACTGAAGTTATTTGTTAATCGGCTGTGTCCAGGCTGATTCTAAATCACCAACTTGAAATGGATTTTCTTTTCTCTTGGTCGATGTGATTTTTGCTCGGACAAAAAGCATTTCATTCGTTAAATTGAAAGTGGCACCATTGCCTTCAACTGTTTCAAAGACTTCGGATTGATTACTTCCTTTTTTAACCCCAATGAATTCAATTGTATACTGAACACCAGGTAGCGTAGCTATTTCCAGTTCGATCTTACCGGAGTTTTGCTCTAATTTGTTAAGTGTCACTCCAGAAGAAGCGTAAAACTGTCCGGCCTCCATGGCATAAATCAAATCAGCAGGATCAAGACTTTTAGCCTGCACCATAACCCAGCCTCTTCCACTATTGCTGAATTGTCCTCCAAACTTATGATAATGATGGCTGTCGTCAGTTCCGAGGCCAAACATTAATGGTTGGCCTCTTTCTAGATAAGCAATGTTAATTTGATCCCACATTGCCTCAGTACTGATATGAGCGGAGTCACCATAATTTCGAACACCAGGGTGACCGTTAAAAACTTCGAAAAAGCGTTCTCCTGTTAATTCCTTCATGTCCTCAACAGATATGCCCCAGCCAAAATTTGGATGGTTGATATGTGGCATTATTGGAAGACCAGTTTTCTCTCGTTGTTCCAGAACTGCATTGATGTTGTTTTGTAATGTTTCGGCTACACTGCCACCATGTCTTGGTTCGATAAGCTCTTGAACATTGGTTGCGTTCATGTGAAGTGGTTTGCCCTCAAAGCTGTCTGTAATCTCTTCTGCTTTTAAGATTGAAAAAGCTCCTTCTTCTTGAAAAAGTGGCAGGTATTCCGCTTCTGTCTTCAGTCTTACACTAAGACCCGATGAATCCTCTTTATAGTCCACCCAATCATCACCGTATTTTTTTAAATAGTCATCAAAACCTTGACGATAGATTACGCTTCGAGGAATTTTCTTCCATTTTTCAACATTGGCAATGATGTTGTGCTCTGACAAAGCCACAAATTGATAGCCATTACTTTTATACCAATCCAGTACCATTTCAGGGAAGGCATCTCCATCACTCCAATACGTGTGTGTATGCAAATTGCCTTTAAACCATTTCAGTTCCTCTTTTGGGGAACATCCCGTAAAAAGGAAATAGAGAGAAACTAGAATCAGTGTTTTGGTATAGAAATTCATAAATGAAGAAGACTAATGCGTGGGTAAGTTGGAAAATTACTCTTAGTAATGAAACCCCTGTGGAGCTCAACTTGGATCAAATAACGCTGGCATCGAATAGTGTTAACCGCGCAATGTTAGCATCATTTAAGTAAGGAATAAGCTGATAAACAAGGGGAGACAAAGAAAGCCACCTATAATTGCGGCATTGAATTTACGTTCTGGATTCAAAATTGGACTAAGGCCTAGTAGTGCGATAAGCAATACGATAATTGTCATGCCAATGGTGAATGGACGCTGGATGATCACTTGAAAAGCCTTATTCGATCCAGCTTTCACGATGGCGAGCTTACCAAAAACTAGACTTCTCTGAAAATTGAAACTGTCGCCTTTGACGACAAGAGGACTCTGAGCCGGAAGCTGAAAACTAAAGTCCGAAGCCATGACCTGCTTTTTGCCTATGTCATTCACATCTCTGGTATAATTGAATAGTTCGTTTACCTCGAATACTTTGGCCGTAAGGGCTGGTCTTTTTAAGCTGAGATCAGCTATAAAAAGAATTCCGATGAGCAGGATCAGCACGTGGATGAATTGTACCGCTGATAGGTTGGCCTTATAATTCGTCTCTGGATAAACGTTTCTTGACCTGTACCTAAAAATTGATTCGAATTCATTGTTCTGGTCCCTTTGGCGCAGAATTTCAATGACTTCTTCGTGCGTGTAGGTTGGCAATTCTCTTCCCTTATCATATTGCATGCGCTCTTCGGGATTTGAGAGCACCATGTAAGCTTTGTTTAACGACTGAAATTCGCGTTCTGCGTCATCATCCTTATTCACGTCTGGATGAATCAGTTTCGCTTTTTCACGGTACGACTGTTTGATTTGCTGGGCATCAGCATTTTTTTCGATTCCCAGTATTTCATAATAATCTTTCGGCATATATTTAACAAGATAATCAGTGAATTTGCAAACGACTAGAATGGCTAAAGAAACGGTTCATTACTTTAACGGAAACTTCGTTCCAAAGCATCAAATTCAATTCTCTATTGACGATGTGAGTATTTTGAGAGGCTACGCTGTCTTCGAATTTTTCAAGATAATTGGAGTAACCCCTCTCTTTTTAGAAGATCATCTAGATAGGCTTGAGCATTCTGCAGACAAACTTAATCTTGAACTACCCATTCCAAAAGAGGAGATAAAGTCTGTGGTCCATCAGCTGATCGCTAAGAACCAGTTTGCCTATGGTAGTTGTAAAATTATAGTGACTGGAGGTGAATCTTCTGACGGCTTTAGTCCAGGCAAATCTCAAATTGTTATGCTGAGCAATGAATTTCAAGATCCGAATACTGAATTATATGAAAATGGGGTAAGCCTCATGATGCATGAATACCAAAGAGACTTCCCTGAGGTGAAATCGACCTATTATGCTCAAGCGCTATCGCTTCAGAAACAGTGGTTGGCGGAGGGTCATATTGATACGCTTTATCATAATGGAACGTATATATCTGAAGTTTCCCGAAGCAATGTCTTCTTTTTTGACGGGGATAAACTAAGAACGAATCAAGAAGGGGTATTAAGTGGGGTGACTAGAAAAAACGTGTTAAAGTGTGCTGAAGGATTGTTCGATGTAGAGATTGGTCCGATTAGGCTGGATGAATTGTTAAAAGCCGAGGAAGCCTTCATGACGAGTACTTCGAAAAGGATAATGCCTGTGGTGAAACTCGGTAATCAGTTAATTGGCAAGGGGCAAGTTGGGAAGAAGACTAAAAAGCTTATGCAGGCTTTCGATCTATATATTGAGGATTACGTTTCAGAAGGGTAAGGCGATTAATTCTGATCAAGTTCATAACCAATGACATCTAGCAGCATGTCCATGATCTGAATAGGAATTCTTTTTTCAAGATCTTTGTACCGATAATTGATCACATGCCCATCTTCAAGTTGAAAGGCAATGCGACCAGTCTGCATTTTGTTCTCAAATATTTGAATCTCAAGGACTGTATTGTCGAGGCCGTTGCTGTAAGTATTATTAATTCGCCACGTGATATTTTTACCAACCTCAACTAACTTGTTCAATAAGCTGCGGACTAGTGTTTTAGTATCGTTTGTGGCTGCCTCCATAATTACCTCTTCTAAAATAGTTTAATAGAAGAACGATCCAAAGGTCATTTGGTTATTCATCATCTGGAAACGGCACGAAAAGAAACTTGGTAAACGTCTCATCGACTACAAATAGGCAACAAAATTCATCTGGATTTTTATAAGCTTGCTTAAAAGCTTCTTCATCTTCAATCAACTTACGTTGAACGAATTCATCCATGTAAGTGATGTTGTAGTTCCAGTCTGTTTTCATTTCGGTACGACCTATCAGCAATTGACCGATTGGAATATCGGTTCTAGAAATGGGGAAAATAGGGAAGTCAGAGAAACCTCTTTTTCGTACTTCATAAGATGCCTCTTTCAAAGTATCACACACCACCACAAAATCTTTTGTGATGGAGCCTAAATATTTACCATTTAATTCCGGATCGTTTTCCATGACGCAAAATTAGCAAACGAAAGTTACCTATCCTTCACTCGGTACATGAACTTTAGTCGAGATCAAATACAATCTATGGTAGGCGTTTCAAATGAACCAAGTCAATACTCTAATACGTTGTTTTTCAGGATGTATCAATACCAAGTATACTATCAGCTCGTTGAGGCAGTATTCTGGTAAGCGTAAAAAAGAGGGTAGTTGTAATTATTCTTAATACCGCTCAGCAATATGGAATTCTGAAATATGTTTTTTTAGATTTCTCTTCATGAATAAGAACAGGCCCACCCGTAACCTTAAATACTTTTTTGCTGAGCTGATGATATTGATCATCGGTATCACTGCTTCTTTCGCTCTAAACGAATACTGGCAGCAGAGAATGGAAATGAAACAAGAAGTCCAATTACTGAATAGTTTTAAGAATAATCTAGTCAATGATAGTACTATGCTTTTTGCAGGTATTGACATAATGACGAATCAAATTGAATCAGCACAGCAGCTTATACTGATGAGTCCTGATGCAGCTTATACCGATAGCATTGCATTAGATGTGGTCACACTATTGAGCTATATCCCATTTAATTCTGAAGACATTACCTATCAGGAGATGAAGAGCCTCGGTACTACTTACATCATTCAGAATGATTCACTTTCTAAGGAAATTATTGGCTTGTACGAACGGGCGTATGAAACTATTTATGAGTGGTCTGATATAGATGCATCTCATGTAAAGGACAAGCTAATTACTTTTACCATCGATCGTTTCCCATTTGCGCCTAATTTGAATTTTGCTTACTTAAGGCCTGCCAAAAAACGAGAGTTCATGACTTTGATTAAGACCGATGAGTTTAAACATCTTGTGCAATGGGGATTACTTTACAAGACAAGTACTAAGGCAGTGTTCGAAGGTGGCTTGGTAAATATTAGGTCTATTATCAATCTAATTGATACCGAGTTAGGATCTAATTAAATAGCTTTTGATCTATGGAATATTTTCCGGGTCCGGTAACCAACAAAAATAAATAGGCCAGTAAATAGAAGAAGGCTTTTTCTTGTGATTTAAAAGGATCGTCAATATGCACAAAAGTTAGTGCTACTGACATGGTTATGATCAAAGGGACAAGGGCACACCTGGTAGCTAGTCCGAAAATGAGGAATATAGAACAGATAAATTCTACAAATCCAGCCAGAACAAGAGCAAATTCTGAAAATCCAGCCATGATCATAGAAGCTTTGGATAGCCGTGCGTAAGCATCATTATACTGACGCCAATTCTAAAGATTAGCAGTCCAAAGTTTATTGGGGTAGAATGGTTTCCGGTTGATAGTAATCTCTTCATCTCAGATGAATTTAACCTAAGATAAGAATTCCAAGAGATTATTTACAATATGCGTTCAGATTCGCTGTGGCGAGTTCATCGTCCATTTCATGGGCTTTCTTTAAATCTGCACAGGCTGAGGCCAAACTATGGAATGATGAATTAAGCTTTGCCATTCCTCTGCGGGTGTATGCTTCTACATAATCCGGTTTATTTTCAATCGCCAAATCGAAATTATCAATGGCTTCGTCATAGTTTTCGTAAAATAAATAAATAGCTGCCTTATTGAAATGAGCAACGGGAAGATTAGGATCTATTTTTAAAGCCTTATCAAAATCTCTGATGCCCACTACTCCATTGCCAGCCCTTGTCCATGCTGCTCCTCGGCTAATGAGTGCCTGTACATCATCAGGTCTTTCATTAAGATATTTTCCGAGGTCTTCTATTGCATTATTGTTGTACCCAAGTTTTACGTAAGCCCTTCCTCGAAGTGATCTTGCTTCCAAGTTTTCCGGTTCTACACCCAGAATGGTATTTGTATCGAATACTACACCTTCAAAATTCTCGAGTTCAAATGAACAACGCGCCCGGCCTAAGGTGGCCTTTCTTGAGTTAAATCGAATTCTAATTAGTACGTTATAATCATCATATGCTTTGTCGAATTCTTCTAGCTTTTCGTTCGCAAGGGCTCGGTTGTATAGTGCATATTTATCCTCTGGCTCTATCTTGATAACCCTATCATAGGCAGCAGCAGCAGCTTCATATTCACCGTTTTTCAAATGTTCATCGGCTTCTTGGCGAACGGCAGTCATGTCACAAGAGCAGATGAGTACACTTAATGAAAGTAAAGAGAGGAGTAATACTCGCATACACAAATAAACTAAATGATTAGTTTAAAATTGTAATATATCGACTAAAATTTAAGTTGATACTAAGATTAGTAACTCCCGTGATATTTACGGGTAAACCACTCAATAGAGAGTAAGGCCACTAGAAGGAGTAAAATCCATGGATTATGGATGATTGGGTTTAGCCTTTCATTAGACCTAGCAAGAGGTTTTGGGTTGAGGGCTTCTATAGCATCAACGGCCCGATCAGCGTCCTTTAAAGCGAAGAATTGCCCTCCAGAGTTGTTAGCTATATTTCTCAATAGCTGAAAGTCAGCGGTGAGGTCAATGTCTTCCAAGGCTAGTTTCTGCACAGCAAAGCTACCACTCGCAACCTCCCGGTTTCCGGCCAAGCTTGTCGATGCAGTATATCGATATACTCCAGGGTCCAAGCCATTGATTTCATAGTCCTCAGTAGGAGTATTGACGTAATTATATTCCACTGTTTCATTATCACTATTCGTCAATTGAAGATCAATATTGTAGTCATACACTTTTTCAAATAGTTCATTATAGACTTCCGTATTAAATTCAACGGGTTCGCTTTCAAAATAGCTTTCGTCAGTAGAACTTACTCTGAAGTTTCTTTTGTCATCCTTAGTGGCTAAGTATTGGATCAACTTACCAAAAAATTCATTGAATAGGTCTGGAGTTTCATGAAGGCCACTTTCTTGAAGCTTCCATTTCCATATGCCGCTACCTGAAAGAACAGCGGACTTTCGTTCATCGCCATTGTAGATACTAAGTAATGGGCGATTCGTCTGAACACTTCCAATTTTTTGATAGAGGAAGATATTGGCATTATTCTTTAAGGTGAACTGGCCATATGGAGCTCTAATAGGAGGGTAGTCAGATGCTCGGTTTAGAAGTGTCTCATCGATGGAGAACAGTTCGAAATTTGGGTTTAAGTTCGCTCCTACAAGATCTGATTGTCCATAACTCTGATAGCTGATCACTGGATTCGTTTGGTTCATGGTATTGAGAGAACCTGTGCCGGTGATAAACCAAGTATTTGTTTTGTCTATCCAGCTGTTTAGCCATGCAGGTAAGTCAGTAACGCCAGGGAGCTGGTGCATTATCACCAAGTCGAAAGGGCCATCAGGGATGTCTTCTGAGATGCCGTCAAGATAAATCTGAACTTCTGTTCCTTCTTTAGATTCAATCAGGCTTTTTAGTGCCTTGACATCCGGATGTGGAGATGCTGCTGCGATCAGTATTTTCTGCTTGCTATCAACCGTCTCGATAAATGCTCTTCGAGCATTATTGATGGTTGAGCTTTCACCTTCTTTAGGCACAATGGCGATGGTATAGGCTTCTACTCCAATGGCTTCGGCATCAAGAATGAACTCTAGGCTATTGACTTCTTGGTCACCTTTTAGGTTAATGTTTTGAGAGCTGATGAGATTTCCCTGTTTTCTTACTTCTACACTTACGTTTTCTTCGACATAACCATTATTATAAATGTCTACAACCAAAGGAAATTGATTGCCTTGATAGACAACTTTGTTATAGTTGATTCTTTTAATACTGAGGTCTCTGGAAGGAATGGTGTCGCCTACGCCTACACTAAATACGGGGTAGTTTAGGGTTAAGAACTGTGGGGAGCTTCCGTAATTGTGAATACCGTCACTTACCAATATGGCGCCTACTAAATTTTGTTGTTCGAAGTCTTGGCGAACGCCTTTTAGAATGCCGTGAAGATTGGTAGCCTGTTGGTTGAATTGAATATCAGAAGCTTCATCATAGTAGTTCTGAACCCCTCTGATACGTACATCTAAATCGGCATCTTCAAGTTTATTCGCAATTTGTGCCAATTGATTTTTGAGATCGATGAAGTCCAGAGAGTCATAACCATCGGGTAGGGAGGCTGAATCGTCAACCGCTAGCACCACTATCGGCTTTTCTTCAAAGAATTCTATTTGGTTAAGTAGAGGTCCGAGTAATAAAAAACACATCAACGAAGTCAATACAAACCTGAGTCCAGCGAGTAATCTATTAACAGACGTACTCCAAGGCGATTTTTTCGTGTATAACAATGCCGCGTAGCCCACACCAATGACCAGGCACAATGGGATAAACCACACTGAGAACTCTGTCTGTAGCGAAATTTTGGAAAGGAGCGTAGGAAGGTTGTACAATGCTTATCAGCGAATTAGAATCGGTTAATGACAGTATAACGCATTAGAACGTAAAGTAGCCACTAACCGATTCGAAATTTGTAAATCAATTTTATGAATGGTGTTTAAGTCATCATTCCGCCATCTACTACAAGGGTTTGTCCCGTCATGTAAGTAGACATGTCTGATGCTAAGAAAACGCAGGCATTAGCAACGTCTTCTGGCGAACCACCTCTTTTTAATGGAATGCCATCTCGCCACCCTTGAACAGTTTTCTCATCCAACGCATCGGTCATTTCAGTTTCGATAAACCCTGGTGCGATTGCATTTGATCTAATACCTCTCGATCCGAGCTCTAGTGCAACTGATTTAGTAAAACCAATGATTCCCGCTTTAGAAGCAGCATAATTAGCCTGTCCAGCATTTCCCTTTATCCCTACCACGGATGTGATGTTAATGATGGAACCGGAACGTTGCTTCATCATCGTTCTAGTAGCAGCTTTCACCGTGTTAAAACAAGACTTCAGGTTGACGTTGATTACATCGTCCCACATGTCTTCTGTCATTCTCATTAAGAGGTTGTCACGTGTGATACCTGCATTATTCACGATTACGTCTAGTGAGCCAAACTCAGCAACTACGTCATCTACTAATTGCTGAGCAGCATCGAATTCAGCAGCGTTTGAGCGAAAGCCCTTCACTTTTGTGCCAAAAGCAGCGAGTTCAGCCTCTAAAGCCTGTCCTCTTTCTACACTTGAAAGGTAGGTAAAGGCCACATTTGCTCCCTGTTGAGCGTATGCCGTTGCTATCGCTTTACCAATGCCTTTCGAGGCACCAGTTACTAAAGCAGTTTTTCCATCTAAAAGACCCATATAAATTGTTTTGAAGTCAAAAATTAAGCTTTCGGTTTTGTGCTCACCGAAATTATTGCTCAAATAAAACCAAAAGGATTAACTCATACAATTCCAGTATTTTTTTGTCACTGGATTTGGATTAACTTTGCGGCTCTTCAAAACAAGAAAAAATCAAATAGAAATATGGCAACGAAATACGATCTAATAGTCATTGGAAGTGGCCCTGGAGGATATGTGGCAGCGATTCGAGCTTCTCAGCTTGGAATGAAAGTAGGGGTGGTTGAACGCTCAGAATTGGGTGGAATCTGCCTAAACTGGGGATGTATTCCTACCAAAGCACTTTTAAAAAGTGCACAAGTATTTGAATATGTGCAGCATGCAGAAGACTACGGAATTAAAATAGACGGAGCAGAAGCTGATTTCGGTGGCATGGTGAAAAGAAGCCGTGACGTTGCCGCTGGCATGAGCAAAGGCATCCAGTTTCTATTCAAAAAGAATAAAATCGATCATATCGAAGGTTTCGGTAAGCTGAAAGCTGGTAAAAAAGTAGAAGTAACCGCTGAAGATGGATCTAAAGTAGATTATTCTGCTGATCACATCATCCTAGCAACAGGTGGTCGCTCTAGACAATTGCCTAACCTTCCTATCGATGGTAAGAAAATAATTGGTTACCGCGCGGCAATGGTATTGGAAAAGCAGCCAGAGTCTATGGTCATCGTAGGGTCGGGTGCTATCGGAGTTGAGTTCGCTTACTTCTACCATTCTATTGGTACTAAAGTGACCATCGTTGAATACATGGATCGTATTGTTCCAGTAGAAGACGAAGAAGTTTCTAAGCAATTAGAAAGAACTTATAAGAAGGCCAAGATGAAAATCATGACCAGCTCAGAGGTGACTTCAGTTGATACAAAAGGGGAAAAATGCAAAGTGCACGTGAAGACCAAGAAAGGTGAAGAAATTCTTGAGGCAGATGTTGTACTTTCTGCAGTAGGTGTTTCTACCAACCTCGAAGGTATCGGTCTAGAAGATGTTGGTGTTGCTACTGATAAAGGCAAAGTGCTTGTCGATGATTACTACAAAACGAATATCCCAGGTGTTTACGCTATTGGTGATATCGTTCATGGCCCAGCTTTGGCCCACGTTGCTTCTGCGGAAGGTATCATTTGTGTTGAGAAGATTTCTGGTATGGATGTCGAAGGACTAGATTACAATAACAGA